>Ga0114939_10003253_pt1 | contig 11473 bp, 7 predicted proteins | sample AshMeaCrysSpring_FD_87196 | JGI IMG/M metagenome (GOLD analysis project Ga0114939, IMG submission 87196) | Groundwater microbial communities from Big Spring, Nevada to study Microbial Dark Matter (Phase II) - Ash Meadows Crystal Spring | ecosystem: Environmental > Aquatic > Deep subsurface >... | reverse complement strand
CTTGACCACATCCGCGAAGTCTTCACCACACTCGCCGATCAAACGCGCGGCAAGCTCGTCTATTGCGCGGAGGATCCCGTCGCGCTCGAACTTTGCGGCAGCCGTGGAAACGCGGTTTCCTACGGCTGGGAGGACGCCGACTTCACCGCCACCGACATCCGCGATCTGAAAGGCTCGTCCGCCTTCACCGTGATGAGGAACGGCGAAGCGTTGGGCGACATCGAACTCGGCATTCCCGGCAATCACAACATCCTCAACGCGCTCGCCGCCATCGCGCTGGCCGACTGCTGTGGCGCGGAGTTTCCGCACATCGCCCGCGCGCTCTCCACCTTCGCCGGAGCCAAGCGGCGCTTCGAAACGAAATATCTATCAGCCAACTATAGGATCGTGGACGACTACGGCCACCATCCGTCCGAACTCGCCGCCACGCTGCAAACCGCGCGCTCGCTCAAGCCGAAGCGCGTGGTCGTGCTCTTCCAGCCGCACCGCTACACCCGCACCCAGGCGCTGGCCGATGATTTTGGAAAAGTCCTGCAAGCCGCCGATGTCGTTTTCGTCAGCGATGTGTATCCCGCATCCGAAAAACCGATCGAAGGCATTTCCGGCCAGACAATCGTGGATGCGATGATGCGCCACGGCAACATCCCCGCCACCTATCTTCCCGACCTCGCGAAAGCGCATCACGCCGTCGGCAACGCGCTCCTGCCCGGCGACCTGCTCATCACCCTCGGCGCGGGCAATGTCCACGAGGCCGGCACCCGCATCGCCCGCGATCTCAAGACGCTTGAGGAAATGCGCGCGCTCCTGCCGGAGGGCGAGATCGATGGCAAACTCTACGAGCCGATGAGCCGCCACACCACCCTGCTCGTCGGCGGCCCGGCGCAGTTCTGGATGGAGCCGCACAGCTTCCATGGCTTCGCGTTTCTCGTGAACTACTGCCGCGAGCGCGGCATCCCGGCGCGCGTCGTCGGCCGCGGATCAAATCTGTTAGTCCGCGACGGCGGCATCCGCGGCGCGGTCATCCATCCCGCGGGCGGCGCGTTTTCCGACGTGACCGTCGGCACCCGCGGCGAAATCACCGCCGGGGCCGGCGTGCGCTTGAAGAAACTCGCCAGCGTGGCATCCGCCGCGGGCATCGGCGGCTTCGAGTGGATGGAAGGCATTCCCGGCAACGTCGGTGGCGCGCTGCGCATGAACGCCGGCGCCATGGGCGTGGAAACCTTCGACCAGGTGGTGCGCGTGACCTTCCTCGATGAAGACGGCGTGATCCGCACCCGCGAGCGCGGCGAAATCGTTTCCAACTACCGCAGCGTGCCCGAGCTGCGCCGCAACTTCGCCCTCCAGGCGGTCTTCAAGGGCAAGCCGGACAAGCCGGAAAACATCCGCCAGCGCTGGAACGAATCGCGGGAAAAACGCAAGTCGTCGCAACCCGTCAGCGCCTCCGCCGGATGCACGTTCAAAAACCCGGAGGAAATCCCCGCCGGCAGGCTCATCGACTCGCTCGGGCTCAAGGGAACCAGCGTGGGCCGCGCCGCGGTGTCGGAGGTGCATGGCAACTTCGTCGTCAATCAGGGCGGGGCCAGCGCCGGGGAAATCCTCGAACTCATCGAAACCATCCAACGGAAAGCCAGAGCAGAGCAAGGAATCGAACTCGAAACCGAAGTGAAGATCCTCGGTGAGGACGAAGCGCAGTTTTGAAGCACGGAATTTCAGATCATCAATTCGAAACAAAGATGCCTCACTGGATCCACCACCCCGCTCTTCTCTTCCGTTTCGGATTTAGTGCTCAAGATTCAGTGCTTCCATAACCATGTTATCCTCCAGAAAAATCGCTATCCTGATGGGCGGTCCCGGCTCCGAGCGGCAAGTCTCGCTGGCATCCGGCAAGGCCGTGCTCAAGGCGCTCCAAAGCCTCGGCCTGGACGCGGTGGCGGTCGATGTCACCGGCACCGCCGTCGATCTGCCGCCCGGCACGGACCTCGCGTTCAACCTGATTCACGGCACCTTCGGCGAGGACGGCCGGCTCCAGCGGATCCTGGAAGACATGGGCGTCCCCTACACCGGAGCAGGCGTGCGAAGCAGCCGCACCGCGTTCGACAAGAACCTCGCCAAGGCCGCTTTCACCGCCGCCGGAGTGCCCACCCCGCGCGCGGAAATCATCGATGTTTCCAACGGCCCGCGCCTGCCCTCGTTTTCCGCGCCCTTCGTCGTGAAACCGCCGCGCGAGGGCTCCAGCGTCGGCGTCCACATCGTGCGCGATCCATCGCAAGCCGAAGCCGCCATGGCGGACGCCGCGAAATATGGAAATGACATCCTCGTCGAGGAGTTCATCGAAGGCATGGAACTCACCGTCGGCATCCTCAATGACGCGGCGCTGCCCGTCGTCCACATCATCCCGCCGGAGGGCGTGTATGACATGGCCAGCAAATACCCGTGGCTCTCCGGCGCGAAAGGCAGCCAATACATCTGCCCCGCCGCCCTCGACGGGGAAACCACCCTCGCCGTCCAGCAGGCCGCGCTCGCCGCTCACCGCGCGCTCGGCGTGGAGATCTACTCGCGCGTCGATGTCCTGTTGGACAAGCGGAACCGGCCCTTCGTGCTGGAGGCCAACACGATTCCCGGCATGACGGAAACCAGCCTGCTGCCAAAGGCGGCCGCCGCGGCCGGCCTTTCCTTTCCCGCGCTTTGCCGCATCATCGCCGAGCAATCCTATCAATTGAAAAGGACGGACTCCTGAGCCCCGCGAACCATGAAACACAAAACCACCAGCCACCGCCGCAACAGCCGTCATGGCGTGCTTGAGGTGCGCGTGATTACGCCGCGCATCGCGTGGCTGGGTTTCCTCAGACTGCTGGGAAAATCCGTCAGAACCGCCTGCATTCTCGCCGCGCTCGCGGGCATCGGCTGGGGCGTTTGGCGCGGCGTCCGCCACGCGTTCTATCAGAACCCGGATTTCCGCCTGCAGGTGATCGACCTCAACGCCAACCCGGTGATCGACGAGGCCGGCGTGGCCGCCGCCATCGGCATCGACCTCGCCGCCTGTCCGAGCCTCTTCGCCATCGATGTGGAGAAATCCGCCGGCACGCTCAAGTCACTGCCCGGCGTCAGCGATGCCCGGCTGGAACGCCACCTGCCCGGCACACTGGTCGTGCGCGTCGTGCCGCGCGTGCCCAGGGCGTGGATTTCCTGCCCCGGCGCGGGCTTGTCGGAAGTCCGCCGCGCCGGAGCCATGCTGGCGGACCACCAGGGCGTGGCCTATCCCTGCCCGGAACTCCAGTTGGCATCCGCGGCCAGCCTGCCGGTGATCGAACTGCCCGCCTCCGGCGATCATCCCATCATGACCGGCCGGAAAATCCCACAGCCCGGACTGAAGCATTGTTTCCTGTTGTTGGACGCCGCGCGGGAGGCGGATCCGGACGCCATCCAGTGGATTGAGTCCATCCGGCAGGTCAACGACTGGTCGTTGGAACTCCGCACGCGGCAGGGAACCGCGGCGGTTTTCAGCCTGGGCGATCACCCGCGGCAGATTGAAAGCCTGCGCGCCGCGCTGGACCACGCGGGCGAAAAAGGTTATCTGATCGATACGATCAATCTCATCCCCAAATACAACATTCCGATCACCCTGCGTGATGAGGCCGCTCCGCCGAAAGCCATTCCGGTTGCTCCGGCCGGGACATCCGATGCCGGCGAGTCGCGCCGCGCCCGCGATCTGAGCACGCTGCTCAACCGCAACTGACCCTCCCCGCATTCCAACCCCATGTCGCGCCGCACCAAAATCCACGTCGGACTCGAAATCGGCACCAGCAAGACCTGCCTCGTCGTCGGCGAGGTCAAGGCGGACAGCGCCGTGAAGATCCTCGGCATCGGCGAGACCAAAAGCGCGGGTGTCAGAAAAGGCGAGATCTACGATTACACGCAGGCCCGCGCCTGCCTAGGACGCGCTGGCCAAGGCGGAGGACGCCAGCGATGTGGAGATCGGCAGCGTGTTTCTCGCCGTCACCGGAGCCCACATCCAGGGCGTCAACAACCGCGGCACCTTCCGCCTGCCGGACGGCGAGCCGGTCGTTGCCCCCGAACACGTCGAGGAGGCGCGCAGCATCGCCCGCGAGGTGCATATCCCGCAGGACCACGTCTATCTGCACCCGATCATCCGCAACTACTGGCTCGACGGACTCGAGCACGCCACCTCGCCAGTCGGGCTGTTCGGCAAGACCGTGGAGGCGGATTTCCATGTCGTGCACGGCATCGGCACGCGCATTCAAAACAGCATCAAGCTGGTGCGCGAGATGCCGCTGGAAGTGGACGACATCGTGTTCTCGCCCATCGCCACCGCCCAGATGGCTCTGGACCGCGAGCAGCGCGAACGCGGCGCGCTGGTCATCGACATCGGCGGCGGCACCACCGATTACGCGCTTTATCTAGGCGGCGTCATCACCGCCTCCGGCTGCATCCCGGTGGGCGGCGACCACATCACCAACGACATCCACCTTGTCACCGGCCTGCCATTCTCCAGAGCCGAGCGGCTGAAATGCACCGAGGGCGACGCCGCCGCCGATCCGCTGCGTTCGGTCGGCACCGCGAAACTCACCGACGACCGCGGCTATGCGGAAGTGGAGGTGAGCCGCACGATTCTCAACGAAGTGATCCGCCAGCGCCTGGAGGAAACGCTGCGTCTCGTGCGCCAGCGGCTGCCCGAGGGCGCGGTCGAAGCGATCGGCGCGGGGATTTACCTGACGGGCGGCACCAGCCTGATGCGCGGCTTCAGCGAGCTGGCCTTCGAGGTCTTCGGGCGGGACATTTACCGGCCGGAGCCGCCGGAGCTCAGCGGCATCCAGGCCAGTTTCAAGGATCCGCGTTACGCCACCGCCATCGGCCTGATCCGTTACGCGCAGATCCTGGAAACCGAGCGCGCCGAGCCGCCCGGTTTGATCGGCAGAATCGGCCGGCTGTTCTGGCCCTTCGGCCGTTAGAAAGAACATCGAACGTCGAGGAGAAGAGGTTCACCGCCCGCACGCTCTCATTTCAACCACATCATCGCCACCTTCATTTCCACCGCTAAAAACGACCCGCCCCCTGACATCTCTTCACTCCGATGTCCGGCGTGCGATGTTCAAAGTTCAACTTTCCCCACCACCATGATTCCCTACTCCCGCGATCCCCATCAGGTCATTGCCGCGTCCGCCGTCAAAATCATCGGTCTCGGCGGAGCCGGCGCCAACATGCTCGAGCGCATCGCGCTGGATGGCATGGAGGGAGCGGAACTGCTCGCGCTCAACACCGACGTCCGCACGCTCGGTTCCTGCCTGGCCAGGGAGAAAATCCAGCTCGGGGTGAATCTGACCAAAGGCCTAGGCACCGGCGGCGATCCCGATCTCGGCCACCAGGCGGTGCTGGAGGCCGAGGAGCCGATCCGCGCCGCCATCAAGGGCCGCCGCATCGTGTTTCTCTGCGTCGGCCTGGGCGGCGGCACCGGCTCCGGCGCGGCGCCCATCGTCACGCGAATCGCCCGCGAGGAAGGCGCCTTCGTGGTGGTGTTCGCCACCATGCCCTTTGCCTTCGAGGGGAAACGCCGACGCGATCAGGCGGAAAGCGCGCTCAACGAACTTGCGGTGCTTTCCAACGCGCTGGTCACCTTCGACAACAACCGCATGGGCGAACTGGTTCTCGCCAAACAAGGCATCCACGAGGCTTTCGGCGCGGCGGACCACATGATCTGCGAGTCGATCAAATCCGTGATCCGGCTCGTGATCCGCCCGGGTTTGATCAACGTCGGCCTCGATGATTTGATGAGCGCGCTGAGGACCACCCGCTCGCGCTGCCTGTTCGGCTCCGGCATGGCCGAGGGCAAGGACCGCGCGGCCAAGGCGCTGCGAAACGCGCTTGCCAGCCCGCTGTTGGATCAAGGCGCGCTTCTCAAGGAAGCCCGGACCGTGCTGGTCCATCTTTGCGGCGGAGAGGATCTCACGCTGTTTGAAATCGAGCTGTTGATGCAGGGCCTCGGGAAGTTCGTCCCGGAGAACGCTCACGTGCTTTTCGGCGCGGCGGTCGATCCCGCGATGGGCGGCGCTCTTTCGCTCACACTGATCAGCGCCCTTCCCGAGGACTCGCTGGCCATGGCCCCGCGCGACTCCCTGAGCCGTGCCGAAGAAGGTGCGCCCGGTCTGCTGGATCCCAGCCAGGGATTCACGCCCGCCTCCGCCAGGCAGGCGCCGCCCGCCGTTCCGCCGCCGCTTCCGGAAACCATCCCGGCACCGGCCGCCACCGGCCCGGCCGAGCCCGTCGCACCGCCCTCGACATTCCGCCGCGCTCTTGCCGCCGCGGCCCCCGCGCTGTTTGAGGACGAACCGCCTTTTGCCGAGCCCGCCGCCATCACGGCGATCCCGCAGGCGGCCGAGCGCGCTCTATCAGAAACGCCTGAGCCGCAACCCGCGCAACCCGCGATCATCGCGGAATTTGTCGCCGTGCAAAACGAGGTGCAAGCGGCCGAGCCTGAAGTACCGGCCGCAATGGAGGCCGGCTCCGGGCATGACGAATGGGATGATGATTCCGATGAACCCCTTCTCAAGGCGGCCGGCTTCAGCAAGATTCCTGAAAAACGACCACCGGGTTCCCCGCCTTGGACCCGCGCGCATGGTCCGAAGGATCCCGACGACATTGCCGGGGCCGATGAAGAGCCGTCCGCTTCCGAACCCGATGCGCCGAAGCTCAAGCTCGGCATCAAGATCGCCAGTCCGCAAAGCGAACTCTCGCTGGATTCCACTCCGCGAGGCCGTTTCGAGGGCGAGAGTCCGAACGTGTTCGAAGGCGAGGATCTCGATCTGCCTCCCTTCCTGCGCAAGAAAAAGTGACGAAGCCCGTGAGCCGTTCATACGCAGCGGCGTGTTGCGCGGCGGATTATTCGCTTGATCCGGCGGCGGCTTGCGCCGAGCTTCACCGCCAGTTGATGAAGATGCTTTTCACATGGTTGATGGTGATCTGCGGACTGGCCGGCCTGCACGGGCGGGTTCTGGCGGCCGATCCCTGCGAGGTGCTCGCGGCCATGCACGAGCGGCAACACCCGCACCATCATCACGAGCCCGGCCAACCCTGCGACCCGTCTCACGACACCCACTGCCCGCTGGACCATCACCACGGAAACTGCAGTCATGCCATGCCGATGGCGGCGGAAATCCAACATGCGGCCGGCATCGGCGGCTTCGGATTTTCACTCTCGCTGATCCGAGCTGATGCGCAACTGCCGCCGGAAGCGCCGTTCGCCGATCTGGACAAGCCACCCCGGATCTAAGCGTCACTGCCAGACGTTCCGGCTTTTCCATGCGAAAGCCGTCCTCCGCGCTTTTCCGCGGATCCGCTTGTCCATGCCTCCGGGGGCTTCCCGTGATTTCCGTTCGCATCGAACCATGCCATTTCAAAAAATCAGCGCGCTCTTGGCCTGTGGCCTGGCGGCGGCGCCACTCCTCGCCCAATCATCGGCTGTCGTTACGCTCTCATCCGTCGGCGACCGCATCCGCTCGCAAAATCCCGACCTTGCCGCCGCGCGATTGCGCATCCAGGAGGCCGTCGGCCGCATGAACCAGTCCGGCCGCCTCTCAAATCCCGAACTCGAAACCGCCTTCGAACACAGCACCGCCTCCAGCGAGGGCAAACTCGAAATCGGCCTGTCCCAGCGCTTCCCGGTCACGGGCCGCTTGCAGTTGGAAAAGGATGTCTCGCTCACCGAACTGAAAGCCGCCGAGGCGGAAGTCCGCGAAGTCGAACGCCAATTCATCGCAAAAGCCCGCGAGGCGGTGGTCAAGGTGCTGGCCACCCGCCAGCGCCGCGAACTGCTGCGCGAGCAAATCAGTGTCTCGAAGGAGTTCGCCGGGTTCCTATCCGGGATCGCGGCGAAGGGCGAAGGCTCGGCTCTCGATGCCAGCCAGGCCAAATTGGAGGCGACCAGCCTTTCCATGGAAATCCGCCAGCTCGATGCCAGCGAAACCGCGCTTGTCGGTGAACTGAAACCCCTGCTCGGCATGCGTCCCGGAGAGGCGCTCAGCGTCGGCGGAACCCTACCAAGTCCGTCGCTGCCATCCACCGCCGCCGATCCGGCAAGCCGTCCCGATTTCCAAGCCGCCAAGCTCAACGCGCAATCCGCCGCACAAGGGTTGGCGCTCGAACAAGCCCGCCGCTATGACGACGTCGAGGGCGGACTCTTCGCCGCCGCCGAACGAACGGAGGACGCCCCGGAGGGTTACGAGAACGAGGCGATCATCGGCCTGCGTTTCAAAGTCGCGCTGCCCTTCTGGAACAAGAATGAAGGCGCGATCCAGGAAGCCGAAGCACGCAAGGAGCGCAAGGAAAAGGAAGCCGTCGCCCTTGGCCGCGGCATCCGCCTCGAAGCCGAGGCCGCGCGTGCCGAGATGGCTGAATGGATGCGCTTGGTCGGTGAGATCGACGGCACCCTGCTGCCTCTGGCGGACGAGCAAAGCAAGCTCGCCGAGGATGCCTTCCGCAACGGCCAGGGTGAGATCCAGTCCGTCCTCCGCTCGCGCGAGAAACACCTCCAACTCTCCGCCGCCAGGCTCGATGCCTTGCGTGAATTCCACCTCGCCCGCGTGCGCCACGAAGCGGCGCTCGGCAAACCTTGAACCCAGTTTCCTAAACATCATGAACTCATCCATCTTCACCCTGCTCGCAGCCCTGCTGCTTTTCCACACCGCCGCCGCCGCCGTGGCAATCCCGCCGGTCATCCTCACCGAGCAAGGCGTCAAAAACCTCGGACTCGAAACCGTCACGGTCGAGGAAGCCGATTTCGATACCACCACCTTCGCCCTCGGCCGCACCGAGGCGATTCCCGAAAATCGTTCGGTTCTCAGCAGCCGTATTTCCGGCCGTGTGGTCGAGAACCGGCTAAAGATCGGCAATTATGTCAACAAGGGCGATCCGCTCGTGTTGTTGGAAAGCCGCCAACCAGGCGACCCGCCGCCGACCGTTTGGCTCACCGCTCCCGCGGCCGGCACGGTCATCTCCGTGAACACCCGGCTCGGCGCACCGGTCGAACCCACCGACAGCCTCGCGGAATTCGCCGACCTGAAGACGATCTATCTCATCGCCACCCTGCCGCAGGCTACCGCCGGAAAAATCAAACAGGGGACGAAAGCCAAAGTTCATTTTCCGATCCGTCCGGACAAGGAATACACCGCCACGCTGCTCAAGTTCGCCGCTTGTCCTTGTCCCGATCCCGCCTGTGCGCTCGGTCAGGATACCTCCACCCGTTCCGAGAAGAGCGAGGGCGCGGATCTCAACACCGCCGGTGTCATCTTCACCATCGAAAACCCCGACAACCAGCTCCGACCCGGCATGAACGCCGAGTGTTCGATCATCATGGAAAAACGCGACGGAGTCCTCAGCGTCCCCCGGGAGGCGATCCAGGGCGGCCCCTCGAACCGCCATGTGTATTTGAAACACATGACCATCCCGAATGCCTTCGACCGGGTGAGCGTGCAAACCGGCCTCACCAGCAACGAACGCGTTGAAATCGTCGAAGGCCTGCTTACCGGCGACGAGGTGGTCACCCGCGGCTCCTACTCGCTCGGCTTCGCGGGCAGCGGCGGCGGCCCGTCGCTCAAGGAAGCCATGGATGCCGCCCACGGCCACGAGCACAACGAGGACGGCTCGGAAATATCGAAGGACCAGAAAACCGCCGCCGAGGGCGACGACCACGATCACGCCGCCCGCGGCCCCGGCATGCGTGAGATCTTCTTCATGGCCGCCACCGGGATTCTCGCGCTCCTGCTGGTCTTCACTTCGCTGCGCCGCCGCGAACCCGCCAGCGCAAACACCGAACTTTCCTGATCCATGTTGAACCACCTCATCCGCTGGTCGCTGCGCAACCGGGCGATCATCCTCTGCCTGTCGCTGCTCGTCTTGGGAATGGGTTTCAAAACCGGCAGTGAGCTGCCCGTCGAAGTCCTGCCCGACCTCACCAAGCCCACCGTCACGATTCTAACGGAAACGCCCGGACTTTCGCCCGAGGAAGTCGAAGCTCTCGTCACCCAGCCCATCGAAAACTCGCTGATGGGTGTGGCCGGCCTCACCCGGATGCGCTCCACATCCGACATCGCGCTCTCCCTCGTCTTCGCCGAATTCGAGTGGGGCACGGACATCTACAAGGCGCGCCAGCTCGTCCAAGAGCGGCTGCAGGTCGCCCGCGAACAATTGCCGGAAGGAACCCAGCCCTACCTCACGCCCGTCACCTCCTTGATGGGGGAAATCCTGCTCATCGGTGTGAAAAGCACCGACGGGAAAACCGCGCCAATGGATGTTAGAACGGTGGCTGATTGGACGATCCGCATGCGCCTCCAGGCCATCCCCGGCGTCGCGGAAGTTCTCAACATGGGCGGCGGCGTGAAGCAGGCGCAGATCCAGCCCGATCCATGGCGCATGCAAGCCAACGGCGTGACCATCGAGGAACTCGAACTGGCCGCCCGCAACGCCGCCGCCAACACCACCGGTGGCTTCATCGACAATGGCCCGCAGGAAATCATGGTCCGCAACCTCGCCATGACCGTCGAGTTGGAAGACCTCGCGCGCACCATCATCAAGATGTCCAACGGCCGGCCCGTCGCCATCTCGGATGTCGCCACCGTCGCCTGGGGAACCGAACCGAAACGCGGTGACGCCGCCGTCAGTGGCAGCCCCGGCGTGATCATGAGCGTGGTCAAGGCGCCCGGCTTCGATACCATCGGCCTCACGGAACAAATCGAGGCCGCCATCGATGGACTCAAGCCCACCTTGCCCGCAGGCGTGGAAGCCACCGTGCTGTTCCGCCAGCGCGACTTCATCGACAGCGCCATCGGCAACCTCAAAAAAGCCATCATCGAAGGCGCGGTCATGGTCACCGTGGTGCTGCTCCTCTTTCTCATGAGTTTCCGCACAAGCTTCATCACGCTGATGGCCATGCCGCTCAGTTTCGCGGTCACGCTGCTCACGTTCAAATGGTTCGGACTCAGCGTGAACAGCATGACGCTCGGCGGCCTCGCCGTGGCCATCGGCATGGTCGTCGATGACGCCATCGTCGATGTGGAAAACGTCTTCCGCCGGCTGAGGGAAAACGCCCGGCTCAAGGAGCCGCTGCCGAAGCTCGAACTCATCGCACTGGCCTCCGGCGAGGTGCGAAACTCCATTTTCTACGCCACCATCCTCATCGTGCTGGTCTTCATTCCGCTGCTCGGACTCTCCGGTGTGGAGGGAAAACTCTTCGCCCCCATCGCCATCGCCACAATCATCAGCATGATCGCGTCCTTCGTGGTCTCGCTGACCGCCATCCCGGTGCTCTGCTCGTTCCTGTTGAGAGTCCCAGGGGAGCGCACGCGCCCTCGCGTGCCGTTTGCGGCGCCCTCGCCGGAAACTGACTCCATCGTCTCCGGCCAGTCCTCCGGGGAGGAGACTCCAAAGGCCGGGGTTCAAACCGAACCGCGAGGGCGCGATTCGG
>Ga0114939_10003252_pt1 | contig 11473 bp, 16 predicted proteins | sample AshMeaCrysSpring_FD_87196 | JGI IMG/M metagenome (GOLD analysis project Ga0114939, IMG submission 87196) | Groundwater microbial communities from Big Spring, Nevada to study Microbial Dark Matter (Phase II) - Ash Meadows Crystal Spring | ecosystem: Environmental > Aquatic > Deep subsurface >... | reverse complement strand
TGCGCGTGCGGTAGCTGGTCTCGAGCGTGCCGAGCAGGTCGACGACGTAGTCCTTGTCCTGCGCCAGACGCTTCAGGCCCGTGACGAAGCTGGGCCAGGGGCCCGACTCCAGTTCGTCGAGCATAGGCGTGGGGTGCGGTTTCTTGGCCATGCGGTGTGTCTCCCTGTGCGGACCGGCACTTCTGTGGGCCGAATCGTCGCCGCATCGCCGGCCAGCGCCTATCACCCGCGTTGGTAAAGCAGATACCCCCTTTGGAGTATTCCCCCGTCACCCGTGCCGGGTATGGACGCCGCATGCACCCGCCGCGCTCAATATCCGCCGTGTCCAACACCCGCCTGACCGCCCTGGCCAAGCTGCGCGCCCCGCTGGGCCGGCAGGAGATCGAGTTGCAACAGATCGAGTTCGAAGGCGGCGGCATGCCGCTGCTGCGCACGCGCATCCGCGAGGGCAGCCGCTTCACCGTGTTCGACATCGACCCGGTGACGGCCGAGGCCTGGGCGCGCGCGCTGCTCGACTGGGTGGCGGCGCAGCCGCAGAGCGGGCCGCGCTGACCGTGGCCGAGACCGACACCTTGATCGACATCGCCTTCGCGATCGAAGGCGGCGAACTGCCGGCCGAGCCGGCGCGGGCGCTGGCCGACGCGCTGCAGCAGGCCCTGCCCTGGCTCGGCGACACGCCGGCGCTGGGCGTGCACCCGCTGAAGCTGGCGCGCGGCGGTGGCCAGGCGCTGTTGAGCGGCCGCACCCGCCTGACGCTGCGCGTGCCGCGCGAGCGTGCCGAGGCCGTGGCCGGCCTGGCCGGCGGCGAGCTGCCCTTGACCGGGGGCCGCCTGCGGCTGGGCGCCGTCCAGGCGCGCGAGCTGCTGCCCTGGGGCACGCTGTACGCGCATTGCGTGGCCGCCGGCGACAGTGCCGACGAGCTCGGCTTCCTGCAGGCGGCGCAGGCCGAACTGCAGGCGCTGGGCATCCGCGGGCGCGTCATCTGCGGCCTGCCGCGGCGCGGCGCCGACGGCAGCTTGCAGGGCTACGGCCTGATGGTCGACCAGCTCAGCGCCGGCGATTCGGTGGCGCTGCAATGCCACGGGCTCGGCGCCGGCCGGCGCGTCGGCCTGGGCCTTTTCGTGCCGCACAAGTCGGCTGCCGCGGTGGGCGCGGCGCCATGATCCACTGGAGGTGACAGAGACGATGGGCTACACCGTCAACGGCGAGGACCTGGAGACCGACGAGCAGGGCTACCTGCTCGAGCCGAACTACAGCGACGAGATCGTCGAGCTGATCGCGCAGGCCGAAGGCCTGACGCTGACCGACGACCACTGGAAGGTCGTCAACTACCTGCGCGACGAGTACCGCGAGCACGGCCACACGCCGAACTTCCGCAACATGCTGAAGGGGCTGGCCGAGGTGCTGCCGGGTTGCGACAGCAAGGCGCTGTACGACCTGTTCCCGGTGGGCCCGGCCAAGCAGGGTGCCAAGGTGGCCGGCCTGCCGCAACCGCTGGGCAAGGGCGGCTATTGAGCCCCTGAAGGAGCAGGCCCCGATGAACCGCCCCGCCCAGCTGCCGGCGATGCGCATCAAGAGCACCTGGTTCAAGCCGGGTGCCGAGCACTCGCCTGCCGAGCAGGCGAGCGCGATGGCCTTCATCGTCTGGCGCGTCGCGCACCAGCTGCTCAAGCGCATGCGCGGCGCCGACTTCGACATCGACGCCGGGCCGCCCTACTTCGCCTTCCTGCGCGAGGTGCTGGCGTTCCTGATCGCCGTGGTCGACCGCACCGCCGCGGCGCGCCTGTCTGCCCCCGAGCGGGTGGAATTCACCACCGCGCTGGTGCGGCACGTGGCGCGCACGCTGGCCGAGAACGAGCAGGATCTGCTGGGCCCGCCGCCGGCCGGCGCGGCGCCCTACGCCGACCGCTTCATCGATCTGGTGAACGAGCTGGCACAGCACTACGCGGAGTTCGGCGCCGATCCGGCGGCCGACGCGCAGGCCGGCTTCCAGCCGGAGTTCGCCTTCCTGCGCTACCTGGGCAGCCGGCTCGAGCCGACGCTGCCGCCCAAGGACCGCCTGTGGGTGCTGGACCAGGTGATGGCCATCGAGGCGCCCGAGGCACTGGACATCGTGCTGCGCTCGATGCGCCAGCTGTACGACCCGGCGCCGCGGCGCGCGCGGCGGCACAGCCTCAGCGGGGATTGAATGGCTGCCGCCCTGCCCGCGAGCCCGCCCGTCGGCCAGCCCTTCGACCTGGACGACGACGCCGCGTACGCGCGCTGGCGCGCCTGGAAGCTGGCGCACAGGGCGACGCGGGCCGACGAGCTCTGCGTCGACGTGGCCGACCCGCGCGCGCTGAAGCCGGCAGAGCGCCGGGCGCTGCTGTGGCGCATCGCCTGCGGCGGCGTCGCGCTGTACCGCTCGCCGGTGACCGCCGCGGACCGCGGCCTGCCGCGCACGCTGGGCGCGCAGCTGGGCGTGGTCCGGCTCGATGCCAACTGGCTGGCGGACGAGGACGGCATCTCCAGCATCGCCGTCAGCGCGCGCAGCGACGCGGCTTCCGGGCGCGGCGGCTTCATCCCCTACACCGACCGGCCGATCCGCTGGCACACCGACGGCTACTACCATCCGGCCGATCGCTGCATCCGGGCGATGATCCTGCATTGCGTGCGGCCGGCGCGCAGCGGCGGCGTCAACGCGCTGCTCGACCCGGAGCTGGCCTACATCGCGCTGCGCGACCAGTCGCCGGCGCACCTGCGGGCGCTGATGCAGCCGGATGCGATGACCATCCCGGCGCGCGAGGACGACTCCGGCATCGCGCGCCCGGCACAGCCGGGGCCGGTGTTCTGGGTCGACGATGCCGGCCGGCTGCAGCTGCGCTACACCGCGCGCACCCGCAGCATCGCCTGGAAGGACGACGCCGCCACCGCTGCCGCCGTGGCGGCGCTGGAGGCGCTGCTGGCCGAGACGCCCTGGGTGCATCGCGTGCGGCTCGAGCCGGGCATGGGGCTGGTCGGTCACAACGTGCTGCACGACCGCAGCGCCTTCATCGACGACCCCGCGGCGCCGCGGCTGCTGTACCGCGCGCGCTTCGTCGACCGCATCGCCACGCCGTGGGACGACGCATGGCGCTGAGCGGGTATTGACACATGGCGCAGTGGGTGACGATCTGGCGGGCCGCCCAGCTGGTGGGGGTGCCGCGCGCCGCGCTGCAGCAGCAGGTGCGCGCCGGCGAGATCGAGCTCGCCGACGGCCTGGTGTCCACCGAAACGCTGCTGCGCCTGTATCCGCAGGCGCAGCTCGAGGGCACCGGCCTGCTCGAGCGCGTGACGCGCATCCGCGACGAGGCCTTCGGCAAGCGCCTGCGCGAGCGGCTGCTGCCCAGCCAGGAGGTGCTGGCGCAGCGGCTGTTCCGCCAGGGCCAGGAGCTGGCCGACACGCAGCGCCATCTGCAGCGCTACCACGCACTGGTGCTGCAGTTGCGCGACGCGCTGGCGCGGCTCGGCGCGGATTCCCCCGACCCCCGGCTCCCCGAACTGCAACGCCAGCTGAACGACGGGCTGGCCAGGGCGCTGGCCACCGAATCGGTCGACGTGCTGGACGTGATGGACGACGTGCTCAAGGTGGTCTCGGCGCAGGTGAGCGTGCGCCCGAGCGGACACCAGTTCACCGTGGAGGGCCACGACACGCTGCTGCAGGCCGGCATGCGCGCCGGGCTCAAGCTCAACTACGGCTGCGGCAACGGCAGCTGCGGCATGTGCAAGGTGCGCGTCACCTCGGGCGAGGTGGCGCGCACGATGCACACCGACTACCCGCTGTCGGAGACCGAGAAGTCGCAGGGCTACGTGCTGGCCTGCGCGCACACCGCGGCCAGCGCCGAGCTGACGATCGAGACGCTGGAGGCCCGGGGGCCCGGCGACATCCCGCAGCAGCAGATCCTGACCACGGTGCGCGGCGTCCGCCCGCTGGGCGAAGACACGCTGCTGCTGCACCTGCAGACGCCGCGCTCGCACCGGCTGCGCTTCCTGGCCGGCCAGTGGGTCACGCTCGGCCTGGCCCAGGGCGAGGATGCCCACGCCCGCCAGCCGATCGCCAGCTGCCCCTGCGACGACCGCAACCTGCACTTCTTCGTCGCCCGCGACCCGGCCGACGCGGTGGCGACGCGGCTGTTCGCCGGCGGCGTCAAGGCCGGCGACGCCGTCACCGTGTGGGGGCCGGACGGCGAATTCGTGCTCGCCGACGACTCGCTGCCGCTGGTCTTCGCCGCCTGCGACATGGGCTTCGCGCCGGTGAAGAGCCTGATCGAACATGCGCTGTCGCTCGACGCCTCGCCGTCGATCGCGCTGTTCTGGCTGACCACGCGTGCGGACGGCGCCTTCCTCGCCAACCAGACGCGCGCCTGGTCGGACTCCTTCGACCACTTCGAGACCACGCTGAGCCAGTCCGACGACCTGACGCGCGGCGCACGCGAGATGGCGGCGGCCATGCGCACCGACCTGTTCGACATCGACTGCGCGTTCTACATCGCCGGGCCGGGCGCTTTCGTCGACGCGCTGCACACCGAGCTGCTGGCCGCCGGCGTGCCGGCCGCGCAGCTGCACCTGGAGGTCACCGGCTGATGGACGACTGCAGCGGCGCCGAGGTCTTCGCCCTGCGCGTGCTGGGCCACGACATGGCGCCCGAATTCAACGACGGCGAGATCATCATCGTCGAGCCGGGCGGCGCGCTGCGGGACGGCGCCTACGTGCTGGCCGAGCTCGACGACGGCTACACCTTCCGCCAGCTGCGCCGCGACGCAGACGGCTGGCTGCTGCGCGCGCTGAACCCGGCGCCGGGCGCCGCCGCCGACCGGCCTCTGCCCGACCTGGCCGCGGTGCGCGGCGTGATCATCCAGAAGGCCGTGCCCGGGCGGCGGCGGCTGTCCAAGTCCTATCTCTGAGACGCACGATGCCCTATTTCGTCTATGCCGTGCGGCCTTTTTCCCAGCTGCAGCAGCTGGGCGAGTTCGCCGCCTTCCGCGATGCCTCGGTGCATGCCAAGGCGCTGCGCGCCGCCCCGGACGCCGACCCGCAGGCCGCGATCCGCGTGATGTTCGCCGAGACCGCGCTGGCCGCCGAGGACCTGCTGCTGCAGGTGCGCGACCGCGCGCCGGACCCCGACGACTGAGGGCCGCCGAGCGCCGGCAACCCCACCGCGCCATCGCCATGACGGACCCGGGCAGCTGCTGCAGCGACGACGCGCATGCCTGCGTCTTCGCCAAGGCGCTGTTCGCGCAGCAGGCGCAGTGCGCGCTGTCGCGGCGCGACAGCGTCGGCGAGCGCGCGGTGGTGGAATGCAGCTCGCCGCCGGCCCGGCTGAACTGCGGCACGCTGGCCGCGCTGCTGCGCGAACGCGCGCGCTTCGCGCTGCGGCTGCCGCCGCTGGGGCGGCCGCTGCTGCACCAGCAGGCGCTGCGCCTGCAATGCGGCGGGCTGGCGGCGCTGCAGTCGGCGCTGGGCGCGCAGCGCTGCGAGGTGCACGAGCTGGTCGGCCAGGCGCAGCAGCGGCACGGCAGCCTGACCGAGCTGCCGTGGGCCGAGCTGGTGCCGCAACTGGCCGCGTGGACGCCACGCCGCCGCCGCCCGGCAAGAGCATGAACGCCGCAGCCCGCGACGCGCTGGTGCAGGCCGTGCAGGCCAACTGCCACATTGCCGACGCGCGGCACGCCACCGAGCTGAGCCTGTGCACCTACCTGCTGCAGATGCGCGAATTCTTCCGTTGGGAACAAGGGCGGCCCTTCGGCGCCGCGCTGCCGCGCGCCGAGGTGGGCCGCTGGATCGCCGCACGCGAATCGCTCTGGGCAGCGCTCGAGGCCGAGGACTACCGCCCGCTGCCGCTCGACGACGGCGGCGCGCCGGCCGCGCCCTTCGACGCGGCGCAGGTCAATGCGCGGCTGCAGGGCAGCGGCCTGCTCTACGGTGCCGGCCTGGGGGTCGGCGGGCGGCCGGTGTTCTTCCTGGCCGAGCTGCACGGACACGCGCTGCGCCAGGGGCTGCCGGTGGCGACGGCCGGGCGCGAGTGGGCGCGCGGACTGCTGGCCCCGCCGGCCGTGCTCGCCGACGAGCATGGCGCGGCGCAGATCGTGCTGCGCCGGGAAGCGATCGCGCGCTGGGGCTGGGAGCGCTTCGAGGCCTTCCAGCTGCGCCCGTCGGCCGACCGGCCCTTCGCCGCCGCGGTGCAGGCCTACGGACTCGACGGCGACTTCGACGCCGCGCTGCCGCGCTTCGTCGACGAGCAGGCCGAAGCCGCGCTGCTGCACGAGCTGGGCGAATACGCCGTCGGCCAACGGCTCGGGCCGGCGTGGCAGGCGCTGCGCGACGCGCTGCCGTCGCGCCGCGCCGAGCTCTACCTGCGCGCGCTGCGCGACCTGCTCGCCGACCTGGAAGTCACGCTGCCCGCGCTGCTGGAGCGGGGCGCCTCGGCCTCCATGCACGTCTGGTTCGCCGCCTTCGACGGCCTGCGTGCACAGCTCTTTCCCGGCCTGCGCCAAGCCTATGCCGGCTGGCGCGACGGCGACGGCGGCGCGGCCCTGCAGCACGCCTGCCGCAGCGGCCACCGGCACTTCGCGGCGCTGGCCCGGCGGCTGCTGCAGCGCCACGCGCAGGGCGGCAGTGCCGCCGCCACGCACCTGGAAGCCATGCTCACCGCGGACGCGGCGGTCTGCCGCGCCGGGCCAGGCGGCTGACCCGCGCTCAGGGCGCCGGTCGGCTCAGGGTCATGGCGCCGCGGATCTGTCCCACCGCATAGCCGGTGGCGCGGTCGTCGGGATAGAGCGCCTTCAGCTGCGCCGACACCGCCGGGCTCAGGCCGTCGGCCGGACCATGGCACTGCGTGCACAGCTGCAGCGTCGGCAATGCGCGCAGATAGCGCTGCACGGGCTTGCCGTCGACGTCGACCACCGCAAAGGCCTCGAGCCGCGCCGGCGCCTCGCCGGCGGCGGCACGGCGGTCGAAGTCTTCCAGCATGGCGCGTTCCCACGCGTCGGGCACCGCCTTCGGGTTGCGGTTGCGCAGGCTGACGCGGCGCACGCTCCAGCCGCTCTCCTGGGATGCGGCGCGCGCCATCTCGGGTGCGCGCTCGCGGCACACCAGGATCGCGCCCTCCGGGCCGCTGCGTGCGATCTCCTCCTGCAGCACCGAGACCAGCTTGGGCGGCACCGACATCGAGACCTGGCGCGCCTGCGCCACCCAGGGCGCGTCGCCGGGCTGCGCCTGCGCGAGCGCCGCGCCCAGCAGCGCGCAGCATGCGACCATCGTTCGTGGCATCGTCTTCCCCCTGCGGAACCTGTCCTTCAGGCCTCGGACTCGGCGCGCCAGAGCATCCATTTCAGCGTCGCCACCGAGCCGGCGACGATGCCGGCCACGGCGATGAAGGAGCCGACGGCCAGCGTCGACAGCCCGCTCAGGCCCTGGCCGACCGTGCAGCCCAGCGCGGTGACGCCGCCGAAGCCCATCAGCACCGCGCCGAACAGCTGCATGCGCAGGTCGGACACCGAGGCGAAGCCCTCCCAACGGAAATTGCGCGCCGCCAGCGCGTAGGCCAGCGATCCGGCGATGACGCCCACCACCGAGGCGATGCCGAAGGTCAGGTGCAGCGAGGCGTCGGTCCACATCATCAGCAGTTCCAGCGAGTAGGCCAGCGGACCGACCATGCTGAGGCTTTCCAGCGTGCGCGAGTTGGTGGCGAAGAACACGTTTTCCAGCGTGTCGGGGTTCTCGCCGTAGCCGAGATGGCCGGTGACGTACCAGCCCGCGACGATGAGCACACCCAGCGCGATGCCGGCGAGGATCTGCGCTCCGTTGGCGCGAAAGCGCCTGTCCTTGAAGACGAAGCCCAGCAGCGCCAGCGCCAGCACGGCGGCGACGACCAGCAGAGCCGTCTTCGCGTCCAGGCCGGAGACGCGCGCCAGCAGCGTGTCCAGGCCCTGGTCGGCCCAGCCGCGCTCGCCGAGGTCGACGCGCACCGGGTCGAGCCAGCGCGCGCGCCACTGGCCGAACAGCCCCTTCAGCGTCATGTACGAGGCAATCGCAAGAAACACCAGCACCACCAGCGAGCGCACGCTGCCGCCGCCCACGCGCACCAGGTTCTTGTTGGCGCAGCCGCCGGCCAGCGTCATGCCGACGCCGAACAGCAGCCCGCCGAGCAGCAGCGACAGCCACGGCAGGCTGGGCCGCAGGGCCACCGACTTGGCCAGGTCCACCTGCTCGGTGGCGGCCAGCAGCGTGGTGCCGACGATGGCCACCGCCAGCGCCAGCATCCAGGTGCGCATGCGCCCCCAGTGGCCCATGTTGACGATGTCCGACAGCGCACCCATGGTGCAGAAGTTGGACTTCGCGGCGACCAGTCCGAAGAAGAAGGCGATCAGGAAACCGCCAGCCACCACCAGGGTGGCGATCGATGCGACCGATGTCTCCATGGGCGGCGCCGTCGGATCAGATGAACAGGCAGACGTCGGTCTCGCCGGCGAACTTCATGAAGGTGGCCGCGCCGCCGTATTCGATGCCGTCGATGAAGTCGGACTTGTCGAACTCGAACAGGTCCACCGTCATCTGGCAGGCGATGAACTTGACCTCGGCCTCGAGGCACAGGCTGCGCAGCTCCTCGAGCGAGGCCACGCCCTTCTTCTTCATCTTGGCCTTCATCATCGAAGTGGCCATCGCCTCCATGCCGGGCAGTATCGACACCACCACCGGCATCGGCACCGGCATCGGCATGGCCGGGTTGGCCAGCGGGCTGATGGCGATGCCCGACAGGTCCTTGCGCAGCAGCTGCAGCCCGTAGAAGGTGAAGAACACCTGCACCTCCCAACCCAGGGCCGCCGCCGTCGACGCCAGGATCAGCGGCGGGTACGCCATGTCCAGCGCACCCTTGGTGGCGATGATCGCCATCTTCTTGCCGGCCATGTGCGCCTCAGGCCTTCTTCAGGAAGAAGACGTACTTGCCACCTTCCGAACCCGACTCGAGCAGCTGGTTGCCGGTCTGCTCGGCGAACGCCGCCATGTCGGCGACCGAACCCGGGTCGGTGGCCACCACCCGCAACACCTGGCCCGAGGCCATGTCGGACAGCGATTTCTTGGTCTTGACGATGGGCAGCGGGCAGGACAGTCCGGATGCGTCGAATTCCTTGTCGAAGTTCATTGAGGTCTCCAAATGCGCCCGGCCGCGGACGCGTGCTTGCGGAACGTCGATTAGCGTCTGCCGGGCCCGATGGCGTCTATTCCCGCGACGGGGGATGGTCGATAGCCCATCCGGGTAGTACGGTCATTGCGGCAGCCTGGGGCCCCGGCAACAGCCGGGCGCCACGCGCCGCAGGCGCGCCGCCTTCGAGCTGAGTGCCTGTGCACGGCGCCGGATGAAAATTGCTATATCAGCAATCAACGATATACTGTCCGGCGCGGGCGCCCCATCAGGTGTTTCCCGATGACGCGGCCGCACGGCGGCCGGCGCCGCGCCGGGCGCTCAGCGGTAGCGCTGCACCATCGCCGCCAGCGGCACGGGCGCGATGCGGCTGGCCTGGCCGGCGCAGCCGAAGGCCTCGAAGCGCGCCTGGCAAATGCCCTGGGCCGCCTTGCGCGCCGCGGCCAGCGCCTTGCGCGGGTCGAACTCCGAGGGCTGCTCGGCAAACAGCTGGCGCATCGCGCCGGTCATCGCCAGGCGGATGTCGGTGTCGATGTTGACCTTGCGCACGCCGCTGCGGATGCCGCGCTGGATCTCCTCCACCGGCACGCCGTAGGTCTCCTTGATGTCGCCGCCGAAGCGGCGCACGATCTCCAGCCATTCCTGCGGCACGCTGGACGAGCCGTGCATCACCAGGTGCGCGCCGGGTACCGCGGCATGGATGGCGGCGATGCGGTCGATGGCCAGGATGTCGCCGGTGGGCTTGCGGCTGAACTTGTAGGCGCCGTGGCTGGTGCCGATGGCGATGGCCAGCGCATCGACGCCGGTGCGGGCGACGAAGTCCCGGGCCTGCGCCGGGTCGGTCAGCAGCTGGTCGTGGCTCAGCGTGCCCTCGGCGCCGACGCCGTCCTCCTCGCCCGCCTGGCCGCTTTCAAGCGACCCCAGGCAGCCCAGCTCGCCCTCGACGCTGACGCCCACCGCGTGCGCCAGGCGGCAGACGTCGCGCGTGACCTCGACGTTGTAGTCGTAGCTGGCCGGCGTCTTCGCGTCCTCGAGCAGCGAGCCATCCATCATCACGCTGGTGAAGCCGCTCTGGATGGCCTGCAGGCACACCGCCGCCGAGGCGCCGTGGTCCTGGTGCAGCACCACCGGGATGCGCGGGTGCGACTCCACCGCGGCCAGCACCATGTGGCGCAGATAGGCCTCGCCGGCGTACTTGCGCGCCCCGGCGCTGGCCTGCAGGATCACCGGCGCATCGCAGGCCTCGGCAGCTTGCATGATGGCCTGGATCTGCTCCAGGTTGTTGACGTTGAAGGCGGGCACGCCATAGCCGTGTTCGGCGGCATGGTCCAGCAGTTGTCGCAGCGAGATGAAGGCCATTGCAGTGCTCCTCGTGAAGATTCAGCCGAAGTGGGAAACCAGGTCCATGCGCGCCCGCCAGTCGGCGAGGTCGTCGAGCGTGATGCGCCCCGCAGCGGCGCGCTCGGGCGACGGCGAGGGGCGCCAGCCATCGCGCGTGTGCAGTCCGGGGCCGACGGCCACGGCTTCGTCGATGGGCTCGTCGGCCGCGGCGGCGCTGCGCGTCACCACCACCGGCACCAGGGCCAGTCGCGCGGCGCGCGCGCCGGCGAAGGAATCCTCCAGGGCCAGCGCGGCCAGCGGCGCCAGCGACAGCTGCGCCAGCGCACTCAGGTGGCCATCGGGCTCGGGCTTGCGCGCGACGCCGTCCTCGCCGCTGACCACCACGCCGAACAGGCGCCCCCAGCTGGCCCCGAAGTGATGCCGCAGCAGCGCCTCGACGTTGGCGCGGCGCGTGCTGCTGACGATGGCCTGGCGCAGCCCGCGCGCGGCGGCTTCATCGACCAGTTCGCGCACCCCGGGGCGCAGCGCGACGGCACCCGCGGCCACGAGTTCAGCATAGCGATCGGTCTTCAGCGCATGCAGGCGCCAGGCCAGGGCCGCGCGTTCGGCTTCGGGCGGCGCGTCCGACCTGCCGGCCATGAAGGCCAGCAGCCGGCGGCGGCCGCCGCGCACGCGCAGCAGCTCGGCATAGCCCGCCTCGTCCCAGCGCCAGTCCAGCCCGAGCTGCGCGAAGGCCTGGTTGTAGGCCACGCGATGCCCCTGCTGCTCGGTGTCGGCGAGCGTGCCGTCCACGTCCCAGAGCAAGGCCTCGATCATCGCCGCGCCCCGCAGCGTCAGGCCGCCCGGCGCGCCAGGATCTCGAAGGCCGGCAGCGTCTTGCCCTCGAGCACCTCCAGGAAGGCGCCGCCGCCGGTGGAGATGTAGCCGATGTCCTTCTCCAGGCCGTACTTGGCGATGGCCGCCAGCGTGTCG
>Ga0114939_10003251_pt1 | contig 11474 bp, 13 predicted proteins | sample AshMeaCrysSpring_FD_87196 | JGI IMG/M metagenome (GOLD analysis project Ga0114939, IMG submission 87196) | Groundwater microbial communities from Big Spring, Nevada to study Microbial Dark Matter (Phase II) - Ash Meadows Crystal Spring | ecosystem: Environmental > Aquatic > Deep subsurface >... | reverse complement strand
GACCCCACTCCCTAATCAACAGTAGCGGCTGATAGTGGTCGGAGGTCAATTCGTCATCACCCCACCATTCATCCCACGCTGCACTTCTTGTCAGACGTGGGGCTTCTGTCGGTTCAAGCTAAATCATTATTTTCCAGATTCATCTTTGAGAACGGTAGGCAATTCGCAAGCTTTGTGCCAAAATTACCAAAGATGCGATCGCCATCAACGTCCCCCAGAACCAAAAAGGTAAAAATAATTGCTGCTCTATTTGACCAGTATCAGACAACAAACCAGGTCCAGCACTGCGTGTAAATAGATAGTCAACTTGGTGGTAGGTACTGACGCAAGCTTGGACGCCTAGAAATTGAATTGTAAACCCCTGCATCCAACGAGGTGTTTTCAGAGCAATACCGAGGATAAGTAACCCCAAAAGTGGAATTGCTGCTAATCCAAAGGTCGAACGTACCCAAATAACTGTAGAAATAATTAAGAAACTTCCTAAAGCCAGCAAACTCCAGTGTGCCGTTTTAAAGCGTCGGGAAGCTAAAATCAATCCTGCACCTGCTAATGGCGGTCCCATCGGTCCTGCTGCGGCGACTACAGCCCTTCCAATGGGACCCAAGAACAAAGAACCACTATGAAAAGCCACACCAGAACCATTGGGGAAAATCATTAATTTTTCAAACCAGCCACCTAGCAGTAGCGCTGCTAAACCATGCCCCATTTCATGAAACCAAGTTGCTAGGATGGTAAATGGGTATAAAATGTAATCTCCTCCTGGTACTTGCCACAGCACAATTGTGGCGATCGCGGCGGTAGTTAACCAAGTTAGCCCCATGCGGTCAACAGCAGCAGGGGCTTGTGTTTGCCAGGAGGGTTGAACATCATCAGGGCGAAGGCTCATGGTTAGTGTTATTAAACTAAGGTGGAAATAGGGATTATTGATGTCAACAGTCCCTGTTGAAAGAATTCCGCACACCTCAATGATCTACTACTGACACCAGGACTTGTGAAAATGTATCTTTCCAGTCAAGCGGGACGCCAATTTGCACTTTTTACAGGACTAAGCTGCGGGTATGTAATTGTATACACCAGCTATGCGTTACCGAAGCTGGTTGCAGAACAAGGTAAGGGACAGTAGTTAGTCCACTGTTGGGGGCGGTTAGTCAAGCTAACCGCATTTCACCTATATCGCCACGCCTCACTTTGGAAGGTATCAACCAATCATCTGGTTCGGTAGTATAGTCTACTTCTATATCTGTAACTTTGGGAGCAGCATAGGTTTCATTTGTTTGCTGTGGTGCTACAGAGGTTGGGGAGCGCTTTTGTGATGTAGTTGTGCTTGCTTGTTTGAGAGTAGTTGCACCAAGGCGGATTTGGATTTGTGGACCAGAACGAGCCAAGCGAATGATCACCCCATCAACTACTGGTACTTGGGTAATGCGTTCTCCATCCAAATAAGTTCCATTTGCACCTAAGTTGACAATTTCCCAACCATCATCTAGACGCCGCAACTCGACATGACGACGAGAAACGACGGCGCTGTATAAAACGACATGATTATCTGTCGCCCGTCCGATACGGATGATCGGTTCATCCCCAAAAGTCCAATGTTGAGCCGGGGTAGGTTGAAGCGGATGCAACAGGATTAGTGTAATCACGCAAGGCAAATGTCGAGTTTAATTGTTAACCGGCTTACGAAAATTGAAATAGGAAGGTAACTAAGTCTCCTTTTCCCAGGGATATGCGATCGCCTGGACGTAGGCGATGTCTATTCCCTGGCAGAAGAGGCAAGTTGTTAATGTAAGTTCCGTTAGAACTTCCCACATCTTCAATGTAATAGGCATCTCCCTCAGCGCGAATATCCGCATGGATCCGCGAGACAATCTCACTGGAAGGAAACCCTGACACATCAACATCCGGGGGAATACGGTCATTAGGTTTACCAATATGAATTACCGACAGACTCGGCGATAATTCTATAGTCCGGTCAGTTTGCACGTGAATCAGTCGCGCCGTTTGCTGTTGCAATTGGGTTTTAGAAGTCGGTGCTGCTGCTGGAGGAGGGCTAACGGCTTTGGTAGCGATGGTTGGCGGTGGAGTAGTGCTTGGTGGCGGAGTGCTAGCCCCGGATGTACCAGATGCAACTGCTGTCGGTGGTACAGGTGCTGGTTCAGGTTGATTAAAATTCCCACTAACCGAGTTAGAATTACTCATCCCCACTGGTTCCGGTTGTACTAAGGGATCGGGAGTAACTAAATCCGGCATGGGTAAGGGAATATCCGGTGCGACAGTGGCTGATGCAGTAGTTTCAGCCAAATTACGCAGATTATAACCACATTGACCGCAGAAGGTGGCATCTGCTTGCACGGTAGCACTACAGTTAGGACAGGAAATAGTGGCGGGTAAGGGAGTGTAGCAAGCCTCACACTGAACAGCGCCATCTGGGTTAGGGTGATTGCAGTTTGGGCAGACGATCATGAATTTAAGCCTTTTTGCAACATCATCACATTCAAAGTTTAAATTTTAATCTTGAAGCAATTATTATCAGCTACACTGTTAGGTCAAACCCCGCAGCAGCATCTAAAAGCCACCACAGTTCGCCCTGCGGTTTAATTAACAGCGATGGGTAAGCTGAAGGATCGCCATCTGGTGCGAAGACTTGCGCTAAGGCTGGTCTTTTGTTAGCACCGGCCACGACAAATATCACACAACGAGAAGCGTTGATCGCACCTGCCGTGAAAGTCAGCCGAGGTTGACCGTCTTTATTACCCACGGTAATCAGACGATTTTGCACCTTTAATGCTTCCGTATGGGGAAACAAAGAGGCTGTATGTCCATCATCACCCATTCCTAGCAAATTCACATCTAGTACAGGAAAATCTCCTGCCTGAATCTGAAAAAATTCTTGTAAATGTTGTTCATATGCTGCCGCTGCCGCTGCTGGATCTGCTTGGTCCGTCGGCATGGGATGAATATGAGCTTCCGGGATAGCTACCCGGTCTAGCCAAGCTTTACGAGCCATGCTTTGATTGCTATCTGGATGATCTGGCGGTACATAACGTTCGTCACCCCAAAATACATGAATTTTCTCCCACGGCAAATCCTGCATGGCGATCGCTTCGTACAACGGTTTGGGAGTGCTGCCACCTGATAGGGCAATGGTAAATTTCCCCCGTTGACCAATAGCCGTTTCTATCCTAGCAAGTATCAGTTCTAGGGCACGATTGACGAGTGCTGCGCTATGTGGTAATGTTTCTACTTTTATATTCATCGCTGCATCACTAAATAAGCGACTTCCTGCACTACGATACCGAAAATCTGACAGCCTGGTATGGTATTTTTTTAAACTTTAAATCTTATTAAATTTTTTAATTTAATTAGCAGCTTGCTATACATTTTGATAAGTTTATCAAATTTAAAATATTTATAATTTAATTCTAGGGTAGGCATGTTGTCTACCCTAAAACTTCATCTACCAGTGAATTGCTTGTACTGCCTTCCTGCACAAAGGAATAGTTTTGAATTTGGGATTTTGCATTGGGAATTGCCTAATAGCCCTGATACAGTTGGTTCCAATTCGGAATTGCTTCCCGCTGAGCAGTTAACAACTGCTGAATCCCCTTTTCAGCAAAATCTAGCAATTGATTCATCTGAGAGCGAGTAAAAATACCTTCTTCCGCCGTACCCTGAACTTCAATGATACCCAAGTGTTGATTCATCACCACATTGAAATCAACACTAGCTGTGACATCTTCAATGTAGTTTAGATCCAAAAACGGCTTTCCCTCCAATAATCCTACAGAGACAGCAGCTACTTGTTCGCGGATAGGCGATCGCACCAATAATCCCTGCTGTAATAAATTATCAATCGCTTCCGCTAAGGCAACAAACCCGCCGGTAATGGCTGTGGTTCTCGTTCCAGCATCCGCCTGCAATACATCCGCATCTACAGTTAAAGTCCGTTCTCCTAGCACCTCCAAATCCAGTGCTGCTCGTAAGCTGCGTCCAATTAAACGCTGAATTTCCTGGGTACGTCCTGATAATTTCAATAGTTCTCTTTCCTGGCGTTGGGGAGTAGCACTAGGCAACATTCGATACTCAGCAGTCAACCATCCTTTGCCAGTTCCTGCTAAAAATTTTGGTACTCCCTCAGTAATGGAGACAGTACAGAGTACCTGAGTATCACCACACTTTGTTAACACAGAACCAGCCGCAAAGCGGGTGAAGCCGGATTGAAAGCTGATGGGACGGGGTTGATAAGGTTGCCGACCATCTGGACGCTGCCACGACATTGTTTTAGCCTCTAAATAGTTATTTACCATACAGATTAGAGGGGAAGATGTCAGCTGTCTTGGGGCTTAAGCTTTTCTAAAATCTCTTGTTCCACCCCATCTGGCGACTGTTCCCCGTTAATAGACAACAAGCGATCGCGATAGCCGTAGTATTCCAGTATTGGAACAGTACGCTTGTGAAATAAATCAATTCGGCGTTGAACTATTTGGGGAGCGTCATCAGGAAGCGCTCTAGCAACAGAACGACTAATCATTACCGCTTCTGAGACTTGTAAATAAATAGCCCAGTCTAACTGTTGCTGTAACTCATCTAACAAAAAATCTAATTCTTCCGCTTGAAAAGCCGTGCGGGGATAACCCTCTAGCAACCAACCACTTACCACATCCGGTTGCAAAAGACGCTGTTTGATAAATTCAATCATGATCTCATCCGGGACAAGCTCACCTTTTTCTACGTAGGGCTGTGCTTGTTTACCCAACTCAGTTTGAGCAGCAATAGCTTGCCATAAAATCTCACCTGTAGAAATCCGTGGAATATCAAGGTGGCTGCAAAGTCTTTGTGCTTGCGTACTTTTACCTGACCCTGAGCCTCCTAGAATGACCAGTCTCATAGCTTTAAGTCTATTGTGCCCAAACTTTCATCATCTTAAGCCTTATTGTCAATCATGTTACAGGGATTTAGGCATTAGTTTAGGACTTACGCAACAGGCACATATTTACGGAACAGTGTTGTGCCCCTACGAAAGAATCAACATATCGCTATTTTTTTGCCTAAGTCCTGTAGTTATGGGTCATTAGTCAAAGGGGACATGAAGATCCCGTAAAATATTACATTTCTACAAGCCTAGCCACAGATGTAGGCTGAAGAAGGAATTTAGCCGCCATTTGGGCTGTAGCTTCAGACAGAGGAATCTGCTTTAAAGTCACTAAACCTTCGTTGATAAATGAATCTCTAACTAAGGCTTTGTCTCCAGTATTAAAGGTAGTTTCATAGAAAACTTCCTGAATATCCGCTGAAATAATTAACTTCAAACAAGACAAACAAGGTTCGAGAGTGACATAAATACTAGCACCGGCAGTGGGAATACCATGCTTAGCTGCTTGAGCGATCGCATTTGCTTCTGCATGTACAGCCCGTGATGGCATAGTTTTACTAGCATCACAACTACTCAACTCAGGATAGCAGTATCCTTGCGCCGTACAATGAGCCGAACCGGATGGTGAACCATTGTAACCTGTGGCTACAACTTGCTTATTTTTGACAATGACAGCACCCACGGGAAAGGCAAGACAAGTGGAGCGAGTGGCTGCTAGTTTAGCCAACATCATAAAATATTCATCCCATGTGGGTCTGTGGTAGTTTGTGTACACTTGTGAAATATCCTGCATGATAATTAATTCCAAATAGGTTAAATCTTAAGATAAATAGCTACAAAAATTCACCCAAAATTTTAAAATTTTGGGTTGAAGTCAAAGAGAGCTATCAGCTATAAAATCGTGTTAGCTGCTGTTGCTTCCACTCTTCCAACACATTTTTGAGTTTACTTAAGGCGTCTTGATAGTTTTGAAACTGAATTTCAGCAATTACAGTAGGAATACCGCGAGGGAATCTTGATATCCGCTTACCGTATTCGTATAGCAGAACTATAGGAATGTTATTTGTTTCTGCGTAAGCTAACTCCATTCCAACACCAAAAGAGAGTGCGCCAAGATAAGCAATAACTAAATTTGATATGCTGACCTGATACTTATCTTTATCGAAAACTTCGCGAGGACTAATATCAGGATTATTCACTGGATCGGTATGTAGGTGCGGAACATAGGCTTGAAGACCTATTTCTTCGCATAGCGAGCCAATTTTTTCATACAGTGCCTTGCATTCTGCGGGATTTTCTACATCAGTCAACGCACCGGACACATATACTTTATACATTACAGACAAACACTTAACACTAAAGTTATCATTTTACTTGCCGACGGCTAAGCAAATAGTTCATGTTCATAAAAAAATCATTAATTTAACAACCAAATATACTTTGAACGACAGATCATATTTCCTATCTAGGTGAATTTGGACTTACTGTTTGACGTAGTTGTGGTTGTGTTTGTGGAGTGGTAGTCGTTGTTGAATTGGAAGAGGGCAAAGACGGAGGCTTGAGATACGTCATTGCGGCAAAAATTGCTGATATTATTGCGCCTATCGCAGCCACAGATGTCCATCGTGTCTGTGTATCTGAACCGAGAAGACCTAACAATGTATCGAAAAACCCTCTTGTCAGTTTCTTATACTCCTCAGAATCCAGCATGAGTTTTTTGAGCAGTTCTGTATCACCTGTCATCCAACTATGTTCTCTTTGATTAAAATAATCATGTATTTCAGTTTTATTAGGTGGTAAATCGCTAAGAACATCAAGTCTTGCTGGTTTATCTGTATTGCGATTAATAGAAGTTCTTGAACTTAATTTATCAATAGCTAAATAAGCAATTGGTCGATTAACATCTCTGACATTAATTCTGAGTGGATTATCTGATAAATTATGAATAGTGACACAAAGAACACCTGACCAGCAAGGATTTACTCTGGTTCCAATGTGCCCTGTACCTTTTGAAACTAGTCCAACCGTAGAAGAAATTGGTCCACGAAAATAATCGCTGAGATAGACAGATTCATCAGTCCAGACTAAAGCGGTATCTCTAGGTGGTATTTCAAAAAATTTCTGTTCTTCAACTGAATTGCCTTTCTTTGGCTCACTTTGAATAATTAAACGTTGCTTCAGCCCAATAGCGTAAGCATACTCGCTAGCTGTTAGACGTAAATCACAAGCGTTGATACTACCTGCTTTCAAAGGATGAAAAAGAATTCCTTTACCAAGTTCTCTAATAATATCTCTATCGCTCAGAACTGACATAAATCACCCTTTTTGGTTTAAAAATACATTTTCAAAATAAGCGTCAAATATATTTACGCACTCTCATGTAGATATACTGTACAAATCTATATGGCAAGTCTCCATTGAGCGCTATCGCTGCACTTCAGTGGATGAGAGTAAGTATGTATACATAAGCTAGCACCAGAAAAATAAAGTTAACAAACTATATTTATGAACTTTGTGTAAATAATAATTCTTCTGCAAGATACGGAGGTTATCCCCTGATATCAGGACAAAATTACACTTGAATACACGTATAAAAAAACTCCAGTCTTATCAACTGAAGCTGCTGATCGGATGTTCCCAATTGGTGAAATACAAACCATTGTACGGGCAAAACATTGTTGTTCCCCTACCCGTGTACTAGAACGGTAAGCCCTATATCGGATGTTCCCAGAAATATACTAAGAGGCTTGTAGATGCTAGAAAATCACATATCCTGCACGTAATGACTGCTATTTTTTATACAATAAAATGCCTTTTGCAATTCCATACCTAAATAACCAGTATGTTCCGGTTGGATAGCTGGACAATCAGCACAAATCTCTCTCAGTAGCTTGAGGGGATTTTTACCGCGATAACACTGAAGTGCTTCACCGCTACCGGGTGTTGTATGGGTGACAACTATCTCTTTTCCATCCACCTCAATCAGAAAATTACCTGATGGGTCGTCATAGTTGCGCTGGTTACAGATTGCAGCGTATTGATTGGCAATTAGCCTGTCGGCGTTGTCCCAAGTATCATCATATATATGAGCCGACTGACTGATGGTCATCAGCGGACCCATTCTTAATTCATAGTTAGAACGCTCTTGCATTTCATCTCGAATGTGTCGCTGTAATGCTCTTAATCCCATCGCATTAGCAGGCCATGCACTGAACATATCATTACTGCGGAGAGTGGCAGTTAGTGATAATTCATTATCCACAACTCGCAGCCAAATGTGATTTAAGCAAGGGCTACCACCTTTATCGTGGTCTTTCACATCCCAGAGGTTCATCACTGCACTAGCAGCGTCAATTTCCCCAATCAATTTTTGAATTACTTGCTCAACTTGGTCGCGTCCAAACCAGGAACGCAATCGCTGACCATATGTATATTTCACCCCTTCTCGGTATGGCGAATCATCTAAAATTTGGGAAATATATTCATCAATGAAAGAGCGGTCAATTGGCAAATAATTCGGTTCGGGAAAATAGAAATTCTCTGGCTCATCAGTAATAACTGCCATCAAATCAATTAATTCTTGCCATTGCCCATCATAACCAGTGGGGCGAATAGTTCCGGTTGTCTTAATGCGATGAATAATTTTTACCCAGGTTTCGGCAATTGTTTTTCCCTCAATCCGATGTCCATATCGCGTTCCTGGTAGTACAGTCGGAACAACCGTGGACAGGGGAAACTCTAACGACTCGCCCCAAGGTTCACTTATCTCTCGTTTACTTAGCTGCTGTACCCTATCCACAGCATCAGCTATTTTTGTAGCCACGAAGCACTCTACAGACTGCCGTAGCCTCAAGATAGCACACTCAGTAATTTCAATGTCAATATATCCCAGAATGGCAGAGCGAATTACCCAACAACGTCGTCCTGTATCACTCACCCCAACTTCTGCGCCATTACGGAAGAAGTCCAGCAAACATTCACATCCACCCGCGTTCTTGTCTTCCTTTGTGGCGTTGAGGATAACTAAGAAACGGACGTGAGGATTAGCTAGTAAATTGCGAATCAGTAGGCTAATACCCCTTGTGGGTGAGTACAGTTGCCCAATTACAGCATACTCGTGAGGCTGTAATTGTTTTTGCACTGTGGACTTTACAGTCCATCCCGTGATTACTGCCGTCTGCCCACTACCATAAATCAGTTGATTAGGCTTGTGCAGTGGCTTGTACTGAAATTGGGCTACCTGACCCGTTGCTGTCATGGTTGGCTAAGGCGCTTGAGTCAAAAAAAACGAACTTGCATAACATAACATCACAAAGAGCTGCTTGCAGAACTTTTATAGAAAGTTTTCCCAAATCGGTGGCGACTAAGGTGGTGCTGAGGCTACACCTGTGACTGAGACTGATTTCTTATCTTCTTTACATTTCTTAAATATAATGTTAAGATTCTTAACATAGTAAAGCTTCATAAGGAAAAACCAATGCGTACAACCGCTGCAATTGTTGATGACCAAGGTAAATTAAACAATTTCGCATTAGAACCTAAAATATATGTAGACGAACAAGGCGATCGCACTGGCTTCACTCCCTACGCTGAATTACTCAACGGTCGGTTAGCGATGATTGGTTTTGTCTCTTTGATGGTGCTAGAAGTGTTCACAGGACATGGTGTGTTTGGCGCTTTAGCAAGTCTGAAGTAATTGATTTTTCTGGAAAAATTTAACAATTGACAAATGTAGAGACGGGACGCCAGTCGCCTCAACGGGGGGAACCCCCGCACAGCGCTGGCTCAAATTTCGCGTTTCTACAATCTTTCTTTTTTAGGAAAATTTGATGGTATTTTGATAATAAATAACTGTTTGAATTGGTGGTTATGGTTTTAACTGCTTCAACCATGTTGGCGCTTGGCACAGATGCGCCTGATTTTCATCTACCAGATGTAGTAACTGGTGAAACAATTTCCCTGGCTACGTTTGCTGACAAAAAAGCGCTGCTGGTAATGTTCATTTGTCGTCACTGCCCATTTGTCAAGCATATTAAAGCAGAATTAGCACAATTAGGAAAAGATTACGCCAATAGTAATTTGGGAATTGTGGCGATTAGTGCTAATGATGTCAGTAACTACCCTGATGATTCACCAGTATCACTAAAGGAAATGGCGACAGAACTTGGGTTGACCTATCCTGTTTGTTATGACGAAACTCAAGAAACTGCAAAAGTTTACACTGCAGCCTGTACACCCGATTTCTTTGTTTTTGATGGAGATAGAAAGCTCGTTTATCGGGGACAATTGGATGATAGCCGTCCTAGTAATGGCTTACCTGTAACGGGTGGAGATTTACGGGCTGCTATTGATGCAGTTTTGGCGGATAAGGCTGTGAGTGCAGAACAAAAGCCGAGTATCGGTTGCAATATTAAGTGGAAACCGGGGAATGCGCCGAGTTATTTTGGTTGAATTATTAGTTATTAGTGAGTAGTCATTAGCAATAAAACTCACAACTCAGGAGGAAGTACTTCCTACAACCAGCCACGCAAACGATATACCAAAATCCCGACATATTCCTTAAATGCCAGTGTAAAATCCTGTAACCTGTCAGCATCGGGTAAGACATTCAATAGGATACCTTGTGGAGTATTTTGCAATTCTTGTAGTTCACCGACACTTACCAAAAAGTCCGTCGGTGCAGGAATCGCATCAATTCCTTGACGCTGGAAAATTTTCAGGGAACGAGGCATGTGCATTGCTGATGTTACCAACAACACCCGCCGAATCCCACGGGAATCCAAGATTTTGCGGACATTCACGGCATTTTCATAGGTGTTGAGGGCATCTGTTTCTTGAATAATTGCCTGTGGGGGGATACCGATACTGGTGAGAATTGCTGCCATATCCGCCGCTTCCGACGGACCGCTACCACGCCAAGCAATCCGTCCCCCACTGAGAATAATTAATGGTGCTTTTTTTTGGTTGTACAGGTGGGCGCCATAGAGGACGCGATCGCCCTGTTCGCTCAAGTCAACGGTAGGACGTGGGGGAAAAGCTGACTTAGTAGCGCCTCCTAAAACCACGATAGCCTCTGCATTTGGTAGTTTTTGGGGAGGTATATTTTGCCATTCTAGGGAACGGACTAACTGACGGGAAGCCCAGCCATTACCACCAATGAGTAACACCAACAACGCCAGAGCGATCGCTCCCCCAGAGATGCGCGGTCGTTTCCACAATGTAAACAACGCCACCACCATTAGCACACAAGCTAACCCTAGGGGATAGAAAAACAGGGGTAGTAACTTTGAGAGATAGAGAAACATGTTTTTAGGGAATGGGGTTGGAGGTTGGGGGAATGGGTAATGGGTAATAGGTAATGGGAAATTCTCCCCCTAGTCCCCAATTAAGAGTCCCCAGTCCCCATTTCACGACCTCTTCCAGAATTGCCATGAAGGACTAGTGCGTCGGTAACGACGTGTCATGGCGCTTCCTCTGCTCTTTGACAGTTTGGTAAGTGTAGCCTTAGCGAGTTCAGAGTCGGTTTTTTCCAGATCCTCAACTTGCTGCTGAGTTTTTGCTTCATCAGAGGCGTTCCACCAAGCATATATCCACCCCCCTG
>Ga0114939_10003249_pt1 | contig 11477 bp, 9 predicted proteins | sample AshMeaCrysSpring_FD_87196 | JGI IMG/M metagenome (GOLD analysis project Ga0114939, IMG submission 87196) | Groundwater microbial communities from Big Spring, Nevada to study Microbial Dark Matter (Phase II) - Ash Meadows Crystal Spring | ecosystem: Environmental > Aquatic > Deep subsurface >... | reverse complement strand
GGTCATGCTGACAAGTGACTAAATCAATATCCGCAGCAGCTTCGGCATCACTACCTAAAACTTGGACTACCCTCCCTAATGGTGGATATTGGGCGAGGGGGTAGCGTAAAACTTCCACATGGGCCAGATGGTCGATACTCTCGGAGAGTGCCAGACTACTTTGTTGTAATTTTAATTCAAACAAAAGGCGGTCATCTAAAGGAACAGCTCTATACCCACCTTCTACTTGTTTGATTCGAGCCAATAAAGTGTGGTTAGAGCGTTCTAAAATTAATTTAACGTCACCTTCAGGCGATCGCCTGCGACTGCCTTCTTTTAAAACTCTAACTAAAACGCGATCGCCATTCCAAGCATTGCTTAAATGACTCTCGCGTATATAAATATCTTCCGCGCCTTCTACATCTTGGATGGCAAAACAAAAACCCTTGCTCGAACAGCGAAGTTTTGCTTCAATCAATCCCTCTTCTGTAATACGGCGATATTTACCCCTTTCTTTTGCCAAAACGCCAATTTTTTCCAAAACTTCCAATGTAATGTGAAGTTTTTGTAAATTGGGTTCGTCCTCACAACCAAGTTTTTTTTCTAACAGTTTGCGGGCAACCAATTTATCATCAGTGAAATTGGCAAGAAGTGTAGCGATTGAGAATTCCATGCAGTGAACCGACCTTTGGTCAAAACATCATTTTTTTTGTTGGTTTAATTTGGTTCTGGATTTTAACCCTCACAACAAAGCAGAAACTATCTGAATATTCATAGCCCAAAAAGAGCTTTGAATTGTTGCTGGGCTACTCGCCTTTACAACTTCTCACTGCACGAAAATTCCAGAGTTAGGGGACACAAAGCAAGTCCTTCTCGACACAAATAGGACAAAGCACGCCTGAGAATGAAAAGCAATTTATCCTTTGATTAAACAATTAGCTAGCTTTGGAGAGGTAGGATTTAAAGAACTCTCTTCCAGAAGCGTAGCTGTGAGGACAAACCGCAGGAGTTTAAGTGTCCAGCCCGAAGGTACTTTGACGCGATTAGACTCTGACTTTTAACCAAGAAAAACTGCTGTCTAACTAAATTGTTCCCATATTATGTAGAATCGGTAACAACGCTATTAAGCAGCTTAACAGGCAGTGAGGGTGAACCGTTACTTCATTATTGTAGATTTTGAGCGTGATTCCAGAAATTAGTTATTTAAACCGGATTGGGTATTTAGTATAGCATTACCTCTAAGACCACGTAGAGTAACTTAGATGAATCTCAACAATTTAATTGTTAAAATCTCTACAATACAACCAAGATAACCCTGAAATCAATTTACTATAATATATTCGTCTATGAGTATAAATTAACTTCTACCTTTATGAAACTATATTTGTAACAGCAACTAAGTTTCACTACTAAATTTAGTCCCTCACCTCTAGAAGTATATTCAGGACTTAGGCAAAATACCTCTACAACTCTTATTTATTCGTTACCTTCGCTCCTTAGTGGTTCAATTATTCCGTAGTTCGTGGGTAAGTCCTAATATTGATAAACTTAAAGTAAATAAACATCTCAAATTATCTAACCTTTGTACAATAAATTGAAATGAATTTTCTTTCTTCGCTTAAAAGTATCCGGTATAGAACAATCTTCTAGGGATTACTAGTTTGCGATATTAATCAGAATGAGTCAGATAAATAGGCGCGAATGCCCTTAAACGTAATATTTATATATTTCTGTTGGCATGTTGGCGCAATTTTCCATTATCTCGTACACTTTTACTAAAATTTTAAATTTTATGTTGGCGCAATTTCAAAGCCTATATCCTACAGGCTGTTTAACTTCAGAATTGGTGCAAGTTTACAACGGTAAATATATTGTTCGTGCAAGCGTACAAATAGAAGCTGTAACTCGTGCCACAGGTATGGCTATGTCCGAATCTTTGGAACAGGCCGAAGACCTTGCCAGACAAAGGGCTTTAATGGTTTTAAATTTAAAACCAGCTGCTAATCTCAGCCCAGGCATTTCAGAGGCGATCGCTACCCCACAACAAATTTTACCGATAACTCCTGCAGCCCCTCAAAAACCAGAAACACCACCCACATCAACATCCACACCCGCTCCAGTTACTTCCACTGTCGCCAAGAAAAACGATTATCCAAATCAAGACTTTGGCACAACCAACAATGTAGAAAAATATTTTGACAACCCAACAGATAATATAACTCCCATAACCAACACACAATCAAATGCACAATATAATACAGAGTTAAATACAGATTTTGACAATAGTTTATTTAGCCTAACAAATAATAACGTTACGCCATTTACCCCTCGCAATACACCACCCCTAGAAGAAATAGCAACTTCAACAACAAAACGCAAGAAAAAAAATGAGCCAATGGATTTATCCACCGCAATGGCTGAAATTGATATTGAAATGACAAGACTTGGCTGGGGTAAAGAACAGGGTAGAGAACATTTAATCAAAACTTATAATAAACGAGCGCGCAGTTTACTCACTGATGAAGAACTATTTGATTTTCTGAAACATTTAAAATCCTTACCCAGTCCTATCTCTCCTCCAGACCCACTCGCGGGATTTTAAATTAAAGACAGGCTAATTGCTAATTGCTAATTGCTAATAGAAGAATGGTTAATGGTTAATGGCTAATGGTTAATGGCTATACTCTACGGGGGCATAAACAGCGCTTTTGAGAGAATAATAATACCCAATCGTAAAGCCGCAATCGAAAATCCAAAATGTCAAGTTATGTCCGTGCGAAGTCTAATGGTTAATAGCTAATAGCCATTAACTATTAGCCATTAACCATTCTTCTATTAGCAATTAGCAATTAGCAATTAGCAATTAACTATTAGCAATTACACAACAACCATTGGACGACTACCAGCAGAATGACGGTCAATAACTTCATCTATTAAACCGTATTCCTTGGCATCTTCAGGAGACATAAAAAAGTCTCTTTCAGTGTCTTCCTGAATTTTATCAAAGGGCTGATTTGTATGCTCAGCAAGATATTCATTTAACTTGCGTTTGTGATAGAGAATTTCTTTAGCTTGAATTTCAATATCTGTTGCCTGTCCTTGGGCACCTCCCAAAGGTTGGTGAATCATTATTCGAGAATGGGGTAAACTCATTCGCTTGCCTTTAGTCCCAGCACTCAGAAGAAAAGCGCCCATACTGGCAGCTAGTCCAGTACAGATTGTACATATATCAGAACGTATGTACTTCATAGTATCAAAAATCCCCATGCCAGCCGTCACCGAACCACCTGGAGAGTTTATATACATATATATGTCTTTCTCTGGGTCGTCTGCATCAAGGAACAGCAACTGGGCAACAATCAAGTTGGCAACATTGCTATCAATGGGTTGCCCCAAAAAAATGATGCGTTCGCGCAACAATCGTGAATAAATATCAAAGGCGCGCTCGCCTCGACCCGATTGTTCAATAACGATAGGTATCATGTAGCCACCAGGAGTGATTTCACCAACATTTTAGCTATTTATAACCCTGTTTGTTGAGTGCAGAGAGCCGTACAAGTTTATTTTTATCCCGGCAAGATGAGGTGGGGAAGGCGAGGGAAGGGAAGGGTCTGGAAGGCTCTTAAGTTTAGAAAGGGTATGGGAGAAAAATTATATCAAAGCAAACAATCAGTGGCATCCTTTAATCTATTTAATCTGTGATACTAAAACTAATATTTATATCAGTCATAAGAATTTGTAAATTTCTTGTGATAAAGTAATTTACTCAGCGAATTTACTGATAAACATCCGGATATAATCTGCCAAACTAGTAGAACATAGTACAAGGTGCATCCACTAACCTTAACTTAACCAAAGTGTCATCCATCTAGAGAGAGAAGAAACTAAGATGCTGGAAAAACTTGTACAAGCAGCCATCATAACTTTTTTACTTCATTTAGTCGCAGGTATTAGCTCTCACTCAGCAGCAATACCCTCTAAGAGTGCATCTGCATCACCAATATCAGAGTTTTCATCACCACAGGCAAAGGGAGCAGCGTTACCTTACCTTCAATAGAAGCATTAACAGCTTTGTTTACGGTAAAGTATTGAGCATGATATGGCAATAATCCTGCATCTGAAATCATGACTAATCACTTAGCCCAGTCTCAAAGTCTATACCTTCGCAAGCACGCGCTCAATCCTATAGATTGGTGGTACTGGTGTGATGAAGCACTATCTACAGCAAAGGTCGAGAATAAACCAATCTTTCTATCTATCGGTTACTCCAGTTGTCACTGGTGTACGGTTATGGAAGGTGAAGCTTTTTCTGACATAGCGATTGCTGAGTATTTGAATGCAAATTTTCTGCCCATTAAAGTTGATAGGGAAGAAAGACCTGATATAGATAGTATTTATATGCAGGCGCTACAGATGATGAGTGGTCAAGGTGGCTGGCCTTTAAATATTTTTCTTTCCCCAGAAGATTTAGTCCCCTTTTATGCGGGGACTTATTTTCCGGTAGAGCCTCGTTATGGTCGTCCTGGCTTTTTGCAGTCATTATCCGCCCTGAGAAATTATTACGATACAGAAAAGGAAGATTTAGGTAAACGTAAGGCAGTGATTTTAGAATCTCTCCTAAAATCTGCCCTGTTGCCAAATAATGGGTCAGAATTACAAGACCAAGAATTATTTAGACAGGGATGGGAGAGAAATACAGGTGTAATTTCCCCTTCTCAATATGGTAATAGTTTCCCTATGATGCCCTATGCTGAATTAGCGTTAAGGGGTAGTAGGTTTAGTTGGGTTGGGGATAGTCGTTATCCCAAAGCAAGGGAAATTTGTATTCAGCGAGGTTTAGATTTAGCTTTAGGTGGGATTTATGACCATGTGGCGGGGGGGTTTCATAGATATACAGTGGACCCCACATGGACGGTGCCTCATTTTGAAAAGATGCTTTATGACAACGGTCAGATTGTAGAGTATTTAGCATCTTTAATAAGTAATGGTGTGAATGAGGAAGCATTTGTCCGTGCCATTCGGGGTACAGTATCTTGGTTAAAAAGGGAGATGACAGCACCGGGCGGGTATTTTTATGCATCCCAGGATGCTGATAGTTTTGCAACGCCAGAAGAATTGGAGCCGGAAGAAGGGGCTTTTTACGTTTGGAATTATAGCGAATTAGAAAAAATTCTCACAGTGGAAGAGATTAGGGAGTTAAAGGAGGAATTTACAATTTCCTCGGAAGGGAATTTTGAGGGGAAAAATGTTTTACAAAGGCAAAATTCTGGGGAATTGAGTCAAGTATTGGAAGTAGCTTTAGGAAAATTATTTGTTGTGCGCTATGGGGCTGAAATGGATTCGCTGCCAACTTTTCCTCCTGCCAGAGATAACCAAGAAGCAAAAACCTTTAATTGGGGGGGGCGGATTCCGGCTGTTACAGATACAAAGATGATTGTGGCTTGGAATAGTTTAATGATTTCTGGTTTAGCTGGAGTCTATAGCGTGTTGAAAGACCCTTCATATTTAGAGTTAGCAGTTACAGCAGCCAACTTTATTTGGGATAAGCAATTTGTCGGCAATAGCTTTTATCGTTTAAATTACCAAGGAGAAGTTGCTGTTGCTGCCCAATCAGAGGACTATGCTTTTTATATCAAAGCCTTACTGGATTTACAGAAATGTCAACCAGAAAAGGATAATAAATTTTGGCAAGAAAAAGCTGTATTTGTCCAAGAAATATTTGATGAATATTTGTGGAGTATAGAATTAGGCGGCTATTTTAATACCAAGAGTGACAACAGCCATGATTTAATTCTCCGCGAGCGCAGTTACTCTGATAACGCCACTCCTGCAGCCAATGGAATCGCTGTAGCTAATCTAGTGCGTTTAGCTTTACTAACAGACAACTTAAAATACTTGGATTTAGCAGAACAGGCATTAAACGCCTTTAAAGGGATTATGAAAGACCAACCCCAAGCATGTCCAAGTTTATTTAGCGGTCTAGATTGGTATCGTAATAGCACTTTAATTCGTAGCACATCCTCACAAATACAACCTTTGATATCGCAATATTTACCAGCTTCTGTATTTTCTGTTGTTTCCGACTTACCACCAGGTAGCATTGGCTTAGTTTGCCAAGGTTTAAAATGTTTACCTGCGGCTGATAGCTTGGATAAGTTATTACAGCAAATACAACAAAGTCAAAATAGGATTAATTTGTAATATTGATATAAATTAATTGAACTATTTAGAAAACGCAGAATAAAAGCTTTAGAAATACTAGTCATTATGGAAAATGAACCAATCTTAAAAAGTGTAAATCCTTTACTTCCAGCAGGAGATAACGTTGAAAAATCTGTCACATTTTATGAAGAAGAATTAGGATTTCATCTAATTCATAAAGAAGGAAATCCCATGCGAATGGCTGTAGTTGAAAGAGATTCAGTGATACTTTTTCTGGTTAAAAACGATTATCATCAAATAGCAGAATCAACATCCATACGCATTCAAGTAGAAGGAATCGAAAAACTTTACCAAGAATATCAAGATAAAGGCGGTAAAATGATTCATCCCAACGGTCATTTAGAAACAAAACCTTGGGGAGTCAAAGAATTTGTTATTTTAGATATTGTTGGCGTTTGCATTACTTTTTGCGAACCAGCTTAAATAAAGTAGGGGAGGTAGGGGTGGAGAAAAAAAGGACACAGGCTGCGCTTAAAAAATAAAAAGACTCTCTAACAATTCAGCATCTATTACTATCCAATCTGTGTCATCCTTAAATCCATTAAATCCGTGATTCAAACCGTGATTAAATATGATTATAAATACAATTATTCTTGCAGGTGGAAAAAGTTCACGGATGGGAAGAGATAAAGCTTTAATTCCCATCCAAGGAATACCAATGTTAGAGTTAATTTATAATATTGTTGCCAATATTAGCAATCAAATATATATAGTTACTCCCTGGCAGGAAAAATATCAACATTTACAACTTCCCAATTGTCAGTTTATGAAAGAAGAAAAAGTAGACGCTGGTCCATTAATTGCTTTTTCTCAAGGATTAACTGCTGTGAAATCTGAATGGGTAATGTTGCTTGCCTGTGATTTGCCAAAGTTAAAAGTTGATGTTTTGAAAAGTTGGGTAAATCAATTAGAGGGTATAAATGAAAATATTAACCCTCAATATATTGCTGCTTTAGTAAAATCTGAAAAAGGTTGGCAGCCTTTATGTGGTTTTTATAGAAGTAGTTGTTTGGGTTTATTAAGCTATTTTATTAGTCAAGGTGGAAATTCTTTTCAGCGGTGGTTAGAAGGTAATTATGTTTATAATTTACCTTTGTTAGATGATGATGTTTTATTTAATTGTAATACTCCCCAGGATTTATATTGGTAATCCTACTATAAGGCAGGGAATAAATTCAAGTCAGGGGATAAATTCAAGTCAGGGAATAAATTTAAGCCAGGGAATAAATTCCCTGTCTAAAAGCTAAAGTCCTCTGAAAGAGGACTGATAATAAAATTTTTATAAGTGGTTAATAATTATGTGATAAATACCTTCTTCGCAATTAGCAATTAGCAATTAGCAATTAGCAATTAGCAATTAGCAATTAGCAATTAGCAATTAACCTTTATAACGATTCAACCTCATGAAAACGAGAATAATCAACACAACGCCTTCCATCGGGTTTCTTGGATAAAATGTCAACAAAACGCATATTGCAATATATCTCATCCGCAATATAAGAATGTCTGGCATGAATTGTTTGAGATACAGTTTCATCAATGCCTGTAAATGTGACTAAAAATTCCATATCATCATCTACCATTTGTTGATGTGTAACGCCATAAAAAGGACTGTTTTCATCAATTTGATGCATGACCATCCAAGTTAAGGCAAATATAGGTGAAAAATTGCGGACTAAAGGTAAATCATAAAATCTTCTGAGGGTTTGTCCTTCTTTTGTAATCTCTGTCCTAATTAAAGTTACTGTTACTTGTGCTTCTAAGATAAAATTTTCTCTCTTGTTGGCGACCCTAAATATCAGAGTTGGAATTCCATTGTAAGGAGTTTTGACAGCTACATTACTAAATAAAATTTTTGCTTTGGGGAGGGAAAAGCGGGCAAACATTAACCCTGTGCCCATTGCTAATCCCATTAATCCTATTAATGACTCAATGGTGACGAGGATGTTAGTGTAGGGGGTTTTTGGATACATGGCTCCATAGCCAATGGATGCCATTGTTTGGACACTAAAGAAAAAAGTATCCCAAAAATTTCCTGGACGTGCGTTTTCTATGCCGTTACTATCTAATAGATAGGCAGTTGCAAAAAAAGCGTTGGCTAGGATGTAGCCTAAGCTAACGAGGACAAAAAATTTTTTCCAGGAGACTCTAATTAATATATGGTAAGGGTCATGCCAATAGGGATGAGATACTCCTTTACGCACAATATTAAAACCACCCTTGGGATTTATTAATCTTAAGGGTGGCTGTTGACGATGGAATTTTTTCTTTAGGGTCGCCATTATTGATATTTGGTCGCCATATAAATGCTGGTTGCTATTTATTATCCAGCAATTCTGTACCTCTTGATTACACAGATTACGCAATTTTTATAGCGCTAAAGAACTGGTGGGGATTAATTATTTTCAACAGGAGATTTCTTTAAGGATAATTATTGACCAACTCCTGGAGTTCATGAAAATGTCCTCCTTCTTCTGTAATCATATTGTGGGCGAATGTGGCGACGGAAGGGACAACTCCTTCTGCTGTTTCTAGAAGTAATCTATACATTTCAAGAGCTTTTTTCTCGTGGGCAAGACTTGCTATTAAAATGCTTTTAGAAGAATAATCGGAAAGTTCTTCTACTCCACAAATCCCAAATTTTGGATACCCATTCACAGCCTTGAGCATTTCTCCGACTCTAATTGCATGTTCTAAAGACTCATCAGCTTGGTCTTTGAGAAAATCAACAATAGAATCTCTATCAGTAGCATCATTGACCACTAGAGAATAATGAGCATAGCGAAGAACTCCTGCTAGTTCAAATTCCATGATTGTTTGTAGCAAATCTAGAGTTTTGCTTTCTTTTATTTCCTTCATTATTAGTGCTTTTAGTTACGATGGTGTGCTAGTGGTAAATGCTTAGTAAATTAGTCAATGTTTATTATTTTTTCGACAAGTTTACGCAGGCTTTTTGCCATAGGTAGCTTTTAACAAAACCAATATTTTTGGAATGTTTGGGATTTATGGCTTGTTGCTCATGTAAAAAATTTGACCTTCTCTTGGATTTTAGACAATTTTCATAAGCAAAATATATAACTACCAGTGAAGTTATAAAATCTAAAACATAAGGCTTTGTGGTGATAAGGCAAGTTTAATAATTTATTAAATTGATTTAGTTTTTATTTGTCTCTTACTTGACAATAGCTATCTCACCTTCTACAACAACAGTGGCTAATACACCGGTTTGGACATGTTGAAAATTATTTTGGAGTAGGGAAAGTAAGGGTATATCTCTTTGTCCTGTTTCTGGGTTAACTTCTATGTTTAGACAACGATTAATTCTGGAGGCGATCGCGATACGACTGCTACCTAATTGTAATTCCTGTCCAACTAGGTTAAATTCTTCCCAGGCTTCTACTCCATCAATAACGATATTTGGGCGAAACCTTCGGACATCTATATATTGTCCGGCTAATTCTGTTAAATGATTAAGAGTTGCTTGACTGATAAGGGAAATATGGACTGCTTCTCTATCGGGATAGCGAGTTGTATTATATTCTCCGACCAATCGCAATGGGGATTTTTGTGGATGTCGAGCAGTTTTACTAGGGGAAATTGCGGCGAGATATCCTGTAAAAAAGCTGTCGATTAAATCTCTTCCTTGACTCGTATTAGTATCCGCTGTTAGTAATTTGACCTGTTGATGTTTGATTGTTAAATCACCTGTGGATGGATTATAACTACAATCCAAGGCTGCTAAACCTGCCCAATCATTTTGCATGGCAAAGTTTTGCTTTTTCATCCAAGGAATATTAATGTTATTTGTTTGGGAATTTTCTGGATTTGTACAATCTTCATACATTAAGGCAAAAGCCCTATCTCCTGGTATTCCATGTCCTTGTTTTAAGTAAACACTTTTTTGAGGTTGAGGCGTTAAACCTTTGATGGGGTAGGTAAATAATTGGCGAATACTTATCTGATTCATGGGAAATATTGGGGAGGTGAAGTAGTGGGGAAAGTGTAGGAAAAAAATAAGTAGGAATAGCCCAGAGCGACTACGAAACAATCTGGTTCTTGGCTCAGGAGCGGTTACACAAATCAAGCATAGTAGCAATTTTTGCGGCTATTCCTGATCAGATCAGATTTATGATTCCTACCACTCTACCACCCAGACCTTTCTCTTCTCTCAGGGCTTTGCTTCCCTCGCCATCGCTAACTTTCCCCCTGGGTTGGAAATACTACGAAGATACAATCCGCCAATGGTAAATAAAAAGGCTAAATAACTAATTGCTTGAATAAGAAAAAGCTGATCTCGATATCCAAATAATGATTTGAGAATAACTCCAGGAAATTGCTTATCGGGTAAGATGCCAGAAATATCCCAAACTAGAGGGCCAAGAATACAAGATTGATTACTAATACATAAATTACTGTAAGTTGAATTTGATTGGGCTAGGGTGGCGATCGCTATATCAAAGTTTTTTAAGGCGCTAACTACTAAACCCGCCACAATCAATACTAATAAAATACCCATGATCTGGAAAAATCGACGAATATTAATCTTAATACCCAACTTAAATAACATTACCCCAATGACAGTGGCACCAACTAAACCTCCTATGGCACCAAAAATACTAGAGATTCCCTGGTGAAAATTGCTAGCTATAAATAAAACTGTTTCAAAACCCTCGCGCACAACGGCTATCAAAATTAAACTAAAAATTCCCCAACCGGCATTTTCATTATTATCTATGGCGCTAGTAACAGCACCTTCTACCTGCCCTTTCATGGATTTAGCTTGCTTTGTCATCCAAATTAACATCCAACTCAACATGACAATGGCAAATAAACTAAAAAATCCCTTTAATAAAGCTTCTGTTAATGACACATACTCTGGATAAGCCTGAGTGATAGTCTGAATGCCTAAATTAAATAAAATACCTATCAAACAACTCGCTGCTATGCCTACAAAAATTCCACCATATACCCAAGGATTAAGTCGAGATTGTTGCGCTTTTTTCAACAACGCTAAAACAATACCAATAACTAAAGCTGCTTCCACCCCTTCACGCAGGGTAATTACAAAAGTCGGTAAGGCAATACTTAAATTCATCTCAAACCTCCATATCGCTAATCCAACAGATTTCGTGGAACAGGCGTCCCGCCTGTTGGTAGAACATTTTTTTATCTAACACAAACAGGCAGGATGCCTGTTCCACAAATACCCAATAAAGATCATGTAATACCATTTCACTTTAAGGTTGATAGAAATATATATCAAGGGGAAAGGGGCT
>Ga0114939_10003247_pt1 | contig 11481 bp, 9 predicted proteins | sample AshMeaCrysSpring_FD_87196 | JGI IMG/M metagenome (GOLD analysis project Ga0114939, IMG submission 87196) | Groundwater microbial communities from Big Spring, Nevada to study Microbial Dark Matter (Phase II) - Ash Meadows Crystal Spring | ecosystem: Environmental > Aquatic > Deep subsurface >... | reverse complement strand
GCAGAGCATCGCGGTGCCGTACCAGCCGATCATCGCCGCGCCGATCGCGCTGGTGATGTGGTCGTAGCCGGGCGCGATGTCGGTGGTGAGCGGGCCCAGCGTGTAGAACGGCGCCTCGCCGCACAGCTTGAGCTGCTCGTCCATGTTGTGCCTGATCATGTGCATCGGCACGTGGCCGGGGCCCTCGATCATCACCTGCACGTCGTGCGTCCAGGCGATTTGCGTCAGCTCGCCGAGCGTGGCGAGCTCGGCCATCTGCGCCTCGTCGTTGGCGTCGTGGATCGAGCCGGGCCTGAGGCCGTCGCCGAGCGAGAACGCGACGTCGTACGCCTTCATGATCTCGCAGATCTCCTCGAACCGCGTGTAGAGGAAGCTCTCGCGGTGGTGCGCGAGGCACCACTTCGCCATGATCGAGCCGCCGCGCGAGACGATGCCGGTCATGCGCTTCGCCGTCATCGGAACGTAGCGCAGCAGCACGCCGGCGTGGATGGTGAAGTAGTCGACGCCCTGCTCCGCCTGCTCGATCAGCGTGTCGCGGAAGATCTCCCAGGTGAGATCCTCCGCCTTGCCGTCGACCTTCTCCAGCGCCTGGTAGATCGGCACGGTGCCGATCGGCACCGGCGAGTTGCGCACGATCCACTCGCGCGTCTCGTGGATGTTCTTCCCGGTGGACAGGTCCATCACCGTGTCGGCGCCCCAGCGCGTCGCCCAGGTCATCTTCTCCACTTCCTCGCCGATCGACGAGGACACCGCCGAATTGCCGATGTTGGCGTTGATCTTCACCAGGAAGTTGCGGCCGATGATCATCGGCTCGGTCTCGGGGTGGTTGACGTTCGCCGGGAGGATCGCTCGGCCGCGTGCGATCTCGTCGCGGACGAACTCGGGCGTGATCGAAGGGGGAATCGCCGCGCCGAACGACTGACCGGCGTGCTGGCGCGTGACGGCAGCCGGGAGGGCCGCGAGCATCGCCTCGCGCTTCAGGTTCTCGCGGATCGCGACGAACTCCATCTCCGGCGTGACGATGCCGCGGCGTGCGTAGTGCATCTGCGTGACATTCGCGCCCGGCTTCGCGCGGCGGGGCTTGCGCCGGAGGTCGAAGCGCAGGGCCGCGAGCGAGGCGTCGGCGAGCCGCGCGCGGCCGTAGGCGGACGTCGGGCCGCCGAGCTCGACGGTGTCGCCGCGCTCCCCGATCCAGCGCTCGCGCAGCGCGGGCAGGCCCTTGCGGATGTCGATGCGGGCGGCCGGGTCGGTGTAGGGTCCCGACGTGTCGTAGACGACGATCGGCGGATTCTTCTCCGCGCCGAACGACGCAGGCGTGTCGGACTGCCCGATCTCGCGCATCGGCACGCGCAGGTCGGGACGCGAGCCCTCGACGTAAACCTTGCGGGACCGGGGCAGCGGTGCGACTGCGGCGGCGTCGACAGAGGCGTCGCGCGCGAAGAATTGGTCCTTGGCGTTCATGGTGCTCCTCTCGTGGTCGCCGGCGCGGTGCGGCGGAGGAGCGGCGGGCCCTTGGCAGGCGGCGCTTCCCTTCGCCGGCATTACCCGGATCAGGTTCACAGGGTCTTTCTCACCCGGCGGCCGCGACGTTGCAGCCGACCGCCAGGACCCCTAGCGTGGGCCGAACGTTACGCCATCCCCGTCCGGCTGGGAAGCGGTCGGCACGCATCGATCCGGCAGGACTGTGTCTTGGACACGCTCAGAAACCGGGGTCGGACTCCAATTTCCTCCATCGCCCTGCGAATTGGAGTCTCACCCCAGTTCAACGGAGCTGACCCCAATGTCGGGAGTTGGGGTCAGGCCCCGGTGCCCCACCACGCGTGGAAGTGGTGGACTGGCCCGTGGCCGCGGCCGACTTCCAGCCGGTCCGCGCTGGCGATCGCCCTGGAGAGGTAGTCCTTGGCACGGCGCGCGGCCGCGGGCACGTCGGGCGACTGCGGCAAGAGCGCCGCGAGCGCCGCCGACAGCGTGCAGCCGGTGCCGTGCGTGTTCTTGGTGTCGACCCGAGGCGCCGAGAGCTCGATCATGCGGTCGCCGTCGTGCAGGAGGTCGATCGCGTCGCCGCCCGGCAGGTGCCCTCCCTTCAGGTACACCCAGCGCTCGCCGGCGTGCGCCATCTTCTCGCGCAGGCGCTCGGCGCAGCGCGCCATCTCCTTCGGGTTGTCGGGCGCACGGCCTTCGAGCAGCACGCCGGCCTCGGGCAGGTTGGGCGTGATCATCGTGGCGAGCGGCAGCAGCGACTCGATCAGGGCGCCGACCGCGGCGCGCTCGAGGAGTCCGTGGCCGCTCTTCGCGATCATCACCGGGTCGAGCACCAGGTGCGGCGGCCGCCAATGTGCCAGCCGCTCGGCGACGACGGTGATCACCGGCGCCTGCCCCACCATGCCGATCTTCACCGCGTCGATGCGCACGTCCTGCCACAGCGTGTCGATCTGCATGCGCACGAAGTCCGGCGGGACCGGGAAGATGCCATCGACGCCGACCGTGTTCTGCGCAGTCAGCGCCGCGACCACGGCGCAGGCGTAAGCGCCGTTCGCGGAGATCGCCTTCACGTCGGCAAGGATGCCGGCGCCACCGGAGGGGTCGACGCCGGCGATCGAGGCGACGTTGGCGATGCGCTGGGATGCATTCATGGATTTTCGGCGCGCAGACGGAGCGAGACTTCCGCTACCATGGTGCCATAGCCGGTCATTCGACGATGATTGCTCGCATCCAGGCGGCGATGCTGCGCGTCGCCGCCGTCGGCGTCCTGGCGGGGCTGGCGGGATGCGCGCCGGCGCCTGTCGTGCTGCTTCCGCCAGCGGCGTCGGCGACCGCGGCGGCAGGCGCTCCGCGCGCCGCGTGGCTCGCGCCCGGCCGGGTCATGCTCGCCTACGAGCGTCCTGGCGGCGACGTGTTCCTCGAGGCGACGTGGTCGCCCGTGCCGGGCCATGCGCTCGCCCAGCTCGACCTCGCCGCCGCGGCGCCGAACCTCGACGCTACGCCCGCGCTGCGGCCGGTGCGGCTTCGCGAACGCGCGGAGTGGGATGCCCTGTTGCGCGAGGTCTTCGCCGACCTCGCGCCCGCCGATCCCGGGGAGGCCACGCTGGTCGTCGTGCAGGGCGTGGACGTCGTGTTCCACCGGGACGCCGGTGGCGTGCTGCGCACATACCGCCACGAGCGCAAGCCTGCGGAACTCGCTGTCGTGCGCACGCTCGACGAGCAGGCGTTCGCGCTCGCCACGATCGCCCACCTCGCCGCGCGCGCCGGGACCACGGAGCCGGTGCTCTTCGCCACCGGCGACCCCGACACGGGCGCGGGCTTCGTGCTGTTCGACGGCGCCACGGGGCAATCGGTGCTGATCGCGCCGGCGGCGGCGCCCGATCCCGCCGCGGCCCTCGGGGCGGTGGGAATCTCGCTCGACTTCGCGCAGGCGCTGCTGCTGCAAAGCCACGTGGTGGCGCCGATCACGCGCCCCTTCGCCGCGACCGAGCGCTTCCTCACGCATGCCGCGCAAAGCGCGGTCGCGGCGGTGCCCCGCCCGGTGGGCGGCACGGGTCCCGCGCCGCCGCTCGCGGGCGGCGCCGCGATGGACCTCGCCGCCTTCGAGCGCGAGCTCGACCGCCTCGTCGACTCGCCGCGGGCTCCGGGCCGCATCCGGCTCCTGATCGACGGCGATGCGTTCTTCACGCGTTTCGTGCAGGCGCTGCAGGACGCGCGAGAGAGCATCGACATCCGGGTCTACATCTTCGACCGCGACGCCTACGCCCTGGCGATCGCCGACCTCGTCAAGGCGCGTTCGCGCGAGATCCGCGTGCGCGTGTTGCTGGACGAACTGGGCACGATCGGCGCCGGCGCGGACGCGTCGCGCACGCCGCATCCCTATGCCAGCGCGGCCGCCACGCCACCGCCGTCGATCGCGAGCCACCTTCGCGAGGGATCGAACGTCGACGTCCGCACCCTCGCCAATCCCTTCCTGACCTCTGACCACACCAAGGTGCTGCTGTTCGACGGCCGGCGCGCGTTCGTCGGCGGCATGAACATCGGCCACCAGTACCGCTACCTCTGGCACGACCTGATGGTCGAGCTGGAAGGCCCGGTGGTTTCGCACCTTGCGCGCGACTTCGAGCTCGCGTTCCGGCGCGCCGATTTCGTCCAGCTCCCGGGTACCGGGTCGCCGCCGGAAGCGCGGCCTGCGCCTGCAGCACCGGGGATGGCGGACCTGCGGCTCCTCTACACGCGGCCGGCCGACCCGCAGATCCTGCGTGCACAGCTCGCCGCGATCCGCGCCGCACGCCGCGAGATCCTGGTCGAGCAGGCCTACGTGTCCGACGACGAGATCGTCGCGGCGCTGGTCGCTGCGCGCCGCCGCGGCGTCGACGTGCGCGTGATCCTGCCGACGCGCGGCGACTCGGGCTTCATGAACAGCGCGAACCTGATCGCGACGCGCGCGTTCGTTGCCAACGGCGTGCGCGTCTTCGCCTATCCCGGCATGACGCACGTGAAGGCGGCGATCTACGACGGCTGGGCGATCGTCGGCTCGGCCAACTTCGACAAGCTGTCGCTGCGCGTCAACGGCGAGACCTGTGTGGCCACGTCCGATCCCGCGTTCGTCGCCGCGCTGCGCCGCGAACTCTTCGACCGGGACTTCGCGCGCGCGGCCGAAGTGACGGTTCCCCCGGCGGTGGGCTGGACGACGTACATCGCCGACTTCGTCGCCGACCAGCTCTGACGGGCGCCCTGTATCATCGCCGCCGACGCCGCCTGTCGCGGCCGGGGAGCGTGCATGACGACGCTGTTGTGGGTGGTGGCCGTCGCGATGATCGCGATCGGTGTCGTCGGCACGGTGCTGCCCGCGCTGCCGGGGCCGGTGTTCGTGCTCGGCGGCATTGCGCTCGCCGCGTGGATCGACGGCTTCGCCACGATCTCCGGATACACCGTGGGCTTCATCACCGTGTTGACGATCCTCGCGTTCGCGGCCGATTACGTCGCCGCGATGCTGGGGGCCAAGAGAGCCGGGGCGAGCCGGCTCGCGATCGCGGGCGCGGCGATCGGCACGGTCGCGGGGGTGTTCACCGGCTTTGTCGGCCTGCTGTTCATGCCGCTCCTCGGCGCCGCGATCGGCGAATTCATCGCCGACCGCGACGTGGCGCGCGCGGGGAAGGTCGGCGTCGCGACCTGGATCGGGCTCCTGCTCGGTACCGCGGTCAAGGTGGCGCTGGTGTTCACGATGGTCGGCATCTTCGTCGCCGCGCTCCTGCTCTGACCGGCCGGAGCCGAGCGCGTGTCAGACGCCCACGCCGGCCTGCGGCTGTCGCGCCGCAACCTGCGGCTCGCCTCGGGGCTCACGCTCTTCGCCTACGCGGCCATCCACCTCGTCAACCACGCGGTCGGGTTGCACTCGGTCGCAGCGGCCGAGGCGATGCTGCGCGTCGCCGTGCGCGTGTGGACCAGCGCGCCGGGAACCGTCCTCCTCTTCGCTGCGGCGACGATCCACGTGGCGCTCGCCCTCCAGGCGCTGTACACGCGCCGCACGCTGCGCATGCCTCCCGTCGAGGCGCTGCGCTACGCGCTCGGCTTTGCGATCCCGTTCCTGCTGATCGGCCACGTGTTCGCGACGCGGGTCGTCACCGAGATGGGGGGCAGCCCGACCTACGAGCGCATCGTGTGGGCGATCTCCCAGGGCGAGCGCGAGTGGCGGCAGTTCGCGCTCGTGGCGCTTGCCTGGACGCACGGCGCGATAGGCATCACGCTCTGGCTGCGTCACCGCGACTGGTTCGCACGCGCCTCGCACGGGTTGCTCGCGGCCGCAGTGCTCCTGCCCGTGCTCGCGCTCGCAGGCTTCGTGTCGATGGGACGGGAGCTGGAGGCGATGGCGGACGAGCCGGCCTTCAAGGAGGCGCAGGCGCGCTATCGCGCCGAACTCGACGCGTCGCAGCGGCGTCTGCTCGAGGCCGACCGCGACGGCTTGCTCCGCGCGTTCTGGCTCGCACTCGGCGGCGTGGTGGTCGCGCGGGGCGCGCGCCGTGTCGTGCAGTCACGGCGTCGCGGCTTCGTCACGCTGCGCTACCCCGCTGCCAGCGTCCGGGTGCCGCGTGGCTTCACCGTGCTCGAGGCGAGCCGTGCGCACGGCATCCCGCACCTCTCGCTGTGCGGCGGGCGCGGGCGCTGCTCGACGTGCCGCGTGCGCGTAGCGCCGCTCGCCGGGCTGCCGCCGCCGTCGGACGAGGAGGCCGAGACGCTCGCCCGCATCCGCGCGACGCGCGACGTGCGCCTCGCCTGCCAGTTGAAGCCCGGGGCCGACCTCGACGTCGCGCCGGTGTTCGCGAGCGACGGCACGCACGCGCCGCTCGGCCCCGCGAGCGTCGAGCGTGACGTGGTCGTGCTGTTCACCGACTTGCGTCGCTGGACCGGGCTCGCCGAACGGCAGCTCCCGTTCGATCTCGTGTACGTGCAGAACCAGTTCTACGCGGCGGTCGGCGACGCGGTCGACGGCGCCGGCGGCGTACCCAACCAGTTCGTGGGCGACAGCGTGATGGCGATCTTCGGCCTCGACTGCGATCTCGCCGCCGCGTGTCGCCAGGCGCTCGCGGCCGTGCGCGACATCGAGCGGCGCATGGGCGAGGTCAACCAGCGGATGCAGAAGCAGTTCGCGCACACGCTCGACTTCGGCATCGGCTTGAACGCCGGCCCGGCGGTGATCGGCGAAGTCGGCTGGCGCGACACGCGCACCGTCTCTGCGGTCGGCGATACGGTCAACACTGCCGCGCGGCTGCAGGAACTCACCAAGGCCTACGGCGTGCGGCTCGTGCTCGCGGACGCCGTCGCGACCGGCGCGGGGCTCGCCGCCGACACGCTGCCCGCGCGGGAGATCGAGGTCCGGGGCCGGCAGGCACCGCTCCTTGTCTACGCGGTGGCCGCGGGCGCCCTGCCGCGCGAGCCCGGGGCCCCGGTGTAGAATCGCCGCTGTCCGCGGGTGTAGTTCAATGGTAGAACGGCAGCTTCCCAAGCTGCATACGAGGGTTCGATTCCCTTCACCCGCTCCAGTCCGCTTTCGCCGCGGAGCGGGCGCTTTGCGCGCGCTGCGGCCGTTTACTCTCGTGCCAATGCACGATCCCGAATGCTCCGAGGATCCCTCCGATGCGTGACGCCGGCCTGCCCGTGACCCTGATCGTCGTCGGCCTCGTCTGGCTGGCGTGGCAATTCCGCATCTTTCCGGACATCGACTGGATCATCGCCGCGGGTCTCGTCGCCGGTGGCATCGCCGTAATGGTGTTCGACGGCATCACCAAGTCGTCGGTGGTGATCGGGCCGTTCCTCATGTCCACCGGCGCGGCGTGGGCGCTGCACGAGTTCCAGCGCGTCGACTGGAAGTACCTGATCCCCGCGCTTCTCGTGGTGCTGGGCTCGTTGATGCTGGTCGCGCGCAACCCGAACATTCCCGAGAGGAAGGGACAGAAGGCCGACGGGCGTTAGTCGCACGCGCGTGGCAACGTCTGTCCCCATGACCGCGCAGGTCCCGCCGTCGGCGGTGCTGCTCGTGCTCGGCGCGACGTTCTGCTTCTCGCTGCTCGACTCGCTGTTCAAGTACCTGACGCAGTTCTACCCGGTACCGGTGCTGATCTGGGCGCGCTGGACGGTGCAGGCGCTGGTGATCATCGTCTGGCTGGTGCCCAAGTCCGGGCTCGCGCTGGTGCGCACGCGCAAGCTCACCGCGCAGCTCTTCCGTGGCGCGATCCTGATCGGCTCGTCGCTGTGCTTCATCAGCGCGCTGAAGACGATGCCGCTCGCCGAGGCGACGGCGCTCAACTACACGACGCCGGTGCTGGTGACGATCCTCGCGGTCGTGTTCCTCGACGAGCGCATGACGCCCGCCCGCGTCGCGTTCGTCATCACCGGCTTCGTCGGCATGCTGCTGATCGTGCGGCCCGGCACCGACCTCTTCGAGGGCACGGCGCTGCTCGCGCTCGGCTCGGCGTGGTTCTACGCGACGTTTCAGATCACGACGCGCAAGCTCGCCGACGAGGACTGGCGGCCGCTGCTCTTCTACCCGGCGCTCGTCGGCGCCGTGGCGCTGTCGGCGATGCTGCCCTTCGTCGCCTGGCCGGCGACGGTCCCGTGGCGGGACGTCGCGCTGATCGTCGCCGGGGGCCTCTTGGGCTCGTTCGGCCACTACCTGTTCCAGCTCTCGTTCCAGCGCGCCGCGGCCTCGGCGGTGACGCCATACACTTACGGACAACTCGTCTGGGCGACGCTGATCGGCTGGATCGCGTTCGGCAACTTTCCCACGTTCTGGACGCTCGTCGGCATGTGCGTGATCATGGCGAGCGGACTGTTCATCACCCTCTACGAGCAGCGGCGGGCGCGCAGCGACAGCCTCACGCCCGCCCCGACCACCGTCGACTGAACCCCGTTCAAGGAGCAACAGGATGGCGAACCCCCGCATCGGCTTCATCGGCCTCGGCCTCATGGGCCACGGCATGGCGAAGAACCTCGTCACCAAGGGCTTCCCGCTCACGGTGCGCGCGCACCGCAACCGCAAGCCGCTCGAGGACCTCATCGCGGCCGGCGCGAAGGAGGCGGCGACCAACGCCGACGTCGCAAAGGCCTCCGACGTCGTGATCCTGTGCGTCACCGGCGCGCCGCAGGTCGAGGAGATCGTGTTCGGCGACAACGGCATCGCGAGCGTCGCCCGCGCCGGGATGATCGTCGTCGACACCTCCACCTCCGAGCCGGCGACCACGACGAAGACCCGCGAGGCGCTCGCGGCCAAGGGCGTGGCGTTCGTCGACGCGCCGCTGTCGCGCACGCCGGTCGAGGCCGAGGCGGGACGTCTCAACACGATGGTCGGCGCCGACGACGCCTCGTTCGAGAAGCTGAAGCCGGTGCTCTCCGCGTACTGCGAGAACATCGTCCACGCCGGGCCGCCCGGCCACGGCCTGGTGCTGAAGCTCATCAACAACTTCGTCGCGCAGGCGATGTGCGCGGCCTTCGCCGAGGCCATGGCCGCGGCGACCAAGTCGGGGCTGTCGATCGACAAGCTGCACCAGCTGATGTCGGCCGGCCCGATCAACTCGCCGATGTTCCAGATGGTCGTCGGCAAGGCGAAGGACGGCGACCTGACGGGACTCAAGTTCACGCTGGTCAACGCGGCGAAGGACCTGCGCTACTACACGCACTTCACCGAGTCGATGATGCTGCCCTCGATCATGGGCGAGGCCACGCACCAGACGCTCGTCATCGCCAACACGCTGGGCCTCGGCGACAAGTTCGTGCCGTCGCTGATCGAGGCGCAGGAGAAGCTGACGGGCCTCGCGATCGTGCCGCGCAAGTAGATGGCCGCCGCGCCGCCGCTGCCGGAGACGCTCGACTTCGCGCTCGCCACCGCCGAGGCCGCGGGGCGGGCGATCCTGCCGCACTTCCGCGTCGCGATCGACGTCGAGAACAAGGACCGCGCCGGCGGCTACGACCCCGTCACGATCGCCGACCGCGCTGCGGAGACGGTGATCCGCGACGCGATCCGTGCGCGCTTTCCGGCGCACGGCCTCTTCGGCGAGGAGCACGGCCGCGAGGCGGGCACCGAGCCGTGGACCTGGGTGATCGACCCGATCGACGGCACCAAGAGCTTCGTGCTGGGCCAGCTGCACTGGGGCATGCTGATCGCGCTGAACGACGGCGCGAAGCCGGTGCTGGGCGTCGCCTACCAGCCGTTCGTCAGCGAGGCCTTCGTCGGTGTCGCGGGTCGTGGGTCCGAGTGGCGGCGCGGCGGCGAGCGGCGGGCGCTTCGCACGCGGCGCTGCCGGAGCCTCGCCGACGCGCTCGTCGTCACCACCGACCCGCGCTTCTTCGCGCCGCCGCGCGAGGCCGCCGCCTACGCCGCGGTCACCGAAGGCGCGCGCTTCACGCGCTACGGCGGCGACCTCTACTGCTACACGCAGCTCGCGATGGGTCTCGCCGACATCGTGATCGAGACGGGCTTGAAGCCCTACGACATCCAGGCGCTGATCCCGGTGATCGAGGGCGCCGGCGGCGTGGTCACGGACTGGCAGGGCGGCGACTGCCAGGACGGCGGCGACGTGCTGGCCTGCGGCGACCCGGCGCTCCACGCCGAGCTCCTGCAGCGCATCGCCGCGCGCGGCTGAGCGCGAGATCCGCGTGCGCCTGCTCTTCCTCGGCGGCACCCGCTTCCTCGGCCGGCACGCGGTCGAGGCCGCGCTCGCGCGCGGACACGATGTGACGCTGTTCACGCGTGGCAAGACGCCGCAGCCGTTCGGCGATCGCGTCCGCGCGCTCGCGGGCCAGCGCGACCCGCGCATCGCGCCCGGCCTTGCGGCTCTGGAGAGCGGCGTGTGGGACGCGGCGATCGACACCTCGGGCTACGTGCCGCGCGTCGTCGGCGCCTCGGCATCGCTCCTCGCGTCAAAGTTGCGCCGCTACGTGTTCGTGTCGTCGCTGTCGGTGATTGCCAAGCCGGACCGGCCCGGCCTCGACGAGTTTGCTCCGGTCGCAACACTCGACGACCCGTCGACCGAGGACGTGCTGCCCAACTACGGGGGCCTCAAGGCCGCGTGCGAGGCGTCCGTGCGCGAGGTCCTGGGCGCGCGCGCGACGATCGTGCGGCCGGGGCTCATCGTCGGGCCGCAGGACGCGACGGACCGGTTCGGCTACTGGGTCGCGCGCTTCGTGCATCCGCGGCTTCTCGGCAATCGCGCCCCGCGCGCCGTCGTCCCGGCGCCGCGCGAGCGGCCGGTGCAGTTCGTCGACGCGCGCGACCTCGCGGCGTGGCTGGTCGACCTCTGCGAGCGCGACGTCGGCGGCACGTTCAACGCCTGCTCGCCCGCGGGACAGTGGACGATGGGCGATCTCGTCGACGCGTGCGTCGCGGCGGCGTCCGATCCACCGGTCTCGGCGTGGGTGGACGAGCAGACGCTCGCCGACTTCCACGTCGAGCCTTGGACGGGACTGCCGCTGTGGATCTCCTCGGCCGATCCCGACGCCGCCGGGTTCATGAGCGTCGATTGCAGCCGGGCGGCGGGCGCGGGGCTTCGCACCCGGCCGCTCGACGGGACCGTGCGCGACACGGCGGCGTGGCTTGCCGCGCGCGACAACGCCGGCGCGTGGCAGCACGTGCTCTCCGACGCGCGCGAGCGGATCCTGCTCTCCGCGATCGACACGCGCTAGCCTGAAGCGGGCCGCGCGCCCCGAGAGGCGGCCTTGCCGTCGTCGGCAGGTTGCACCTAGACTGCCGGTCCCGATCCCGCCCGGCCGACGCGGCCGGGCCCGCGCGAGGAGCGCGCCATGGCCGACGACCGCACGACCGACCTCTGGGACAACCCGCTTCGCACCGACGGCTTCGAGTTCATCGAGTACGCGGCGCCCGACCCGGCGGCGCTCGGCCGTCTCTTCGAGCAGATGGGGTTCACCGCGGTGGCGAAGCACCGCAGCAAGGACGTGCTGCTCTACCGCCAGGGCGGCGTCAACTTCATCGTCAACGCGGAACCG
>Ga0114939_10003246_pt1 | contig 11483 bp, 7 predicted proteins | sample AshMeaCrysSpring_FD_87196 | JGI IMG/M metagenome (GOLD analysis project Ga0114939, IMG submission 87196) | Groundwater microbial communities from Big Spring, Nevada to study Microbial Dark Matter (Phase II) - Ash Meadows Crystal Spring | ecosystem: Environmental > Aquatic > Deep subsurface >... | reverse complement strand
GTGCTGGAATGTGTAACGTACCGCGTCCAATTCGATCATAAGTATAGGCGCCATCGCCACTGGATGCTTCTAAAAAAAAGGTTCTATCATTACTTCTATCTTCACGATCTAATGTATGTAACCATCCATATAATTCATCACGTTCTAATAACAATCCATTTGGATTTTGATTCAAAAGTTCACCCAACTTTTCTACAGTCGCATCATTTACTATGTAACGAGCTTGATGCGGAGATATTGGCCCGTTTATTGTTGAAACTATGTATTGCATAGCTTGCGATTCATTGCCTTCATTTAGTGCTTTACGAGCATTTTTTTCCGCAGTTTTAACTTTTAATTCTTGCAATTTTAATGCCGCTTTGTATTTGACAAAATCAAGTTTGAATTGTTCTAAAGCGTCATCTGCAAGTTTACGCAACGGTTTCAATGCTTCTCTCATAGCTGGAGTTTTACCTGACGAGGGTCTTCCAATAAGCATTGCCCATAAATTTGGAACTACCAACCAATCATCGTAACGTTTTGGATATACTCGCGCTTTTCGCCCTATTACGGCTGAGATAGCGGCTAACGCGGTTACTGCGACAAAATCCGCTGCTGTGCTTTGTCGCTTTGCTGTATCCATTACCCAATTGCTAAATGCCTCTGGTAAAAGATTTTTATCGAAATCAGGAACAGGTTTTAATTCAGTAGTAATGGGTAACGGATCAGTCCATTGATCAGTAATATTTGATTTAGCAATTTTTTTAGCTGTTTGAGTTTGAGTAGATATTGGAGGAGCTATAGTTTCAATGGGAGCAGAAGCGGTCAAATTCAAAATGAGTTTGCGTACTGATTCTTGACCCAGTAATTCCGCCATATCATTGAAATCAGAAACATTATCTGGACGTTCCGAGCCAAATTTTGGAACAGCCAATAATCCACCTACAGATAGCGCCGCTTCTGTAGCGCTGGTAAGTCCAGGATTACCTTTGGTATTTATGTCATCATCTGCGCATAAAATTAATGAAAAACCTGAAAATCTATCGCGCATAGCTTTGGCTACAGTTCCTACGTTGCCGGAATGAAACGCTACAACGGTAGGAAAACCAGTAGCTTCAAAAATGGTAGCGGCAGTAGCAAAACCTTCGGCAATACAAAGAATTGTACCGCCTTCTGGCATGGCGCCAGGATTTCCAATTATGTAGTAGCAACCAGCAACCCGTCCGCCGCTTAAAAAACGCTTGCTACCGTTGGCGCTTATTAATTGTAGTGAGTGTAAACCGTCTCCCGCCATGACGGGGATTAGTAATGAACCTCGATGAATTCTAGCACCGTTAGCTTTGACGTGTTTGCGAGTTAAATATGGATGCTCGGTGCATAACATTGAATCTTGCCACATTTTTCCTGCACGTTCTCTGGCTTCCGCCTTACTTTTGATTTCTTCAGTTTCGCGTAAGCGCTTAATTGCACCCATTTTAGCGCGATAATCTGTTTCTTCAACGCGAGTCAATGGTCTACCAATGTCGGCGCGCCATGTTTTATGAATACCGGTACGAAAATCGCCAAAACTACCGTAAGGAATTGTATCTATATGTAATATGTACCAACCAGCCCTGTCGGATTTTTTACCGTTGGTAGAAAATTTGCGTAATTTACCGTCAGCTACAATATTTTCTGGCGGTAATAAATCTTCCAAAATGATAGCTGCACGAAATTGTTCTATAACGTCAGATTCAGATAAAGCGTTATTTTTTATAGATGTTTTAATAACATATTGAGCGGGCAATTCGGACATAAACTACGGTCCTAATGTAAAAAACCAAACTTAAAAAGTCGTAGTTTTTATTTTACCCCCTAGTTTCTAAATCTGGTTTTCAGGTATCATTATGTAGTCCTACTGACTATGTAGGGCATTCCATAATTTCTAGTTTTGTTAAGATTTACACGAGGTATGCTTATTTATGCGCAAATTTTTTGCAATTGCTGGAATAGTTTCCATTATAGCAGTAGGCTATGCTAGTACTGCTCAAGCGTGGTGGGGCGGTGGTCCTTGGGGCGGCGGTCCTTGGGGGAACGGTTGGCCTGGCAGCAGCGGCTGGGGCGATGACGGTTCAGGAGATGGTTGGGGTGATTTTAGTATGAATATGAGCGGCGGCGGACACGGTCGTGGTTGGAATCGTTACAACAATTATTACGGTTATGGACCCTATGGTTGGGGAGGACCTTACGGCGGTTATCCTTATGGTGGTTGGGGCGGTTATCCTTACGCAGCTCCAATAGTGCCTCCTCCAGTTGCGCCCGCCGCGCCAGTTGCGCCAGAAACCAAGTAACATTTAAGTTGGTTATTTTAGCCCCGATCTTATTAAGGTTGGGGTTATTTATTTGTAAAATAGGATGTTTAGCTGTGAATAAATCTGTATCTCCAGAGGAATTGCAGTTGTTTTTAAAAGATGTAGCGGACGCAATTCCAATTAAATCAACTCATATAGAGCCGTTTTGCCGCCATCCTCCGCCGCGTCCTTTATCTAAACAAATTTCTCTTCAAGTTAAAATTTCGCATACTATTTCGGAAACTGAGGTTGTTACTGAAAATTTTTTAGATTTCTTTCGACCAGGCGTGCAACAAAAATTGTTACAAAAATTGCGGCAAGGTCATATCGAAGTGCAAGCGGAATTGGATTTACATGGATTAACCGTAGCTTATGCGCAAGAATCGTTACAATTATTTTTACAACAATGTCATAAACGCAATTTACGCTTCGTTCGTATCATTCATGGCAAAGGTAATTCTAATCAAAATGGCGAGCCTTCGGTGTTAAAATGTAAAGTAAATTATTGGCTACGTTGTTACGATAACGTGCTTGCGTTCACTTCAACTCCGCGTTGGGATGGAGGTACTGGAGCTGTGTACGTGTTGTTGCGTAATTCTAAAAAAATAACTACTTAATTAAAAATAATTGTCCAACTGATGTAGTTACAATATTCTTAGCTGTAAATTTAGGATTATTCAAGTTGTACATATCTTTACAACCTTCCCATGATAATTGTTGTTCAGCGTAATGCAACATTTTTGGAAAACCTAAAGCTAGAACGTAATCGCCTGAATTTATTCTATTTTGGCACAAAGGCAAAGTATCTTCAGCATAAACGTTATGTGGGCGTAAAAAAAAACTTGCAGGCGTTAACGCTAAATTGTTAGCGCCTGGATTACCAAGAATTAATATTATACGTTGTGGGGGCGGGGGAAGTAACTCTTTTACCGTATTGATAAATTTAAACATGGCTCCATCTTTATCATTAAAGCGTCTGGTTGCAATTGAATGATTAGCATATTTATGCAAAGTTGAATTACGTTGTCGAATTAACTCCCATTGCCAACGTATATCTAAAATTATCCAACCTGTAATAAATATTAAGTAAAATGGCAATGAATATATTCGTTTGTCAATAATTAACTGTTGAATGAAATTCAATGTACTAGCAATGATAATCCATATGGTGACGATTGAAACGCTACTAATGTAATTATTAGATGGAATACCTCCATAAATGAAATTAATGGTGTAGGGGCGAAAACCTTCAAAATTAGTAGCTTCTGTCCATAATAATTGTAACTTTCCTAAAGCTGACATTGATTGCAAATGTATAGAGTAAATGTGTACAGAATCAATGGCATGTCCACCAACTGCAATGCCAAGATTGATAATTTGTCCATTCCATTGACGTATAGCAGTTAAATTTAACGCTGATGCGTTACCTATTGGCCATGCTAACTTATATTGATTGATTTTATTAGGATTATCTGCGCTACGCCACAATACTGCTACTTGTGTTTCTTTACTACGTCCGGTAATTTTTGCCGTTAATATCGAAAAATCTTGAGCGTTAAATGGATTAAGTTGCGCCCATATAATTTCGCCAGACGGAATTATGGGATAAAATTTCCATTCCGATGAGGGTAAATTTGAGTGAGAATAATTAGTTAAGCCATGCCATTTGGTAACTTTTAGCGTTTGTGCAGAAAATATAGGCGGTTGTAACAATAGCCAAACGCTTAACATAATGAAACTACTTATAATAAGCGCTACAATTGCTTGCCACACCGCCCGTACAAACGTCATAAATTTAAGTTACGCTCACCGCAGGAACAGGAAGAATTTTTGCTGATATAGTTTCGCGTGTTGGAAAAGCATTAGTCATGGCTAAAGCAAATGCTGCAATATAAGGAGTTGATTGTACTAACAATAATCCCATCCATAAATTAGCTTCAGGATGTTCAATGCCAAATACGGCAACGGTTGCAATAGCGCTACTCCATAACAAACATAACAAAATCAATTCTTCGCCTGCCATCAAAATTCCTTGTAACAACGCCGGCTTGTTTTCAGCTTTTGGGGTACGCAAAAACGGTGTACCATTGGTGATTAAGCCTTTGATAATTCCTAACGCAATAACATGAGTCAATGCCATGCCCGCCACGCCTGCTCCCAAACGTTGCCAAATGTTGCATGGCACTTTTGCTTGGTATAAAAACCATGAATGCGCCATTTTGAATACAAACATCCAAATAGTTGGCAATAAAAAAATGGTAAAAGGAAATCCGAAAAATTCAGGCAACAGAAGCAACCCCATTGTCCAACCTAGTGCTAAATAAGTAAATATTAGATGTAGGGCATCACCAAACCAGGGTAGCCAGCCTGCGACAAAATGGTAACGTTGAGCAAGAGTTAAACCATCTTTGCTCCACGGCAATAGGCTGCGCCAATGCGCTTTTAAAATTTGCACCGCGCCATATACCCAACGAAAGCGTTGCCGTCTGTAGCCCGTAAAAGATTCTGGAGTTAAACCGTGACCAAGCGGTTCGTCCACGTACACTGATTCGTAGCCCTCTTTCATTAAGCGTAAACCCAATTCGGCGTCTTCACAAATGCACCATTCTGACCAGCCGCCTAATTTTTGTAACGCAGCGCGGCGAATTAATGTCATGGTTCCATGTTGAATAATAGCGTTGCGTTGATCGCGGTGTACCATGCCAATGTGAAAAAATCCAGCATATTCCCAATTGATCATGGTTTTAAAGCGATCATGTTGCCAAGCACGATTATCTTGTGGCGCTTGAACAAAACCAACGCGAGCGCGTTTAAAATATGGGATTAAACGCCGCAACCAATCGGAATTTACTTGATAATCGCTGTCTACCACGCCAATGATTTCGGCTGCTGGATTAGTTTCGCGCAAGGCAAAATTAAGCGCTCCAGCTTTGTAGCCTGGCCATTTGCCTAGCGTGAAAAAACGAAATCGCGAGCCTAGTTGTTGGCAATAGGCTTGTACCGGTTGCCAAGTGGCGGGATTGCGAGTGTTGTTGTCAACAACTAACACTTCTAAATGCGGATATTTTAAAGCAGCTAAACTATTTAGAGTATTTTTTACTATTTCCGGTGGTTCATTACATATAGCTAAATGTAAGGATACTAAGGGTAAATTGGTAGCGTTTTCCAACGCCGTACGTGGAGCGCGCCATTTTAAGCGAGCGCGCCACAATAATTCGGTAAATTCAAATCCATTTACTAACATTATCATTAGTAGTAATACTTGAGCGGGCAATAATATTAACCAAGCTGACCATGCAAAATAATTTAGCGGAATGTTTTCTGGTAAAAACGCGCTCCATATAAATAATGATATTGCAGATTGAATTAGTATGCTAAACAATATTCTACCTGGTAAACGAATATTGCGACATCGAAATAAGAACCATAATAAGGGTAAACTAGCGACAATACAGGAAATAATAGCCTGCATTTCCCAAGTTGGGTATTCGTATACCGCTCCAGTTAATGGATATTTTTGATTACGATTAGCATCAAACATTCCCCAGTAACCGCCTACAGTTCCTTCTAAGCCAGTTTTCCAAGGCTGATCATACGCTTCCATTAAAAAATAATCTAAATATTCTTCTTCGGCTAATTGCAAAAAATTCCGAATAAAATTTGCTTGATTAGTTAGCGACGCATTCGCTAATAAATTTTTATTTCCTGCACTTGGCCAACCAACCTCTGCAATTAAGATTGGTTTGCCTGGATACGCATGTTTTATTTCACGATATCGCCGCATAACGTGCGTTATTGCAGCTTCAGCCGGCACGCCTTCCCAATATGGGAGTAAATGTACGGCGATAAAATCTACTACTCGTACTAATTCAGGATGTTCAAGCCATACGTGCCAGGGTTCTGCGGTACTAACTGGCAAATGCGTTTCTTGTCTAACGCGGCGTAAATAGCCCATAAGTTCTTGAATTCCCATGTCATCACGTAGTAATACTTCGTTGCCAACAATTAAACGTTCGATAGCACCATATTTGCGAGCGTTACGAATTAATGAATTTAATTCTAATTGGTTCATTTCATTGCGTTTATCTAACCAGGCACCAGCGGTAACAGATAATCCAAATTTTGCAGCTAATTCTGGGATCTGTCCTATGCCATTAAGAGACGAATAGGCACGAACGTTGCGTACTTTTTTGGATAAAAGTTCTAAATCTTGTTCAATTTCTGCGCGTGACGGAAGTTGATGTTTTTGTGGATTTTGATACTTTCGATACGGGTTGAATGATACGCCTTGAATCATGCGTCCGCTCCAATCTGGCGGAGTTGAGGGTTGATTCAATAACATCCATATGCTAAAATTTATAAATAATACAATTGGTAACAATAACAAACTAGATACGGCTTTAGTATTCATAGTTTTATTATTCAAAATACTTGCTATCAAGAAAAAGGTAAAAACAGGTTTAATTAATCATAAATTTTATGATAACATAATTTTTAAACCAAATTTTAAAAAATTAACAAATTATGAAACAACATTTTAATTTATTTATATTTTTAATTTACACTTTCAATGTTTGGATACCTTCTGTATTCGGTGCAGAAGAAATAGTAATTGGATTAAATTATCCTTTATCAGGTACATATCGAGTGCAGGGTATTCAACAGAAACGCGCAGCAATGTTAGCAGTAGATGAAATTAATGCTGCTGGCGGTATTTTAGGAAGATTTGTGCAGTTGGTGCAATGGGATTCGCAATCTAATGCAGAAATTACTAGCCGTAATGTTGTTCATATGATTGAAAAAGATAAGGCAATAATGATATTAGGCAGTATCTCCGATGCGGATGCTTTAGCTGCTGGCACTGTATGTCAAGCAAAAGGCGTGCCGTTTTTTTCTACTCTTGCTTATGCTGATGAAATTACAGGAATAGAAGCACATCGTTATGTATTTCGTGAAAGTTACAATATGGGAATGGCTACTAGAGCATTATTAGGATATTTAAATAGTAAATTACCTGCTAGCATAAATCGTTATTTTTATATAACTACGCAAGAAGCGTGGGGAAAAAATATTGAAGCTAAATTGCGAGAGGGTTTGAACATTAAAGATCAAACTATACATAAGGGAGTTTACGTTCCTTTTCCTATAGATTATAAAGTATTATGGAATGCGCTACAAATTGCGCAGCAAGAAAAGCCAGATGTGTTAATGCTTGTGTTATTTGGAGATGAGTTGATAACTGCATTGAAATTGGCTGTGACTACTACTAAATTAAAATCCGATGTGCAAATAGTAGTACCTAGTATTACACAAGGTATTGCTAAAAGCGCGGGTGAAGCCGCAATGGAAGGTGTAATTAGCACTATTCATTGGTCATGGGAAATACCATATCAATATAATTATTCACGCGGTAAAGCATTTGTAGAAAATTTTTATACTCGTTACGGAACTACGCCTAGCACTTCAGCAGCTTCTGCTTACACCTCGATTTATGAATACAAAGCGGCAGTAGAACGAGCTAATAGTTTCAACGGTTCAGCTGTAGTAACAGCTTTAGAAGGGTATGAATACCAATTATTAAAAGATGAACAAAAATGGCAAAATTTTGATCACCAATCAGTGCAAACTGTGTATTTAGTACGCGGACGTTTTAATTATCAAACAATTGGTAGCTACGAAGAACAAGGATTTTTTGAAATTATTGATAGTATTCCAGGTGATAAATTAATTTTGACGCGAGAGGACTGGAATGCTGCGCGATTAGCTGTAGGTAAATCAGTGGAATTAGAAATTTCATCTACGGTAACTGATGACAGCGGCAAGTAAATATACGCTTCCTGCTACTAATACTATGGTGGCGCCAACAGGTAAATCTAAATTATAAGCGACAACTAAACCTGTGCCAGTAAAAATAATTCCTAGTATAGTAGTGGTCAACATTACCATTCCTAATGAGCGGATGAATTGTAACGCGGTTGCGGCAGGCAAGGTTAGTAAAGCGATAACTAAAATTAATCCAACTACACGCACTAGCAATACTACTGTGATAGCTACTAAACATAAGAGTAGTAAGTAAAAAAATTCTATTGACACACCACGTAACCATGCAAATTCTTCATCAAAGGCAACTGCAAAAAATTGACGATAAAATAAACCTATGGTTAATAATAATGTTATGTCCATGATTATCATCCACCATAAATCTTGTGTGGACACAAGTAAGATGTTACCAAATAAATAACTCATTAAATCATTGCTATAGCCGGGAGTACGTGCGCTAAATATGATACCAACTGCCATGCCTATTGCCCACAAAGCGCCAATCATGGTATCTTCTTGTGTTTGCCACAATAATCGAATGCTACCTATTAACAAAGCGGCAATTATTGCCGTTATCAATGCGCCTACAAATGGATCAAATCCAAAATAAAATGCTGCGCCTGTACCTGCTAAAACGGAATGTGCGATACCGCCAGCGAGGTAGCTAATGCGTTTTACTACTACAAAGGGTCCAATGATACCGCAACCTACGCTGGCAAGAATTCCAGCAATAAGAGCAGTTTGCAAAAACTCATTTTGATTTAAGGCAATTAAAAATTCGTTCATCGCAAATCCAACATAAAAATGTGAACACTCACACAATGCACTATAACTTTGATATTCTAATTTACACCCTAATTTTTAGTCGCTGCAAAATATCGCATGAAAGCTGAAATTGAACAACTGATTGCTGTCGCTATAAAAAATCTTATCGCTGCTGGTAAATTACCTGTTGAAGGTTTACCTAAATTAACGGTAGAGCGTACTCGTGATATAATTTATGGAGATTTTGCCTGCCACCTTGCGTTAACATTATCTAAAATTTTACGTCAACCTCCTAAAAACATTGCAGAAATGTTAATAGCAGCCTTACCAAATTCTTCGTTAGTAGAAAAAGTAGAAATCGCCGGACCTGGTTTTATCAATTTTTATTTACATTTTGACACATATCTTAATTTAATTCCGCGCATTATTGAACAAGGTAATAATTATGGACAAAGCCTTGTTGGCGCTGGAAAAAAAGTACAAATCGAATTTGTATCTTCCAACCCAACAGGACCTTTACACGTTGGACACGGACGGGGAGCGGCTTATGGCTCGGTAATTGCTAACCTGTTAAATGCAATCGGTTTTAAAGTACACCGTGAATATTATGTTAACGATGCCGGTCGGCAAATGGACATTTTAGCCACATCTATCTGGTTAAGATATTTAGAATTATGTGGCGAAAATTTACGTTTTCCAGCTAACGGTTATCGCGGTGATTATGTGTGGGACATAGCCGCCACTTTGCATCGCACTTATGGCGAAATTTATCGACATTCCAACAATTTAATCTTTGCCAATTTGCCGCCGGACGCGCCAGAAGGCGATAAAGAAACATTTATTGACGCCGTAATTACACGAGCTAAACATTTGTTAGGCGAAGTAAATTATCAAGTTATCTTTGAATTAGGACTAGAAGTCATATTGCAAGACATTCGTAGCGATTTAGAACAATTTGGCGTTAATTATGATGAATGGTATTCAGAACGTAGTTTGACAGAGCGCGGTTTGATAAAAAAATGCTTACAATTACTTGATAAAGCTGGACATTTATACACCAAAGACGGCGCTGTTTGGTTTCGTTCCAGCGCGTTTGGTGACGAAAAAGACCGCGTTATAATTCGCGAAAATGGTCAACCTACTTATTTTGCTTCAGATATTGCATATCACCTGGATAAATTTGAACGCGGTTTTGACCAAATAATCAACATTTGGGGTTCTGATCATCACGGATATATTCCCCGCGTTAAGGCTGCAATTCAAGCGTTAGGTCATAATTCACAACAACTTAGCGTATTATTAGTTCAATTTGCTATTCTGTATCGTGGTAAAGAACGAGCGCAAATGTCTACTCGCTCTGGAGAATTTGTCACTTTGCGCACTTTACGACAAGAAGTGGGGCGTGATGCGGCTAGATTCTTTTATGTAATGCGTACTTGCGACGCGCATTTAGACTTCGATTTAGACCTCGCTAAATCACAATCTATAGATAATCCAGTATATTACGTGCAATATGCTCACGCTCGCATTTGTAGCGTATTTCACCAAGCGCAATATAAAGGATTGATAATAAACTTAATTCCAGAATTATCTACATTGAAACTTTTGACTACGCCGCATGAACAAACATTATTGCGCACTTTGTCACGTTATTCGGAAATATTAGAAATTGCAGCTTTACAGTATGAGCCTCATCAACTTACTAATTATTTAAAAACATTGGCAAATGACTTCCATACCTATTACAATGCTTACCAGTTTTTAGTAGCGGATGAAACTTTACGCAATGCGCGTTTGAGCTTAATTCAAGCTACAAAAATAATATTGAGCAATGGATTAAATTTATTAGGAATTTCTGCACCGGAGACTATGTAATGAATAAAGACTACAAAGATCGCGTTCCATCACCACGCGGACAAAAAATTGGCATTTACAGTGGATTGTTATCGTTTTTATCCGGCACCGCGCTCGGCGGATTGCTGATTGGAGCGGGGGTATTATGGCTAAATTTAGGTCCAGCGCCAATTGTAGAAGCTCCGCATATACCTACAGCCATTCCAACGCCATCACCTTCGTTGCCTGCAACCAATTCTGCTAATACTGTGGTTACGACCACGCCAACGCCTGAAGCAATAGAATCAAAGCCACTGCCATTAGCGACAACGCAAAAATTAGAATTTGAATATGATCAAATGTTGCGAGATGATAAAGTAACGCTTCCGGATCCTACTCAGGATACTCAAATTAAAATAGCGCAACCCCCGGCTCATAAGGAGCCTTCGCTTCCTATTACTGCCGTAACCCCCCCACCGGTAGCCGAAAAACCAGTAGAATCTTCAGTAATTGTGATTACTCCGCCTGAAGATACAACTTCAGTTGCATCTAAAATTGTTACAAAAAAATCTAACAAAACTGAAAAGAAAACTAAGACTGCTTCTACTTCGACAAGTAAAGCTACATCTAAAAAATCAACATCTAAATCAAATGATAAATCTTACTCTAAAACCAAAGTTGTAAGTAAAACAGAATCAAAACGTACTTCAAAAACAGCGGATTCACGTGCAATTGAAAAATCTAAAACTAAAACTT
>Ga0114939_10003244_pt1 | contig 11485 bp, 11 predicted proteins | sample AshMeaCrysSpring_FD_87196 | JGI IMG/M metagenome (GOLD analysis project Ga0114939, IMG submission 87196) | Groundwater microbial communities from Big Spring, Nevada to study Microbial Dark Matter (Phase II) - Ash Meadows Crystal Spring | ecosystem: Environmental > Aquatic > Deep subsurface >... | reverse complement strand
GCTTGTTGATCCACGCTGTTCTGAGAGCGCTGGAATCGACCGGCGGCCCAAGGAAACCGGAACCATCTGCCATACGGGCGGCGGCGCAAGCCGGTCTGTTCCGACAGGTTGGAGTTCCTTTCCGCAAGCCGTTGCGGAGCTTCACCCCGGCAACAAAAAGCCGGATTCCGTCGGGTGCATGCCGGTCCGCACGAGGTCCTTCCAACCGTGAGGGGTTCCCAAAAGCCCACCGCGCCGGGCCGTCTGAAACCATGACCCATGTGACACCATGTCAAACGCAACACAACATTCCCGCCAGTCGGGAGACAGTCGGCGCCGCCGTTCGCGCGGCGGCAGAAACCGCAACAACCAACAGGAAAACCGCCGTGGCGGCGAGCGTGAACAACGCGGTTCGCGCGAAGGCCGCGGCTCCGGTCGCTCCGAGGAGTTCCGCCCGCAGGGCCCGCGCCCGCGGCGTGGCCTGCCTCCGGTGAAACTGAGCTGGTGGCAGAAGCTCCTCAAGGCCATCGGCCTCTACAAGGAGCCCGTCCGCCCGCCGCGCCCCGAGCGCAAGCCGGACGCCGCCAAGGCTCACGGTGAGGCGCGCCCGCCCAAGTCCAACATCCGCAACGCCCGCAGCAGTGATGGCGATGCGGGTGAGAGGTCCGATGGCGCTTCCGCGAGACGCAGCCGTGGTGGCGAGCGGTCCCGCGGCGGCGATGGTTCGACCGTGGAATCCCCGCGCGTCTATGTCGGAAACCTGTCCTACGACGTGACCGAGCAGGACCTGCAGGAGCTCTTCAAGGGCATCGGCGGCGTCCGCAACGTGGAAATCGTCTATAACCGCAGCACCCACCGCTCCAAGGGCTACGGTTTTGTGGAAATGCTCCACAAGGACGAGGCCGTGCGCGCCGTGGAAGTGCTTCACGACCAGCCGTTCATGGGCCGGAAGCTGACCGTTTCCGGTGCCAAGTCGAAAGGCCAGGACGAGCGTGAGGAAACGGAAGACCGCCCCGAGCGCGAATCCCGCACGGTTTCGCTCGCCCCGCTCCCGGCCGCCGCGCAAGCCGAACCGGAAACCGAACCGGTGATCCAGACCATCGTCGAGAACGTGGCGCAGGACACTGCGGAGGAAGCCGAGCCGAAGAGCGAGGTCGCCTGATCGCGCGTTGACCGAATCCGTCTCACAACCCACCCCCGCCCGGATCGCCGAGGCGGGGGTTTTTCGTTTGGACGCTCACGCCTTCACGCGCTCGACGTCGGCGCCGAGCATGAGCAGTTTCTCGTCGATGTGCTCATAGCCGCGGTCGATGTGATAGAGGCGGCTGATTTCCGTGGAGCCCCTGGCGGTGAGGGCGGCGAGGACGAGTGCGGCGGAGGCGCGCAGATCGGAGGCCATGACGGGCGCTGCGGAGAGTTTTTCCACGCCGCGCACGACGGCGGTGCCGTGGTCCACCTTGATGTCGGCGCCCATGCGTTTCAGCTCGGCGCAGTGCATGAAACGCTGGGGGAAAATCGTGTCCTTGATCACGCTGATGCCCGGCGTGGTGGCGAGCAGCGCGGTCATCTGCGCCTGCATGTCGGTGGGGTAGCCGGGGTAGGGCGCGGTGACGAGATCCACGCCGTGGAGCGTTTCACCGCGGAAAACGGTGCAGACATCGCCGGTCTCATTGAACTCCACGCGGTGGCCGGATTGTTCGATGGCGGCGGTAATGGCTTTGAGGTGCTCGCGACAGACGCGGCGGAGCCGCACTTCATCGCCCGCCAGCGCGGCGGCGGCCATGAAGGTGCCGGCCTCGATGCGGTCCGGGATGACGGTGTGCTCCACGGCGCGGAGCTCCTTCACGCCCTCGATGACGATGCGGCGGGTGCCGGCGCCGGAGATCTTCGCGCCCATCGCGTTGAGGAAGTCCGCGAGATCGAGCACTTCCGGTTCGGCGGCGGCGGATTCGATGACCGTGACGCCCTCCGCGAGCGTGGCGGCCATCATCACGTTGTCGGTGCCGAGCACGGTGGGGCCGTGGGTTCCGGATAGATCGATTTCCGCGCCGCGCAAGCCGTCCCTGGCGGTGAGGATGATGTTTCCGCCTTCGAACTCAACTTGCGCGCCGAGCGCCTGGAGGCCGCGCAGGTGGAGGTCCACCGGGCGGTCGCCGATGACGCAGCCGCCGGGCAGCGAGACCACGGCGCGGCCCTTGCGGGCGAGCAGCGGGCCCATCACGCAGATCGAGGCGCGCATGCGGCGGACGAGTTCGTATGGGGCGGCGTCGGAAATCTCCTCGCAGGTGATGCGCACGGTGCCGGAGGAGCGTTCGACGTCGGCGCCCAGCGCGCTGAGGATCTGGATCATGTAGTTCGTGTCCGAGACATCGGGCACGCGGCGGATGATGCAGGGCTCCGCAGTCAGCAACGAGGCGGCGAGGATGGGTAGAGAGGCGTTTTTCGAACCGGAGATGTTGATCGAGCCCTGAAGGGTGGTGCCGCCATGAACGATGAGCTTGTCCATCTGTAGGATTTGAAATTTGAGATCTGAAATTCAGAGCGGCCGCCTGGCGAAGGGGAAGCGCGCGACGCCGGAGAGGTCGGATTTCACTTCGATGTCGGTGAAGGCGGAGGCTTGGAGAAATCCGGCGACCTGTGAAGCCTGATCGTGACCGATTTCCATGGTCAGCCAGCCGCCGGGTTTCAGGCGTTGGAAGGCTTCCGGGATGAAACGCCGGATCAGATCCAGCCCGTCCGCGCCGCTGAACAGTGCGAGCGGCGGATCGTGCAGGACCTCGCGGGCCATCGTGGCGCGTTCGTTTTCGGGGACGTAGGGGAGATTGGCGGCGATGCCGTCGAACCCGCCGTCCAGCGCGGAGAAGAGGTCGCTTTCGCGAAACGACGCATTGGGGATTTCCAGCAGCGTGGCGTTTTCCCGGGCCAGCGCGAGGGCGTCGGGTGAAACATCGGCGAGCGTGACATCCCAGCCCGGCCGCGCGGCGGCGAGCGAGAGGCCGAGCACGCCGGAGCCGCAGCCCATGTCGAGCACGCGCAGGGTTTCGGGCAAGCGCCACGAGAGAATCCATTCGGCGAGTTCCTCGGTTTCCGGCCGCGGGATCAGCGCGCGGGCGTCGGTTTTGAATTCGTGTTTGTGAAACCACACCGTGCCGAGCAGATGCTGGAGCGGAACGCCCTCGCCGCGTTTTTTCAAGGCATCGCGCAGCGGTGCGAGCACGGCTTCGTCCAGCGGGCGGTCGAATTGCAGATACAAATCCATGCGCGTGCAGCTGAGCTGGCGGGCCACCAGCATCTGCATGTTGCGGCGCGCGTCCCCGATGCCGCGTTTTTCAAGATAGCGCGCGCCGCCATCGATCGTTTCCAGAACCGTGCTCATGCGCAAGAGCCGTGAGATTGAGCCCCGCCCGCCGGATCGCCAAGAGTTATCACGGGCAAAGCGCGGGACATTACCGGGGGTAGAGCACTTCCCGCAGATAAAGCCCGCCAGCGGGCGCGCAGTTGGGGGATTTGCCGAGCGGCAGGCCGGGCGGCTGGTCAAGCAGTGCGGCGAGATCGTCCATGCCCATGCGGCCTTGCGCGGCGTGGACCGCCGCTCCTGTCAGAAGGCGGGCCATTTTGTAGAGGAACCCATCGCCCGCGAAGGTGATGCGGTAGCCGCCGGCCAGCGTCTCCAACTCCGCGCGGTGGATGGTGCGGCGCCAGTCCATGTCCGGCGTTTCATTTCCCCGATAGGCGGCGAAGGCGTGGAAATCATGCCGCCCGCGGAACAACCCGAGCGCCTGCTCCAGCGCGGCCGCGTCCAGCAGCCGCGGCAAGTGCCAGGCCAGCCCGGCTTTGAGCGGCGGCAGCACGGGATCGGTGCGGATGTCGTAATGATAGATTTTGCCGACCGCCGAAAAGCGGCTGTGGAAATCCGCGGGCGCTTCCTCGCAGGCCATGATGCGGATGGTGTCGGGCAGCTTGCAATTGAGAGCCGGCACCCAGTTGCAGGGATTCATGGAGATTTCCGGCGGCGGATCGAAATGGGCGACCTGCCCCAGCGCGTGGACGCCGGTGTCGGTGCGGCCGGAGCCCTGAAGACCGAGAGGCTGTTTGGCCACTTCCGCCAGCGCGCGCGAAATGAAATCCTGCACGGTGTTGCCGCAGGCCTGTGACTGCCAGCCGTTGTAGGGACGCCCGTCGTAGGCGATGGTGAGTTTCAGCCGCATGGTAGCGGGCACTGCGGTACCGCCAATCCGGGGAGATGAACACTGAAATCTCACCCTGATGCCGATGCGGCGGGGCCGCGCAACATGCCGGATCAGCAGTCCGCCGCGGTCCCGCGCCGCCTGCGGACCGGCAGGTGATGCGGCATGAGCGCCGAAAACAGATGCACGAGCGGATAGGCGGACAACGCCAGGAGCACGCCCATGGCCACGAAGCCGACGATGAAATTGCTCACCGACATCACGCCGACGCCGGGCAGGCTGGTGTGCGCCTTCGCCAGGAAATGCGGCACCGGCAGCGAGAGGACATCGATCAACCACTGTCCGAGGCGGATCTGCGCGACCCAGAACGGCACGTTGGTGAGGGGATTGCTGAGGAAACACGCGGCCATCGCGAACGGCACGTTGGCCTTCACCCGCATCGCGAGAATGGCCGCCACGATCGACTGCGGAATCATCGGCATCATCGAGAAGAAAAACCCGATGGCCACTCCCGCAGCCACCGTATCGCGGCAGGGGATCCACAGGCTGCGGTTCAGAAGTGGCCGGGAAATCGTCCGCCACCACGGGCGATGGCGCAGATTCGGATGCCGCAGGGACTTGAGCGCCTGGCGGACCAGTTTCAGGTAGCGTTTCTTCATGCCGGGTGGGACGGGCCGCGCGCAAGATTCCCCGGCGCAGCCGCACAAGCAACCGCAAATGCCTTGCAGGCTCTCCGCACGGCCCGCAGAGTGCGCCCGCATCCATGGAACCTTGGCAAGCATTTCTGCTCGGCGTGATCGAAGGCATCACCGAATACCTTCCCATCAGCTCCACCGGCCACCTGCTCGTCGCCCAGCACCTGATGGGCATCGGCGAGGGAAAAGACGGAGCCAAGGCGGCGGCGGACACCTTCGCCATCTGCATCCAGGGCGGCGCGATCCTCGCCGTGCTCGGACTCTATCACCGCCGCCTCGCGCAGATGACGCTCGGCATGCTCGGCAGGGACCGCGAGGGACTCAAGCTGGCCATCTCCATTGTCGTCGGCTTTCTCCCCGCGGCGGTCATCGGCGTGCTCTTCGACGATTGGATCGAGGAAAAACTTTTCGGCATATGGCCCGTGATCTCCGCCTGGGTGGTCGGCGGCGTGCTGATCCTCGCCACCGCCTGGTGGGCGAAACGCGGTCCCGCACGCGGCGCGGGCCGGGAGCTGATGGATCTCTCCTGGAAAATGGCGCTCGTCATCGGCCTGCTCCAGTGCGTGGCGATGTGGCCGGGCACCAGCCGCAGCCTGATGACCATCGTCGGCGGGCTGTTGGTCGGCCTTTCGGTGCGGGCTGCGGTGGAATATTCATTCCTGCTGGGCGTGCTCACCCTTACCGCGGCCACCGCCAAAAAGGCGCTGTGGCCGGTGGAAAGCGCCGCCGCGCAATATGACGTCTGGCTCGGCGGAGCGCGGCTGATGTGGGATTTCTACGGCGCTCCACCGTTGATCGCGGGAGTCCTGGCGGCCACCGTTTCCGCCGCGATCGCGGTGAAATGGCTGGTTTCCTACCTGCAAAGCCACGGGCTCGCGCTCTTCGGCTGGTACCGCATCGCCATCGGCGCGCTCATCGGCGGCCTGATCGCGGCCGGCGTGCTTGGCGCGTGAGGCGCGCTCTAACAAAAACGGACCATGTCCTTGATGAACTGGCCCCAGAGGAAGAGCAGGCCGCGCCTGGAGTATTGGAAATGGCCGTCACCGGTGAGGCGGATGATGCCGGTGTTGAGGTTGTGATCGAGCTGGCGGCGCATTTCGCCTTCGATGGTCTCCTCGATTTTTTCCGGATCCGGCATGCGCAGGCGGTCGGCGGAGACCTTGGCGCGGCTGAGGTAGGATTGGTGGTCGCGCAGGATTTGATGGAAGCAGTTGCGGCCGCAGGGGACGTGGTTCCAGCGGACGTCCGGCGGGCAGCGCAGCGTGGGGGCGAAGGGGAAATTGGTGGTGCGCCAGATCCGGCCGTCGCAATCGTGGGAGGTGATGGAGATGAAGGCGAAGGCGACGTCGCTCTGCTCGCAGAGGCAGACGGCGGCCACGGCGCGCTCCTCCGGGTGCCAGAAGAGACGGAAGAACTGGTGCATGCCATCCCATTCCCAACCGCAGTCCGAGACATGCTCGAAGCCCGCCTCTTCCATGGCCGCGGCTGCCTCGGTGGCGTTCGGGAAAAACGAGGGATTGGGAATTTCACGATGCCGCAGGCGGTTTTCGACGGGCAGGCGCATCCGGCGGATGCGGGTGAGCAGCTCGATCCATGGCAGGAAAAACCACAGCAGGGCTCCCGCGAATCCCGCGAGCGGGCTGCCCGTGAGAAAATACAGCAGGCAGAACGTCGCGAAAAGAAAGGTCAGCGCGCCGAGTTTGCGCAGGCACACCGTGCGCGCGCAGCGCAAGGCAATGGCCAGGACCACCAGGCCGATCACAATCAGGGATTCACGCATGGAAATGGGACGGACGAACGTGGAGCCGGGCCGGCGGGCGCGGAACAAGAAACGAGTTCCATGGTTCCCGACGCCGCGCAAGCGCTTGTTTCCCCGCCAGCGGTGAATCCGCGTGTCCATCAAAAATAGGCGGTGCTTGCCCGATCCGCGCGTTTTTTGAAAAGTCCGTGCGCGGCGCGCGGTATCCCCATGCCTGCGTGGATGCGTTCCGAAGCCTGGGGGGCCGCTGGATTGGCCAACAAATCACCGAAAACCAGATGGAATCAATCGAAGAAGCGGGCGGCCTGATCACCCGAATCCGTGAAGCGGTCGCGGCCGTGGTGGTCGGCCAGCATGACATCATCGAAAAACTGCTCACCGCGCTGCTGTGCAACGGGCATGTGCTGATCGAGGGCGTTCCGGGCATCGCCAAAACGCTCATGGTCAACACCCTGGCCGCCACGCTCGGCGCGCGTTTCAGCCGCATCCAATTCACTCCGGACCTGCTGCCCGGCGACTTGACCGGCACGCGGATTTACCGGCCGGAGACGGGCACTTTCGAGACCGAGCGCGGGCCGGTCTTCGCCAATCTGGTGCTGGCGGATGAGATCAACCGCGCCCCCGCCAAGGTGCAGAGCGCGCTGCTCGAGGCGATGCAGGAACGGCAGGTCACGCTGGGCCGCGAGTCCCTCAAGCTGCCGGAGCCATTCATGGTGCTGGCCACCCAGAACCCGATCGAGCAGGAAGGCACCTATTCTCTGCCCGAGGCCCAGGTGGACCGTTTCATGTTCAAGCTGCTGGTCGATTACCCGAAACCCGACGAGGAGCTTGAGATCATCCGGCGGATGGCGCGCACCTCGCCGACGCCGGCGGCCGGGGCGGTGGCCTCGCTGGATGACATTCTCAAGGCGCGCGGCACGCTCGACGCGGTGCGTCTCGACGAAAAAGCGGAACGCTACATCCTGCGGCTGGTCATGGCGACGCGCGACGCGGCCGCCGCCGGATTGGCGGAAATCGCGCCGTTCATCCGCTACGGAGCATCGCCGCGCGCATCGATCTTTCTGGCGTTGGCGGCACGCGGCCACGCGCTGGTGCGCGGGCGTGGCTACGTGGTTCCGGACGACATCAAGGCGATGCTGCCCGAGGTGGCGCGCCACCGCATCGCGCTGAGCTACCGCGCCGAGGCCGAGGGACTGGACTCCGACTCGCTGCTCGCGCGCATCGTTGAAAAGGTGCCGGTCCATGACTCCTGACGTCTCATCGAAATTCCAGGCCGCCGACGCGCGGCTGCGGCGCATCCGGCTGCGGACGCGCCATCCGGTGGAGCACCTGCTGGCCGGGGAATACCGCAGCGTGTTCAAGGGCGGCGGCATGGATTTCGATGAACTGCGTCTCTACGATGCGGGGGACGACGTGCGCGCCATCGACTGGAATGTCACCGCGCGCAGCGGGCGCGTCCATGTGCGGCGCTACGTCGAGGAGCGCGAGCTGGCGGTGTGGATCGTGCTGGATGTTTCAGCGTCCTGCAGGCCGCGCGGCGGGGCGGGTGCGAAAGCGGACATGCAGGTGGAAACGGCCGCCTTGATCGCGTTTTCCGCGCTGCACAACCATGATCGCGTCGGGCTGATCCTGTTCAGCGACCGTGTCGAGCGGATCGTTCCGCCGCGGCGCGGGCGCCATCATGGATCGCGCGTTCTGGCGGCGATGCTGGAGGTGGAGCCGGCGGGGCGCGGCACGGATCCGCGGCCGGCGCTGGATGCGGTAGGGCATTTGATCCGCCGCCGCGCGCTGGTGTTCCTGCTTTCGGATTTCCTGTTTGATGTGGAGGGCGTGGAACTGGCGCGGGCGGGCTTCCGCCAGGATTTGATCGCCATCGCGGTGAACGATCCGGGCGAGATGGATCCGCCGGACTGCGGTTTGGCGTGGATTGAGGATGCCGAATCCGGCGAGCGGATGCTGTGCGACTTCAGCCCGGAGCATCGCGAGGCTTATCGCGGTGCGTTTGCGGCGCGCCGTGAACAACAGCGGGCCGCGCTGGCTGCGGCAGGCGCCGATTTCATCGAGATGGACACATTGAGCGATCCGGTCGCCACGCTCGCGGAATTCTTCCGCCATCGTCTGCGGCGCGTGGCCGGGGAAATCGGAGGGACCAAGTCATGGTAACGGCGCTGCGGCGGTTCCTCCCGCGCACAGTGGCCGCATGCGTGCTGCTGGCCGGTGCGGCCGGCGCGGGCGATGTGGCGCGGGAACCCCGGCTGGAGGCAAGGCCCGGCGAGCTGACGGGCGTGCCGGGCGAACCACTGGTGGTCGAACTTGTGGCGGAGGTCGCCACACCGGCGCAGGTCAAACTGCGCGTGCCCGGCGTGCCGTTGCTGGTGCTGCGCGCCACGGAAAAGCAGCCGGTGGAGCCTGGCGCGGATGGCGGCCTGGTATTCCGGCGGCGCTTGATCTGGCAGGGGCTGGAACCCGGAGCCGCCTTGCTCGATGGCATCTGCCTGGAAATCGCCGGGCGGGAATATCATTTTCCCGCGGTCAGGGTGACCATTCGTCCCGCGCCGCCCGGAAAGGAGGGCGGGCCATGACCTTCGCCCATCCGCTCGCTTTCCTGCTGTTGCCGCTGGCCCTGCTGCCGCTGCGTGGAGACGGGCGGCGGCCGGTGGTGGTGGCGGGCGTCGAAGGCTGGCGCGGCGCGCCGGAAACATGGCGGATCCGCTGGCTGCGGCGGCTGCCGGTCCTGCGCGCGCTGGCGGCCGTGCTGATGGTGGTGGCGCTGGCCGGGCCGCGTTTCGAGCGGCTGTCCGGTGAGGAAATCCGGCAGGGCGTCGCCATCGAACTGCTGGTGGATATCTCCAGCAGCATGGACCAGAACATCGCCACTGCGGGCGGCGCGCGGATCACCCGCATGGAGGCGGCCAAGGAGGTCGTGGAGGAATTCCTCCGCAAACGCCCCAACGATCTGATCGGGCTGATCACCTTCGCCCGCTACGCCGACACGCACAGTCCGCTCACTTTCGGCCATGCGGCGCTCATCGAGCTGGTCCGCGCGCTTGAAATCCAGGATCTGCCCAACGAGGACGGCACCGCCTACGGCGACGCGCTCTCGCTGGCCTGCGCGCGGCTCGGCCAGACCGGCGCGGCAACGAGCGGTCGCGGCAATGACGCGCCGCCGGACGCGCAAGAGAGGATCGGCAGCCGCGTGGTCGTGCTTCTCACCGACGGCGAGAACAACTGCGGCCTGCACCTTCCGGAGGAGGCGGGCGGTTTCGCGAGGAAGCTCGGCATCCGCGTCCATGCCATCAGTATGAAGGACGCCTCGCCGGGAGTCGCGGGCGGCGCCGCGCCGCCGGAAACATCGGCCGCGGAGATTTTGTTAGACCGGATCGCCTCGGAAACGGGCGGCTGTTTCTGGAAGATCGGCGGCAAGGAGGAACTGGAGCGGGTGTACGCGGAGATCGACCGCCTGGAAACGAGCCGTATTCGCTCGACGACGTTTTACCGGCAGGTGTTTGATCCGGTTTACATGATTGCGTTGCTGCCGGCGTTTCTGCTGGTGGTGGCGGTCGAGGCGGCGGGTGCGAGCGTGCTGCGGCTGGCGGAAGGAGGCGCGGAATGAGGTTGCTGCAACCGTGGTTCCTGCTTCTGTCCGGGCTGCTGCCGCTGTTGGGCTGGCTGCTGGGCAAGAGCCGAATCAAGGCGGCTGCTGCTGCCGGGAAACTGCGCGGCGCGGCCGCCGGGAGTCCGCCGCGGGCATGGCCGGGGCGGCGCGGGACGTTCACGCTGGCCGCATTGGCCTGCATGGTTCTGGCGCTGGCGCGTCCGGCGTGGAACCCGCGTCCGCAGCCCGGCGCTCCGGGCCAGCGCGACATCATTTTCGCGGTGGATGTCTCGCGCAGCATGCTGGCGGCGGATGTTCACCCCAGCCGTCTTGAAGCGGCGCGCATCGCCATTCATGAATCGCTGGGCGCGCTGCGCGGGCGCCGTCTCGGATTGGTGACCTTCGCGGGATCGGCATCCCTGCGCGTGCCGCCCACCCAGGATCATGAATTCATGCGCTACATGCTGGAGCGCATCGACACTTCGGATGCGTCCGTTGGCGGCACCTCGATCCAGGCCGCCCTCGAGAAAATCCTCTCCACCCTTGTGACGAAGGGGGATGAGAACGGGCGCGACATCGTTTTGTTCACGGATGGCGAGGACACGGTGAGCGACATTTCAAAAACCGCGCAGCTCTTGCGGGATTCCGGAGCCAGGCTGCTCATCGTCGGGCTCGGGGACCAGGTCGGAGGCGCGCGCGTTCCGGCGCCGCAGGGAGCGGAAACGAAATGGATGCAGTATGATGGAGGCGATGTGATTTCACGGTTGGACGACACGACGCTGGCCACCCTTGCAGCGGCTTCTCCCGGCGTGGTGTACGTGGCTGCGGGCACCCGGCCGTTCAGTTTGCTTGGACTCATCGGCGGATTGCCCGCCGAAACGAAAGCCCGGCCGATGACGGAAGGCATGGAGCCGGTTTATACCGAAGCTTATCCGGCGCTGGTGCTGTTGGCACTGCTGTTGTGGCTGCTGCCGATGTGGCCGGCATGGAGCCATCGTGGCAATGCCGTGACGGCGGTGGCGCTGGTCTGCCTGCTGGTGGGATGCGGACGCAAAACGCCGGATCCATCGGTGCGGGAATACCAGCGGCGCGTGAAGCAGGGTGAGCAGCTTGCGGCCTCCGCAGAAGCGATGGCGGCACAGGATCCCGAGGCGGCGGGCGGCGGACTCCACCAGGCGCGCGAACAATTCCTTTTGGCCGCCCTGCTCGTTCCCGCCGACGCCGACTGCGCGCGGCGCATCACCACGCTGACCGCGCGCATCCGCGAGAT
>Ga0114939_10003243_pt1 | contig 11485 bp, 7 predicted proteins | sample AshMeaCrysSpring_FD_87196 | JGI IMG/M metagenome (GOLD analysis project Ga0114939, IMG submission 87196) | Groundwater microbial communities from Big Spring, Nevada to study Microbial Dark Matter (Phase II) - Ash Meadows Crystal Spring | ecosystem: Environmental > Aquatic > Deep subsurface >... | reverse complement strand
GGCCAGGGCGACCACACGGGCGGCGAGATCGCCGATCGTGATTTCGTGGTCGTTGCCGACGTTGAAGACCTCGCCGACGGCCCGCGGTTCCTCGACGAGGGCCGCAAGCGCCAACACGACGTCGGTCACGCCGGTGAAACTCCGCGTCTGCGTGCCGTCGCCATGCACCGTGAGGGGCTGGCCGGCGAGGGCCTGGCGCACGAAGGTCGGGATCACCATTCCGTACTGGCCCGTCTGGCGCGGCCCCACGGTGTTGAAGAGCCGCACGATGACGACCGGCAGCTTGCGTTCCTTCCAGTAGGCGAGGGCGAGGAATTCGTCGATCGCCTTGCTGCACGCGTAGGCCCAGCGGTGCTTCGTGGTGGGCCCGAGCACGAGATCCGCGTCCTCGCCAAACGGCACGGCGGTGCTCTTCCCGTAGACCTCCGAGGTGGAGGCGACCACCACCAGCTTCTTCTTCTTGTTCGCGTGCTTCAGGACCACCTCGGTGCCGTGCACGTTGGTCTCGAGCGTCCGGACGGGTTCCTCGACGATCTTCCTGACCCCCACCGCCGCGGCCAGGTGGAAGACGACGTCGCAGTTGTCGACCAACTCGGCGAGCAGGGATTCGTTGGCGACCGAATCGATGCAGTACGAGAACCCGGGATGCGCCTTGAGGTGCGCGATGTTGGCGATGGCCCCCGTCGAGAGGTCGTCGATCACCTGCACCGCGTGGCCGCTCGCCAGGAGCGTGTCGCAGAGGTGGGAACCGATGAACCCGGCCCCGCCCGTGATCAGTGCGCGCATGACGATCGGGTCTCCATCCGTTTCAGGGCGTGTCGCGGTTCTCGAGCCGGCGGGCGAGGCGGCCGACCAGCTCCTCCCGGTCCCGGGCCCACGCTTCGGCGCTCGCATGGGCGGTGCGCCAGCGCTCGACCTCCGCCAGCAGCGCCGTGCGCTGTTCCTGAAGCCAGGTGCAGCCAGCCTCGAGCTCCGCGTGGGCATCACGCAGTCTCGCGTGCTCGGCGGCCCAGCGTTCGATCTCCGCCTCGAGTGCCGCCACCCGCGTCTCGAGCCAGGTTCGTGCCTCGTCGTCGGCCCGGCGCTGCGCTTCGAGCCAGGCCTTGCCGTCCTCGAGGTTGCGCACCGCCGCCTGCAGCGCCGCGGTGGCGGCCTCAGAGCGCGCGTGCGACTCGCGCACTTGCGCGCACTCGGCCTGCCAGCGCGCGATCTCCGCGAGGTCGGCCTCGTGCTGCGTTCGCAGCCAGAGCACGGCGCGCTCACGCTCGTCGGCGTGCGCGAGCCACTCGTCGTGCAGCGCGCTGTAGGCCGCCGGGGCGATGCGGGACACCAGGCCAGCCAGGCCGGCGCGGCGAGCGGCCGCGTCTGGCCCACCGCCGGGGACACTCCCGACTGGTGCGATCCCATCGCGGGCCGCCGCGACCGACCCCGACGCGGCGCGCGAGGGATCCGGCAGCTCGGCCTCGGCGTCGAGCGTGTCGAGCAGGGCCAGCGCTTCGGGGCACAGCCGCGCGAACGCCTCGAGGTCCGCCGGGTCGGCCGCAGCCGCCTGCAACTCGGCGGGCCGGTAGAGCGCCTGCACCATCGCCGTGCTCACCGGCAGGTCCATCTGCAGCCGCCCGCGCAGGAGCCGGCCGAACGCGTCGCCATCGGCCACGACGCCGTGCACGTGGCAGAGCAGCGTACGGGGCACGCGACGCCGGAACGCGAGCGCCTGTCGGTTGTACTCGCACCAGGCGTCCACCGCCTCGAGCAGCCCGATGTAGCTCACGTCGGCGCGCCGCACCAGCGACAGCAGCACGTCGAGCGGGTGGCGGTACGGGAGCACGTAGGCCGCCCCGGGCACGAGCGTGTCCCAGAACGCGAGGAAGAGGGCGGTCCGTGGGTCCTTCCATCCCCACAGCGGCCGGTCCGCGCGGGCGGCGACGAGTGCCTCTGCCTCACAACGCTCCGCCGTGGTCGGCGCGAAGGTGAAGCCCGGCGTTACCCTGACGTGCTGTCCCCGCGCAAACAGCGCCCGCTGGTGGAAGTCGACGAAGTCCGCGTCCTCGAAGTGGCCGCGCGGGTTGCCCCGATCGGGGCCGACCAGCCGGTCGCCCATGTGCGCGCCGGCCTCGCGCAGCACGCTCGCGACAAGCGAGGTGCCCGACCGGTGCATCCCCGCGACCACGACGACGGTGCCGGCAGGTGAAGGCATGTCGAGGGGACCGGCGCAACGTGCGACGCAGCCGGCCTCGAGCAGTCTATCGCACCCTGTGACTGGACAGCTGGCTGAGGCGCGACGAATAATGCCGACCGGATTTCCGCCCGGCCGATCGATCCGGCCAACCCGGCCGGGTGAAGGGGTAGCCAGTCATGCAACCGACATCGCGACTCCTGATGTGCCTCGCAGCCGCCGTGGTCGCTGCGGCCTGCAGCAGCGAACTCCCACCGCCCGGCACCTCGGCTGCCGACACGAGGCCGGCCCCGGCCGAGGCGCCCGCGCCGCTCGTCGCGCCCGCCGTGACGGCCGTGGCGGTCCGCGACGGCCAGATCGTCGTCGAAGGGCGTGACGTCGCGCCCCGCGTGGTCGTCAACATCTTCCAGCAGCAGGATGATGCGGCGGTGAATCTCGGCGGGGTGACCCCCGACGGCCAGCCGCGCATCATCGTGACGCGCTCCTCGCCCGGCACCCTCACGTTCCCGGTCCCACCGGGCCTGCGGGCGGGAGCGTTCTACGTGCAGCTGGTGAACCCGCCATTCAGACCCGAAACCACGTCGCGCGACGAACCGGCGGCGCACGCCACGTTGGCGCGCTGACGGAGCCCAGCCTCGGGGTGGCCCGGCCTCGCCGGGGTAGGCCGGTGAAGCCGCCCCGGACACGGCACTGACACGCCGCCGACGCGACGGGTCATCCGGCGTCCACCGGCTCGACCCTGGTGCAGCGAACCGCGTGATCGAGCTCGGCGATGCCGTGCCGCGGGCGCAGGTCGGCCGGCAGCACCCGGATCATCTGCACGTCCACTCGCCGTGCGAGGTAGGTGAAGTTGTCCGCCACCACCCCGCCCACCCCGGCGTTGAGCAGGTAGGTGTCGGGCACCACGTTGAGCTGGAACTCGAAGGCGATGTCCATCACGGTGCCGGCCTCCAGCCTTGGGAACGTCATGGACTCGCGGTCGCTCGACAGCCCCGCCACGTCCACCCCGTCGATGGTCTTGAGCATCATGCCGAAGTTCACGCCGACGCTGTCGGCGCGGAACACGGCGCGATACCGCCACACGTACCGCCGGCCGGCCACGACGACGTTCACCCGGCGGCCGTCGAGCGAGTAGAAGCCCGGCTCCTCGATGGCGGCGTCGCCGTTGCCGTAGCTCACCTCCATGGGCCGGGGCATCTCGGGGTCGAACCAGTCGGAGGCCCCGCTCGGCGGCGGCGCCGCCCCGCCCTGGCCGCCGGCCGCGACCTCGGCGCGGTCGGCCCGCGCCACGAGGTCGCGCGGGCCGAGCCGCTCGAGGTCCGAGAGCAGGGCCCCAACCTGCGCCCTGGGCGTGTAGATCAGCTTCTGGTAGACGTCCGTCACGACCTTCGCTTCGTCGTCGGCAATGAGCCGGCCCTCGTGGAGCAGCAGGCACCGCTCGCAGTGCCGGACGATGGTCTGCATCCCGTGCGACACGAGGAGCACGGTGCCGCCGTCGTCCTGGAAGCGCTTCATCACGGCCATGCACTTCTGCTGGAAGGCCTCGTCGCCGACCGACAGCGCTTCGTCGACGATCAGCACCTCCTTCGGGACGACGGCCTGCACCGCGAAGGCGAGGCGCATCACCATGCCGCTCGAGTAGACCCTGACGGGCTGTTCCATGAAGGCGCCGATGTCGGCGAAGGCGGCGATCTCCTCGAAGCGGTCGCGCACCTCCTCCACGCTCAGGCCGAGGATGCTGCCGTTGATGAAGACGTTCTCGCGACCGGTGAACTCCGGGTTGAAGCCGCTGCCGAGCTCCAGCAGGGCCGCCACCTTGCCGCGCAGGGTGACCTGTCCCTCGGTGGGGGCAACGGTGCCAGCGAGGATCTCGAGCAGCGTGCTCTTCCCGCTGCCGTTGCGGCCCACGATGCCGACGGCCTCGCCGCGCCGGATCGAGAAGTTGACGTGGCGCAGCGCCCAGAAGGCCTGTGCCTGCGAGCGCCCGAAGCGTCCGAGCAAGGACTGTTTGAGCCGGTCCTGCGGCCGGCTCCAGAGCACGTAGCTCTTGCCGAGATCTTCGGCCGCGGCCACCACCGCGTCGTCGGACACCGTGCCGGCCGATCCAGCCACCCCCGCAGCCACGGTGCCGCCGGGCCCGACCGGCGTTCCGCCCGCGCTCATATCACGTCGGCGAACCCGCGCCGGAGGTGGGTGAACCACACGTGGCCGAACCACGCGAACAGTGCCGTTCCGATCGTCCAGAGCAGCCAGGGACGCCAGTCGGGCCAGTCGTGCCAGAGCAGCAGCGTGCGGAACACCTCGACGATCGTCGTCATCGGGTTGTAGGTGAACAACGGCCGGAAGGCCTCGGGCACGGCCTGCAGCGGGTAGACGATCGGGGAGAGGAACATCAGGAACTGCACGGCGATGCCGACGCCGTGGCCGATGTCGCGCACATACGCGCCGAGCGCGGCGAGGAGCCACCCGACGCCGAGTGCCAGGAAGATGAGCGGCAGGTAGGCGAGCGGCAGCACCGCCATCAACCGCGGCGCCACGTCGCCGGTGGCGACGGTGACCAGCACGCTGAGAATCGCCGCGCTGATGAACGAGTGGATCACCGCCGAGCCGAGGGTGACGACCGGCAGGATGTCGAGCGGGAAGATCACCTTCTTGACGTAGTTGGGCGATCCGGGCATGAGGCCGGGCGCGCGGTTGGCCACCTCCGCGAACACGTTGAAGGGGATCAGCCCGGCGAAGAGGGCCAGCGCGAACTCGATCGTGGAGCTGCCCTCGGGCCGCCACCGCGCCTTGAGCACGGTGGAGAACACGAAGGTGTAGATGACGAGCGTCGAGAGCGGCGTCAGCACCGTCCAGAGCAGGCCGAGGTGGCTCGTGCGGTACCGCTGCTCGACGTCCCGGCGGATGAGCTGCCAGGCGAGTTCGCGGTGCCGCCACAGGTGCCGGAGCGTGGCGAACGGGTTGAGCGCCGCACGCCAGCCGAGCGGCCCGGCACGGTGCGGCATGGTGGTGGTCGTCATGGGGATGGGGTCACTGGAGCGTGCACTCACGCAGCGCGACGCCCAGGTACCGGCGCGCGCCGTCGGGCTCGCGGTAGGGCGCGGGTGTCTGCAGGATCACGTCGATGGGCCCCGCCGGGACCGTCGTGGGCACCTCCGCCGTGACCCAGGGATCGGCCCGTACGACCGGCAGCCGGCCCGTCACGGTGGCCCCCGTCTCCGCGTGGCGCACGTAGAGGAAACTCGCGCGGTGGTCCGGCGCGAGGAAGTACGTCAGGGCCACCCGTGGCGAGGGGCGCGACGCGGTGATCCGCAAGGCCGCGAGGTCGTCGGTCCACCGGAAGCGCGTCCCCTCGCTCGTGGTCTCGAGCCCGTACCAGCCGTAGAGCAGCCCCCGTTCCTCCTCGCCCATGCGGACGCGGTCCAGGGGCTGCGCGAGGTCCGGCCGCAGCAGCACGTTGTAGTTCTTCATGGGGGCGTACCCCCAGGCGGGCAGCATGGAGCCCGCGGTGTCCAGGCGGTCGAGGCCCAGGTGCGTGAGCCGCCACCACGCGATGGCCGGCAGGCGCGAGAGGTTCCCGCTCCACGCCTCGCGAAACACGCCCTGGGAGTACCAGCCCGCCGCATTGACCGCTCGCTCGTGGGCCAGTTCCTCGCGCACCCACCGCACCAGCATCCCGATCGGGTAGTGCTTGAGCGCCGTGCGGATCCGATTCCGCTCGCACAGCAGGAGCTTCGCACGCTGGCCCGTGGGGTCGTCGGGCTTCAGCAGGTGGAACAGGGTGGCGTCGCGGGCGAGCGCCACCCGGAGGCCGCTGCGCGCGACGCGCAGGCTGTAGTCCACGTCCTCGTAGTAGTTCACGTAGGACTCGTCGAAGCCCCCGACCCGATCGAAGACGTCGCGCCGCGTGCAGAGCCCGTTTCCGCAGGCAAACAGCGGGTCCACCGTCAGGTCGGTGAACTCCACCGGCTCGCCGTAGCCGATGTCGAACCCGTAACCCTGCCAGTTGAGCATCCCGCCGAGCCCGTTGAGCACGAGCGGGTTCTCCGCCGAGACCAGCCGCGAGGCGACGACGCCGACGGTGGGGTCGGCAAAGGTGCGGCGCACGGCCGTCAGCCAGTTCGGGTCGGCGTGCGCGTCGCTGTCGACGAAGCAGATGATGTCGCCGGTGCCTTCGCGAACCCCGCGGTTTCGCCCGCCCGCGCAGCCGAGGTTCACCGGTGAGGCGACGAAGCGGAAGCGGGGCGAGCCACCGAACCGAGCGACGGCGCGCTCGCGGCTGCCATCGGTGGACGCATTGTCGATCAGCAGCACCTCGTAGTCGTCGGCGTCGAGTGCCAGCAACGAGGCGAGGCAGTCGTCGAGCAGGGGCCCGGAGTTGTGGTTCAGGACGACGAGCGTGGCCTTCACGGCAACCTCGGAGGCGGTGGATGCAGTTCCGCGAACACCTCGAGCGCGCGGGCCACGACGTGCGGCCACGTGCACTGCTCGAGCGTCTTCCGCCGGCCATGCGCCCCGAACGCCGCCCGGCGGGCCGGATCGGCCAGGAGCGACTCGAGGGCATCCACCGTGGACCGGACGTCGGTCACGAGCAACCCGTCGCGCCCCTCCTCGATGAGTTCGGCCGCCGGATCGCACAGGCGGTGCCCCACAACGGGCTTCTCCATCATCCACGCTTCGAGGTAGGCGAGTCCAAAGCTCTCGTAGACCGACGGGAGCGAGAACACGTCGGCCGCGGCCAGGGCCGAGAGCACCTCGTTCCGCGGCCGGGCCCCAATGGCGCGCCCGCCGGCGGGATCCACCGGCAGGCCGTCCTCATCGGGCCCGACGAGCACATGCTCGCAGGGGATGCCACGCTCGCGCAACGTGCGCACCGCGTCGCACGTGAGGTGATAGCCCTTCGACGGGGTCTTGCGGGCCACGGTGACGACGAGCGGGGACGTGCCGAGTCGATGGGTTGCGCGGAACGCGCGCGCATCGATGTCCTTGCCGGCGAACTCCTGGGGGTCCACGCCGCCGCCGAGGAAGCGGGCGCGCGTTCCCCACAGCCGCTCCATGAGCCGGCACGAACTGTGGCTGAGGCAGAGGACGCGGTCGGCGCGCGACAGCACGTGGCGGAGCGTCCACCGGTGGTGCGCCGCGTCGCGCAAGTGCAGGAACGGCAGCAGCACCACGGGACGGCGGGCCATGCGGCCCACCAGCAACCCCTGGGCCATCGTGACGAAGGGGGCGTTGGTGGCCAGCACCAGGTCCGCCCGGCGTGCCGCCTTCGCCGCGGCGGCGACGAGCGACGGGCTCGCGGGCCCCTTCAGCAGGCTCTCCAGGATCGCGGGCCATGCCCCGGCGGTCACGGCCTCACGGTCCAGGTGCTCCGCCAGTTCCTCGGTGGCCAGCGACGACAGCAGGCTCTCGCGATCGCGCGCGAGGGGCACCGGCTCAGTGCCGCTCTCGGTGTGCACCGCCACCGACCGCACGGCGACGCCGAGCGCACGGGAATCACCCTCGGGTTCGACGGTGTCGCGAACCGACAGGTGCACGCGTGCGCGCTCCCGGGCGGTGAACGGCGCGGCGACGACGGTCCACTCGTGCGCAGCCAGGGCGGCCTCGGCCGCCGGCGCCTCGTCGACCGCCAGCGCGAGGCGCGTGTCGCGCAGCGCCATCACCTCGAGCTGTACCCCGGAGATGCCCTGGCCGCGAACATCGAACTGGGCGATGGCACCGGTCCAGCGGAACTCGAAGCCACCACCCCAGCGTTCCAGCGCGAAGAAGCCCGCATCCAGGTAGCTCAGCCCGGTGTGCAGCGGCACGGCGCGGGCCCGCCGTTGCGCGTGCGCGATCCTGTCCGACCAGCGGCGGCTGAGACCGGCCGGGACGTTCAGCGTCGAGTACCGGCGCACGTTGAACGGATCGGTGCCGGCGCCCCGTTGCCCGGCGAGCGTGTTGTCCCACCGGAGGCCGAAGGGACCCGCCCCGTGGAACTGCGTGTCGAGCGTGGTGAACACCTCGAGGTCCACGCCGGCACCGTGCAGGCCGCGGAACAGCCGCCGCAGGTACTCCTCCGAGCCCCCGACGATCGCGTCGTGGTAGCGGGGCACGAGGGCGACGACACGCATCAGTGGGAACAGAGGCTGCGAGTGTCAGACAAACGACACGCCGAGGACATCGAAGCCCGAGGCCGCTGCCAGCTTCGACAGGAACTCGACGGGATAGAGGCGAAGGTCCTCGGGGAGGGCTGCGCGGCCGAGGGCCTGGTCGACGTGCATCCTGGTCGACGCACCGATGATGGCCAGGGGTGCGCCGGTGGGCAGGGTGGCGCGCAGTCGCCGCAGGAGATCGACAGTGTCGGCTGGAGTCAGGCGTTCGACGACATGAGACAGCACGACTCCGTCGGCGCCGAAGCTGTTGTCGCCGGTGAAGTAGGCCGTCACCTCGCCTTCGGCGACGCGCAGGCCGGCGCGTCGGGCTGCCCTCTGGCACCCCGGGCAGCTGGTGAGCGCGAGTGCCGGCACACCGTGGTCGCGCAGCCCCATCAGCGCCTCGGCGATCCCGCGCCCTGCGCCCAACACGAGCCGGCAGCCCGCAAACAGCGAGACGAGGCTGGCAGAGAGCGTGGCCGGTCCGGTCGTCCCTTGGCGACCGCTCGCGCGGAGCAGCAGCGCCTGCCGCTCGGGGGTGCGGGCATCCGGGCCAGACGGGTCCGGCTCGAGGTCGCAACCGCAGGCGCTCGGGCGTCGCTGTTGGGCGGCGAGCGCCCGGAGGAAGTCCAGCGCGTACGCATTGAAGGCGTCCTGCTGCACCAGGTACGAGCGCAAGACGCGACGCTGCAGGAGCTTGAAGGGCGTGAGGAGACGAGACCAGCCGGAGGCTGGCGCGCGGAGATCGAACCACAAGAGACCCCGATGGGCCTCGAGCCGCGCGACGAGGGCATCGAGGGACGTCGGCGCCGGGTGAGCCGACCGGGCCCCAGACGTCTGTTCGGCGAGGACGGCCGTGCCCTGGGACCGGCGCTCGAGCACCCGCACGCGGAGCGCGGCAGCGCCCGGCAGCTCGAGCGGTTCCTCGAGGTTGACGCGAGGGCCTGCACGCAGGAGCCTCGGGAGCTCCGGCGCATCCATGACGGGTGGTGTTGCCAAGGCCCCGGTCCTCATGGGAGACAATCTGCGTAATTATACGTCCAGCGTTGTCGCCCCCGGCAGGCAGCCACCGCTGCCGGGGCGATGCACCCCCGTGCCGGTTGCGATCGGCAAAGGACCAGTTCTTGCGTAGGTGCACCTCTTGCTGATGCTGGTGAAGCCTTCTCCTCGCGCCATCGTGTTGGCCGGCGCCATCGCGGGTCTCTCTGCCGCGGTGCTCCCGTCGAGCGCCGACATCATCAACCACGCGGCCCAGGCGTCCATCGGCCAGCAGAACCTGGTCTACAACGTCCTCAACCAGACAGGGGCCGACAGCCTCTACTTCCCCACCGACGTCGTGAGGGACCCCACCAGGTCGACGACCCGCCTGTTCGTGAGCGACGCCTGGAACAGCCGTGTCGTCGGCTACGAGTGCGGCACGGGCGCCTGTGCCTTGCCGAGCGGCGCCGTCGCCGTGCGCGTCTTCGGGCAGGTGGACTTCCAGCGCTGGGAACAGAACGGGGGTGTCGGCGGCCGCGCCACCGCAGCCACCATGAGCTTCCCGAGCGGGGTTGCGTTGACGCCCGACGGTCGCTTGGTCGTTGCCGACACCTGGAACAACCGCGTGTTGATCTTCCTCGACCCGTGGGCAGACAGCGTGGCCGACCACGTGCTGGGACAGGGTGGGATGCTCGACACGAGCGCCGGCAGCGGCCTCGGCCAGTTGCGCCGGCCCGAGGGGGTGGCCGTCGATGCTGCCGGCACGGTCTGGGTGGCCGACACGGGCAACAACCGGGTGCTCGGGTTCCCAATCGTCACGACGGGCGCGGCCGCGGCCGTCGTCCTCGGCGGCAGCGGCGGACCGTCTCCGACAACGATGTCGGTCCCACGCGGGCTGGCGATCGGGCCGTCGGGCCACCTCTACGTGGCCGACACCGGCTTCAACCGCGTCCTGCGGTTTGCCCCCGGCGCGGCAAGCGGCGCGGCGGCGCAGGCCTCGTATGGGCAAGGCGGGAGCCTCACGAGCGGCGCAGCCAACCTTGGCGGTGTGAGTGCCGCCAGCCTCGCGCAGCCCGAGAAGGTCACGGTGGACCCTGGCGGACGGCTCTGGGTGGCTGACACCGGCAACAAGCGGGTGCTCGAGTTCGACGCGCCGCTGTCGAGCGCGACGGCGCAGCGCGTCTACGGACAGTCCAGCCGCACGCAGGTGCCCACCTTCGCCACCAACGTGAACGATGCCCCGGACGGCTTTCCCAGTGCGTCCGGGTTTGCCGGGCCACGCGGTGTCGTCATCGACGGGGCCGGCCGGCTGTGGGTGGCCGACCGCGACAACAGTCGGCTGCTCGGGTTCGAGAACCCGCTCCATCCGATCGGCGATACGGCGGCGGCCAAGGCGGCGATCGTGGCCGACCGGATCGTGGGCGACACGAGCTTCACCGACGCCGGCGTGAACCGGCCGACGGCGCAGCGGATCAACAACCCGTTCGGCCTCGCCGTTGACCGGTCGGCGACGCCCAACCGGCTGTGGGTCGTCGATGTCGGCAACAACCGCGTGCTCGGGTACAACTCGACGGAGACCATCACCAACAACCGCGCCGCCGATCTCGTGCTCGGCCAGCCAGACCTCGCCAGCGGCGACACCAACGCGGGTCTGAACGGTCCGCTGCAGAACGCCGCCACGGCGGTGGCCAGCGCAAGCTCTCTCTTCTATCCGTCGGGTGTCGCCGTCGACTCCCGGAGTGGCGTGTACGTGGCTGACACGAGCAACAACCGGATCCTGCACTTCGAGAACCCGTTCGGCACCGACCGCACGGCAGACCGCGTGTTCGGCCAATCGACCTTCTCGACGCTCAACCCGTTCTTTCCGTACGGGACGGCGCGTGGGTTCGCCGGGCCGCGGGGCGTTGCGGTTGACGAGGCCGACAACCTCTGGGTGGCCGACACGATCAATCACCGCGTGGTGCGGTTCAGCAATGCGCCTGGTCAGCCGGCCACCGGCGCCTCGGCCGACCTGGTGCTGGGCCAGAGCGCCTTCGCCTCGTCGACGGTGTTTCCACCGCCCGAGTACACGCCGGGGTGCAGTGCCACCAAGTTGAATCGTCCGTACGGGGTGCACGCCGCCGCGAGCGGGCGGGTCTATGTGGCCGACCACGACAACCACCGCGTGCTCGTGTTTGCCGCGCCGTTCTCCTCGGGC
>Ga0114939_10003241_pt1 | contig 11490 bp, 17 predicted proteins | sample AshMeaCrysSpring_FD_87196 | JGI IMG/M metagenome (GOLD analysis project Ga0114939, IMG submission 87196) | Groundwater microbial communities from Big Spring, Nevada to study Microbial Dark Matter (Phase II) - Ash Meadows Crystal Spring | ecosystem: Environmental > Aquatic > Deep subsurface >... | reverse complement strand
CTGGTTTGTCATTGCCAGTATAGTAAAGTGTTTTGCCGTCAGGAGTCTTTTCGACCCGCTGTATCTGAGAGTTTAGTACTAACTGAATTCCTTCGCTAATAAAAGTATTTTGGATAATTTCAGCAGCGTCAGCATCTTCTTTATCTAAAAGATGAGAATTTCGGTGGAACAAAATTACTTTACATCCCAAACGAGAAAAAGCCTGAGCCAATTCGCAACCGATGGGACCGCCACCAATGACAGCGAGGCGTTCGGGGCGATCGATGAGAGAAAAGACTGTTTCATTGGTAAGAAAACCCGCCTCTTCGAGTCCTTCAATTGGGGGTCTTGCGGCTCTTGCCCCCGTAGCAATAACTGCTTTTTTATATCGTAGAATCTTATCGCCAACTTCAATGCTATTGTTGCGTAAAAAACGACCCGCTCCCAAAAAGACATCAATACCGAGATTTTGGAAACGTTGAGCCGAATCGTGATGGCTGATACCCGCCCTCAGTTTGCGCATTCTTGCCATCACGGCAGAAAAATCGACTTCTATTTGTTCGGGAGGATTAATACCAAAGTTTTTTGCTTCCCGCATCTCGCCAACAACCCGAGAAGAACGGATAATGCACTTGGAAGGGACGCAACCAACATTTAAGCAATCCCCACCCATAAGGTGCTTTTCAATCAAGGCAACTTTTAAGCCTAAGTCCAAACCTGCTGCCCCTGCTGCGACTACTAAGCCAGCCGTTCCCGCACCGATAACGACCAAATCGTAGCGATCTGCTGGTTGCGGATTGACCCAATCGGGCGGATGAACGTAAGAAACCAATCTTCGATTATACTCATCCATCGGTGGAACGTTTACTCTCTCAAACGCTGAATTTGACATGATTAGCTCCTTTATTCAATTGACTAGTTATTAACTGACTTACTCGGATAAAATTGCCAAAAATTCTTCTGGTAGCATTGCTGAAACTGAAGAAGCCGCACCCATCGGATTTATTTCTTGTCACAATAATTTCTAATCTCTCAGCTTTTGCTGCCCTAACGCTGTTGTGACATTTTCTTTTTCCAAGTCTTATTTTTTATCCTTTACAGAAGGTCATTCAACACCAATATTTCCAGATCGACAAGAGCAGGTCAAGCAATTTTAGATTGAAGATTGAAGATTGAAGATTGAAATTAAAAGTAGCTTGAACTAACTTTTAATTTAAATACGCTTCATTCTGTCGGATAGAAGCGGGGCATGTACCCTAAAAAATCTAAAATCTAAAATCTAAAATCTACAATCCCTTCGGTAAACGTCCATCGTTGGTTAAAAAGACTGTCGCACCTTCCTGTATTGCTGTTGCAATTTGGATTGCATCTGGAGTTCGCAAATGATAACTGGCTCTCAGTTGGGCAGCACGTTCAGCGATCGCAGCAGAAACTGGAAAAGTCGTCAGATGCTCTTGGTTTAAAATGATGTCACGATACTCACATGCTAATTCTACATTACCGGCTTTTAGCGGATGAACTAACACTTCCGTTAGCGTTAATGTAGACGTAACCACTTGGAACTCACCACGATTCATCGCCGCAAAAAAAGCACGAACACTCTCCAGATACGTTGGATTTTGTTCGATGAAGTAAATTATGGGCGCGGTGTCTAAGCCAATAATTTGACCTTGAAATTGAATTAGCCATTCCATGACGCTCTTTCTCGATCTACATATTCCTGAGCATCAATTCCCTGCCAAATCTCTTTGCCTAGTCCTTCAAGTTCCATAATGCTGCGCTTGGATTTGCCTGAAATACGGCGACGGACTAATGAGGCAATCTCTTCTAATAAGCGGAGTTGCTCATCGGGTGTTAAATTTTCAACTTGAAGGAGGAGTTCGTGATAGGTTGTCATAGTTTTTGTAGCTGCCTTTCTCTTAAGATCGTGCCATAGTGCTTTTGACTTTGTTTAAATCGAGCTAATTCAGGTTAATTTTTTCAGTTTCATCATTCTTGGGCTCTAATACTTCTTCTTCTAAAGCTTGGCGAGCAATTTTGGTTACATAAAGAGTAACGGCAACCGTAGCGATAAAACCAACAATCCGAATCGTCCACTCCACGACTGGATTTTCGGGTTGAGCTTCAGTACTAACGGTGGCAAGACTACCAGCTAGAGAACCGAGATAGACGTACATAATCGTTCCAGGAATCATGCCCACAGAAGCAACAAAGTAATCTCTTAGAGATACTCCTGTTACACCGTAGGCATAATTTAATAAATTAAAGGGAAATATTGGTGATAATCGGGTTAGAAGTACAATTTTGAAGCCTTCTCTGCCAACAGCTCGATCAATAGCTCGAAATTTTTGATTACCTGTGATTTTTTTAGCAACCCAGCCTCTAGCTAAATAACGTCCGACCAGAAAAGCTGCCGTAGCTCCCAACGTAGCACCGATGAAGACGTAGAACGAACCTAACACTAGACCAAAGACAACACCAGCCCCCAAAGTAAGGATCGAGCCTGGTAAAAAAGCGACCGTAGTAATGATATAAAGGAGGATAAAGGCAATTCCGCCAAACACCCCAAGACTGTCAATCCACTGCAAGGCATTGCGCAACCACTGTTGGGGATTGAATCCGACCCCATTACCAGATTCTTGCGCCCAAGCTGGCTCGGCAGCAAAAGCAATAGTTAAGCCAGTGACAACTAGAGTTAGGAAAGCAAGTTGAAAAGGCTTTCGCCAGTTTCTGATACGAATGTTTTGCTTAGTTTTAGTGCTTATTGGTTGTAGCATGAGTAATTTCTCTATCTAAAATGCTTCGCTCTAGAGCTTTTTTGGTAAGCTGCGTTACATAGCAAGTTGCGATAACCGTAGCAAGTAACCCAATAATTCGGATTATCCACTGGGCGATTTCAGTTTCTGAAGTAGTTGGCTGATTGGGAGTGCCGATGGTAGAAAGCTCCCTAGCAAAAGAACCAATGTAAACATACATCACAGTACCTGGAATCATACCAACCGAACCTAAAATATAGTCTTTGACAGAAACTTGTGTTACCCCAAAAACATAATTCAATAAACTAAAGGGAAATATAGGAGAAAGACGAGTTAAGAGAACAATTTTCCAACCCTCTTTCCCAATGGCTCGGTCAATCGCTTGTAATTTCGGCTTTTTTTTAATCTGTCGGCAAACCCAATCCCGTGAAAGGTAACGTCCCAAGAGAAAAGCCCAGAGCGCACCGAGGATAGCAGCAATTAAGACATAAACAGAACCCCAAAAAACCCCGAATAAACAACCGCCTTTCATCGTCAAGATGGAACCCGGTACAAACAGCAATGTTGCTAGGTTGTAGATAACTATAAACGCAATTACTCCCAAGACACCAAGACTTTCAACCCAAATTAATAAAGTTTGCAACAGTTCCCTAACCCTCTTTTGTCAGAGTGGGTCAAAACCTTAATTTGTCGTTGGCTGAAACAACGTAAATTCGTTAAATTCGCCGAGAGTGATAAAAGAGAGCTAATCTCCAAGTGTTTGGCAACAGCGAGTGCTACAGCAATTAATCCACTCAGGACTATTAGTTTAAGCTTGGTATTAAAGTGACATTTGCTGGATCGGGTCATTGGGTTTTTCTCGGTCATTTTTTCCTCAGACTAGCTGACATGATATTTGAGCACCATGCCAGCTACTTTCTAGTCATCTAGTTTGGTTTGGGGAAATCACCCATGAGATGACCGAAGGTAACTTCGCCCATTTCCCCAGGCATTTCACCGTGTGTTTGATCGTCTGCGTGGTAGGCAACTGCTAGCATTTGGTAATTATTATCGGCAGGTACGGTAATAGTTGCAGTGGCATTGCCTTCACTGTCGGCTCTAAATTCGTTATTAGGAGTACCTCCTGCCCGACCCATATTCATTCCTACCAATTGTTTATTTACCCACCACAAAGTGTAAAGACCATTAGGCACTAAGTTACTTGCTTCGAGGGTAACAGTATAACTGTCACCTGTGCCGACCAAGACCGCCTACAACAGGTGTTAATTAACCTAATAGATAATGCTATTAAATATTCTGCTCCCGAACAACCAGTGGATCTCGTTTTAGAAAAAACCGCTCAGTCTGCCATAATCCACGTGCGCGATCGCGGTATTGGCATTTCTCTAAGTCATCAAAAGCGCATCTTTGAAAGATTTTATCGGGTGGATGAATCGAGAAACCGTTCTAGAGATGGTACGGGATTGGGTTTGGCGATCGCTAAAAGCCTGATTGAAGGAATGGATGGTCGAATTACTCTGCGCTCTAAACCAGGGGAAGGTAGTATCTTTACAATTCCAATAAATTAATGAATGCGCAGATACTTATCAATGATGGGTGGGGGTATGATGAGTGACAACAAAGAAGATATGCAAGTCGAAGCAAAGAGAGAAAAATAGTTATAATGTGTATAAAAATTGATGTTAATACACATCGAGTAAAGAAAAATGAGAACTAATATAGTAATAGACGAAAAGTTGATGAATGATGCTTTGAAGGCTACTGGATTAAAAACCAAGAAAGAAGTTGTGGAACTTGGACTGAAGACATTAGTAAGACTTAATCAACAGAAACAGATCAAAAAACTAAAAGGTAAACTCAAATGGGATAGCGATCTTGAAGCTATGAGAACTAACTGATGATCTTGGTAGATTCAAGTGTTTGGATTGACTATTTCAATGGCAGAGATACACCTCAAACTGATAAACTTGATGAGCTTCTGGAAATAGAATTATTAGGCATCGGGGATCTTATTTTAACTGAAGTTCTACAAGGATTTCGTGTCGATAAAGATTACCGCACAGCCAAAAAAGTGCTAACTTCTCTCACTGTATTCAATATGCTTGGTCTTGAAATTGCTATCAAGAGTGCAGAAAACTTGAGAATATTGAGAAAGCAAGGTATAACAATTAGAAAAACAAATGATGTAATTATCACCACATTTTGTTGAGAAAACGATCATTCTCTTCTATTTTCGGACAAGGATTTTATTCCTTTTGTAAAATATTTTGGCTTAAACGCTGTACTGATAGATACATAATTAGCAAAGTAGGTCTAGCTAACTAAATTTTCACTCGGTTTGTTCGCGCTCCCGCTTTGCGGGTGCTGCCGCACCGCGCAGTGCCTCGCTTTCAGCGAGATCGCGTCATCGCATTCTTGACTTTACAGTCAACTAAAGAGTTTAAAAGTTCATCCAGATCAGAACTGATTTGCGCTTCCAGCGATCGCAGTTTGCCTACAATCACCTTGGGCGGTTCGTACTCTAATTCTTCCTACTTAATTTCTTTTACGGGATTGAGTTTAGCGATCGCCAAAAGCCTGATTGAAGGAATGGATGGTCGAATTACTCTCCGTTCTAAACCAGGTGAAGGTAGTATATTTACAATTACCCTACCACTTTTGCAACCACAGTTATGAGCGATCGTATCCTCCTGGTAGAAGATGACCCCAAAATAGTCGCTCATTTTAAATTTCCTCTTGACTTTAGAGTTGATTTGTTAACTCGCTGTTATCCTTGTAAAATAGGGCTTTAGTCAAAACAGAACAATTGAACTGCTATATGACTGAAAGATAATTAGGTCAGAAATTTCAGACTTCTTAAGATTTAAGGTCAGTTCGGGTTAAGAAAGTTTATAAGTTAGAGTAGCTATCAGCTATCCCCTCATTCTGTTACCTCCCATACATGGCATACCCCTTTCAACAAAACTGCTAACTTCATAGCTGTGTTCGCGAAGAACAGCTACTAGGTCTGGATCGTCGGAGGTTTTTGTAACAGCAATTCCTTTAGAGGTGTTTTTATTTTGTCTTTGATAGCGATCTGCATTGCGAAACATAATTGGTAAAGTGGGACTCATCATCGTAAACCATCGTCCTTCATCAACTCTTCGGTGCATACTTTGAACGTGGGCTTGAATCAAAGCAGTAATTTGTGGATTATCCGACTCCGTAAGAGTGCGAACTCCACCTGGAATTTCTTCAACGGTGCGACGAATTTGGTTGTGATTGGCAAATAACTGATGAACGATTTGCATATCTTTGCCGTTATTGCTCATCATGCCTTTATTCATCATGCCTCCACCCATCATCCCGTCTCTGCACATAGCAACTTGCGTTCCTTGAGAAATCCCTAACCTGGGTACGAACAAAACTAATCCTATAGTTAAGAAAAACAAAACTACTCCGCAATAAAGTTGGCGTTTCATACTAACTGTCTACAAAAGATTTTCTTATTAAACTTGCAATTTTGATTTTAAAGTTTCTATTCAACTGGAGGGTCAATTAAATAATTTTCGTGCTGTGAACCAAATATTGAGTCGTTGCCATCCCCCATTAACGAGGGATAATTTTAGAGGCGAAGGTAAAAGAGGATGCATAAGTGATTAAATCAATGTTGTTTTTCGTCCTAGCTGGACTCTGCGAAATTGGTGGGGGTTATTTGGTCTGGCTATGGTTGCGAGAAGGCAAGAGTATTTGGCTAGCCCTAATCGGAGTTGCAATCCTCGGTTTATATGGCGCAGTTCCAACACTGCAACCCACTCACTTTGGACGTGCCTATGCAGCATATGGTGGTGTTTTCATCGTGCTGTCTATCTCATGGGGTTGGCTGGTCGATCGCATTAGACCTGATAAATTCGATCTGCTGGGTGGTTGGATTATATTACTAGGAGTGTTAGTCATGATGTATGCTCCCAGAAATTAACGAATAGATAGTGAATTGATTAAGTTGGATAAAGTTTTAAGGTGATGATTGCCAAAAAAACTATCTCAAAACCCTAGTAGCATTGAGAATTGCCATTAATGCTACTCCTACATCGGCAAACACCGCTTCCCAAAGAGTTGCGATTCCTATCGCTCCGAGTAAAATAAATAGTCCTTTTACTGCCATTGCCAGGATGATATTCTGACAGACAATGGTGTGGGTTTTACGAGCTATTCCTATTGCTTCGGCTACCTTAGAAGGGGCATCGGTCATTAGTACCACATCCGCAGTTTCAATCGCTGCATCTGAACCCAATGCACCCATTGCCATCCCGACATCGGCTCTAGCAATTACTGGTGCGTCATTGATTCCGTCGCCGACAAATGCTACCTTACTTTTTTTATTTGATTTATAAAGATACTCCTCGATCGCCTCTACCTTATCTTCTGGCAGTAATTCAGCTTTATAGGTATCTAAACCGAGTTTATCGGCAACATTTCGCGCTACCACTCGATTATCTCCTGTTAGCATCACAGTTTCGGCGACTCCCGCTTGTTTTAATTGGGCGATCGCTCTGGCTGCATCTTCTTTAATTCTGTCGGCAATTAAGATATATCCTGCATATTTCCTATCTATGGCTAAATGAACCACCGTACCTTCAACATTACAGGTGTCATGTTCTATTTGTTCTCTATGCAACAGGCGATCGTTTCCTGCCAAGATTGACATCCCCCGAACTTTCGCACTAATACCGTGTCCTGGTATTTCTTCATAGTCGGTGACATCAGAATCGGTAATCGCACCATCGTAAGCTTCGAGAATCGATCGCGCTACGGGATGATTGGATTGAGATTCGGCGATCGCAGCAACGGTTAGTATCTCTTTTTCACTATAGCCGTTATAGGGCGATACTTGAGTTACTTGAAATACCCCTTCGCTCAGCGTTCCCGTTTTATCAAAAATTACCGTTTTAACATCGGTTAAGGTATCGAGGAAAGTCGAACCTTTAACTAAAATTCCTCTTTTAGCTGCACCACCAACCCCACCAAAATAACCCAAGGGAATGCTGATTACCAGTCCACAGGGACAGGAGATAACTAATAAAACTAACGCTCGATAAACCCACTGTTCCCTAGTTGCGCCAGGAATCAGTAAAGGCGGTAAGATAGCAACTGCTAGAGAGAGGAAAACGACTATAGGAGTATAGTAACGAGCAAAGCGAGTAATAAATTTTTCTGTGGGGGCTTTTTTACTGCTGGCATTTTCTACCAAATCTAAAATTTTAGCGATGGAAGATTCGGCAAACAGTTTGGTGACTCGAACTGTTAAACTACCCGTTTGGTTAATTACTCCAGCTAAAATTGTTTCTCCTTCTCTTACGGTGCGGGGTACTGATTCACCTGTAAGGGCGGAAGTATCTACTTGGGAACTTCCCGATAAAATCTCCCCATCTAAAGGAACTTTCTCCCCTGGTTTAATGATGATCGTATCTCCGACTTTTACTGTCTCTGGTGTAACTTCTCTAATTTCACCATCTATCTTGAGATTTGCCCTGTCAGGACGGACTTCTAGCAGTGATTTAATCGAACGACGCGATCGCCCGACAGCAAACCCCTGAAATAATTCTCCAATCTGGAAAAATAGCATTACCGCTACACCTTCGGGTAATTCGTGAATGGCGATCGCTCCCAAGGTGGCAATAGTCATTAAGAAGTTTTCATCAAAGATTTGACCCCGCAGAATATTCCGTCCCGCACTGGTTAAAACACTCCAACCACTAATTAAATAAGCAGGAATTAAAACTGCATACTCGGCGATCGCTCCCTGAGTATCGTGCAAGGGTTGGTTAAAAATTAATCCAATGAAAAATAGAACTAGAGAAATACCAAGGGGTATAATTTCTCGACGTAAATTAAACTCACCATGTTCGTGGCTGTGGTTATGACCTTGATGGTTATGATTTTCATGGGTCCCACAGCAACCAGCAGAATGTTTATCTGACATTATCTAAACATTTAAATAGATTTAGTTACTGAACAATTGAATATTTGTTCAGATAATATCCAAAAAAAAGTAATTTGACAACGAAAAAAAGAATTAAACTTCGTCTAAATGCTCGGCTACTTCCCGATAAAGATTAGCAATGTGCGCGTCTGCCAAGCTGTAATAGACGTTACGACCTTCACGACGATGCTTAACCAGACGTAGATTTCGTAGCAGACGTAATTGATGGGATACAGCAGATTCACTCATTTTAACTACTGCGGCTAAATCACAAACGCAAAGTTCAGCTTTGACTAACGCAGAGAGAAGTTTAAGCCGATGAGGATCTGCCATTGCACCAAAAAACTGAGCCATCTGTTGTGCTTTTTCAGTTGTAACGATCTCGGATTGTACTTGACGCACTTGTTCTAGATGAACTAGGTAAGAATCACAAGTTAGTGCATTACCTTCTGAAGAAACTGTTTTTTTTGATTTGTCAACTTTGTTCATTGTTTAGACTTTAAACCCTGTCCGTTTAGTTGCTTAGACAATACTGGGTTAATAGAATTTTGAGTTTACTGTTTTGATAATCATACTCATTTTAAGCTTGAATGTCTATTCAGATGAACGACTATTTTTATGCTTTAGAAGTTAACAAGCAATGCCGTACCGTACATAACTATCAATCCCGCACTAAATCCTGCCAAACTAATTTTAGATAACCAAGTACCACCGATTTTACTAGCGGTTCGTGCCAAATACGAACCTACTTCTACGATTACCTGTAAAATCGCTCCCGCACCGATGCCCATAAAGATTGCTGCCCAGTGGGGAGAAAAGGCGAATACGCCGAGCCAAGTTCCCAATACCGCAGGTAGCCCCGCTAAAGCGGTTAAACCGAGAAAAGTAAGAAATGAAGGTTTTGTTTTAACTAAAGGTGCAGCAATACCGATTCCTTCTGTCAGATTATGCAGGGTAAAACCAACTACCAAAAGCGAACCCAGGGCTGCTTCACCCACAGCAAAAGCCGTACCAATTGCCAGTCCTTCCCCTAAATTGTGTATGCCGATACTGAAAGATAGGTAGGTAGATAGGCTTTGTCCTTCGGGAGCTTTTCCCCGACTGCGACCTATAGTCAGAATCGTTAGAAAAGAAATCGCTGCGATCGCCCAAACTAAAATGCTGCCCGCAAAAGCATTAGCTGCACTGTTAGCGAGTTCTAATCCTTCTTCAATGGTATCTACCAACAGAAAAGCCAGCATTCCCAAGGTTAAAGCGAGAATAAACTTCATTCCTTCCCCACCTAAAGTTTTGAGGGATGGATAAAACAGCATTCCCAGCCCTACAGGTACGACCCCAACGTATAATCCGAGTAAAGTAAAACCCCAAAGACGGCTGAGGGTGAATTGAGGTGTCGCTACAGCTACATCTATAGTATGTTCAAAACCAACTCCCGTATTGGTAATCAAGTTAAGATGATGGGTTTCGTTTTCTACCCAAGGATAGGGCAGATCGAGCCAAGCGGTTGAGAGTCTAGGTAAAGCACCTGGGGGCTTTTGGGTAAACGTCCAGTAAGAGCCATCTACCTGCACTTGAGCAATCTGCATCGGTTCTGAACCTTCTGCCCTCACTAACAAGGAAATACCACGCTCTCCCAACACGGTTCGTTCTACCGTCAGATTTTCTAGAGGAGGTGCAGAAATACCCAATGGACTGAGAGGATTGGTAGAGAGGAAAATACCAATCGAAGTTATGAGGGCAATAAACGGCAGAATAGCCCACAACCAAGTTTTTTTCATCATAATACCTCAAATAGAGCTTCTTTCCAGCTTTCTCCTTCTCTCAACCACCGCCAGATTAAATAGCCTCCACCAATCTCCCACAATCCAGCTAAAAGAAAATAAAATACGGAACTTAAAATTTGTATTCCCATTATGCCACCACCTCAAAGGCACTCATCCAGCCGAGTTCCAGGAATTCTGACTGATGGGCGTGAAACATATACTGTCCTGGGGCGTGTTCTTTGAAAGAAAACTCTAAGATACCTCGCTGTCCCTGGCACTGCATCACAGTATCGACAGTGCGGAGGGTGGGAGTTAGGGTCGTTCCACTATCGTAATAATCAAAGAAATTACCGTGAAGATGAAAAGAGTTAACTGGGTCAAACTCCGTCACGTTAATTAAATAGATTCGCACAGGACGATCTCGTTCGATACGAAGGGGTCGCTTCATAAATTCGTGGGGAATAGTATTCACGGCATAGAATTCGTTTTCCTCATCGAAGTTGGTATCAAAAGCATTCATCACCATTAAAAATTCCTGCCACTGTTGATTTTCAGGAGTTCCTAATAAACGCGATCGCGCCTCTGGTTCGGCTTCAGGATGGCGTTTGGGGTCGGGATCGACGATAAATCCCCCGTAGAGTCCTTTATGCAGGTGTCGCTTGAAAGGGGCAGAATGACAGTGATAGAGATGACAGCCAAAGGGTTTAGCATCAAAGTCGTACACTACTTCTTCTCCTGGCATAGCTTCTAGCGTCCCAGGAACGCCATCTTGTCTGGCAGAATGAATGCCGTGAAAGTGGATGGTGTGAGAATGCTGACTCTTGTTGCGAAAATTAATCTTAACGCGATCTCCCTCGGTAACTCTAAGAGTAGAACCAGGAACGCGACCGTTATACGTCCAGGCGGGATAGAACACTCCAGGAGCAATCTCAATTTCCCTTTCTTCTAGGGTCATGTCATATTCTCGCAAGGTCTGACCGTTAGGTAACTGAGAGACTTTTCCCCCATCCCAATCGGTTAAGATGTCGCG
>Ga0114939_10003240_pt1 | contig 11494 bp, 11 predicted proteins | sample AshMeaCrysSpring_FD_87196 | JGI IMG/M metagenome (GOLD analysis project Ga0114939, IMG submission 87196) | Groundwater microbial communities from Big Spring, Nevada to study Microbial Dark Matter (Phase II) - Ash Meadows Crystal Spring | ecosystem: Environmental > Aquatic > Deep subsurface >... | reverse complement strand
TTCTCCTTATCGCACAACTTCAAGCCGACGATGCGATCCAACTGCCGATCGCGGACGACCTGAAAGTTGCTCATCGTGCCCGTGACGCTGGAGCGCAAACGCTCGAACCGCGACTCCACATCGAGCCTCGGTTTACCGGCGACGAGATTGCGGAACTTGTCGAACAAGCCCATGAGCGCGAGACGGTCCTGAGCCGAGCGGTGGCCCCGCCGAACCATGGTGGGCGAGGGCCTTGAAACAGCCCGGGCGGCCGACAGAGCCGCGGGCGACACAAATCAACGCGGATGCGATCTACCACCCACAGTAGTCGATGATACGCGCGATCTCCTGTTTCAGACGATCGCGGTGCACGATTCGATCGATATAACCGTGCGCGAGCAGGAATTCGCTTGTCTGAAAGCCATCGGGCAGCTCGATCCCGATCGTCGCCTTGATCGTCCGGGGGCCGGCAAAGCCGATCAGTGCCCGCGGTTCGGCCAGGATGATGTCCCCCAGCGACGCAAAGCTTGCAGCCACTCCGCCCATCGTCGGGTTGGTCAGGACGCTGATATAAAGGCCGCCGGCCTGGCCGTAGCGGGCCAGCGCGGCCGAGACTTTCGCCATCTGCATCAGAGACAGGATGCCCTCATGCATGCGGGCCCCGCCACCCGACCCGCTGATGATGATCAGAGGCAGCTGCTGCTCGGTAGCCCTTTCGACCAGGCGGGTGAGCCGCTCGCCGACCACGCTCCCCATGCTGCCCATGATGAATGCGCTGTCGGTGACACCGAATGCCACGCGCCGAGCGCGGATCATCCCGCTGCCGGTCAGTGCCGCGTCGGTCAGCCCCGTCCGGCGCTGTTCGGCAACCAGCCGCTCGGCGTAGGACTTGCGGTCTGCAAAACCCAGGGGATCGACCGGCGTCAGTTCGGCGTCCCACTCTTCAAACGTGCCCTCGTCGAGCATCTGGATCGTTCGGGCATGGGCCGACACATAGAAGTGGTGCTCGCACTTCGGGCAGACGTTTTGCCGGCGTTCCACTTCCTTGCGGTACACCGACGCCTGGCAATCGGGACATTTGAGCCAAAGTCCCTCAGGGACTCCGCGTTTCCGCGGCGCAGCGGCGGACGCGTCAGCCGCCGCTGAAGCGGGATCGGAGGGCGGTGTTTCCACTTGAGCCATCTGTAGAGTCGGCGGGCATAAGCGACATGCGGGCGGCCGCGTCCTTTGACGCTCGGCTGGTTAGAGTCTAACGCCGGTCGCGGCACCGAGCCACGGCAACCGGCTCCGAGACGGCCACGCCCTGCGGCGGACTGCCCACGGCTCGGCCCGCGATTCCTCGAGTCCGTCCGAGCCGGTCGGGGCTACTCTTCGTCGCCGGCGGCCGGTTCATTGCGGGCCCGCCAGCGGAGCGTGGCATCGAGGAACTCCTGGAGCAGCACTCCGTCGAGCACCGCGTGGAAATTACCGGCGGAGTGCCCGGTGCGGGTGTCCTTGACCCGTTGATCGGGGTGCAGGAAATAGTTGCGAATCTGCGAACCAAAGCCCGTCCGCGCTTTGGACTGGTACTTCGCAGTTTGCTCGGCTTCGCGTTTTTCCTCCTCGAGCCGCGCCAGTTTCGCGCGGAGCATCTTCCAGGCAAGGGCGCGATTCTGGTGCTGGCTGCGTTCGTTCTGGCACTGGACCACGATGTTCGTGGGCAAGTGGGTCAGCCGGATAGCACTGCTCGTCTTGTTGACGTGTTGGCCACCGGCTCCTCCCGCGCGGAACACATCTTCACGAACGTCCTTGTCCTCCAGATCGATTTCCACCTCATCATCGATTTCAGGCGTAACATCGACGGCGGCAAAACTGGTCTGCCGTTTTCCTTCCGCATTGAACGGGCTGATTCGCACCAGCCGATGAACCCCTTCCTCGCCTTTCAAATAACCGTAGGCCATCGGACCGCGAATCGCGATCGTCGCATGGTTAATGCCTGCCACAATATTGTCTTGCCGCGAGAGCAGCTCCACCTGATAGCCTTGCTTCTGCGCCCACTGGCTGTACATCCGCAGCAGCATCTCGGCCCAGTCGTTGGCGTCCGTCCCGCCATCTCGGGCATTGATCGTCAGCAGCGCGCCGGCGCTGTCGTTCGGTCCGTTGAGCAGCGCCTTGAGTTCCAATTCATCGGCCAACTCCTCAAGCCGCGCGACCTCGGTTTCCAGATCGCGGAGCGACTGCGGATCGGACTCGGCCAGTTCCAGCATCCCTTCCAGGTCGGCGGCAGCCGGCAGGGCCTCCGAGAGGGGCGCAACGAGCGCCTTGAGCCCCTTCAATCGGGCGACGACTTTCTGAGCCTGCTCGGTGGAATCCCAAAATCCGGGCTCGGCCATCCGGCCTTCGAGTTCACGGATCTGACGCTGCTTCCCCGCGTAGTCAAAGACTGTCTCCTAGTTGCTCCAGACGCTCGCGAACCGACTGGGATCGATCGAACAGTGTGCCTTCCATTACCAAATACTCCTCAGCAGGGTTGGCTCGGTGCGTCCGTCAGGTGCCAGCGGTCCGTTCGATGAGCGTGTGGGGCGTACGCAGCGGACTAGCCATCGACGCCATCGGCCCCCGAAACGCCTTGCCGACCCTTGGTTTATCGTCAGACTACAAGGACTCTCCCGCGAGCAACTATATCGAGCGGGACGGAGCTTGGTAGCCGCTGATTCGAAGAATGCAAACAGGGCAGCCGCCCGTCAGGCTGGCCGCAGGCAGGACAGCGGCCCGTCCGAGTGCGTGGGTTGAGGTGTGTGATGGCGCGAGTGGTCCTGGCGATGAGCGGCGGTGTCGACAGCAGTGTGGCGGCGGACCTCCTGCTGCGCGAGGGACACGAAGTGATCGGAGTGTTCATGCGCCATGGCGAGCAGGCACCTCCCGAGCTTGCATGCGCGGTGGACTCCGCCGCCGCGTCGCGACGCAGCGGCCTGCCCGTCCTGGGCCAGCGGGCCGATCATCGACAAGGATGCTGCAGCGCCAGCGATGCCGATGACGCTCGTCGTGTCGCGCAGCGCCTGCAGATCGCTTTCTATGCCCTCGATCTGTCCCAGGACTTCGGCAGAATCATTGACGAATTCGTCGACCAGTACCGCAAAGGCCGCACACCCAATCCGTGCGTCCTGTGCAACACCTGGATCAAGTTCGGAAGACTGTTCGACTTTGCCGACAGCGTAGCGGCACAGTTCGTCGCCACCGGTCATTACGCTCAGATCCGTCATGGCGCCGACGGAACCGCGCAGTTGGAACGCGGTCACGATGTAACGAAAGACCAGTCCTACGCACTGTTCGGCATCGCGCGGCAGCGTCTCGCTCGCATGCGGTTGCCCGTGGGGCACTTTCGCAAGTCGGAGATTCGACAGCGGGCGACCGATTTGGGGCTCAGTGTCGCCCAGAAGCGGGACAGTCAGGAAATCTGTTTCGTGACCCAGGGTCACCATGCCGAGTTCGTGCGAACTCGTCGGGGCGCGAGTACGGAAGGCCCGATCGTGATGACCGATGGACGGGTTGTGGGCCGCCATGGGGGCATCGAGTCGTACACGATCGGCCAACGGAAAGGTTTAGGGATCGCCCTGGGCTCCCCCGCCTACGTCGTGCGGATCGACGCGAAGACCAACACCGTCGTGCTCGGCTCGCATGACGATCTGGCCGTGACCGGTCTCACCGCCACGCGAACCAACTGGTTATGCGACGTCTCGGCCGCGCCGTTCGCTTGTCAGGTTCAGACTCGATACAACAGTCGCCCTGCGGAAGCGACTGTTCATGCGATCCCGGAATCCGATCAGTTGCGGGTGCATTTCCATACTCCGCAATACGGAGTAGCGCCAGGGCAGGCCGTGGTCTGCTACGAGCAGTCGCGTGTGCTGGGCGGCGGTTGGATCGAGTCCACCTGTGGACGCGAGACCGTGACGGATCGGTGCATGGCGCCTGGCATGTCATGCGATGACTCCGAAATATTCCGAGGCTGATCACCGACTTGAAGCGACTTGTTCCGGACGACACGTCGCAGCGCGGACTTGCAGAAAGGTTTCGCCATGGGTTTTTTGGATCGCCCCTACTACGGCGCAGACAACGATCAACCGCTCAGCATGTTCCGGGGTCGGTCCACGGTCACGATCCTGATTGCGATCAACGTTGCGTGCTTTCTGATCAATGCCTTACTCGGTCGGGTTCTGCCCGCGGCGCCTTGGGTGCCTGCGGAACTTCAGGCAGGCGACCGACTGTTCGGTTGGATGGCGCTGACGCCTGACGCGTTGATTGCTCCTTGGCGGTGGTGGCAGTTCGTGACCTATGCCTTCGCACACGACCCCAGCGGGCTCGGCCACATTGGCTTCAACATGCTGGCCTTGTTTTTCATCGGCCCCGCTGTCGAACAGCGGCTGGGGAGTCGGGAGTTCCTGCGGTTCTACCTGCTGGCCTGCGTGCTGGGTGGTGTCGTCTGGGCGCTCCGCGCGTTTCTGCTTGGCGGTGGCGCGCGATTGCTGGGAGCTAGCGGAGCCGTCGATGCGACGCTGATGCTGTTCATCTTCTTCTATCCCCAAGTCGAGATCTTGCTGTTCTTTGTGCTGCCGGTTCGCGCTTGGGTGCTGGGTGTGTTGATGGTGATCTTCAACCTGCTGGGCGCCGGCGCCACGACGACCGCCCACGATGTCCACCTGGCTGGGATGGCTTTCGCCGCGGCTTACTATTTTGGCGGTTGGCGGCTGGAGAACCTTTGGCCGCCCGCATCGATCGGTCGCTGGGTGCAGAACCTCCGCCGACCACGGCTCAAGCTGCATAACCCGCAACGGAGAGAAGCTGCGGACGCGGACGAAGCCGATCGGATCCTGCGGAAGATCCATGAACAGGGCGAAGCCAGCCTTACCAAGCACGAGCGACTGGTGCTGGAACGATATAGTCGTCAGATGCGCGAGCGGCGGCGTAGCTGATCACGATCGCTTCTTTGAAGGGACCGGTACCGGCTTTCGGTCAAGGGATCTCGGCCAGGACGCGCGAGAAGTAGCGGCGGGCGGCCGGATGCAGCGCCAAGCCCTGCCATTCGGCAGCCTGATCACGAGTGATCATGGCGGGCGCCAGCGGCGGATCGAGGTAGAGAGCGTCCAGCGCCACGCTTACCAATTCGTCGGGCGCGTTAAACCGCGCGACCAGGAACGAAGTGGTACCGACGGTCACCACACCCTGCTGCGGCAGCGTTGCCTGCGGATAGTCGCTGGTCTGGATCGACAGCACATTAAAGTTCGGATGGCGGATCGCTTGATCGGAGGCGTCGGTCAGTGGCATCAGCTGGAACCTGCCTTCACCCAACAGCCGATTGATCATCGCGGTGCGCCGCCCGACGCAGATCAAAGCGGCATCGATCCCCTGATCCGACAGGACTTCATCCCACGGCCGATCATCTCGGACGATCTTCTTCGACTGCTCATCCGGCAGGTCATCAAGCAGCATCTCTGCTGCCAATCGGGAGGCCGAAGCTTTCGGCCCCACAGCCAGCCGGTGTCCGACCAGGTCCGAGAGTTGTTGAATCTGGCGCCCGGGGCGAACCAGAAAATGGACCGCTTCATGGAACACGGGCGCAATCAGCGCAATGTCGTCGCCACGCACCGCGGACGCTTGCAACAGGGCCAAGTCCAGGTCGCCGTTCTGCAAGCGCTGAAGATTGTCCAGCGAACCGCTCGAAGGCGTCACGGTCGACAGCCTGCCCGTCCGCTCGGCGATTCGCGCCGCCAACCCATCGGCGATCTGCTGGTAGGCACCGCCCGCCCATCCCCCACCGACCACGATGTGCCGCGGCAACAGATTGCGATACCAGCGGAGCGTGGGAATTGCGGCCGCTCCGAGCAACGGGATCACCGCCATCGACAGCAGCAGCACCCACTGCAAACGTCGATCTCGCTCGTTGACCTCAATCAATCGCCGCCCACTGAGGGCTGCCAGCACCGGGATCCGCTGCAACGAAGTCCCCGCGCGTTCGAAGATAGAGCGTGGCCGAGCCAGGATCGGTTTGTTCGCGATGAACCGTCGTAACTCTTCGGCCAGTTCACGCGCTGTCTGATAGCGCTTTGCCGGCGCCTTCTCCAGGCACTTGGCAACGATCGTCTCCAGATCGCGCGGCGCATCGGGCCGCAACATGCGAAGCAGCGGAGCCGGCTGATGGACGACTTGCAACATCGTCTGCACCGCCGACTCATGCTGAAACGGAGGACGGCCCGTGAGCAGCGCAAACAGGATCGCCCCCATCGCATAGACGTCCGTCGCCGGCGTTGCACCCTGACTGTCGCCAGCCGCCTGTTCAGGGGCCATGTAGCTGGGCGTACCCATCGTCGTCCCGCTTCGAGTCAGCCCCCGCTCGCCTCCGATCTGCTTGGCGAGGCCAAAGTCGGTGACGCGAACTCGATTTTTCTCATCAATCAACACATTCGCGGGCTTCAGGTCGCGGTGCAGCAGGCCACGGCTGTGCGCATATTCGATCGCATCCGCCACATCCGCCACGTACGCGGCTGCTTCTCGCGGCGCGAGAGTTCCTTCGCGCAGCTTCCGCGCCAGGTCAGTCCCTGGCACATACTCCATCACAAAGTAGTGATGGCCCTGCAGCTGACCGCCGTGATGCACAGAAACAATCTGCGGATGTTGCAAACGGGCTGCCGCGCGAGCTTCGGCCAGGAACCGCTGGATCTCTTCCGAGCCGGCCAGCGCGCCGGAGCGGATCATCTTGAGCGCGACCTGACGATCGAGCGCCACTTGGCGGGCCAGATAGACCACGCCCATTCCACCAAACCCCAGCACCCGCTCCAGTACGTACTCACCAAACTCGTGGGGCAACTTCAGCCCGTGCGTGGATTCGTCATCTTCGCGCGGCTGAGGCGGTAAAGTCTCGTGTTGACCGCCCGCTAAAACCGTCCGTTCTTGGGAAGGGCGCGTCAGGTCGGAAGGCAGAGAGGTCCCGGGGACCGGCTGCGCTCCCGAGGCCTGCTGAGTGAACTCGGCAATCAGATCCGCGGCGTCAAGCAACTCCGCCAGCTGATCGGCCAACTGCGGATACCGGCGGAGGAACTCCTCGCGGCTCGGCGATTGGCCGACATCGCGTGCGCGGATGATCTCCGCGAATGCTTGCAAAAGCGGCTCAGAGTAGTCCTCGGCGGCCATAGATTCCGATTGTAGTGGTGGCCGCAGCCAGTTCGCTTCGATCTCTCCGTAAGCCTTGCGACCATCGCAGACCGGCGCTTCCCCGCTCGGCTCACCGCCGGCGCTGCGCCTGGGCTCACCGATCGAACAGGCAATTGGCCCTGGCGAACCCTGCCCATTCGCTACGCGGATTGGTCAAGGAGCCATTGCCGGAGCTTCTGCAGGCCGCGTTTCAACAAGCCCGCGACGGCTGTGTCCGTTTTCCCCATCCGCTCACAGATCGCCTCCAGCGTCATGCCCTCTACGTAACGCAGCCGCACCGCTTCGGCCTGTGCCGGCGGCAGCTCGGCGAGCGCTTCCCCTAACAGCGAGAACGTCTCCATCCGCACTACCTTCTGACTGGGGGTCGAGGTTTCAGAAGGCACCGATGCCAGGGCCTGCTGCGCCGCCGAAGGGTCCAGCCCCGAAGCTTCACGACCCACAGACCGCTTCGCCGCCAGCACGTGCCGCGCGATGGTAGCGGCCAGATTGTGGCGCAAGACGTTTTTCACCCAGCTCTGGAAGGTCGCGACATCAGTTCCTCGAAACACCGCAAAGTCACGCTGCGCTTCCAGAAACGTCTGCTGCACCACATCGGTGGCCTCAATCCGTCGCCGCAAACGCGGATCGAGCTGAGACGCCGCCAGACGCTCCAACATTTCACGATGAGCGTCCAGCAACCAGCCCATGGCCGTCCGATCGCCCCCGCGGGCTTTCGACAACCACTCCAACAGGATTTCCTCTTCAACCATAGGCTCGGTTCGGCCGCAGCGATCGGCCCAACGGATTGAGCCCCTCCACCGACGAATCGCAACACTCCCGCCCCCGACTCGCTCTCCGTACGCCTTACCATGTTCCGTACGCTCAAGCATTCCGTACGCTCTAGCATATCGTGCATCCGATCACGATGGAGGCTTTTCATGATGTCTGTCAGCCACGCGGCGCCACTCGAAACACGAAAGACACTTCCCGTGCCATTCCAGAACCGCTCTCAGGCCCGCCCATGGACGTTCCTTGGCCCGACCCGCCGAGCCGCGGATCGATCATTGAGAACCTTTTGGCTGGCGTGCGGTGCGGGACTCGTGGTCGGCTGGGGCCCCCCGATGACACAGTCCCTCGCGGCAGATGAAGGGGTCTTAAGCCAGTCCGTCGATGGCGTGGTCCTGCAACTGGGGGACTGGGCTGCTGTCGAGCGTCTCATCAAGGATGCGAAACGCCCCGTGGTCGTAGACATCTGGAGCACATCCTGCCAGCCGTGCATGAAGGAACTGCCCAACCTGGTCCGAATGCATCAAGAGCTGGGAGACCGCGTCCTGTGCGTCACCCTCTGCAGCGACTACATCGGCCTCAAGAAGCGACCTCCAGAGACCTACGCCGAACGCGTGCTGGAGTTTCTGAAGCAACACGATGCGCGGCTAGTCAACGTGCTTGCGACCCAGCCAGACACGGAGCTGTATGACGCCGCGGAGATCGAATCGATTCCCGCGGTGCTGGTGTTCGACAGTCAGGGAAAGCTTGTGCACCGGTTTGTCGATGCGGGCGAAACCGTTGGCTTCACCTATGCCACACACGTCATCCCCGCCGTACGCGCACTGCTTAACCGTTAGCTGTGACCACCCGCCCGGCACTTGGCTCTTGACTCGCCACTTTCAAGACTGGTGGTGGCGACTCGAGCGAGCGGAGCTTCAAACCGAATTTGTCGCCGACCTTGACGGCCTCGCCGGTGGCAATTTTCCGTCCGGAGACTTCGAGCGACAGCGGCTCGTCGCACGCCTTGTCGAATTGGATCATCGCTCCTTGCACGAGCTGCAGGATTTGCGAAACCCGCAAGCGCTTTGCAGCGAGTGTGACGCGGACCGTGGTCGGCGTCTCAAGAACATGGGATTGAAAGGGAGTCGACGGCATCCTGCCTCCTCCGGCGCGCAAACGTACAAGTCGCTCATCGGTCGCCGAAGGCGGACCACTTGAGCTGAAGCGCAGGGCTCGCGACCCAGGCGAGCCACCTGGCCGGACGCGGATGCCGCCGGGGAGTTACTTGGCCGCCGGCGGGATGGACACCCAACGCCCGCTGGCGCTGGACTCCAAGACGGCGTCCGCCACCTGCTGAGCCACCCAACCGTCGTAGAAGCTGGGCACCGCATCGCGGCCTTCGACGATCGCCGAGACGAATTCCCACATCAGGTCGTAGCGGAACACCGTGGCCGGCGCGCCATCCGAGGGATCTCGCGGACTGCCGGCTGGCTTGAGGAACTCCTCGGGTACTGGCTGTGGCGCCAGATCCGAACCGGTCTTGCCAAGCCACAACTCATTGGGCCGATGGAGCCGATAAACCGCCGACCCCTCCGAACCATTGACTTCACACCACTCATGGCCGAAGCCGTTGAGCCCATACCCTTTGGCCAGGGTGGTGCCTTCCCACACGCCGACCGCCCCACTTTGAAATCGCCCGATCAGGCTCGACCAATCATCCACGTCACTGGGCCGACAAGATTGACCGTCGTTGGTCCGATCGCGCGGCGCGAATCGCGCAACCGCACCTGTCAACTCGCGAAGCGGTCCCAGCAGCCAGATCCCCAAGTCGATGCGGTGAATCGTCATGTCAAACAAATCACCTGCCCCGGCTCGCTCCTTGTATTGCCTCCACCCCCAACTGGTCTCGGGCAAATCCAAGAACCGCTGGCTGCGAAAATGCCGTGGCTCGCCCAGCTGTCCCTGTTGAAGCAGGTGAGCCAAGTACCGCATCGACGGCGCGAAGCGATAGGTAAACGCGGTCATGTGCACCACGTCGTTCTGACGACAGGCGCGATACATCGCCTCGACCTGCCCGGCATCCAGACCTAACGGCTTCTCGCACATCACATGCTTGCCCGCCTGCGCGGCAGCAATCGCAATCGGCGCGTGCGTGTCGTTGGGCGTGGCAATCACCACGGCATCCAAACGCGGGTCCGTGACAAACGAAAGCGGGTCGGTGGCACCGAAGTCCACATGCCATTCACGCTGCCGCCGGGTGACCAACTCGACGTTCGTATCGCAGACGCCTGCCAATTCGGCACGGGTATCCAGCCTGATCCCCGGAGCGTGGTGATAGTCGCTCACCGCACCCGCCCCCACCAAGCCGATCCGAACCGGTCCGGCCGCCTTGCGAATCCCCATCGACCCCACCCTCTGTTAAGCGTGAACTTGTTTGATAGCAAGCAGTTGTCGTTCTACTCGATCGCCCGAGAGGACGCAGATGGGGGCCCAAAAAATGCCCCTGGACACCACCCATCGGGGGGTAACTTCTCTTGAGCGGCCACGGTACACTTGGCAGTCGTCTCGCCCTGTCGGACAGGTCGCGAGCCCTTCACACCGCTCTTTGGAAACATAACCGCGCGATGAGCCTGCTCGCTCTCCAGTATCGCTTGGTTCCCGAAACCCCCATCCTGGTCGCGGCTAACCGCGAGGAGTATTACGACCGCCCGAGTTTGGCCCCCACGATTCAATCCGGCAAACCGCGCGTCCTCTGCGGACTCGATCAGCGGCATGGCGGAACGTGGCTCGGTGTCAATCAAAACGGTCTGTTTGTCGGCGCCACGAACCGCGCGACGTTAGGGCCGCAATTCGGCCAACGTTCGCGCGGCATGTTGGTGCTGGACTGCCTCCGTTGTGGCTCGGCACGGGAAGCTTTGGACAAATCGCTCGCGGAACTTGCCGCGACGCGTTACGAGGGCATCAACCTGGTGATCGCCGACCTCGAGGAAGGTTGGGTCGTGCACAGCGACGAAAAACAGGAAGTTGCCGAACTGCAGGACGGCTTGAACATCATCGGCGCGCGCGATCTGAACGATCAGCATGACGAGCGCGTCCAGATGGCACACCGACTGCTGACGCTTCAGATGCTCGATTCGCCCGTCAAGTTCCTGGCGGTTGCCAGCAAGGTGTTCGCGAGGACACCGGCGGGACCGGGTCGACCGAGCATCGTGGTCCGCGGCCGCGATCGTGGCACCATCTCCAGTTCGTTGCTGGCGTTGGGCGCTAAGCCGCGTGACGCAATCTTCCAGTACGCGGGCGGAGCTCCGGATACCACTAAGTACGAGGATTTCTCGCCGCTGCTGCGGGATATTCTGAGCCGTGGCCTCCGCGAATCACGGACGAAGGCCAAGGTCAGTTAGTTCGCCTCGGCATTGAATCGTCACCGAGCCATTCGGCGAGCCGCCCTGGTGAATCACCGGGGCGGCTCGCGTCGTTTGCGGACACGTCTTTGCGGACACGTCTTTGCGGACACGTCTTTGCGGACACGTCTTTGCGGACACGTCTTTGCGGACACGTCTTTGCGGACACGTCTTTGCGGACA
>Ga0114939_10003238_pt1 | contig 11496 bp, 8 predicted proteins | sample AshMeaCrysSpring_FD_87196 | JGI IMG/M metagenome (GOLD analysis project Ga0114939, IMG submission 87196) | Groundwater microbial communities from Big Spring, Nevada to study Microbial Dark Matter (Phase II) - Ash Meadows Crystal Spring | ecosystem: Environmental > Aquatic > Deep subsurface >... | reverse complement strand
TCGTCGTCGAGGGCGCGCTGCCCTTCGCCGCGCCTCGGCTCTGGCGGGACACGTTCCGCCGGCTGACCGAGATGTCCGACGGCCAGATCCGCTTCGTGGGTCTCGTCTCGCTCGCGCTCGGCGCGCTCACGATGGCGCTCTTCGGCCGTGCGTAACTGGCTCCTGCCCGAGCACTTCGAGGACGCGCTGCCGGCCGAGGCCGAGGCACTCGAGCGGCTGCGCAGGACGCTCCTCGATCACCTGGCCGCGCACGGCTACCGGCTGGTGCAGCCACCGCTGGTCGAGCACCTCGAGTCGCTCCTGACCGGCAGCGCGCGCGACCTCGACCTGCAGACCTTCAAGGTCGTCGACCCGCTCTCCGGGCGGCTCGTCGGCGTGCGTGCGGACATCACGCCGCAGATCGCGCGCATCGACGCGCACCTCCTCAACACCCCCGGCCCCAATCGCCTCTGCTACGCCGGCAGCGTGCTGCGCGCGACGCCGGCGCCGCCCGGGAGGATGCGCGAGGTGCTGCAGCTCGGCGCCGAGCTCTTCGGCGAGGCCGGCATCGCCGGGGACAGCGAGGCGATCGGGCTCCTGGTGTCGTCGCTCGAGGCGGTCGGCCTTGCCGGCCTGCACCTCGACCTCGGCCACGTCGGCGTCTACCGGGCGCTGGCTGGCGGTGCCGGCCTCGCCGGCACCGGCGAGGAAGCGCTGCTGTTCGAGGCGATCCGCACCAAGGACCTGCCCGCCGTGCGCGAGCTGACCGCCCGACTGCCGGGCGCCTGGCGCGACGCCCTGGCCGTGCTGCCGACGCTCTACGGCCCCGCGCACGACGTGCTCGGCACCGCGCGCGAGCGCCTGCCCGACGTCCCGGCGGTCGCCAATGCGCTCTCCGCGCTCGCCGCGCTCGCCGGGTCCTTCGCGCCGAAGGTGGAGGCGCTGCACGTCGATCTCGCCGACCTTCGCGGCTATCATTACCACAATGGTCCGATCTTCTCGGTGTTCACGACGGGCGCCCCCAACGCGATCGGCAACGGCGGACGCTACGACGGCGTCGGCCGGGCGTTCGGGCGCGCGCGACCGGCGACCGGCTTCACGCTCGACCTGCGCCAGCTCTGCGGCGTGATCGGCCGCGCCTGACGTCGCGCCGTTCACCCGCCTTCAGACACCTCCAACGAACGCGATCCCATGGGCAAGAACGTCGTCATCATCGGCACGCAGTGGGGCGACGAGGGCAAGGGCAAGATCGTCGACTGGCTGACCGAGAGCGCGAAGGGCGTGGTGCGCTTCCAGGGTGGGCACAACGCCGGCCACACGCTGGTGATCGGCGGACGCAAGACCGTGCTGCGGCTGATTCCGTCGGGCGTGCTGCGGCCGGGCGTCGCGGTGCTGATCGGCAACGGCGTCGTGCTCTCGCCGTCCGCGCTCCTCACCGAGATCCGCGAGCTCGAGGCCGCCGGCGTCGAGCTACGCTCGCGGCTCGTGATCTCGCCGGCCTGCCCGCTGGTCATGCCCTACCACGTCGCGCTCGACCAGGCGCGCGAGGCGGCCGCCTCCGGAACGGCCGGCGGCAAGATCGGCACGACCGGACGCGGAATCGGCCCCGCGTACGAGGACAAGATCGCGAGGCGCGCGCTGCGCGTGCAGGACCTGCTCGATCCCGACCGCTTCTCGGCGAAGCTCGCCGCCCTGCTTGAGTACCACAACTTCGTGCTCACGCAGTACTTCAAGGCCGAGCCGGTGCCGTTCGGGAAGACCCGCGACGACACGCTCGAGCTCGCCCGCGAGATCGTGCCGATGGTCGGCGACGTCTCCGAACGCATCCACGCGATGCGCGCGCGCGGCGAGTCGCTGGTGTTCGAGGGCGCGCAGGGCGCGCTGCTCGACATCGACCACGGCACCTACCCGTTCGTCACCAGCTCGAACTGCCTCGCCGGCGCGGCCGCCCCCGGCTCCGGGATCGGGCCCCAGCTCCTCGACTACGTGCTCGGCATCGTCAAGGCGTACACGACGCGCGTCGGCGGCGGCCCGTTCCCCACCGAGCTCGCCGACGAGGCCGGCGCCGGCCTCGCCAAGCGCGGCAACGAGTTCGGCTCGGTCACCGGCCGTCCGCGCCGCTGCGGATGGCTCGACGTGCCGCTGCTTCGACGCTCGTTCGAGCTGAACGGCGTCGACGGCACCTGCCTGATGAAGCTCGACGTGCTGGACGGCATGGACGAGATCCGCATCTGCACGCACTACACGGTGGACGGCCGGCGCGTGGAACGCATCCCGAGTGGCGCCGACGCCGTGGCGAAGTGCGTGCCGGCCTACGAGACGCTGCCGGGCTGGAAGGAGAGCACCGTCGGCGTGCGCGCGCTCGAGGCGCTGCCGGCGAACGCCCGCGCCTACCTCGCGCGCATCGAGGCGCTCACCGGGGTTCCGATCGCGATGGTCTCGACCGGGCCCGATCGCGACGACACGATCCTGCTCCGGCACCCGCTGCACTGACCGCGGCCCCGCCCGGCCTGGCAACGCCTCTTGGGGAGAAGGCGCGCATGAGCCTCCACGTCACCTGGGACCAGTACCACACGCTGATCGAGCGTCTCGCGCTAGCCGTGCACGAGTCCGGCTTCCGGTTCAACCAGATCATCTGCATCGCGCGCGGGGGGCTTCGCGTCGGCGACGTGCTGTCGCGCATCTTCGAGTCGCCGCTCGCGATCCTGTCCACGCACTCCTACGCGGCCGGGGGCGGAACGATCCGCGGCGAGCTCGTCATCGCCGAGCACATGACGATGACCGCGCCGCGCCTGGGCGACCGCGTGCTGCTGGTCGACGACATGGTCGACTCCGGCCACACGCTCGCCAAGGTCGTGAAGACGCTGCCCGAGCGCTTCCCGCACGTCGCCGCGATGAAGACCGCGGTGCTGTGGTGGAAGGCCTGCTCGGTGTACCAGCCCGACTTCCACGTCGAGTACCTGCCCGACAACCCCTGGATCCACCAGCCCTTCGAGGTCTACGACAACCTGCGCCCCGACGGGCTGCGCGAGCGCCTCGGCGCGGAGCTCTGAGGTGAAGAGCGGCGCCGCACGGCGCGCCGCTCTTCGCGCTAGGCCTGCAGCACGTAGCCCCCGGGCGCGGGCTCGATCGGCGGGTAGCCCTTGGAGGGCGCGCCGATGCGCGGCGGCGCCTCCTCGCCGGTGGAGTGGAGGTCGAGCCACTCGAACCACGCGCTCCACCACGAGCCCTCCCGCCGCGATGCCTGCGCGAGGTAGCTGTCGGCGTCGATGTACTTGCCGTCGGCGCTGTGAGTCAGGATGCGGTACGCGCGCTTCGGCGTGCCCGGCGGGCTCACGATGCCCATGTTGTGGCCGCCAGTGGTGAGCGCGAAGGTGATCTCGCCGTCGGCGAGCAGGTGGATCTTGTAGACCGAGCGCCAGGGCGCGACGTGGTCGCTCTCGGTGCCGACGACGAACATCGGCACGCGCACGTCCGACAGCGCGACCGGCTTGCCCGTGACGCGATAGCGCCCCAGCGCGAGGTCGTTGTTGAGGAAGAGCCGCCGCAGGTACTGCGCGTGCATCCGGTACGGCATGCGCGTGGTGTCGGCGTTCCACGCCATCATGTCGGTCATCGGCGAGGTCTCGCCCATCAGGTACTGGTGCACCGCCCGCGACCAGAACAGGTCGTTCGAGCGCAGCAGCTGGAACGCGCCGGACATCTCGCCCGCCGACAGGTAGCCGCGGTCGAACATGATGTCCTCGAGGAACATCATCTGGCTCTCCTCGATGAAGAGCCCGAGCTCCCCCGGCTCGCTGAAGTCGGTCTGCGCGGCGAGCAGCGTGATCGTCGACAGGCGCTTGTCGCCGTCGCGCGCCATCGCCGCCGCGGCGATCGCGAGCAGCGTGCCGCCGAGGCAGTAGCCGACCGCGTGGACGCCGGGCAGCCCGCAGATCGCCTCGACCGCGTCGAGCGCGTCGCCTATGCCCATGCGCAGGTAGTCCTCCATGCCGCGGTCGCGGTCGTTCGCGTCCGGGTTCTTCCACGAGATGCAGAACACCGTGTGGCCGCGGTCGACGAGGTGCCCGATCAGCGAGTTCGACGGCGACAGGTCGAGGATGTAGTACTTCATGATCCACGCCGGCACGATCAGCACGGGCTCTGCGCGCACCGTGGCGGTCGTCGGCGCGTACTGGATGAGCTCGATCAGCCGGTTGCGGAACACGACCTGGCCGGGCGTCACGGCGACCGTCTCGCCCGGGCGGAACGCGTCGGCGCCGGCGGGCGGCCGGCCCGCCTGGATGCGCTCGAACTCGGCGAGCCAGTTCTGCCACCCGAAGTACAGGTTGAGGCCGTGGGTCTCGAGCGTCTTGCCGATCGCGCGCGGGTTCGAGGCGAGGAAGTTGGACGGCGACACGATGTCGAGCAGCTGCCGCGCGACGAACACCGCGATGTCCTCGTGGTGCTTCGCGACGCCCCGGATCTCGGAGGTCGCGTTGTACCACCACTGCTGCGTAAGCAGGAACGACTGCGCGATCACGTTGAAGGGGTAGAGCCGCCAGTCCGGATGGCTGAAGCGGCGGTCCTGCTCCAGCGGCTCGATGCACCACGGCGCATCCTTGTCCATGCTGCGCGGCAGGTAGAGCGCGAGGCGATAGGCCTTGCGCCAGGCCTTGCGCGCGAGCTCGGCCTGCTTGGCGGGGGAGAGCCCCAGGTGCGCGATCCAGTCGACGTAGGCGAGCAGCAGCGCCGCCGGCGAGATCGCCCGGCTGAAGCGCGCGAGGTTGCTGTGCAGCCAGCGGTCGAAGCTGTCGGCGTGCAGGGCGTCGCCGTTGTGGCCGTTTCGGCCGTTGGGAGTCGGTCGCTCGGTGTGCCGTCGTGGCGGCACGGCCACCACGTTCGCGCCGCCCGCCGGCGCGGAAACCGCCAAGACACCCGTGCCCTCTTCGCGGGGCTCGGTTGGCGAACCCTTCGAGACCGTCGCATCCATGGCGCAAACCTCCCTCGGGACGCGGGCCGGCGACGGTGGGGCGCAGCGCTCGACGTTCGCGGCCCTTGTCGCTTTGCAGCATAACCGCGATGTCGCCGAATTCCGTTGACGACGGTCAACCGGCTCCGACGCAGGGCCGGGTTCCGACGCCCGGGCGCGGAGCCGGGTGTGCACGGGCGATCGAAGGCGGCGCACGAAAAGCGCGACGCCCGCTCGCGGCGGGCGTCGGCCAATCACCTTGATCGTGGTGCCCAGAAGAGGACTCGAACCTCCACGGTGTTACCCGCCAGTACCTGAAACTGGTGCGTCTACCAATTCCGCCATCTGGGCGATGAGGAACGCATAGTATACAACGGCTTACCGTCCCCGCCAATTGGCGCGGCGACGATCGCCCCGGCACCCGGCGCCGGAGGCCGCACGCTCGACGACGACAGGCGGATAATCTTCCCACCATGCCCACCTCCCGCCGCAAGGGTCGCGACGACCCGCCCTCCGCTCCCGTCCTCGGCACCGACGCGATTCTCGCCGCGCTGCGCGAGGCCGGCGTTCCCGTCCCCCCGGACGAGCTCGCCGCGGCGCTCGGGGTCGGCAAGCGCGACCGCGAGACGTTCACGGCGTCGCTCGACGTGCTCATGCGCTCGGGCGAAGTGCTCGCCAATCGCAAGGGCGAACTGCTCGTCGCTGCGAAGCTGGGATTCACGCGCGGCGCCGTGCAGGGCCATCCCGACGGCTACGGCTTCGTCGTGCCCGACGAGGGCGGCGACGACGTGTTCCTGAGCTCCCGCGAGATGCACAAGGTGCTTCACGGCGACCGTGTCGCGGTGCGCGTCACCGGCATCGACCGCCGCGGCCGCCCCGAAGGCGAGATCGTCGAGGTGCTGGAGCGCGTCAACCGGGAGGTCGTCGGCCGGCTGCACGAGGAGCGCGGCGTGTGGTTCGTCGAGGCGGAGAATCGCAGGATCAGCCAGGACATCGTGATCCCGCCGGGTGAGCGCGGCAAGGCGAAGCCCGGCGAGGTCGTGGTCGTCGAGATCACCGAGCAGCCGTCCGAGCACCGCGAGGCCGCGGGCCGCGTGAAGGAGGTGCTCGGGCGCGCCACCGACCCCGGCATCGAGATCGAGATTGCGCTGCGCAAGCACGCGCTGCCGTTCGAGTTCTCGAGCGAGGCGACGCGGCAGGCGAAGCGCCTGCCGGCCGACGTGCGTCCCGCCGACCGCAAGGGCCGCGAGGACCTCACCCACCTGCCGCTCGTGACGATCGACGGCGAGACCGCGAAGGACTTCGACGACGCGGTCTGGTGCGAAAGGCAGGGCCGGGGCTTTCGCCTGGTCGTCGCGATCGCCGACGTCTCGCACTACGTCCGCGACGGCGACGCACTCGACCGCGACGCGCGCGAGCGCGGCAACTCGGTGTACTTCCCGCGCCGCGTGATCCCGATGCTGCCGGAGGAACTCTCCAACGAGCTCTGCTCGCTGAAGCCCGAGGTCGACCGCTGCTCGATGGTCTGCGACATGGAGATCGGCGCGAGCGGCGCGATCAAGGGCTACCGCTTCTACCCTGCCCTGATCCATAGCCGCGCACGGCTCACCTACACCGAGGTCTGGCAGTGGCTCTCCGAGCCCGCGAGCGCGACGTCGAAGGCCGCGCGCGCGCTCCTGCCGCACCTCCAGAGCCTGTACGCGCTCTACAAGGTGCTCGCGAAGGCGCGCGAGAAGCGCGGCGCGATCGACTTCGACACCGTCGAACTCGCGCTGGTGTTCGACGACAGCGGGCGCATCGAGCGCATCGTGCCGGCGCCGCGCAACGACGCGCACAAGCTGATCGAGGAGTGCATGCTGGCGGCGAACGTCTGCACCGCCGACTTCCTGCGCGAGCGCAAGCACCCGGCGCTCTACCGCGTCCACGAGGGCCCGCCGCCGGACAAGCTGGCGGCGCTCAAGGACTTCCTCGCCGGCTGCGCGCTCTCGCTCGGCGGCGGCGACGATCCCAAGGCCGCCGACTATGCGAAGCTCCTCCGGTCGATCGAGGGCCGTCCCGACCAGGCGCTCCTGCAGACGGTGTTGCTGCGCTCCCTTGCGCAGGCTCAGTACCGGCCCGACAACGCCGGGCACTTCGGCCTCGCCTTCGACGCCTACGCGCACTTCACCTCGCCGATCCGCCGCTACCCGGACCTCCTCGTGCACCGCGCGATCCGCGCCTGCCTCGACGGCACGCGCTACACGCCGCACGGCATGTCGTGGGAGGCGCTCGGCACGCACTGCTCGATGACCGAGCGGCGCGCCGACGAGGCGACGCGCGACGTCGAGCAGTGGCTCAAGTGCTGGTACATGCGCGACCGCGTCGGCGAGGTCTACGAGGGCACGGTGAGCGGCGTCGCCGGGTTCGGCATCTTCGTCACACTGGACGGGATGAACGTCGACGGGCTGGTCCACGTCACCGAGCTCGGCCGCGACTACTTCCAGTTCGACCGCGGCCGCCACGCGCTCGTCGGCGAGAAGAGCGGGCGCATCTTCCAGCTCGCGGGCCGCGTGCGCGTGCGGGTCGCGCGCGTCGACCTCGAGACCAGCAAGATCGACTTCACGCTCGCCGACGACGAGACCTCGGCGCGGGCGCCGGGCGAGCTCGCCTCGGCGCGCGCTCGGGCCGGCCGCGGCCGGTAGGCCCCCGATCGCTGGATTTTCGCAGCGCAGCATCCGCGCGCTCCCGCTGCTAGAATCGACCACTCGGGCTGCGGTTCCCGCCGCAGCGCACCACGAGCCCACCGTCCATGCGCATCGGCACTCCGCTGTCGCCCTCGGCGACCAAGGTCCTCCTGCTCGGCAGCGGCGAGCTCGGCAAGGAGGTGATCGTCGCGCTGCAGCGCCTGGGCGTCGAGACCGTCGCCGTTGACCGCTACGCCAACGCGCCCGGCCACCAGGTCGCGCACCGCGCGCACGTGATCGCGATGACCGACGCGGCCGCGCTGACGCGGCTGATCGAGCAGGAGCGCCCGCACATCGTCGTGCCCGAGATCGAGGCCATCGCCACGGACGCGCTGGTCGCCCTCGAGGCCGCGGGGGTCACGCAGGTGATTCCGACTGCGCGCGCGGCGAAGCTCACGATGAACCGCGAGGGCATCCGCAGGCTCGCCGCGGAAACGCTCGGCCTGCCGACCTCGCCGTATCGCTTCGCGCAGAACCTCGGCGCGCTGCAGGCGGCGATCGACGGCGCCGACGGCGCCCCGGCGATCGGCTACCCGTGCGTCGTGAAGCCGGTGATGTCGTCGTCGGGCAAGGGGCAGTCCGTCGTACGCTCGAAGGCGGAGGTCGCGTCGGCGTGGCAGTACGCGGAGAGCCAGGCGCGCGTGCGCGGCGCGCACGTGATCGTCGAGGGCTTCGTCGACTTCGACTACGAGATCACGCTGCTCACCGTGCGCGCCGGTTCGCCCGAAGCCGCGTTGCACACGCACTTCTGCGAGCCGATCGGGCACGTGCAGGTGAACGGCGACTACGTCGAGTCCTGGCAGCCGCAGCCGATGTCGCCGGTCGCGCTCGCGAAGGCGCGCGACATCGCGACGAAGGTGACCGCCGAGCTCGGCGGGCGCGGCATCTTCGGCGTCGAGCTCTTCGTCAAGGGCGAGGAGGTCTGGTTCTCGGAGGTGAGCCCGCGCCCGCACGACACCGGCATGGTGACGATGTGCACGCAGGCGCAGAGCGAGTTCGAGCTCCACGCGCGCGCGATCCTGGGCCTTCCTGTCGACACGCGGATGATCGTCCCGGCCGGGGCGTCGGCGGTGATCTACGGCGGCGTCGACGCGCGCGGCATCGCCTACGAGGGCGTCGCGCGGGCGCTCGAGGTGCCCTCGTCCGACCTGCGACTGTTCGGCAAGCCCGAGGCCTATCGCACGCGCCGCATGGGCGTCGCGCTCGCGACCGCGCCGTCGGTCGACGAGGCCCGCGATCGCGCGAAGGAGTGCGCGCGGCGGGTCCGGCCGGTGGCCTGAGGGGGAGCGTCGTCGTGGACGATCTCGGCGGCGACGGGATCGACCTCGTCGTGCAGGGTCCGGGCGCGACGATCGACGATGCGCGCGCGATCGGCGCGATCGCGGGCAGCGACGGGATCGTCCCGCTCGATCGTGGCGAAACGCCTGCCTTCCGCCTCGCCGCGCCGCGGACGCGCGCCGGCGTCGCCGAGGCCTGTGCTGCGCGGCAGCTCGACTTCGGGTTCGTGCCGCGCACGCGCCGCCTCGCCGACGTGCGCGTCGTCGCGATGGACATGGACTCGACGCTGATCACGATCGAGTGCATCGACGAAATCGCGGACATGCAGGGCATCAAGCCGCAGGTCGCGCTGATTACCGCGGCCGCGATGCGCGGCGAGATCGACTTCCGCGAGAGCCTGACGCGCCGCGTGGCGCTCCTCGCCGGCCTGCCGGTCGAGGCGCTCGCGCGCGTCTACGAGGAGCGGCTCGCGCTGTCGCCGGGCGCGCAGCGCATGCTCGACGGCTTCCACGGTGCCGGCGCGCAGTCGCTGCTCGTCTCGGGGGGCTTCACCTACTTCACCGAGCGCCTCAAGCGCCGCGCCGGCCTCGGCCACACGCTCTCCAACGTGCTCGAGATCCGCGAGGGCCGGCTCACCGGCCGCATCGAGGGCGGGATCGTCGACGCCGCGGCCAAGGCGGGCGCGCTGCGAGCGCTGCGCGACGGGCTTTCGCGCGGCCTGGCGGTCGCGTTCGGCGACGGCGCGAACGACCTGCCGATGTTCCGCGAGGCCGACGTGTCGATCGCCTACCGGGCCAAGCCGATCGTGCGCGCGCAGGCGACGCACGCGATCGACCACTGCGGGCTCGACGCGGCGCTCAACCTCTTCGCCTGAAACTGGGGTCAGACTCCAATTTCCCCGTTTCCGGCCGCCATGCAGCAATACGGCGCGAAAATTGGAGTCTGACCCCAGTTTCGGGCGGGAGAAAGTCGAGTCTGACCCAGTAGTGTCCGGTTAACGTCCCCGATCTTGGGGAAAACATCTTGCACGACAGCGGCTTAGCCGCGATTTTGCTTGGTGCCGACTTGAACGTGATCGCCCGTATTGGCGATGCTCCCGGGTATTACCTGCCCGAGGACCGTCATGTACGTCGGAAAGACGCTGTTCGCCCAGATCATGGACTTCGTGCCATGGACCAGCTTCCGTCGTATCGTCGCTCGTTACGATGGGAATCGGCGGGTCCGCAAGCTCAATTGCGCGGAGCAGTTTCGAGTCCTCGCGTTCGCGCAACTGACCTGGCGCGAGAGCCTGCGCGACATCGAAGCCTGCCTGTCGGCACAAGCGGGCAAGCTCTACCACATGGGCTTGCGCGAGGCGGTGGCCCGCTCCACGCTGGCCGATGCCAACGAGGGGCGCGACTGGCGCATCTGGCACGAGCTCGCGCAACTGCTCATCCGCCGAGCGCGGCGCCTGTACGCCGACGAGAGTCTTGCGGTCGACCTGGACAGCACAGTCTACGCGCTCGACTCGACCACGATCAATCTGTGTCTGGCGGTGTTCCCATGGGCGAGCTATTGCTCGACCCAGGCCGCGGTGAAGATGCATACGTTGCTCGATCTGCGCGGCAACATCCCGAGCTTCATCCACGTCAGCGACGGCAAGCTGCACGACGTCAACGTCCTCGATCTCTTGCTGCCCGAACCCGGTGCCTTCTACGTCATGGACCGGGGCTACATCGACTACGCTCGCCTGTACGTACTGCACCAGGCGGCCGCGTTCTTCGTCACTCGGGCCAAGTCGAATCTCGACGCCCGTCGGGTCTACTCGGCTCCTGCTGACCGTGCCACCGGCGTGCTCTGCGACCAGACCATCGCCTTCAACGGGCACTACGCAGCGAGGGACTACCCGGAACATCTGCGCCGAATTCGCTACAAGGCGCCCGATACCGGCAAGACCCTGGTCTTCCTGACCAACAACACAACCTTGCCGCCCCTGACCATCGCTGCCCTGTACAAGAGCCGCTGGCAGGTGGAGTTGTTCTTCAAGTGGATCAAGCAGCACCTGCGCATCAAGCGCTTCTATGGCACGAGCGAGAACGCGGTCAAGTCGCAGATCTGGACCGCCGTGTCGGTCCACGTCCTCGTGGCGATCCTGAAGAAGGAGTTGCATCTCAAGCCGTCGCTCTACACCTTGCTACAGATTCTGTCGGTGACACTCTTCGAGAAAATGCCTCTGGAACAAGCCCTTGCTGATCAGGCCGAAATCTCGCCCGACCCCGAATCCTCTATGCAGTTGAGTCTTCAAGGGTTTTGACCGGACACTACTGGGGTCAGACTCCAATTTCCCGCAGCTTGCCGACGGCGAACCGCGTCGCCCATCCAGGAAATTGGAGTCTGACCCCAATTTCTGACCCCAATTTCGCGGCGGGGGCGGGGCGGCGGCCGCGCCGCGCGAATCAACGGGCCGCGGCGCCCGCCTTCGCCTTCGGCTTCTTCGACTGGAACACCGCCCAGAGCCGGCGGAACACGGGCCCGGGCGCCCCGCCGCCGAACGGCTTGCCGTCGAGCGTCGTGACCGCGATCACT
>Ga0114939_10003236_pt1 | contig 11501 bp, 11 predicted proteins | sample AshMeaCrysSpring_FD_87196 | JGI IMG/M metagenome (GOLD analysis project Ga0114939, IMG submission 87196) | Groundwater microbial communities from Big Spring, Nevada to study Microbial Dark Matter (Phase II) - Ash Meadows Crystal Spring | ecosystem: Environmental > Aquatic > Deep subsurface >... | reverse complement strand
GGTGTCAAAACTTTTGAGGCAACAGGACCACCCGCCCGGTGGATTTTCCCTGTTGCCAAACTCACGGGGGGCGGTGTACGCTCCGCCCGCCGCAAGCCAAGGGTCCTCAAAAGCCTCATAGTGTAATGGTAACACCCCGGATTTTGATTCCGTTATTCTAGGTTCGAATCCTAGTGAGGCTACTTCCCGTCCCGCCCTACTGGCAAGCGCTTGATGTGCATGCGGAGCGGCCATCTCCTGTCTTGCATCCCGTTTGCCGAATCCTGAAACTCCTCCCATGCAGCTTCTCGAATTCGAAAAACCCGCGGAAGAACTCGAACGCGAGCTCGAAAAACTCAGGACCAAGTCGGCGGCTCAAAACATCGACATGTCCGCGGAAATTTACATCATGGAGGCCAAGCTCGCGGAAACCCGCGCGCGGATCTACGAGAACCTCACCCCTTGGCAGCGCGTCCAGATCGCCCGTCACACGAATCGCCCGTTCATGCTCGATTACGTCTCCCTCGCCTTCACGGATTTCTGCGAGCTGCATGGCGACCGGCACATCGGCGATGACGCGTCCATGCCCGGCGGCTTCGCGCGCATCGGCGGCCGCCGTGTGGTGGTCATCGGCCACCAGAAGGGCCGCGACACCAAGGAGAACCTCAAGCGCAATTTCGGCAGCGCTCACCCGGAAGGCTACCGCAAGGCGCTGCGCCTTATGAAGCTTGCGGAGAAATTCGGCCTGCCCGTCATCACGCTCATCGACACTCCAGGCGCGTTTCCCGGCATCGGCGCGGAAGAGCGCAACATCGCCGAGGCCATCGCCTGCAACCTGCGGGAAATGATGCTGCTCAAAGTGCCCGTCATCGCCATTGTGCTGGGCGAAGGAGGCTCCGGCGGCGCCCTCGGCATCGGTGTGGCGGACCGGGTCATCATGCTTGAGAACGCCTACTACTCGGTCATCAGCCCGGAAGGTTGCGCCGCCATTCTCTGGAAACACCGCAAGCACGCTCCCGAAGCCGCGGAGGCGATGAAACTGGCCGCCCCGGAACTCAGAAAACTCGGACTCATCGACGACGTGATTCCCGAACCCGCCGGCGGCGCGCATCACGATCACAATGCCACCGCCGAGGCCTTCCGCGATGTGGTCCTGCGCCACATCGGCGAACTCGCAGAGCTGCCAGCCGACAAGCTGCTGGAGACCCGCTACGCCAAGTTCCGCAACTTCGGCGAGTGGCGCGATGACGCGTGATAGTGGCCTGACCGTTTCAGAAATCAAATCCCAGCATTCCCGATCGCATGCCTAACAAACCTTTGAACGTCGGTCTCGTCGGAGGAGGCAGAGGAGCCTTCATCGTCCACCCCCACCAGAAAGCCATCCACATGGACGGCACGCGCCGCATTGTGGCCGGAGCGCTTCACCCGGATCCGGGAATCGCGCTCGAGGAGGCCGCCAACTGGCCCTATCCGATCAAGGGCTTCGCCTCCTACGACGAGATGATCGCCGCCAACGCGGCGGCGCCCGCAGGCGAAAAGCTCGACTACATCCTGATCGTCACGCCGAATTTCGTCCACTACGACCCGGCAATGAAGGCGATGAAGGCCGGCATCGCCGTGTTCTGCGAAAAGCCGCTCTGCCTCAACCTCAAGGAAGCGGCCGGCCTCGTCAGAACCTCGCGCAAGCTCGGCGTGCCCTTCGCGCTGGCCCACACCTACCTCGGCCACTGGACCACCCGCCTCAGCCGCCACATCGTGCGCAGCGGGCTGTTAGGCGAAGTGCGCTGGGTGGACAGCTATTACATCCAGGGCTGGCTTGCCTCCAAACTCGAAGCCACCGGCCAGCAGCAGGCGGCGTGGCGCGTCGATCCCAAGCGGGCGGGCGGCTCCGGCTGCGGAGGCGACATCGGCACCCACGCCTTGATGCAGCTGCGCTATGTCACCGGTCTCGAGATCACCGCGCTTTCCGCGCGGATGGAAACCTTCGTGGAAGGCCGCATGCTCGACGACCACTTCACCGTCTATTGCAAACTTTCCAACGGCGCAAAGGCGCTCGTCCGCGCCTCACAGATCTGCATTGGGCACAAGAACGACCTCGGCATCACCATCGCCGGCAGCAAGGGCACGCTCGCATGGCGCCAGGAAGAACCGGAGAAAATCACCATCATGCTTCCCAACCAGCCCGACCGCGTTTATTGGCGCGGCGCCGTCACTGCGGGCGACGGCTTCCTGCCGAAAAACCTTCCCGCCGATCTCATGGCGGAGCCCACCATCCCCGCCGGCCATCCCGAGGCTTTCCACGATGCCTTCGCCCGCTTGCATCGCGGCTTCGAAGCCGACGTCCGGAAGTGGAAGGCTGGCAAAAAGTTCAGCTGCGACGGCGGCAAATACGCCACCGTCGAAGATGGTTGGAGCGGCCTGGCCTTCATTGATGCCTGCCTGAAGAGTAGCGCGAGGAATGGCGCATGGACCACCATGCCGAGGATGGTCTGACCAGGCGGAGCCATGAAAATCATCAACATCTTCCGGTGGGATGGCTGCGAAAGCGACCAACCGCCGGAGTCATGGCCTTTCCGAGGTTCCGCTAGAACAGCATGCCCTGCGCGTCGGCTCCCGCACGCTCGCGGGAAGGGCCGGCAAGCAGCGCGTCGATCCGGGTGAGCAGCTCGAGTGACGGCGCCCCGCCACCATCCAGCAGGGCGCGCAGGCGGGATCTCCACTCGTCCGGAGTGCCGCCCTGCTCGGCGGCCAGCCGCACCGCCGTCTGGCTCAACCGCCCGCTCACCGCGAACTGGCGGCTGGTCCGCCGCAGCCAGGCATCGAAGTATGGGCGGTCCGGCCGGATGCTGATCACGGCGCGAGACTCGCGGCGGATCCGGTGCGCGGTCAAGAAGATGCTCGTTTGCGGCGCGTGCTTTTCCCGGCGGGATACTTGACCGATTTTACGGGAGCAGCAGCGGGTGGTGTTTTCAACGCGGCGATTTGATCGCGCAGGTGGGCGGCGCGCTCGAATTCCAGCCGTGAGGATGCCTCACGCATTTCATCCTCGAGCTCGGCGATGACGCGGAGTTTGTCATAGGTTTCCACGTCATCGGCCACCAGCGAGCGGTTGAGTGCGTCGGCCTGTTCGCGTTCGTGTTCGTGGGTGTGCAGGCTTTGCTGCAGCGCGCGCTTCACGCCCTGAGGGGTGATGCCGCGGGTTTTGTTGTATTCCTGCTGGCGGGCGCGGCGGTGGCTGGAAACATCGAGCAAGGCCTGGATGGAATCGGTCACGACGTCGCAGAACAACACGCATTCGCCGCTGATGTGGCGGGCGGCGCGCCCCGCCGTTTGAATGAGCGAGGTTTCATTGCGCAGAAACCCTTCCTTGTCCGCATCCAGGATGCAGACCAGCGAGACTTCCGGCAGGTCGAGTCCCTCGCGCAGCAGGTTGATCCCCACCAGTACGTCCACGGTGGCGGCGCGGAGCTGGCGCAGGATTTCCACGCGCTCTACGGCGTCGATGTCGGCGTGGATGTAACGCACCTTGAGCCCAGTGCCCTTGAGATACTCGCTGAGGTCCTCGGCGGTTTTCTTGGTGAGGGTGGTCACGAGCACGCGCTCGTGGCGCTCCACACGCTGGCGGCAGAGTTCGATGGTTTCGTCGATCTGGCCCTTGAGCGGGCGCAGCGTGATGACCGGATCGAGCAGGCCGGTCGGGCGGATGATCTGCTCGACGACGAGTGGCGTGCCGCGCTTCGTGACATCGAAATTTTCCACCGGCTGGTCATTGCCGCTGGGCATGACGCGGAGTTTCCTCAAGTCCGGCACGCCGCCGTCCTTGCGGGATTTCACCGGGATATAGGATTTGTTTTCCGGGCGGGAGTTGAGGATCTCGAACGGGCCGGGCGTGGCTGAAACATAGAGGCGCTGGCCGGTCATTTGCATGAACTCCTCGAAGCGCAGCGGGCGGTTGTCGAGCGCGCTGGGCAGGCGGAAGCCGTGCTCGACAAGCACCGTCTTGCGGCTCTTGTCGCCCTCATACATGCCGCCGATCTGCGGGATGGTGGCGTGGCTTTCATCGACCATCAGCAGGAAATCGCGCGGGAAGAAATCCAGCAGCGTGTAGGGTCGCGCGCCCGGCTCGCGGCCGGTGATGTGGCGCGAGTAGTTCTCGATGCCCTGGCAGAAGCCCATTTCGGCCATCATTTCGAGGTCATATTCCGTGCGCATCCGCAGCCGCTGCGCCTCCAGCAGTTTGTTCTGCTTTTCCAGCTCCGCCACCCGCTCGTCGAGTTCCCCGCGGATCGCGATGGCGGCCTTTTTCATCTTGTCGCCGGGAGTGACGAACTGCTTGGCCGGGAAAAACGTGTGGCTTTCGAGGCGCTCGATGAGCTGCCCGGTGAGGGTGTGGATGCTGCTGACGCGCTCCACCTCGTCGTCGAAAAACTCCACGCGGATGGCGGTTTCATCGAGATAGGCGGGATGGACTTCCACCACGTCGCCGCGAACGCGGAACCTGCCGCGGCCAAACTGGATGTCGTTGCGCTCGAAAAGCATGCCGACCAGCGAGTTGAGGAAATCCCCGCGCGTCAGCTTCTGGCCCCGCCACACCGGCACCATCATGTTTTCGTAATCCTCCGGCGAACCCAGGCCGTAGATGCAGGAAACCGAGGCTACCACGATCGTGTCCTGACGTGTGAGCAGCGAGCCCATCGTGCTGAGCCGCAGCCGCTCGATCTCTTCGTTGATGGACGAGTCCTTCTCGATGTAGGTGTCGCTGCGCGGGATGTAGGCCTCCGGCTGATAGTAATCAAAGTAGGAGACGAAATACTCCACCGCGTTGTGCGGGAAGAAGTTCTTGAACTCCGAGTAAAGCTGCGCCGCCAGCGTCTTGTTGTGGCTCATGATGAGCGCCGGCCTGCCGTGCCGCGCGATCAGATTGGCCATGGTGAAGGTTTTGCCGGAGCCGGTCACGCCGAGCAGCGTCTGGTGGCGGTTGCCCGCCTCGAGCGATTTCGCGAGCTTGGCGATGGCCTGCGCCTGATCGCCCTCGGGTTGGTAATCGCTGACCAGTTGGAAATCCATGCGCCGTGAAGAAAGCACGGAATCCACGGCATGAAATCCGAAACGGAGGAATTTCCGGAATGTTTCCAGCCGATTTTCCGACTTTTGGGTTTCGCCCTCTCCGGTTTTCGTGTTTTCCATGCGGCATGGAGTTTTCCCTTCATCCGCGGCTCGCCGCTGGCGGATTCGATCTCGGCGAAGTCGGCGGCTGCCGCCTGTTGCTGAAAGACAACGCGCTGTTTCCCTGGCTGCTGCTGGTGCCGATGGTGGAGCCGGGGATCGAGGATCTTCATCAATTGGCGCCGGACCGTTACGCGGAGGTGATGGCGGTCGTGCGGCGGGTTTCGGAGTTTGTCGCGGCGTATTTCAGGCCGGAAAAACTCAACGTCGCCTGCATCGGCAATCAAGTGAGGCAGATGCACATACACATCGTCGGTCGTTCGACCGGGGATCCCGCGTGGCCGGGAACGGTCTGGGCGTTCGATGGGAAGCGGGCATACCCGGAGGAGGAAGTCGCCCGGATCACGTCCGCCGCGCGGGAGTTTCTGGCGATTTCATGAGGCGTTTCCTCCAATGAAAAACCCCGCCGTTCCGGGCGGGGTTTGTTTTCCAGAAACGGGATGGCGGAGCGGACGGGGCTCGAACCCGCGACCTCCAACGTGACAGGCTGGCGCTCTAACCAACTGAGCTACCGCTCCATCCCGCTCGGGTGGGGCGGACGCTAGGAGGCGGCCTGCGGCGGCGCAACACCTTTTTCACGCGATGGCGAACTTTTTGGGAGCTTCATTCGGCAGCGAGCGCTTCCACGGCGGCATCGAGACTTGCGAGATCCTCGACCGAGTGAACGACGGCGTCCTTGTCGATTTTGGCGACCAGTCCGGCGATGATCTTGCCGGGGCCGAGTTCGAGGAAATTCCGGTGCCCCATGGCGATGAGCGCCTGGATGGAGGATGTCCAGCGTACCGAGCCGGTGACCTGTTTTTCAAGCATCGTGCGGATTTCGGCGGCTTCGGAGACGGCTCTTGCGGCGTAGTTGCAGATGACCGGAATCGTCGGGGATTGCAACGCGAGCACGGCGAGTTCGGCGGCGAGTTTTTCCTGCGCGCTCTGCATGAGGCGCGAGTGGTAGGCACCGGCAACGTTGAGCTTGATGGCGCGGCGGATGCCGAATTCCTTGGCTTTCGCGACTGCGGAATCGATCCCGGCGACGGTGCCGGAAAGCACAATCTGGCCCGGCGCGTTGAAATTGGCGATGTCCACATCGGCGGCTGCGGCGAGCTTTTCGACCTGATCCTCCTCGCCCCCGATGAGTGCGGCCATCGAACCCCGGGTGGCGTTGCAGGCTTCCTCCATGAAGGCTCCGCGCTTACCGACGATTTTCAGCCCCTCCTCGAAGGAAAAGGTCCCTGCGGCGGCATGGGCGGTGAACTCTCCGAGCGAGAGTCCGGCGGCCGCAACCGGCTTGAGCTTCGGCAAACGCTCGTGGATCATGGCCAAGGCCATCAGCCCGTGGAGGTAAAGCGCGGGCTGGCAGCGCGAGGTTTTCGTAAGCTCCTCCTCCGGGCCTTCGAACATGATGGTGGAGATGGAAAACCCGAGGGCTCTGTCAGCCAAGGTGGCCATTTCCCGGCAAATGGCGGAGGTTTCCGCGAAGTCCTTGCCCATGCCCGCTTTCTGGGCGCCTTGTCCGGAAAAAAGTAAAACGATGTCGCTCATGTCGAGGGGTTGTCTAGGGAAATGACCCCGCCGTGGGAAGTGAAATGCGGCCGCGGGTTTCATGGATGCCGGTACTTGCGAAGCCGGCGCTGCGCGTCTATGGGTCTCCCCGGAAAATGAGCACCATGAGCCAATCATCACCGAAAATCACCGCGTATTTGAAAACCTTCTGCGGCTGGAGCGAAGGAGTCCGCGCCATCATGCGCAAATACGGCCTCGAGTATGAGGAGAAGGACATCATCAAGAACCCCGCGTTCCGCTGGGAAATGGAGCAGCGCAGCGGACAGTCGCTTTCGCCGTGCGTGGAGATCGACGGCCACATGCTGCCGGACGTCAGCGGCGAGGATGTCGAAAAATGGATGCTGGCAAACGGCTACCTCCAGCACAACGACGCCGCGCCGGACGCGCCGATCAATTCCTCCTGCACTGACGAGCAGCACGAGGCGATGGCGCTCGGACGGCTCCCGGCCGCCGGAAAAATCAAGTTTCTTGACTGAAATCCGCAGTCGCTGTGGCGGCCGCCGGTTTTTCCAGACAATAGCCCCGCGCCGGGGCATTACCCACCCAGATGATGGAGTCACCCGCGTGGCGCTGGAAGCAGTGGCTGGCCGAAAACGGCCCGCGCCTGCTGCTTTTCGCGCGTGCCTGGAGCAACAACCGGCAGGACGCCGAGGATCTCGTGCAGGAAGCCGTTCTGCGGATGTGGCGCCACCAGGCGGACAAAGGCGCGGCACCGCCCGACCTGCCACTGGTCTTTTCAACGATCCGCTTCTGCGGCCTCAACCACCACCGCAGCGAAAACCGCCGCCGCAAACGCGAGGAGTCCGTCATTTATCTGAACGATTTCCAGGATGTCTGGCTGGATCCGGTTTTGGAACAGGACGAAGAGGCGCTGATTCTCAGAAACGCCGTCCAAAACCTCAGCCCGAAACTCCGCGAGGTGGTGGTCATGAAATTCTGGGGCGGGCTCACGTTTCTCCAGATCTCGGAAACGCTGGCGATTTCCCCGAACACCGCCGCTTCCCGCTACCGCTACGCATTGGAACAACTCGCGCACGAACTGCGCCGCATCAAGGAGGCCCGCCATGCATGATCCGCATTCCGTGGAAACCATCCTATCCCGCCTGATGCCCGCCGCCATCAGTGAGGCAGGGCAACGCGAAATCGAGGCCATGCTCGACGATCTGGCCGGGCCGCCACAGGCCGGGCCAACTCCCTGGCGTCTCCCGCTCCTCGCCGGTGGCATCGCCGCCGCGCTGACCGCCGCATTCTTGATTTTCCGCTCCAGCGCTCCGGCCCCGGCGGACATCGCCGCCGGCGGCGCGGATTTCCTGTTGGTGCGCGAGAGTGACCGTGTGGAATCCATGCGCGAGGATGGCTGGCGCGAGGATGCCGATGGCACCACGATGCGGGCGTTGCGCGTGCGCGTCGTGGAGGAGGACAGCCTTTTGGACGGGGAAACGGGGATCGTGATGCAGGTTTCCGGGCCGCGCGAGGAACTCCTGCTGATGCCGGTCAGCGCGTTCTAACATGAAAACCTTCCGGACCATCGCATTCCTTGTCGCCCAGACGCTCGCGTGCTCCGGCCAAGCGCCGGCGGTCGTTCATGGCGCGCCGCGCGCATGGCTCGGGCTGGAAGTTTCAAAGCCGGATGAAACGATCACCGCGCAGCTGCCAGCGCTGCCGCCGGGCATCGGTTTTGTGATCCGCTCCATCGATCCGAACGGCCCGGCCGCGGCCGCCGGACTGCGCGAGTTCGACATCCTCTGGAAAATCAGCGACCAAATGCTCGTCAACGAAGGCCAACTGGCCGCCTTGCTGCGCCTTGCCAAACCCGGCGACGAAATCCGCCTCGCGGGGTTCCGCGCCGGCAAGCCGCTCGATGCGACTTTGAAACTCGGTGAAGCGCCCGCCTCCAAGAACGCGTTTCCCGGTGAGCTTCTGGACGCCTCCGTCCTGCCCCCCGGCGAGCGCGAAACCCCGATGCGCGTGGTCAATATTTCCGAAAAAATCGCGAGCTATTCCACCGCCGAAGGCCGCGCCGAAGTCCGCCGCGATGGCTCGAATTATCATGTCACAATTCATGGCCCGGAAGACAAGTTGATCCATGCGGGCACGCTTCCCGCCGATGGAACACTCGATGGAATCCCGGAGGCCTGGCGGCGCCGTGTGGGGGCGCTGCGCCGCGGCCTCGATCACGCGCTGGACGGCCGCATGATGCCCATCCGCCAGCCGCGCCCGCGGGTGGTGCCCGCCGCCGCGCCGCATCCCTGATTCGCGGGTGTTGCAAAGATTTCACATTGGAATGCCTTGCGTTTTCCAGTCCGGCTTCCCATCTTGCGCCGCATGCATCCTGACGTGGCGAAACTGGTTGAGGCCGGCCGCATTCCCAAACCGCTCGGCGAGCGTCTTTCCCAATTGGCTCCCGGTAATTTCTGCATCCACAAATCCTTCGGCGCCGGCAAGGTGATTGACTGGGACCTGCCCGCCAAACGGGCGGTCATCGACTTCGAGAAATCCACCGGTCAGGCCATGGAACTCCAGTTCGCCATCCAGAAGACCGAGTGGATCCCAGCCGAAGATTTCCGCGCGAAAAAAATCGAGCAGCTCGAGGAACTCCGCGCCCTCTCGAAAAGCGATCCCATCAAACTCGTAATCCACCTGCTCGAAAGCCACGGCGGCTGCATGACCGGCGACGCGCTCGAAAAAGAACTCTGCGGCGCGGTCATTCCCGAGCCCGGTTTCAAAAAATGGTGGGACGCCACCAAGAAAGCCCTGCGCGAAAGCCGCCTCGCCGTGGTGCCGCAAAAACGCACCGAATCCATCGTGCTGCGCTCCGGCGATCAAAGTCCGGCTCAGGCTCTCGTCGCCGATTTCGAAGCCGCCCGCGACATCAAGGGCATGATCCGCGCCCTCGAAGCCATCGCCTCGGACATCGGCGCGTTCGAAAACGACACGGACGCCCTCAAGCGGCTGCTCTCCGACATCGACGAAGGCGCGAAAAAGGCCGCCCGCGTCCAGCTCGGCCAGGCACTCCAACTCGTCGCCGCCCGCGATGAAGTCATCGGTTCCTCCAAAACCCTGGAGCTGGATCCCGCAGCCGTCCGCCTCTCCGATCTGCTGCTCTCCGCCGATCCGGTGAAACTCGCCGAAGAAGCGGGCTCGCTCCCATCCGGCCGCCAGCGCGCTGTTTACGAGGCTTTTCCCGACGCTTTCGGCGAGGTGTGGGTCGAGAAAATCGTCCGGGTGTTCGACCGTGTCGGTGCCCGCGGCGTCACGGAGATCGCCCGCATCTTGTTAGAGCGCGGCGAACTGCCCGCCCTCGTCACCCACCTTCGCTCGGCCATCGCGCGGCGGGATCTTGGCTCGGACGCGCTCATCTGGGTCTGCCGCGAGCGGAAAGCCTCCTCCTCGGAAGTCTTCAGCGCCGATGTCGGGGCCTCCATCCTCAACCTGCTCGAAAACGACCATCTCTCCGACGGTCCGCGCAAAACCTCGCGCCTGCAGAGCCTGCTGGGAGATGACAAGAAACTGCTCACCGACTTGGTGGAAATCATGGACCTCAACGAGGCGCGGAATTTCTCCCGCCGTCTGCTCGATTGTCCGGTGTTTGCCGATCTTGAGAAAAAATCCCTGATGGCGCGCATCATCAAGGCCCGCCCGGAAACCGCCGAACTCGTCAGCGGCGGCAACCAACGCCGCGAGGAAGCCCTGCTCGTTTCCTGGGAAAGCCTCGAAAAGAAAAAGGCCGAACTCGACGAACTCATCCGCATCCGCATCCCGCAAAACACCAAGGACATCTCCATCGCCCGCTCATACGGCGACCTGCGCGAGAACTTCGAATACAAGTCCGCCAAGGATCTCCAGCGCTACCTCGGCCATCGCAAGAACGAGCTGGAGAAGGACATCGCCCGCGCCCGCGGCACCGATTTCAAAGGCTCGGATGCCGCCAAGGTCAACATCGGCACCATCGTCACCCTCAAGGACGAATCCGGAGCTGATGTGGAAATGACCGTGCTCGGCGCGTGGGACTCCGATCCGGAGAAAAAACTCGTCTCCTACCTCTCCGAGGTCGGCAAGGCCCTCGTCGGACGCTCTCCCGGCGAGACCGTCCAGGTCCGCGATGATGCCACCGAGGCAATGCGGACGCTCACCATCAAATCCATCCGACCCTACAATCCCTGATCCTTTTCTGCTGAATCCTCACCGTTTCCACCTCTGCTCTTGAGTGTGGATTCCACTTCCGAAATCTCCCCGTCTCCACATAAACACACACATCATGGACTACACCACCATCGTTGAAATCCGCGGCCGCGAAGTGATCGACTCGCGCGGCAATCCCACCGTCGAAGTTGACGTCACCCTCGACGGTGGCGCCATCGGCCGCGCCTCGGTGCCCTCCGGCGCATCCACCGGCGAGAACGAAGCCGTCGAACTCCGCGATGGCGACAAGAAGCGCTTCCTTGGCAAAGGCGTGCTCAAGGCCGTCGATAACGTGAACACCAAGATCGCCCCGGCGATCCTCGGCTACTGCGCCACCGAACAAGCCACCATCGACGCCGCCATGCTCGCGCTTGACGGCACCTCGACCAAGAAGGTGCTCGGAGCCAACGCCATCCTCGGCGTTTCGATGGCCGTCGCCAAGGCCGCCGCCGCCCAGCTCGGCATCCCGCTCTACAAATACCTCGGCGGCCCGAACGCCAAGGTGCTGCCCGTGCCGATGATGAACATCGTCAACGGCGGCGCCCACTCGGACGCTC
>Ga0114939_10003235_pt1 | contig 11501 bp, 12 predicted proteins | sample AshMeaCrysSpring_FD_87196 | JGI IMG/M metagenome (GOLD analysis project Ga0114939, IMG submission 87196) | Groundwater microbial communities from Big Spring, Nevada to study Microbial Dark Matter (Phase II) - Ash Meadows Crystal Spring | ecosystem: Environmental > Aquatic > Deep subsurface >... | reverse complement strand
TTTCATTTCTCTTTTTAATTATTTTCATTTCTCTTTTTAATTATTTTCATTTCTCTTTTTAATTATTTTCATTTCTCTTTTTAATTATTTTCATTTTCATTCTCATTTTTTCTTTTAATAGATATCTCCGTAAATTTTAACCAATCATTGTTATTCCAGAATTTATTATATCTCAATTTCATGATGAAGGCAAGCCAGAGTTGTTCCATAGATTCAAATATTTCAAAAGGACGAGTTTCTGGGGGAGGATATCTATAATCTGGATACCATCCATAAACAAAATTATAGAATGATTCTATAATAGAATACCTGAAATATTCTTTACTACTTAATATATCTTGTAATTGATCTTGTCTAGGGAGATAAATATCTCCATATTTGTATTCTATTCCATGAAATATATTTCCTTTCCTATATATTATATTATAATCCTATATATTATATTATAATCTATAGAATTTTTTCTCTCTTTAAAAGAGTTCTGAATTTCAATTGCTTTTTCAGCCATCTTTGTATACTGTTCTGTTATATCCATACTCATATACTCTTTATTTCTTATGTTTTCGTTTTATTTTTTCGGAATATTACCCCAAGAAGAAAATAATGTAGGCTTCCACCATATCCATTCACTACACTTACCACACGATGGAACGTCGTCTAGGTTTCTCATAATATGCTTCTTTCTTAATTCTTGCATCTTATGCCCATTCCATATATTCATTACTCCATCCTTAACATTTCCTAAAGGATTTTTTGCGTCAAAATCCCTATCACAGCATATCAAATCTCCATTCCAGTAAATATGAGCATGGTACCATAAATTTGGACAATGAAACCTTTTTATAGTTTTACTATTATTATCTGGCCCCAAAATATTAATTTCAGAAATCTGTCCTCCCCACGTATCTAAAGGTTTGATATTGATTCTGTCTATTCCTTCAATTGACCATTGTTTTTTGAAACTATCTATCTCTCCTTTTGTCTCCTTCATACGATTATTTGAAGATTTACAAAGGGAGTTTTTCTATTTTTTTCTTTCTTTACTTTAACAAAATCTTTTACGTTATTCACAGCTTGTTCATAATCTCCATTTTTCCTTACATGCTCATATGTCTCTTTTGTTGCTCCATCAATACACAAATAAATAGTAGACAGACCAGAATCAATGATGTTACTGATAATTCCTTCATTCAACAAACTTGTATTTGTTGATAATTCTGTCTTTACATTGTATTTCTGACAATATTTAATGATATCGAATATTTTTGGATGTAATATGGATTCTCCCCATATATGTAGGACAATTGTATCCACATGATTTCCCATTTCATCTATAATTTTCTTGGCCAACTCATAATCCATAAATCCTTTTTCTCTTTTCATTAATCCTCTTCCATTAGGACACATGATACACTGAAAGTTACAGTTGTTGGTCAATTCTAGATATAATCTATCAGGATAGAAAGAAAGATTTGTCTGACTCGTATTATAATAAAGATACTTCTTTATCATTCCAATTTTTTGCATAATACCACTTTTGTTTTCCATAATATCGCCTTCTCTCAGTTAGGTTCCAAATCTTACTTTGTATATCCAAAATTATTTCTAATATCTTTCATACAATACTTTCAAATCTTTCTTTAAGTCTATCCGTTGCCTTTGGAAGCATAGTATATTCCATATCTTCCAGTGGCGATCTATGTGGTTCAAATACACCATACATTCTCATATATTCTGCTATCTCCTGAGCTTTCTGTCTTGTATAATCGCATGCAGGTTCATTGAACTTATCTACTAGTCCAACCAACATACCGTTACTTTCATATTTTTGTCTCGTTCTATTTTTTTTTATTTTTTTATTTTTTTATTTTTCAAATATAACTAATAGATATCTAGCAAATAACGACGGATAAATTTTAATTAATAATTCATATATTTGCCTGATAACAGGAAATCTGAAAAAAATTGGATACATGCTTCTAACCCATAATCCGGCATGGCCCTCAACATTTTTAACCTTTAATCCATATTTTTCTCCTAAATCTTTAATAGTTCTCAGAGTAAAGAATCTCAAATGGAGTGAATCAGTAGGAGTATTTTCCAAATAGGGGAATCTACCAAATAATAACCATAACCTAAATCTCCAATGTCCTATGTTGGGCACCATCATTATAAATTTTCCTCCATCTTTTAACACTCTAACTCCTCCTCTAATCGTATTTTCTGGATAAAAAGTATGTTCAATCATTGAATTACTTACCACCATATCAAATTTTAATGATTCGAAAGGCAACGACTCTGTATCTATATCTAATTTAAATATTTTTTTTATTCCTCTTGATTTTGCCTTTTGTAATGCCACATCTGATAAATCTGTAACTGTCATATTTGCGCCTTTTTTAAGTAATTTTTCTGCAAGTATGCCAAACCCAGAATTTATTTCCAGAACGTCTTTCTCTGAGTCAATATATTTGACTATCATATCCAATCTCTCGTGGTCTACATTATCTCCTACATTAGCCCAGTATCTATTATAAAATTTTTCTAAATCCATATACGTACAACCATTTATTGTTTTTTCTTTTTATTGTTTTTTCTTTTCTTACTTCAAATAATTATCTAATTTTAATTCTTATCTTTTTTGATTTTTTAATTCTAATCTCTTCCTTTTATGTGCTCGCAAGATTATAAACAAAGACAATGCTTATAACTGCTGTGAGCATATACAGATACAGTAGAGATGCATCAAGCCTAATTTTGACATGTTTTATATACGTTACTTAGCTATCTCAGAAATATTCGTCGTAAGTATTTTCTTTAAAGTTTTGAACTTTCTCGATTAATTTTTCAGTCATACACCTTATATTGTTTATATATATTATAATTTTCTGCGCCATATACGCATTCGAATAGATAATCGAATCTCGTCTCATTTTTACACTCTGTAGAGAAGTTCAATATATTGGATAATTTTCCTTTATGAAAATATACCAAATATGTGGGTTTATTTTCCAGATACCCAATCACGGTAGCGTCGTCAACCTTTTTACCACCTCCAGGAACTATTCTTATTTGGTCAGTCACGAACTCGTGTGTATTTAGATAATCTTCTGTAAATGTAGTATTGAATTTACCAAATGTTAGAATATAAAGGCTCCACCAATTATATTCATCTAGCATAACCGTATCATTAGATTTTACATTAGTATTTAACCAGATAGATACATCAAAAATATAATCAGGAATAACAGAAGGATTCTTCATAGCCATATATGAAGATGTGGCTACGAAAAATATTAATATAATAATTGTGATTTTATTCGAACTCTTGAATTTTAATATATTTAATGAATTTAACCTATTTAACGCATAATCTAACCCGGTCACAAAATAAGGAATTATAAATAATATAGGCATTATCATCTGTCTCGATTGTAATGTCATTGTAAGATTAAAAGTCTTATATGTGAATATCGACATTAATATCAAAAATATGGAAAGAAATTCTAAATTTTTCTTTTTTAAAATTGATACCAACAATCCTATCACTACGAAAATAGATGCTATATTTAAAAAATAAGATATTGTCCACGGCCATGTTATTAATCTTTTAATAATTGGCGGATTATGATATGTTGAATCTGGATACAAAATTGCATTGGTTCGTATATAATTATCACTCCAATTTTGGCCATAGAAAAAATCTCCATATAAATTGTAATTACCAATTAACCAAAAAACTGGAAATATCATGGAAGCGAAAAGAAATGTAGTAAAATATTTATTCAATCTTCGATTTTTTATTTCTTCCACGTCTAAAGTTAATGCTGCCAATAAAGGAATAAATAACCAACCTTCGTATCTTATCATTGACGCAAAATTAAGAAATATAGCCGACACAATTAAATTACTTAATTTATTATCTATTTGTCTTTTAAATCTGAAAAAGAAATATATAGAAGTAAACAAAAAGAATATAAATGGAACTTCAGACATTGAAAAAGTACTATACTGTACATGTATACTCAAGAATGTCAGAATCAAAGTTGAAATTATAGCTACCCTTTTATCAAACAATAATTTGACCAAATAGTAATATGGGAATACTATAAAGGTACCAAATATCAAACTCACTAATCTAGTAGATGTAAAAGGGTCATTGTATATTTTCATCGTAAAAGCCATTAGATAAAAATGTAAAGGAGGCCATAAACCTCCCGTTATAAAATAAGGATCTTTTAGCCAGTTCATAGTCAAAATAATTCTATAAGCACCGTCTCCAGGATAATTACCACCTTCTATATAGACCATTAGCCTAATTATCAAAGCTAAAATAAATAAGATAGATATTAAATATCTATCTTCTTTTGGTATATTCATTCTATGTCACGTCACTTTCTTTAATTTTATTTATTCTTTAATTTATTTTTGATTTAGAGAATATATTTCTATATTCAATATTCATATGCTCCTATATCAAATTTAGTTCCTTGCGGTCTTTTCTTATTGTCAAGATCAAAAGACGGAGCTTCTACAGATGTTCCAGCATTTATAGCAGGAGATGTACTCTTTAGATGAAAATTTCTATTTGTCTCATTTACAAATTGAGGATCTGATCTTATATAATTTGTCCCCAATTCTGAACTGGGGCCAAATATTAAATTATGGTCTATCAATATCTTCGTCACTCCTGATCTGTTAACTTTAAATATTTGATATTTCGGATTCTTAGATAAGATATTATTTATCACCTTAACATTATCTAACAGAGTAGGTGTAGTCCCCTGAACTCTACCTAAGAATATTCCGTATTTCCAACCTGTGTCATTTTTGTATATTGTATTATTGACGCATGTCACATTCTGTATGAGACCAGCAGGTTTATCTGCCTCGTGATGGAGAGGAGCTATAATACCTACCTCATTCTCGTACAATATATTATTATATATTTTTATATCTTTTGCTATTCCACCAATTTCTGTGGATATTCCAACGCCAGCTCCTGTATGATGGACCAAATTATTGAACACATCTATATTTGATGTAATACTGTCCCATCCGTCTATATATATGCCTGTTCTACCATGAACATTCGGTTGGCCAAAATTATAAGGTAGATATATCACTTTATTTTCATATACTTTACCATTTTTACTTCCATCTTTGATACCTATTCCATCTGCACCACCATATCTATGAGGATCTCCAGCAACATCTCCGTGATGTATATTATTGTTCTTTACCTGAAAATTCTGTGTTTGCTGCATAGATACAATTTCTGTTCCAGCAATAGTGACGCAACGCTCGCATTCATTACTATCAATTATTATATTGTTTCCTTTCCAGGACACTATTCCATTCCAGGCAGTATCCCTTATATAATTATCTTCTATAGTAATGTTATTACAATTACGTAAAGCTATACCCTCTTTATTAGAATCTATAACTCTAAATCCAGAGAACTTTATGTTACTAACATTTTTCATATCTATTAACCCATTATAAATCGGCAAAGAGATGTTCGAACCATCTATAGTAACAATATGTCCAGAATATGGCTTAAAAGTAATTATGCTGTTAACAGAACCAGATCTGGTTATATTTACTCTTTCATTGTATATTCCTTGCTTCACATATACTGAATCTCCAGGATTGACTATATCTGTAGATTTTTGAATTGTCCTAAAAGGTCTAGATTCTGTTCCAGGATTATTGTCACTACCATTGGTCGCTACGTAGAATATGTTAGTTATAGGAGGCGGTATTATGTCTGAAAATGACATATCATCAAACCACACCTTTCCGGAACAGTCATACAAATCTAAAACTATCGTCGCCTTAACAGCGTTCTGATCTGGTGTTACCGTCCCTTCAAAATATTTCCATGAAATTGTTCCTTTCTGACGGGACATTATCGCAGACGAGCTAAGAAATTGTCCATTTATATCTTTCCAATCTACTTTCATAGATGCCCCAGTTCCAATTATATTTTCTGTCTTCATCCATCCAGATAATTTATATTTCTTTGTACGATCAATATCTACATTCTGCACCCATATAGCAACTTTACCTATTTCTCTAGTTAGATATTCAATAGCTACCGAATAACCTCCGACTCTTCCTGGTTCTGGATATGTATATTTGTGTGTCTTTCCTGTACTATATGTTTGCCAATCATTTGGCATGCCTATTTCGAATCCTAGATTCTTTAATTCTTGCATATATATCTCCTTCTTTAATTTATTTCTTTATATTTTCTATATCATTTCTGTATCAGACAGTTTCCTGTCATGACAGTCCCATCGTTTTATATCTAAAATTTAACATTATTTATCGTTTTTGAAATTTTATCATTTTATTAAAACATCATGATAAATATCATAAGTTCTTTTAGCTATCTCGTCCCATCCATATCGTTCTGCTAATCTAAAGTTGTACATTCCCATATCTTGGAGAATTTTTCTGTCTGTATTAATGGCTTTCTGCATCGCTTCAATTAAGCCATCTCCTGTATATAAAAAACCTCCTTTATAGTCGAGAACATCTGTTATGCATCCAATTTCTGGAGCTATAATAGGTTTTCCAAAAGACATAGATAATATTATAGAACCTGATGTTAAAATATCTTTAAAAGGAAGCACGACAATGTCTGCGGCATTCATATAAATCTGGATATCATCGTCTGGAATAAATTCTAAAATATTTCTTATTTGGACATTGTCTTTACAACTGTTCTTTATATTTGTAGCGATTTCATCGTTGAAAGGTTTTCCTACTATTAGTATTTTAGCTTGTTGTGAAGAATTCAATTTTTGAAATGCGTCAATAAGTTCTGGCAGTCCTTTATATTGTCTTATTCTTCCAAAATATAGAAAAACAATATCTTCTATTTTTATATCTAATTTATTTCTAGCTTCTTGTAAACTTATATCGTTTTTAAGCTCCATATAATTTCCATGTGATACAACCGTGATATGTAAATCATTACCATACATCGTCTGAATTAATTTCTTTACAGAATTACAATGAATGATTAGTCTGTCACATAATTTAACAAAAAACTTGGTAATTAATAACTCTATAGATCGAAATTCTGCCTCGTGATCTACAACATTATGTACTGTCCATATTATTTTTATTTTAAGTAATTTCAATAATAATAATTCACATATGAAACAAGTCGACTTAATAATCGACATAAACTTATTTTCTGCTATCATAAAAGACCGTGTCCAATGTACGTGCAAAATATCTGGTTTCCAGTGTTTTATGACAGATCTTATAATTGAGAAATAACCTCCATAACTAAAATAAATAGTCGCACCTCTTTTTGAAAGAGAATTTGAAAGATTGGTTTGATAAGAATTATCATTTCTATAGTCTGGAACAAATAATACTTTCATAAATTATCAATCTCTCTTTTAATCTTTTATCTTTCAATCTTTTTTTCAATAGTTTTAATAGTTTCTATAGTTTTTATTCGATATTATTTAATATATGTACCATATTTCTTATGTCCATTTAATAATCTTAATGTAAATTCTATTGGATTTTTCATTCTACATATAATAATCATTGCAAGAGTGATATTCGCTACAAGATAAGAAATTGCTACTCCTTCTATATTCCAAATTTTCACAAGATTTATAGAAAGAATAAAAGTTATTACGGCTATCGTAATGTTAATTTTTATTGGAGCAATAATTCTTTTTTGCGCATTCTCAATAGTACAGAAAATCGTCACTATTGACAAAGGAATACTTGTTATAGATAGAATAATAAGTGTGTTTAATGAATTGACATATATCGGATTAAAAATATTTAGAGCAAACTCTCCAAAAATTGTAAATAATAATACTCCAGGAATTAAAAGACCCATATTGAATTTTATAGCTTTTTCAACGTTGTTCCAAAATTTATTTTTGTCTGACGATTCTGCCAGAAATGAGGTTGATGTCGCTAATGGAACGCCGTATAATATATTAGCTACCGTCATAGCAACAAAAAAATATCCTGCAGATTCTGCAGAAACCACGTTCAATATCATAATTGGAAATGCGAGCCTTGGTAGATTATAAAACATACCTGCAATATAATTTCCAATAGAAAAACTTGCCATCTTCTTGATTATTGGATCAAACGTTGCCATAGGAGTATATTTCCATAATTTATACAATAAGAAAAATCCAACTGTTGTAGATATAATTAGTCCTAAAACCCATGATATAAAAATTCCTATAATTCCTAGACCAGCAAATAAAACAAGAAAAATTGTTTTGGATATATTAAAAATATTTTCTTTGATCATACGAAATGAGGATCTTTTACCGGCAGAAAACATTCCTCCCATAAGTGATGTAATAGTCATCATCACCGTAGTAATAATGAAAATTATAATTATTTTCATATCTACAAAAACTGTTTTTAACTGAGGCGCAAATATATCTATTTTTGATATATAAATTAGTGAAAGAATTATCGAAATTATTGTGCTCGCTATCAGGCAAGAATTTATTATCTTATTTGCGTCTTTGGCATATCTTGGTAGATAAAATATCAATGCATTTGGCAATCCTATAGAACTTATCATTGAAATTAAGAATATACTTGACAATACCGCAGAAATGATTCCAACATCATTGGGCATATAATATCTCGTAGCAACTATCCAGAAAAAAAATCCAATAAAAAGACCAGATATGTTTGACATCATTAGATATATCGAATTTTTAAGAAGAGAATCATTATATATTCTCTTTATCTTTAATATAATGTTTGACACAATGTTTGATTCTTTCATAATATTTAACCTTAAATAAAATTTTAATATTAAATTTTACAACATCTCGCACAATTCGGAAAGAGTTTTTCTTCTTTCAAAACTTTTCTAAAATATTTCATATTATTATTATTCCAAACTTCTTTGAAAGAAGAATTTAATAAACATCCTGCGCTTGGCTCCATAATGCAGTACACCATTTCTCCGTATGGATTTATCCTTGCCTCTTTCCATGGATATAGACAATATCTAGAATGTGTATAATTATCTAGATCGAGATAATATTTTTTAATCTCTTCTAAACTTAGGTCTGGAATAAAACTTAATCTATTATTTAACTTTAAACTTTTTATCTTTTTGATTTGATCTTTTAGTTTGCCTACGTCAAGATCATATAATTCTGTACATATACCGCTTGTCCTATCTTCAAGATTGAAACTAAAGTGTTTTTCAACAATTTGTTTATGTGTATCATTTCTCTTTTTATCAGTAAATTGTAGATGTTGATATTGTAAATTTACATCCAATTCGTTAGCTAAATCTACTAGGTCTACTAGATATTCATAATTAATATTTGATATAACACAATTTATTGTGATTCTTGAATAACCATTACCTTTTAATAGTTTAATTCCTTCTATAGACTTATTAAAAGTTCTAGGACCGCGAACCATTTCATGGATTTTTTCTGGTCCATCTATTGAAACCGTTATAAAATTTGGATTCAACTCAGCAAGTTTTTTAGCTATACTTTCATTTATTAAAGTGCCATTCGTTATAAGCCCAAACTTTAGATCTTTTTTCTTGAAGAGTTCAAATATTTCTATAATATCTTTTCTAATAAGCGGTTCTCCTCCGGTAATCGTTATAAATGGTGAGAAATTACAAATGTCATCTAAAATCTTCTCAATTTCTATGACAGATAATTCTTCCTTAGTATTTGGTCTGACACCTTTTTCTCCGTAATACCCGCACATCTTACATCTCAAATTACATCTATGAGTTATTTCGAAAATTATGCCGTGAGGATTTAGAGCATATCCATCTAAAAATCTATAACTTAACTTATCGAGAATTTTTCGAGACATATATATCATCTCTTATATTATTTTATTTTATCATTTTATTTTATCTATCCAACTTAAAAAACTCTAATTTTAGTACACCAGAAGATTCATAAGAATATTCAAACCTAACTTTTAAATCTTTTGCGTCTTTATGTATTTGGAAAGATATCTCTCCTTGTACACTATTTCCAGGTATTATATTATCACCATCAAAATGTTTTTCTAACTCTGACGACGACGCATCCTCCTCATAAATATATTGCCCATTAAACTGTATTATTGTAAATTGATTACTAATATATGATAAATTCACCATCGGTTTCAACAATTTGTATTGAATTTTCATCTAACGTACCAGTCTTTCCTAGATCTTTAAAAAGCTGCGTAAAATTCACATTTATATCAACTGGTTTTTCGACTCTTTCAAATCCGCCAACTCCAACCGTCACCGGTAAACGGAAACCTGCCCCTAGAGCACCGCCTATCATCAATAATATCAGTATAGTTGCTCCAATTATTCTGAGATATACTCTAGATATTTGAATATTTCCTGATATCATCTTCGATATTCTCCTTTAATGTTTATATTTTGTATCTTGCATATATCTTTCCTAAATTAAATCCACCAAAATATATTGCCTTCAACAGTGGTTGAAACAACGTCAAAGATATATCATTGACGCCACTTTTATTTGTGTCTATAATTTCATCATTACCTAGACCTTTGATGCGTACCGACGTGTCTTCTTTTATTTTGTTAAATACAGAACTTTCATACTTTTTATATAAAAATATCTTTCCATATCCATATCTAAATGCCTGCTTATAAAAATCTTTTAGGTTCGTCCTATGTTTGTGATATACTATCGCATCACTAACATACGATATATTATATTCTGTATGCAACATTAATCTCCATGAGAAATCGACATCTCCTCCTGAAATTAAACTATCATCAAAAAAACCTATTTGATCAAACAATATTTTTCTGTATGCAACATTTGCTGTCTGAGCATATGGTAATGGTAAATATTTTGCGCTTAATACCATTTTTTGAGACAAAAGTCCAATCTTTGTTGAAAATCTTTCCACGACACTATCTCCGTTTTCAGGTATAATATCTCCTGCCACGCCTCCTATTGAATCTTCCGAAAAACCTTTGACAAGATTAGTTAACCATTCTTTGTTTATCACGCAATCTATATCTGTAAATGCAATGATACTACCTTTTGCATTTTTGACTCCTAGATTTCTAGCAGCATATGAACTTTTTATCTTTTCGAAGTGAAGTTTAATTTGAGAATTTTTACTTTGAAAAGTTTTGATCATTTCGACAGTCCTATCTTTTGATCCGTTGTCAACTATGATAATCTCAAAATTATCTTTAGGATAATCTAACATCATTATTGATTCTAGACAACGAATTACGAATTTCTCCCCATTGAGAACTGGAATTACTACAGATATGTATGGTGTCTCCAAAATATATCGCCTCATTTTTATTTTTATCTCTTATGTCTTTTGTTTTTATTTTTTTATTTTTAAATCGATCATTATATTATCTCGCCTTTTTCTTACCTTTTATTCATCTTTTTTCTTACCTTTTATTCATCTTTTTTCTTACCTTTTATTCATCTTTTTTCTTACCTTTTATT
>Ga0114939_10003234_pt1 | contig 11502 bp, 8 predicted proteins | sample AshMeaCrysSpring_FD_87196 | JGI IMG/M metagenome (GOLD analysis project Ga0114939, IMG submission 87196) | Groundwater microbial communities from Big Spring, Nevada to study Microbial Dark Matter (Phase II) - Ash Meadows Crystal Spring | ecosystem: Environmental > Aquatic > Deep subsurface >... | reverse complement strand
GCCGAGGCGTTGCGCGACGGCGCCTCGATCGCTGCCCCGGCGTTCGGCGGCCGGCGCGGGCATCCGGTCGGCTTCGCCGCGGTCCACCGGGACGCGCTCGCGACGCTCACGGGCGACGCGGGGGCCCGCGCCATCCTCGCCGCGCACGCCGAGTCGGTGCGCATCGTCGAGGTCGACGACGCCGGCATCCTGCGCGACGTCGACGTGCCGGACGACCTGCGCTAGGAAAGTAGGGTCAGACTCGACTTTCCGCGGAAAGTCGAGTCTGACCCTACTTTCCTGGCTCGGACGGCTTATCCCGCGCTGTCCCAGAGGTCGCCCTGCGGGGCGACCGCCGACTGGTCCGCCTCGCTCGCGCGCCACCAGTCGCGAAGCTCCGGCTCCTCCAGCGGGTGCGCGATGAGGAAGCCCTGCGCCTCCTCGCAGCCGTGGCGCTTCAGGTAGTCGAGCTGCGCGGCGGTCTCCACCCCTTCGGCGATCACGCGCAGGCCGAGCGAGTGCGACAGCGCGATGATCGCCTGCGTGATCGCCTCGTCGTTGCGGTTCTGCTCGAGGCCGCGCACGAAGCGCTGGTCGATCTTGACGCCGTGGATCGGCAGCCGCGCGAGGTAGGACAGCGACGAGTAGCCGGTGCCGAAGTCGTCGACGGTGATCGACACGCCCATCTGCTTCAGCTTGACGAGCGTCGCCACCGCGCGCTCGGGGTGGGTGATGATCACGCTCTCGGTGATCTCGAGGTCGAGGTAGTGCGGCGGCAGCGCGGTCGACGCGAGCGCCTCCTCGACGATCGCGAGCCAGCTCTCGTGCTGCAGCTGCTGAACCGAGAGGTTGACCGCGAGCCGCAGCATCATGCCCTCGCGGTGCCACTGCGCCACCTGGCGGCAGGCGTCGCGAAGCACGCGCGCGCCGAGGGCCTGGATCATCCCCGACTCCTCGGCGATCGGGATGAACTCCGACGGCGAGACGATGCCGCGCTGCGGGTCGCGCCAGCGCACGAGCGCCTCGACGCCGCAGGCGCGTCCGCTGCGCAGGTCGATCTGCGGCTGGTAGACGAGGAAGAACTCGTCGTCCATCAGCCCGCGGCGCATGTCGGTCTCGAGCTGAAGCCGCTGCTGCACGCGGGCGTTCATGTCGGCGGTGTAGAAGCGGTAGCCGTTGCGGCCGGCTTCCTTCGCCGCGTACATCGCGGTATCGGCCTGCTTGATCAGCGTCACCGGATCCACCGCGTCGAGCGGGTAGACCGACACCCCGACCGAGCAGGTGAGCGTGGGCGTCTGGTCGGCGAGCCGGAACGGGGCCTGGAACGACTCGCGCACGCGCTGCAGCACCGTCATCACCTCGAAGGTGGCGTGCGCCGGGTCGAGCCCGGGCAGGATCAGGACGAACTCGTCCCCGCCGAGGCGCGCCACGGTGTCGCTCTCGCGCACCGCGCCCGTGAGCCGCTGCGCGATCGCCTGCAGCAGCTGGTCGCCGGCGTCGTGGCCGAGCGTGTCGTTGATGCGCTTGAAGTGGTCGAAGTCGAGGAACAGGCAGGCGACCTGCAGTCCGCTCCTCTGCGCCTGCGCGAAGATCTGCTTCAGCCGCTGGTTCAGCAGGCTGCGGTTGGGCAGGCCGGTGAGGATGTCGTGCTGCGCGAGCTTGTAGGCGTGCGCGGTGGCCACCTCGAGCTCCCGGGTGCGCTGCGCAACCTTGTCCTCGAGGGTGCGCTGGTAGTTCCCCACCTCGGCCCGCGACTCGGCGAGTCGCTGGGTCATGTGGTTGAACGCGTGGGTGAGGATGCCGAGCTCGTCGGACGAGGACGCCGGCACGTAGACGTCGAGGCGGCCCGCGCCGACGGCCCGCGCCGCCCGCATCAGCCTGCGCATCGGCGCCACCAGCCGGCGCGTCAGCAGGAGCGACGCGATCACCGCGACCACGGTGAGCAGCAGTACGACCGTCAGCGTCCCGAGCGCCTGCGCGAGCATCGCGTCGCGCTGGCGGGCGTACGACATGCCGAGTCGCACGTAGCCGATCGGCGCGTTCGCGGCCTGGGGGGGGCGGCGCACGCCCTCGGCCGCGGCCTCGCCGATCGCACGCGCGGTCGCCGACGGCGCCGTGCCGATCGGCGCGAAGAGCTCCAGGTGGCGCCGGCCGCCGATCACCGGCGCGAGCTCGAGCGTCTCGCCGGGCTTGGGCGTATCCGTGCCAGCGGGCAGCGGCGTCGGCGGTTCGCTTCCCTGCGCGGCGCCGAAACGGCGCTCGGCGACCGGCTTCATCCGCGGGTCGAGTACGATGGCGTAGGCGATGTCCGGGTCGGTCCCGAGCCCCGAGAGCGCCTGCTCGACCGAGGCCCGGTCGGCGGTGTACACCCCGAACTCGGCTGCGTCGGCGAGCACCGCGAGCACCGTCTGCCCGCGCTGCCGGAGCTCGCGACTCTCGCTCTCCCACTGCTGCCACAGGTAGTAGGCCGACAACACCAGCGCGGTCAGCGCCGTCAGGCCGATCGTGAGCAGGTTCAGCTTGGCGAGCAGGCCCGAGCGCATCGGCGGCAGGTCGATCGGCGACATGGACTCGGCCTGCGCCTGGGGCGCGCGTCGCCGCAGGCCGCGAACGCCGCGCGAGAGCCTGCTCTCGGAGACGATGTCGACCGGGCCGGTGCCGGCGCGGGCACGCTCACTCATGGCGCGTGCTCACGGCGCGGAGCAGCGCCGGGTCCCAGGCGATGCCGAAGTGCGCGGCGCTGCGGGTGTTCACGGACACCTGCGGATGCAGCGCCGGCGCCGGCGCATCGTGGCTTCCCCCCTCGCGCGCGGCGAGGCGCGCGCACGCCGCGCCGACCTCGCGGTAATCCCAGTCGACCGCGTAGAGCGCGCCCATGCGCACCCAGTCGTCGTTCGGCCCGATCAGGGGGATGCGCCGGCGGAACGAGAACAGCAAGAGGCCGCGCGACGACTCGCGGTTGTAGATCGTCGCGTCGGGAAGCGCGACCAGCGCTTGCGCGCGGCCCGCGATCGACTCCAGCGCCGCGGGCAGTGCCGAGGGCGATGCGACCGGCCGCAGCAGCGGCTGGAAGCCGGCGGCGTTGAAGGCGGCTGCGAGCGCCTCGGCGCGTCGCGTGTTGTGGGCGGGATCGAACAGGAGCGCGACCGTGCGCACGCCGGGAACGAGCCTTGCGAGCCACGCCGCCTGCTCGCCGGCAGGCGCTTCGGACGGTATCGACGGCAGGCCCGCGCGGAGCGCGTCGGCGCCGGCGAGGCAGTGCACGACGCTGGCGGCCGCCGGCAGGCGCATCGCGTAGTCGCTCGCCACCGGACCGAGGGCAACGACGACGGCGCCTCGTTCGGCGGCGAGGCGCGCGAGGACGCTGCCGTCCCGCGGGTCGGCAGGCACGTTGAGCACGTCGAGGGGCATGGCCGCCTGCTCGCGAAGCGCGGCGAGCGTGGTCGCGATGCGCGGCGACTCGCTGCCCTTCAGCACGATAGTGCGCGCCGCGTCGGCCGGGGCCGCGACGCCGAGCGCGAGCGCGACGATGGCCGCGCAGACGGACGCGAGGGAGGGCAGGTCGCGACGACGCGGGGCGGGCACGTGGGATCGAGGGGAAGGCGGCGCCTTGCGCGGGCGCCGCGCGCCGGCGTTGCGACGGGGCGATGCAACGCCGCCGTCGCGTGCGCCGGCCGCACGAAGGATACACCGCGCGCCGGCCGCGCCGGCCGCCGCCGGTCCGCGCGCCACCGGCGCTATGCGGTGACGACCGGGATCTTGCCGATCCGGGCGCGCCACTCGGCCGGCCCGGTCTTGTGGACGGCGTTGCCCTGCGCGTCCACCGCCACCGTCACCGGCATGTCCTTGACTTCGAATTCGTAGATCGCCTCCATGCCCAGGTCGGCGAAGGCGAGCACCTTCGAGCGCCTGATCGCCTTCGAGACGAGGTACGCCGCGCCGCCGACGGCGATGCAGTAGACCGCCCCGTGCTTGCGTATCGACTCGATCGCCGCGGGGCCCCGCTCGGACTTGCCGACCATCCCGATGAGTCCGGTCTGCGCGAGCATCGTGTCGGTGAACCGGTCCATGCGCGAGGATGTCGTCGGTCCCGCGGGTCCGACCGCCTCGTCGCGGACGGCGTCGACCGGGCCGACGTAGTAGATGAAGCGGTTGGTGAAGTCGACCGGCAGCTTCTCGCCGCGCCCGATCATCTCGACGAGCCGCTTGTGCGCGGCGTCGCGGCCGGTAAGGAGCTTGCCGGAAAGGAGCAGCCGGTCGCCGGACTTCCACGAGGCGATCTCCGCCTTGGTGAGCGCGTCGAGGTTCACGCGCCGGCTCGACCCGAAGTCGAGCGCGAGCGTCGGCCAGTCGTCGAGCGACGGCGGATCGAGCTTCGCCGGGCCGCTGCCGTCCAGCACGAAGTGCGCGTGGCGCGTCGCAGCGCAGTTGGGCAGGAGCGCGACCGGCTTCGACGCGGCGTGCGTCGGCCAGTCGTTGACCTTGACGTCGAGCACGGTGGATAGCCCTCCGAGCCCCTGCGCGCCGATGCCGAGCGCGTTCACCTTCTCGTAGAGCTCCAGCCTGAGCTCCTCGGGGCGACTCGAAGGCCCCCGGGCGATCAGCTGCTGGATGTCGATCGGGTCCATCATGCCCCACTTGGCGAGCAGCATCGCCTTCTCCGGCGTGCCGCCGATGCCGAGCGACAGGATCCCGGGCGGGCACCAATCGGCGCCCATCGTCGGGACGACCGATAGCACCCAGTCGACGATGCTGTCGTTCGGCAGCAGCATCGCGAACTTCGACTTGTTCTCGGAGCCGCCGCCCTTGGCGGCGACGATGACCTCGACCTTGTCGCCGGGAACGAGCTCGACGTGCACCACCGCGGGCGTGTTGTCCTTGGTGTTGACCCGCTTGCCGTCCGGGTCGGCCAGCACCGAGGCGCGCAGCGGGTTGTCGCGGTCGGTGTAGGCGCGGCGCACGCCCTCGTCGACCAGCTGCTGCAGCGAGCGCTTCGTGTCCCAGCGAGCGTCCATCCCGGCGCGCACGAACGCGATCGCGATGCCGGTGTCCTGGCAGATCGGCCGGTGGCCCTCCGCCGACATGCGCGAGTTGATCAGGATCTGCGCGATCGCGTCCTTCGCCGCCGGCGAGGCCTCGCGCTGGTAGGCCTCGTGCAGCGAGCGGATGTAGTCGACGGGGTGGTAGTAGCTGATAAACTGGAACGCGTCGGCGACGCTCTGGATGAAGTCCTCTTCGCGGATCGTGGTCATCGTGGTGATCCTCGTGTGCGCCCCCGCGGGGGGCCGTCAGTGCGCGGCGTCGGGCTTGGCTCCTCGTCCCTGCGGCATGATGCGGTCGGTGGCTGCGATCGCCATCGCGGAAAGCAGGAACGTGATGTGGATGGCGGTCTGCCAGAACAGCGTCTTCTCGTCGTAGGCCTGCGCATTGATGAACGTCTTGAGCAGGTGGATCGACGAGATGCCGATGATCGCCGTGGCGAGCTTCACCTTGAGCACGCTCGCGTTGACGTGCGAGAGCCACTCGGGCTGGTCCGGGTGGCTCTCGAGGCGCATGCGCGAGACGAACGTCTCGTAGCCTCCGACGATCACCATGATCAGCAGGTTGCTGATCATCACGACGTCGATCAGGCCGAGCACGACCAGCATGATCACCGTCTCGGACGGCGTCTTCGCGGTCGACGCGGCCTGACCCGGGGGCGTCACTGCGGAGACGATCGTCGAGAGCGCCTCCTGGTTGCCGAACGCCGCCTCGACGAGGTGGACGAGCTCGACCCAGAAGTGCCAGACGTAGACGGCCTGCGCGACGATGAGGCCCAGGTAGAGCGGCAGCTGCAGCCACCGGCTCATGAAGATGAGGTGCGGCAGCGGCCGCATGCGCGCGCTTGCGTTGGTCAGCGGATCGGACATGGCGGAAGGGGGGCGTGGAACGGCGACGCCGGCGGCGCGGAAACCCTCAAAGTCTAGCACTGCAGGGCGGCGCGAATCGGCCGCGATCGTCGCTGTGGCGACAATCGCGCCTCGGCTCCGCCCGCCGTCCTTGCCCGGCCGGCCAGCGGCAGGGCATGCGCCCGCTACGTCCGGCCCCGGCCGGATTGCGCCGCGTCAACCGGCCCTCGTTGCAGGACGCGCGACGCGGCGGTTAGACTCCCATGTCCTGCAGCACGTCGAAGCGCGCGGCCGACTCCGCCGCCGCGCGACAACCCCCCGTCCGGAGGAAACGGCATGTCCAGCACGATCGAATCGGTCCTGAACGAGACCCGCGTCTTCGAGCCCTCGCCCGGGTTCGTCGGGCAGGCGCACCTGACCCGCGACGACTACTACCGGCTGGTCGCGGAGTCGAACAAGGACTACGCGGGCTACTGGGCGCGGCTCGCGCGCGACAACCTGATCTGGACGAAGCCGTTCACGCAGGCACTCGACGAGTCGAACGCGCCGTTCTACAAGTGGTTCGCGGACGGGCAGCTCAACGCCTCGTACAACTGCCTCGACCGCCACGTGCTGACGATCCCGCACCGCACCGCGATCATCTTCGAGGCCGACGACGGGACGATCACCAAGGTCAGCTACCAGCAGCTCTACGAGCGCGTCTGCCAGTTCGCGAACGGCCTCAGGAAGCTCGGCGTGAAGAAGGGCGACCGCATCCTGGTCTACCTGCCGATGTCGATCGAGGCGGTGGTGGCGATGCAGGCCTGCGCGCGCATCGGGGCGATCCACTCGGTGGTGTTCGGCGGCTTCTCGGCGAAGAGCGTCAACGAGCGCATCGCGGACGCCGGGGCGAAGCTCGTGATCACTGCCGACGGGCAGTTCCGCGGCGGCAAGCAGATCCCGCTGAAGCCCGCGGTCGACGAGGCGATCGCGATGGGCGGCTGCAGCTCGGTGGAAGCGGTGGTCGTCTATCGCCGCACCGGCGCCAACGCCCTCGCCTGGGAGGACAAGCGCGACATCTGGTGGCACGACCTCGTCACCGGCCTGCCGCACGACTGTCCGGCGGAGCCCGTGGACGCCGAGCACCCGCTGTTCATCCTCTACACCTCGGGCTCGACCGGCAAGCCGAAGGGCGTCCAGCACTCGACCGGCGGCTACCTGCTCGGCGCGGTGTGCTCGATGAGGTGGACGTTCGACATCAAGGACTCCGACGTCTTCTGGTGCACCGCGGACGTGGGCTGGGTCACGGGGCACACCTACGTCGCGTACGGGCCGCTCGCCGTCGGCGCGACGCAGGTGATGTTCGAGGGCGTGCCGACCTATCCGTCCCCGACCCGCTTCTGGGAGATGATCCAGAGGCACAAGGTCTCGATCTTCTACACCGCGCCGACCGCGATCCGCTCGCTCATCAAGCTCGGCGCCGACCTGCCCAAGCAGTTCGACCTCTCCAGCCTGCGCCTGCTGGGCTCGGTGGGCGAGCCGATCAACCCCGAGGCGTGGATGTGGTATTACACGCACGTCGGCGGCTCGCGCTGCCCGATCGTCGATACCTGGTGGCAGACCGAGACCGGCAGCCACATGATCTCGCCGATGCCCGGCGCGACCGCGCTCAAGCCCGGCTCGTGCACGTTCCCGCTCCCGGGGATCCAGGCGGCGATCGTCGACGAGACCGGCCACGACGTCGAGTGGGGCAAGGGCGGCTTCCTCGTCATCAAGAAGCCGTGGCCGTCGATGATCCGCACGATCTGGGGCGACCCCGACCGCTTCCGTAAGTCCTACTACCCCGACGACCTGGGCGGCAGGCTGTACCTCGCGGGCGACGGCGCGAACCGCGACCTCGACGGCTACTTCTGGATCATGGGCCGCATCGACGACGTGCTGAACGTCTCGGGCCACCGCCTCGGCACGATGGAGATCGAGTCGGCGCTGGTCGCGAACCCGCACGTCGCCGAGGCGGCCGTGGTCGGGCGGCCGGACGACATGACCGGCGAGGCGGTGTGCGCGTTCGTCGTGCTGAAGCAGGCGCGTCCCGAGGGCGCCGAGGCAGAGAAGATCGCGAGGGAGCTGCGCGAATGGGTGGCGAAGGAGATCGGGCCGATCGCCAAGCCGAAGGACATCCGCTTCGGCGACAACCTCCCGAAGACGCGCTCCGGCAAGATCATGCGGCGGCTCCTGCGCTCGCTCGCCAAGAACGAGGACATCGCGCAGGACACGTCGACGCTCGAGAACCCGGCGATCCTCGAGCAGCTGAAGGAAGTGAAGTAGCGGCCCGGTAGACGCCCCGCGCCGTCGCCGGCGCGGGATTGTGGTACAAGGCGGCGGGACCCGCGAGGGTTCCGCCGTGCGCATTGCGGACCTCCCGAACGTGAACGACCTCGGCAACACGCTCTTCCTGCTGCGCCTCGTCAAGCTCGTGCTCGAGATCGCGCTGTTCGCGCTCGCCGGGCAGGGGGTCGTGTGGATGATGATCCGCGCGGTCGGCCAGCAGGCGGAGCGCAACTTTGCCTACCGCGCGCTGCAAACGATCGCGATGCCGTTCACGAAGCTCGTGCGCTTCGTCACGCCGAAGCTGATCCTCGACCGGCACGTCCCGTGGGCGACGTTCGCGCTGCTCGCGATCGCGTGGGTCTGGACGACGTTCTCGATCGCCAACGCCTGCATCGGCGCGGGGCTCACGATCCTCGAGTGCGAGCGCCTGCGGTAGGGTGGCGGCGATGGACGCGCTGCGCCGCATCGGACTCACGACGATCGCCGGATGGGCCCGCGTCTTCGGCGCCCACGGCTTCGCACAGCGCCTGCTCGAGACCGTCCGCGACGAGTATCCGAACGACGTCCAGGCGCTCGCGGCGCTCGGGTTCATGTACGCGCAGCAGGACCGCAGGCGCGAGGCGCTCGCGCTCTTCGACCGCGCGGCCGAACTCGCCCCCGGCAACGCCGAGTACCCGTTCAACCGGGGCTACCTGCTGCAGGCGCTGAACGACCACGAGGCCGCGATCGCCGCGTTCCGCCGCGTGCTCGAGATCAACCCCGACCACGACCGTGCGCTCTACGGTCTCGCGCTGTCGCTGATATCGCTGCGCCGCCTCGACGAGGCCGTGCCCGTGCTCGAACGGAACACGAAGCTGCAGCCGATGAGCCCGTACGGCTGGTACCAGCTCGGCCGCGTGCAGTTCGACCGGGGCAAGCTCGACAAGGCGGAGGCGATCGTCCGTCACCTCAACACCTTCGAGCCAAAGGTCGCCGCGCAACTCGCGCGCGACACCGGGCTGCCGGCGCCGCCGCGGCCGTAGGCGTGCGCGGCGCGGCCGGGGGGCGGTGCGAGGCGAGGCGCCGCGGCCCGCGGGGCGGTCGTGCACTGCACGGTTTGCGCAAGCTTTCGCGCGCGCGAAGGGCTTCGGTGCGGCGCACAAACGTTTCGTTTTCGTCGCGCCGGCCGTCGCGCCTCCGCGAATCGGTTGTTGCGCGCGGAAAAACCCGTTTATACTCGCCCCAGCTTGCCGGGCCCGAGGTCCGGACATCGGCCGCAACCAGCGCGACGGACGAATCGCAGCGGCGGGCCGGTGGCGAAGGTGCGACCGCCCCCACGACGAAGCGCGCGGCGCGCCGGGCGGCCGCAAGGCCGCGGGGATCTTCACCGTTCTGCGTCAGGAGGAGCGTTTCATGCAGCTATCCCAGAAGCACCAGGAGTACTGGAGCAAGAATCTCCGCATCACCGCGGTTCTGCTGGTTATCTGGTTCTTCGTCACCTTCGTGCTCGGCTACTACGCCCGCGAGCTCAACTTCAACTTCTTCGGGTGGCCGTTCGCCTTCTGGGTCGGCGCGCAGGGTGCTCTGGTCGTCTACGTGCTGATCATCTGGTTCTACGCCCGGTACATGAACAATCTCGACCGGGAATACGACGTCCACGAGGGAGACGAATAATGGCCGGCGGACCTGCACCCAGCGGCGGCGGCGGAATGTTCTCTGCGGGATCGCAGAAGGCGTTCAACGCGCAGCTCAAGAAGGTTTACACCTGGTACACCGGGGGCTTCCTGGTGTTCATCGTCGTTCTGGCGATCCTCGAGCAGCTCGGCCTGCCCCGCAACTGGATCGGCTACGTCTTCCTGCTCGCCACGGTGCTGCTCTACGCCGGCATCGGCATCATGAGCCGCACGTCGGATGCCGCCGAGTACTACGTCGCGGGACGGCGCGTGCCCGCGGTCTTCAACGGCATGGCGACCGGCGCCGACTGGATGAGCGCGGCCTCCTTCATCGGCATGGCCGGCACGCTCTACCTCACCGGGTACGGCGGGCTCGCGTTCATCATGGGCTGGACCGGCGGCTACTGCCTGGTCGCGCTGTTCCTCGCCCCGTATCTCCGCAAGTTCGGCCAGTTCACGATCCCCGACTTCCTCGGCGCGCGCTTCGGCGGCAACATCCCGCGCTTCGTCGGCATTGTCGCGGCGATCCTCTGCTCGTTTACCTACGTGGTGGCGCAGATCTATGGCGTGGGCCTCATCACCACGCGCCTCACCGGCGTCCCGTTCGAGATCGGCATCTTCCTCGGCCTCGCCGGCATCCTGGTGTGCTCGTTCCTAGGCGGCATGCGCGCGGTCACGTGGACGCAGGTCGCGCAGTACATCATCCTCATCATCGCCTACATGATCCCGGTGGTCTGGCTGTCGGTGAAGCACACCGGCGTGCCGGTGCCGCAGCTCGTCTACGGCAAGGTGCTGGAGAAGGTCACGGCCAAGGAGCAGCAGCTGATCGACGACCCGAAGGAAAAGGAGGTCCGCGCGATCTTCAAGGCCCGGGCCGACGCGGCGAACGCCAACCTCGCCAACCCGAAGGCCTGGGAGGAAGGCAAGGCGAAGCTCGCGGCCGCGGTCGACGCCGCCAAGGCCGAGAACGCGCCGGAGAAGGTCGCCGCCGCGGAAGCCGCGCTCAAGGCCTGGCCGGCCGACGAGGCCGCCGCCAAGGCCCAGTGGACCAAGGACAAGGGCGCTGCCGCACGCGCCAGTCCGCCGCTGCGCCACGCCGAGGCGTTTCCGGGCAAGGACGAGAAGGCCCGCGACGTCTCGCGCAAGAACTTCCTCGCGCTGATCTTCTGCCTGATGGTGGGCACGGCCGCGCTGCCGCACATCCTGATGCGCTACTACACCACGCCCTCTGTGAAGGAGGCGCGCGCCAGCGTGTTCTGGTCGCTGTTCTTCATCTTCCTGCTCTACTTCACCGCGCCCGCCCTCGCGGTGCTGGTGAAGTACGAGGTGTACACGCTGCTGGTGGGCACCGAGTTCGCGAAGCTTCCGCAGTGGGTGGCGTCGTGGTCGAGAGTCGATCCAACGCTGCTGTCGGTGGCCGACGTCAACAAGGACGGCATCCTTCAGCTCGCCGAGATGTCGATCGGCGGCGACATCGTGGTGCTCGCCACGCCCGAGATCGGCGGCCTTCCGTACGTGATCTCCGGCATGGTGGCGGCCGGCGGCCTCGCCGCGGCGCTGTCGACCGCGGACGGCCTCCTGCTGACGATCGCCAACGCGCTGTCGCACGACCTCTACTACAAGATGCTGGATCCGAACGCCCCGACCGCCCGCCGGGTGATGATCTCCAAGATCCT
>Ga0114939_10003233_pt1 | contig 11506 bp, 5 predicted proteins | sample AshMeaCrysSpring_FD_87196 | JGI IMG/M metagenome (GOLD analysis project Ga0114939, IMG submission 87196) | Groundwater microbial communities from Big Spring, Nevada to study Microbial Dark Matter (Phase II) - Ash Meadows Crystal Spring | ecosystem: Environmental > Aquatic > Deep subsurface >... | reverse complement strand
TGCTGTCTTCAACTACGCCAAAAACCGTTGGAAATGGAATCTGCAAGAAAACCCTGCGTGCGGAATCGATATGCCGAAAATCGATAACGAGCGCGACCGTGTGATGACCATGGACGAACAGAAACGCATCGATGCGGCGTTTGATGAGTGTAAAAACTCGCTCATCAAGCCCGTCACGACATTGCTGCGCGAAACAGCGATGCGTACATCTGAACCGCTCGAATATGCGACCTGGGGAGATGTCAATTGGGACCTTCGTATCCTCAAGCTAAAAGATTCGAAGAACGACAAGCGTGATGTTCCGCTGTCACCCGCTGCAATCGAAGCGCTTAAAGAAATCGGGCCTGGCCAGCCGAACCAAAAGATAGTGCAAATTACTTACGAAGCTCTCAAGGCAGCATGGAAACGCGTCTGTGCTCGCGCAGGTGTGAGCGGTCTGAACTTGCACGACTTGCGGCACACCGCGGCAACCCGCATGGCTCGGAAAACAGGAAATCTCTTCTTGGTTCAAGCATTGACCGGGCACAAGACGTTGAAGATGGCCAATCGCTATGTGCACATTAAGGCTGCTGATGTAGCGAGTGTGATGCATGAACCGGGTTGGCAGGAGCAGCCGACGCAAGGCATTCCGCCAGCGCAGCAGCAGGTTTCGATGCCTCAAATGGACCCGGAACAGTTCGCGGCCCTGGTGGCAAAAGCAATTGCGGACAACGCCAAAAAACAGGCGGAGACATCAGTTCAGGCGACCGAGAGCAACGGGCAGGTCATTGACTTGGCATCGGTTCGGGCGAGTCGAAGCTAAAAAAATTTAGACCATTGAAAGGGCGAGCAGCAGTTGGCTGTTCGCCCTTTCTTTTTTTCATAGGTGGTTTTTTTGGCGTCGCTATACGCCATGCGCCTCACGGTGAGGCGTTGAAAGGAAATCTATGGAAAACAAGTTTGCGGACCTGGTCGATGAGTTCTTGGCGCGAGCCGCCCGGAATAAACGGCTTTCGATTGGACGACTGATGTCGCCCGAGGAGGTTGCAGAGTCGGTAAGGCCCGGCACGCCAGACGACAAACGACTAAAAGGATGGTTTCTGTGTGGAGACGTGCATCCGGAGCTCTTCAAGAGAATGAAAGCGGGGGAGGCAGTAACCTGGATGCTCAATGTGCGCTACGGAAACAGTGGCACCCCGTTCATCCTTGTGCGGCAGCGCGTCGGTACCTGGGAGCACCGGTTTCTGATGCCTCTCGTCGGCGAGTCGGCGCGGGCGTTCTACAAAGAAATCGCTAAAGAGGGTATCGGGGTCTCACTTGCGACCGCCGAGGGCGAGGAGGCCTTGGTAGAGCGGGTGTATGTGATGTCCGAGGCCCCGAGCTACAAAGATATCGATATTGCGCTGACCGTGGGCGATGAAAGCGAAATCGGGCTGGACTTCGTAGAGATGACGATTCTCTTGTTGAGTCGTTCAGACCTAGGGTCTGGTCCCGAGAATGCGTGTGACGTGTGCCTCACGGCCATCATGCCCGCTGATGTTCGGGTTCAGATTGAGAGCGTGGCAGCTCGTAAGCGCGGCCAGATGCAGTGAGAGGTCTGTTTAGAAGCTAATTGAAATCGCCCAGGGGTTGCCTGGGCGATTTTTTAGGGGATGTTCAACGGGCAGATGCCTTTGTTGGCATGTCCGTTTGTTCAGAACTGAAATTTTTCTTGTGCCTGGAACAGCTGGTTTTGCCAACGGGTGATAACTTTTTCGCTCCAGTAGATGAAGCGACCGATACGAACGCCCGCAGGGAAGCTGCCCGCTTTGACCATATTTTCAATTGTTCTGACAGAGACACCCAGGCGCTTCGCAAGACTTTCTTTGCTGAGCAGCTGGGTCCCTGTTTCGGTCGCTTGTGCGTCGATGGTCGATTTAGTCATTTCGATGTCCTCAAGAAGTTGAAAACACGTGTAGTCACGCAGACCATCGACCTGTTTAGGGTCTATAGAGAAAACCTTTAGAGGTCACTCTAACCCAAGCTGCCCCCGGGCGAGGCTTTGCCGTCGCTCAGGGGCATTCGCAGCGGGCTGGTTGGCCAAGCGAGCGCTATCAGCCTGACAACTTCCCCAGATATGGGGGCAACAGTCCAGAGAGCTGTGAGGAATGGCGCATGAGGGCGTCATCTCGCTTGAGGTGGGCGTAGGTCGACATGACGACTGCCAGTGAGTCATTCAGTAGTTCCGCTACCGTCAGAAAGTCATTGGGATTGCGACGAAGCCAGTCGGTAGCTACCAGATGGCGAAAAGCATGTGGGCCGAAGCCGCCCGAGCCCGGGATGAGTTCCCTTGTGAGGTCGAGCACCCGGCTGGTGATTTCGGTAAAAGGGTTACCTTTGGCTGAGACTAAGAAGCTGTCAATGCTTTTGCCGCGAGTCAGTGCCGGGCGGAACCATGTCACATAGTCAGTAATGAGCGTATCTAACCAAGGGGCTACCTTGACGTCGTATGCGCGTGAATTTCTGGCGTTGCGATTGCGTCCGCGGCCGTTTTTAAAGTCTTTTGTTCGCAAGCGAATCCGCCATTCCCCGGTTGCCGTTCGGTAGACGTCTCCTGTGTTGTCGTCTCGATAGGTCAGCTGAATAATGTTCAGTCGGCGCAGCGGATTTGAAATCAAAAGGCCCAGGAGGAGCTCGTCTCGCCGCGCCAGCGCTTCTTCCATGCTCTTGGCAGGCGCGCGAACGCTGCGAACGCGCAACTTCTCCATCGCCTGAAAAATTGGCGTCAGTGGCTCTGGTTGGTCCAGCAGAAACTGAATCGGTAAAGACGGAACACGTGCGATGTCATTCGCCTCGGCTTTCCAATCCAGAGCCATCGCTCGGGAGGCTTCGCACAGTTCGGCCCAAGACCGCCCCTGTGTAGCTTCAGGCGGAAGCTTCTCGAAGAAATGGGGGGTGTGGGTCAAAAAACCATTCTCCGGATGGGTCAGCGAAGCCACGAAAGCACAGAAGACCGCATGACCGGTGTGACGCAATCCCCCGGAGCGTTCAGTCAAGAATGCAAGGTATGAATCAATTGACTCTGGCACTGCAAACCATGCCAGCGTTTGAGCAGATGATGGCGGGAGGCCATATCCTTGATTCTCCTGAGGCAGCTTCAAGTACCCGAGGTACGCACGTACTCGCTCCCAAGCTGCTCTGGCACTTCCAATGTACTTATCGTTGTGCGTCGTGATGCCTGGGATGGAGTCACTCTTGATTGCGGCAACCGAGACGGTCCAGCTCAAGCGGCGCTTCGAATCGGCTGGGCCCTTGGATTTTGTCGTTTTGTAGTCAAGCAGAGCTTGCCATTCGGAAAGAAACTCATCTGTCAGTTCGTTGAGTTTGAGCAGATAGGTGTCCTTGCAGCGCTGACGAAATCGCTCCCGGAATTCGTTACGATGGGTCGGCGCGAGTTTCATCGTGGCTTCAGTAAGCGCTGAACTTAGATGCCCAGCAGGCAGACTCAGCGCAGCTTCGAGTTTCGGCAGAGTGTGTGCAGACCGGATATTCGGAAGTGCTCCGCGTGTCCATCTGCCGATGGCGGACATACTGATGCCCGCTAGTTGCGCAGCGCGCCTAGGAGTGAGTCCTGAGCTTTTTAGGGCAGATTTCAAGCTGCGTTCAAAAGGATTGGCGGGATGGCTCTGAATAGCGCTGCCATGACGTTCCCGCCCGCGAACTGAGATTTGCGGTGCTGCCCCCAGCGACTCAAAGCTCGATTTCCAGGCATTGAGAATGCTGCGGCGGTCGCTGGCTGAGCGTTCGCTGACATTCAGCGATGCCTGGTACTTGCGGAGGGCATCCGCATAAGTGCTCGCTAATTCTTCGCCGATGGGCGAGCCAGTCGTCTTGCCGTTGGCACTGATGAAGCCGCGGAGGGCCGTTAGGTGGTTGCGGATAATTTGCTCAGGGTTCTGAGCGGTACTTTCGCTGATGAGTCGTTTTTTGTGGAATTCAATAAGTTGTTCGTATGTGGCAGACATGGTCACGGTGAGTGACGCCAGATTTGCCGGGCGAAATGGTCGAATGCTTCCGTTTGCAAGTCCCGTTATGGAATAACGGAAATTTCCTAAGTCATTGATTTTCATGAACTTTCCTCTCTGCGCTATCGCATCTGCTTACAAGGCAGAGGGGGAAAGATTCGTTATTTCAACCGCGGTGAACTGGCATCTAATTCAGTTGTTGGTCGGACCACGTCTAGGGAACGAATTTATTTGCTTGCGCTGGGCTAAGCACCAAGCGTTACATCCATAGCTTTGCAGAAGCAAGTACAGCATCAATAACGTCGGCCACACTTGCGGCGGCACGTCCTTCCAGTACTACGCCCATTTCCATGGAGTGCTCTAGGGACGCAGCCGTCACATTCGAGGAGCCCAGATAAGCCATACTCCGGTCGCACAGTACCGCCTTCGCGTGGAAGGTCTCTCGACCGCCATCCATGCCCGGAATGGAATAGTTGTAGACACGCACTCCTTGCGTCTTGAGCCAAGGCGACATGGCGTCAAATCCGAACGGATAATCTTTCCGTACTTTGGATTCAAGGCTACGCAGAATCAGAGTTCGCTCGATTCCCGGCGGAACGCATAATAGAAGCTCCCGCAGCCACGCGGCGCCCCTGCTGTCAAAGAATGGCGTCATAACGACCACACGCCGTCGTGCCGCTCGTACCATGGCATGGAAGGCGCGTTCAGTAGCCTCCAGTTCGGTAGTTCGCCAACCCAACGCCGACAGCTTCTGTTCCAGCACACTCGGCTGTGGCGGCTTGGTCAGTACAACCTGCGCAACCGTCGCGTCACGGTGGACAGATGAGCGATAGTGCTCAATAGCATAAAGAGCGAATGCGAGGCGCTGAAAGCGCATATGCATCCCATTGCGCGCCTTATACCCTGACGGCATTGGCTCAACGAGCCCCAAAACGACTGAGCGCTCAAGAAGGTCTTGTGTTGCGCTTTCTTCGGTCACCCCCAGTTGCGCCGCATTGATGAGCGAACGCGCTGACTGCGCCGATTCGGTGGGAAGGTTTGCCCAAGCTTCCAGCAATGCTCCTGCAAGTCCTGCCTTATCAGCCAGGCCTGCTAAAACGCTCTTCTCGAATGCAGTCAGCTTCTGGGTTGCCATCGCTGGTTTATGGCGTAACCATATCCAGGTAGCCGCGAATCGGCGCACCACGCTTGTCGAGACGCGGCCTGCCGCCGAAGGACCGCAGGACCGACCGCGACAGCAGCTTGTTGCCGGCAATGCACGATGTCTCCGGCATCATCACGCAGTCAGGGCAGGCGCCGCCGCGTTCTGTACAGAGTGAACCGGTACCGCATTGCGTCGCCTTGGAGCCGAGCATCGCGGTCAGCATCGCCGGGCCGGCATTGCGCCAGAGCGCAGACAGGTTGCCCAGGTCCATCGTCGTGCCGTTGCGGTAAACCACGAAGGCCAGGTCAGCCGGGAAGATGTACTCGCCCAGTGAACCCAGGTCCAAGCCGGAGTACTCCGACACGTGCTTCATCAGCAGGTGCGAGTAGCTGTGGAGCAGGGTGTACAGGTAGAAGTAGACCGGCGGCGTCGTGGTTTCCGGCAAGTTGTCCAGGAATGGGCTCATTGGCTGTGCAGCGCCCAGCAGGCCAGCGCCAATCTTCTCGCCGGCGTTCAAGGTGAACATGTCCGGGCACTTCAGGCTGCGCAGCCACTCGAAAACGAGTTCTTCCTTTAGGCGTACATACAAGGCCTCGTTTCCCTGTTGGACCACGTAGACGGGGAACCGATAATTGTCGTTCTGCTTCACCGGCGGAAACAGGTTGAGGCGAACCGGCATGTCCATGCCCCGCTTATCTCGCAGGATGGGCGTCGACTCCATCCGCGAGTAGCCGAAGCTGAAGCGACACAGGTCGAACTCCCGGATGAGACCCATGTCCTCCAGGCCTAGCTTGTCAAGCGAGGCACGAGTGTCACGTTGCACCTGGTCCGTCTTGTCCTTGTCGTCTGGTGCCAGGTCTTCGTCCAGCCGGGTGAAGGACACGTACGGCTTTTTCCCGTTGGTCCGCGTCTCCACGTCAAGGCGCGTGCTCTTGAGTGCCGCATGTTCGACGGCCAGGCGGAAAGGGTCGAACTTGGACGCGAACGCCGACTGCCTGTTCTGAAGATTCGAGACGACAGCTACCGGAAGGTCCACCTTGGGAAGCAGAATCTGTCGCCGACGAAGGTCCTCCAGAATTCGCTGCCGGCTGGTATAGGCCATCTCGATGGCACCCTTGAGTGTAGTGCGCATCGGCTCCGCGAACCCCTCGAGCGCGCGAATCTGCTGCACGGCAGCCAGGTAGTCCGCCAGGTCCTTGGCGCATTCCGGCTTGCCCTCGCAGGCCTTCTGCACATCCTCATCGGTGATGGGCTGTGCGGCAAACCCGTACTGCTTTGCCACAAAGTCCTTGAGCTCCGCTTCCCGCCCAGGCCGCAGTCGGGTCAGCAGCTGCTGGCTGCCGTCCTTGAAGTCGATGAACAGGTCTGACTTGACGTAGTACGCACTCGATGCGCGATAGGGGGTCGCCTGCATCCGCACCTCGGTCAGTCGGTCCGGTCCCATTGTCGGTCCGAGAATGCGCAAGGTGTCGCGGTCGTTCTGTAGCCATTTCGATGACAGCGGCTTGTCGCAGGCGGCGCACTCAAAGAACCAATCGCCGATGCCAGCGGAGCGTCGATTCAACTTGAACAGGTAGCTCCCACAGACGCAGTTGTCGCGCCGCTTGACAACCTTGGCGTCGCGGTCGCTCCAGTGCCATTGGCCGGGAAACGCAGCTTCCCAGTGACCGGACCAGTGAACGAAGACGACATCGAGCTGCTCCCAGTCGCACTGACCCTTCTTCTTGGGATTGGGGCAGTGCTCGGGCGTCAGATTTTCGAGGTTCCTGTCCAGCTCTGAGAGAGTCTCATAGTCTTGGAACATTCCACAGGTGCGACACACGAAGGTCAACGGTGCCGGCGTGTACTCCATGTGAGAGGGTCGGCACAGATAGAAGCGGTCCTGGCCTGGTAGCTGGAACTCCGACCTGGTCGGGTCAAGTAGGGCTTGGTCGACGCACTGCGCTGGCAGGATGCGGGGTTTCGTCGGGTCAGCATCGCGCGCGGACAAGGCAGTGATAAACCACGCCCGTCCGAGTTCATTCATCCGCTCGAAAACCAAGTCGATAGTTGACTCCGAGAGCGTGATGGGCTCGCCGGCCGAAGAGCGGGCAATGCATGCCCCCATCCCGCCTTCGAAGGTGAAAAAGCTCTCTGGAGCGTAGGCCGTCGCAAGCTGGTTGCGCGACCGGTTCATTGTTTTTGCTTTTGCCATCTTGTCCCTCCCTCAGCCCCGCGCCTCTGTCGTGCTATCGGTCGAATCGATATCGGCGCCGGAGCCTCGCCGAATGAAGGTCATCGCCCGCGCCGTCATTCCATCGGCCACGCGCTTGTAAGACGCATCGGCGCTCGACTCGTGGATAAGGCCAGGCTGGTCCACGTCGCGAAGCGATGTCATCGGCCGCAGCAGGCTGTTGCGCGCAGCGAAAAACTGCACCAGGCGAGTACTGTTCACCAGTCGGTCGACGCCCAGGTCCTGCTGGTAGTGGGTAAGCTGGCTCTTGAGCAGCGAGCGGTAGTAGTTCTTCCCTTCAGGCGATGGTGAGAACGACAGCCCGAGCGCCTTCTCCATGAAAGCCTCGGTGACCTTCATATTGGCCGGAACGGCAAGGAAGTCGCGCACGTCAGGCGCCATGGCAAAGGTGGGGCTGTTGCGCTTCTTGTCGTTGTCCGTCGCGCACAGACGCTCGATGGCGTTTATGCCGCACACGTATTCCTGGAAGAAGCTCGGCATCACCCGCACCAGCGCCTTCTCTGCCCAGCGGTCCACGGCCGCCGGCAGAATCATGCGCTCCAGGAACCGGTGGAAGATGTCGTGAATCTCCAGCACGAAACGGTCGCGATAGCGTTGCGGCACAGGCACCAACAGCGAGAAGCCTACGTGCGTGCGGCCCACGCGTGAAGAGGCTTGAATGTACTCTGCGATGTCCGACGGGATGCCCGCGAAGAACATCGCGTTGAACTCCTCTACGTCGACACCGTGCGAGATGGCGGAGGTGGCGATGACCGACCGAAGAGTGTCGTTCAGCTCTGGGAACGGCTTATTGACGCCGACACGGGTCTCGGCCCGCCGGACGATGTCTTGAATGTCTGCGGCGGATACTGCCCCCGAAATGAGTTCCGACCTCAGGGCCTGGTCGGCGTAACTCTCGACCTGGTGTAGCTTCTCGAACTGGACCTTCTCGGTATCGATGACTTGGTCGCCACCTTTTTTGTTGGTGACGTAGGTCAGGGCAATACGGTGCAGGTCCACCAGCGTCAGCAACGTCGCGGCATCTGCGCCAGCCAGCAGCCGAACGAACTGAGCCTGCAGCGGCCCAGGAGACACCCACCGAGTCAGCTCGTTGCGGGCAGCCTCCTCCTTGGTCGGGTCCTCGCTACGCAGGCGCACGTAAAGGCCGGTGAGCATCACATGGTAGTGGCCGAGCACTGAGGCCATAGCCACGGTATGGCGGTGTCCGTTGGTCAGGACCGAGGCGTAGACGCGCGCCCAGTGGCTGCGCAGCTCCACGTCCCCCTCAGGAATGGCCGCGCGCTCGGTGTCGTCAGGCGTAGAGTCGGGCTGGAGGGGTGTTGCGTAGAACGAGTCGTAGAGCGTGGGCCCCGGATACGGGAACTGCACCGTGTTATCGCGCTGGTATAGGTTGCGCATCTGCCGCTGCGGCTCGCTGACCGTGGCCGACGCGGCAATGACCTTGATTTTTCGACGGACTGTGGATTCGGGCTCATAAGAGAGATGGCCCTTCAAGAGCGGCGAGAGTTGGTCGAGCGCTGCTTCCAGCGCTGATTCGAACAGACCGGAGAACGTACCCAGGGACTCGTCCAGCAAGTGGGCCTCATCCTGAATCAGCAGGGCCGGAAATGGGTCAAAGAACCTCTTCTCCCCTGAAGCGAACGACGGGAACAGGGCGCGCGTGCCAGCGCCCGGGTGACCATCCCAGTCCTTGGGCTTCATTGGCACGTACAGGCGTTCGCTACCAGTCTCGACCAGCGGCGCGAAGCCGAACATCCCGAAGAACTTGCGGATGGTGCCCTGCGACTGGCCGACGGCGGCGAGCTTGTCGACCGTACCCAAAAGAACGGATGGAGCCAGGGCGTAGATGTCCTCGTCGACGATGTAGAAGGGCAGCGGCGTTGGCTTGGCGAAGCGGGCATTCCAGGAGCACTTGTCTTTCGGTGCTGTGCAGTAGTGCCCCATTGCATTAGCACCGGTGCCCGAATGACGGCGCAGCGCCAAGAGGCTGCCGTCCTTGTTCCCACAGAACGGACACGAGGACAGCTTCAGCCAGCGCTCGCGCGCACTCTTGTAGGGCTGGACGTCCTTGTGCTTGGCCTCCGCACTCGGGAATACTTCATCGTCGCTGGGCACTTCGGTGTAGCCGTCCTCGGAATGCCAGTTTGGCGTGTTGCTGCCCCCCACCCAGAATCCAAGCGAAAACGGCTCGCCGGGATGCCCGCGCGTGTGTCGGACCTCCTCTGCTGCGCCCATCGTCGCGAAGGTTCGGCGCGCTTGCTGCAGGGTGAGCAGGCGCAGCGGATAGCGCATCAAGGCCGAGATGCCCCGGTGCTTTCCTCGGAGACGGTCGAGGAAGAGCACGAACGCAAGTAAGCCTAGGAACGCCTCGGATTTGCCACCGCCCGTCGAGAAGTACAGCAGTGTCACGGCGTTAGCGTGCTCGGCAACTGCGGGTGTGTAAAAGCTGTGGAACTCGGGAGCGCGCGTCGCGAAAGCCGGAATGGACGCCAGGATAAAGGCGAGCTGGAACAGTCGCCACTCGTCGTAGCCCTTCGATTTCGCCACCTTGGCCATCGCGGTGTTCATCGACACCCACGCCTCGAACGGAATGCCTAGCGGGGACTTCTGCACGCCAGGCCCGCTCCAGCTTTCGCGGGACTTCTCGAGGATGTCCAGGCCGCAGCGGATAGCGCTCAGCTCACGGCGCCAGGCGGAGACGTCTTGGTGAAGCTTCTCTTTTTCGGCCGTCAGTTGCTCGGCGGCATTAGGCCCGTCAAGGCCCTGGTCTACGGGATGCTTTTCGACCTTTGTCAGCCATTCCTCATAAGCCGTGATGAGTGGCTTCAGGCCGGTCAGGCAGTCCGGTTGTGACAGCTTCTCGATGTTGCGCTCAACCGCGCCATTGGTCGGGATGATTCGAGGCAGCACGTAGCGCGGTGCCCACGTCGTGCTCAGGCGGTGCAATGCACCATCGACCGTCATCGTGATGCCGCCATTGAACCCTAGCGCTGGGTACTTGAGGTACTGGTTGTATCGGTAGGACGGCTTGACGCGGTCCAAGCGCAGGAACTGGTGGTCGGCCGCCGGCACCGCAGTAGTCACCGAGACCTGGAAGAGTGAAGGTTCCAGCTCCTTGAAGTTCGCCTTGGTGAGTGGAGCGGTCCAGTTCTCCAACGCCACGTGGACGGTCATACGAGTTGCATCGACCGGGTCTGGCACCGCTTGGACAACCCAACGCAGTTCAATCTGGGGCACGATGACCGCCAGCCCCGAGGCGCGCACCCGCTCCAGGAACCCATTCCAATTGCGCACGTCGGACGGCCGCACTCGTGTGCGCCGGTACCCCCACAACTTACCACCTGTTTCGGGGTCTGAGCTGGTAGCCCAGTCGGCGAGCTGCTTGGCAATGGCTTCGTTGAGGGCAACAGTCGCTTTCTTTGCATCGGCCTCGGCTGTCGACGGGGTGAACTGGAAGGAGGGCAGGGCGAGCTCGAGTCGGAGCCACTTCGGCGGGGGAGGAATGTCATCGGCCAAGAGGTCGGGAGTGGTCAGGTCCACGGAGACCTCCTGAACTGGGGGGGGCTCGCCGACGTCGCCACCTTCGGTGTCCTCGGCTTCCGCTTCTTCTTCTGCCGGCGCGCGGTCCAGTCGGTTGTCGAACGGCAGGCCCATCGACTCGTAGACCGCCTTTCGAGCGTCGTAGCTCTTCTCAGCCCACTCTGGGTGCGTCTTGCCGCCTGGCAAAGCGGCGACGAGCCTGCTCAATGCGTCCTTAACCTTGCTCCGGATGTCGGCGCGGGCCTCCCGCGTCAGAGGGAACGTTGCCTCCAGTTGTCCGCCGGGCTTCACTTCATCCTCGGTCGGCAGAATGCGGACGTATACGGCGCCGGTCAGCGACACGCCAAGCGTGGCACCCACAGCAGTCGAGCGAATCTGGAAGTCCATCCCGTGCGCGCTTATGCGGATGGGGTCCGCCTCCTCGTCGCCGCCACGTTCTTCTGGCGGCATCGGCACGATGAACTCCGACATCAACGCGGAGCTTGGTTTTGCTCCGTAAATGACCTTGTAGAAGTCGCCTCGGCCGGCGAGTCTTGCCGACAGCCCATTTAACAGGCTGTCGACGACGGCTTCCTTGTATGCCGGATGGATGTCACGGGGATTCTT
>Ga0114939_10003231_pt1 | contig 11513 bp, 13 predicted proteins | sample AshMeaCrysSpring_FD_87196 | JGI IMG/M metagenome (GOLD analysis project Ga0114939, IMG submission 87196) | Groundwater microbial communities from Big Spring, Nevada to study Microbial Dark Matter (Phase II) - Ash Meadows Crystal Spring | ecosystem: Environmental > Aquatic > Deep subsurface >... | reverse complement strand
GACGAGATCACTCATCTGCTCGATCTCGCCCAGTTCTACGTGCGTGAACCGGGCGACCTGCCTGCCCGCGACGGCGCCCTGCTTGGCCGCACGGTGGCCAACTTGTTCTTCGAACCGAGCACGCGCACGCGCGTCTCGTTCGAGCTGGCGGCGACGCGCCTCGGCGCGGACGTCGTCAATCTCGACCTGCATTCGTCCTCGCGCGTGAAGGGCGAGACGGTGCTCGACACGCTGTACACGCTGCAGGCGATGATGGTCGACGTATTCGTGATGCGCGACTCGGAACCGGGCCTGCCCGCGTTCGTCGCCGCGCACGTGCAACCCCATGTCTCCGTGCTGAACGCAGGCGAGGCGCACATCTCGCATCCGACGCAGGGCCTGCTCGATGTGCTGACGATCCGCCAGCGCAAGGGCGACCTCCGCAACCTGTGCGTCGCGATCGTGGGTGACATCAGCCATTCCCGCGTCGCGCGCTCCACCGCCACGGCGCTGCAGACGCTCGGCGTCGGCGAACTGCGCTTCGTCTCGCCGTCGAACCTCGCGCCCGAGCCGGTCGAATTCCCCGCGGCAAAACGCTTTTCCGTGCTCGCCGAGGGCCTCCGCGGCGCGGAAGTCATCATGGCGCTGCGCATCCAGAAAGAGCGCATGGACGCGACGCAGATTCCCGACATGGATGCGTTCCTGCGCGAATGGGGTATCACCGAGCGCAGCATCCAGCATGCGGCGAAGGACGCGATCGTGCTGCACCCCGGGCCGATGAACCGCGGCGTCGAGATTTCCGACGCGATCGCCGACGGGCCGCACTCGGCCGTGCAGCAACAGGTGCGCAACGGCGTGGCCGTGCGCATGGCGGTGCTCGCCACGATCGTCCGCAACGTACAGATCCGTAACGTGCAGGCCGGCCGGCGCGAGGTCTGAACATGAGCGTCCCCTGCACCATCGACGCGCCAGGCCGCAGCCGCGGCACCCCACCCGATCAGCGCGCGCACCGCGACTCGATCTTCGTCGAGGACGGCAAGCTGCTCGCCCGGCAGGAATACCCCGGCAAGCAGTTCGTGATCCGCGTGCACGCGCCGAAATGCGCGGCCGCGGCCACGCCCGGCAGCTTCGCGCACCTGACCTGCGACCCGGAGCGCCCGATGCGGCGTCCGCTTTCGCTGATGCGCGTGGATCCACGGGCGGGCTGGATCGAGATCCTCTACAAGATCGTGGGCCCGGGACTCGAGGCGCTCTCGCAGCAGCCGGTCGGCGCCACGATCAGCGTGCTGGGTCCGATCGGCAAGGGCTTCGTCGTCAACCCGTCGCGACCGCGCACGCTGCTGATCGGCGGCGGCGTCGGCATCCCGCCGATGGTGTTCCTGGCGGAGTCGCTGAAGCAGCGCCAGGCCGAAGCGCGGTGGCAGCCACTGGTATTGATGGGCTCGGAGATCGAGTTCCCGTTCCGCGCGCGCCCGTCGCAGATCGTGGTGCCCGGCCTGCCCAGCGAGGCGATCGCGTGCATGCCGCTGCTCGACGACTGGGGCGTCGCCAGCCGGCTCGCCAGCTTCGGTTATTTCCCCGGCTGCTTCCGCGGTTACGTGACCGATCTCGCCGCGACATGGCTCGCCTCGCTGGATGCGAAAGCGCTGTCGGAAGTGGAGATGTTCGCTTGCGGCCCGACGCCGATGCTGCAGGCCACCGCGCGTGTCGCGCGCAAGTTCGGCGTGCCGTGCCAGGTGTCGCTCGAGGAATTCATGGCGTGTGCCGTGGGTGGTTGCGCGGGATGCGCGGTGCCCGTCGTGCAGCCCAACGGGTCGCTGGCGATGAAGCGCGTGTGCGTCGATGGGCCGGTATTCGACGCGAATGCGGTGTATCCGCCGGCGGCGTAACGCCGGTATCGCCATCACCGAGACGGGGATGTTTCAGGCGCAGGATCGGGCGCCTTCGACCCGGTCGACCTGCGAGGAACTTGGCGAGGATCAGGCTCACTGGTCGCGCCTGAAATTTTGCACCTGCTCAAGCACGCCGACTTTCCCGGCGATCTGCAGCACCTTGGCATCAATCTCGGCCCCGCCCTGCAGCAGGGTCTGTGCCGAGTCGGTGTAGCCGCAGACCAACGCGTAACCGAGCGCGGAACCGCCGTCGCGATTGCGGAGATTAGGATCGGCCCCGCGCGCAAGGAGGAAGCGGACGGTGTCGGTGCGCTGCTGTCCCGCAGCGACCATCAGTGCCGTGGTGCCATGGTCATCGACCGTATCGATCGGGATGCCGCGCCGCAGCAGATCGTCGATGACCGGCCCGCTTGCGTGCATCGCCGCGTCGAGCAGCAGCACGCCTCGTTGGCGGTTGACCGGGTAGCCGATGTCCGGGAAGCGACGCAGGTTGGCGAGATCGTCAGCGATGACGGCGTAGACCAGCGGTGTTGCACCCAGTCCGTCATCGAGGCCGAGCATGTCGATCTGGTCGAGCGCGGCCCGGATCGCTTCGCGTTGCATCTGCGCTTGTGCCTTTGGCGCCGGACAGAGGTCGAGATACCCGGCCGCAGCAAGTTTGAGCGCGGGATCCTGCGCCCGTGCGAAGGCAATGCGGTCCACATCGCCCGCGCTCGGCGCGGGCAGGACGAACCTCGGATTCGCATTGAAGGCGTGGTTTTCCCCAACCAACACGATCGACGGGGGCATCGACCATGCGTTGAACGTCACGCTTTCGCCAGAAGGAAATTGCAACGAGTCGCCCGCCAGCGGCGTCGGCAGGTCTATGCCGTACCAGTGACCGACGTATTGCCCATCGCTGGCAAAGACATGGAGTCGCTTCGTGGAGCGACACGCAGACCCCTACGTGGTCTCGATGTATAAGAACTGCCAGCCACCGAATTTGTCCGCGAGGTGGGCGACGAATTGAATGCGCTCGGTGTCGAACGAGCCGCGTTCGAAGCGCAGTCCTGCATCCGTCGGAATTCGCTCTACCAGGCGATCCGTCTCCGGCCGAGGCCCTTCGATCGATACTTCACTGCGACCGCTGTCGCACCCCTCCCCGGCGTCAGCCCCGCGTGACAGTGCCAGCAGTACGATCAACACGACGTACTGAATCGTCTTGCTCGAAATTGCCGTCATGGTGGAAAGTCTAGCGGGACGCGGGTTTTGCAATGCGGGATGCTGGGAGGCCGCCGATCTGGTGTACACGGGAATCCTGCGGAATAATCCGCCGCCATGCGGCCACCGGCCGCCTCGTACATGCAAAAGAAAGGATGGGGGATCCTGACGTGTACCAGCTCGCGCAGCTCAATGTCGCCTTGATGAAAGCCCCGCTCGACTCGCCGGCCATGGCGGACTTCGCCGGCAACCTCGCGCGCATCAACAGGCTGGCCGAGGAATCACCGGGTTACGTTTGGCGGCTCGAATCCGACGAGGGCGACGCGACCGCCTTCCGCCCGCTGGGCCAGCACGTGCTGGTCAACCTGTCCGTGTGGGGCGATCTCGAGTCGCTGTCGCGCTACGTGTACCAGTCGTCGCACGTCGAGGTCATGCGCCGGCGGCGTGAATGGTTCGATCGCATGAGCGACTCGTCCCTGGTGCTGTGGTGGGTGCCGGCGGGCCATCGGCCCACCGTGGAGGAAGGTCTCGAACGGCTGGAAACGCTGCGCGCCATCGGGCCGGGCCCGGCTGCGTTCACGTTCAGGCACGCGTACGGCCCGCCGGATGCCGCGGCGGACGACGACTCGTTCGGCCTCGGCGAGGCCTGCCCGGCCTGAGGCTCAGCCGAAGTTGATCTTGGTCTCGAGGTTGGTGCGCGAGTCGGCGTTCGAGATCGCCTCTTCCAGCGTGATCTTGCCCTGCTTGTAGAGCTCGTACAGCGCGTAGTCGAAGCTCTGCACGCCCTTCTCGCTGCTGCGGATCAGCGATTCCTTGACGCCCACCACGTCGCCCTTCTTGATCAGCTCCTGCACGTGCGGCGTGTTGAGCAGCACCTCGAGCGCGGCGCATCGCTTGCCTTCCTTGCCCATCACCAGGCGCTGCGAAAGGATCGCCTTCAGGTACTGCGACAGGTCGAGGAAGATCTGCGAGTGCTGGTCGCGCGGGAACATGTTGATGATGCGATCGAGGGTCTCGGCCGCGTTGTTCGCGTGCAGCGTGGCGAGGCACAGGTGGCCCGTGCCGGCGAACGTCAGCGCGTACTCCATCGATTCGCGGTCGCGGATTTCGCCGATCAGGATCACGTCGGGCGCGGCGCGCATCGCGCTGCGCAGCGCGCGGTGGAACGACTTGGTGTCCAGGCCCACTTCGCGCTGGTTGACGATCGATTTCTTGTTCCGGTGCAGGAACTCGATCGGGTCCTCGACCGTGAGGATGTGATCCGATGAAATCTCGTTGCGGTAATTGAGCATCGCCGCAAGCGAGGTTGACTTGCCCGAGCCCGTCGCGCCCACCATGAGCACCAGGCCGCGCTTGATCATGACGAGGTCTTTCATGATCGGCGGCAGGCCCAGTTCCTCGAGCGAGGGCATGTCGGCGGTGATGTAGCGCAGCACCATCGCCGGGTTGCCGCGCTGGTGGAACACCGCGATGCGGAAGCGGCCGAGGCCCGGCTCGGAGATCGCGAAGTCGATTTCGAGTTCCTGCTGGAAGTAGTCGATCTGCTCCTGGTTCATCAGGCCGTAAGCGGCCTGCCGCACCTGGTCGGCCGACAGTACCTGCCGGTTGACCGGCATGATCTTGCCTTCGATCTTGATCTTGATCGGCGAATTGGACGAGAAGAACAGGTCGGAAGCCTTTTTCTCCACCATCAGCTTGAACAGCGGCTTCGTGTTGAGCACGAAGCTGCGGGCCGTGTCGACCCCGACCATGCCGGTCTCGTTCAACAGCCGTTCCTGCGCTGCCGCGGCCGATTCCACGTCGTGCGTGTCGGCCGTCATCACTCTTCTTCCTCGACGATCTTCAGCGAGCCCGATTCATCCAGGTACGAGGATTTCTCGCGCTTGCTCTCGAGCTTGATGCGCAGGCGCACCTCGTTCTTCGAGTCGGCGTTGCGCAGCGCCTCTTCGTAGGAAATGATCCCGCCCTCGAACAGGTCGAACAGCGCCTGGTCGAACGTCTTCATGCCCAGCCGGTTCGACTTCGCCATGATCTCCTTGATCGCGGCGACTTCGCCACGGAAGATCAGGTCCGCGATCAGCGGGGTGTTCAGCATGATCTCCATCGCGGCGATGCGGCCCTTGCCCTCGGCGCGCGGAATCAGTCGCTGCGAGACCATCGCGCGGATGTTCAGCGACAGGTCCATCAGCAACTGCTCGCGCCGGTCTTCCGGGAAGAAGTTGATGATGCGGTCGAGCGCCTGGTTGGCGCTGTTGGCGTGCAGCGTCGCCAGCACCAGGTGGCCCGTCTCGGCGAACTGGATGCCATATTCCATCGTCTCCCGGTCGCGGATTTCGCCCACGAGGATGACGTCGGGCGCCTGGCGCAGCGTGTTCTTGAGCGCCATGTGCCAGCTCTCGGTGTCGACACCCACCTCGCGCTGGGTCACGACGCAGTTCTTGTGCGTGTGCACGTACTCGATCGGGTCCTCGATCGTGATGATGTGGCCGCGGGTTTTGTCGTTGCGGTAGTCCACCATCGCGGCGAGCGAGGTCGACTTGCCCGAGCCGGTGGCGCCCACCAGGATCACGAGGCCGCGCTTCGAGAGCACCACTTCCTTGAGGATCGGGGGCAACTCGAGCTCGTCGATGGTCGGCACCTTGACGTTGATGGTGCGCAGCACCGCGCCCGTGAGGCCCATCTGCACGAACGCGCTGACGCGGAAGCGGCCGATGCCCGGCGGGGCGATCGCGAAATTGCACTCGCGCGTCGAGTCGAATTCCTTGGTCTGCCGATCGTTCATGATCGCGCGCACCAGCAGCTGCGCCTGTTCGGGCGTGAGCGGCTGGTTGGTCTGCGGCTTGATCTCGCCGTCGACCTTGATCGCGGGCGGGAAACCCGCGGTGATGAAGAGGTCGGACCCGTTGCGCTCGACCATGCGGCGCAGGAGGTCCTGCATGAGCTTGATGCCAGTATCGCGATCCATGGTGCTCCTTTCGTCGCCAGCGCCGCGTGGGCCCGTGCATTGCGCGCGGGCACCGCAGGCCCGCGGCTAGAAATCCTCCTTGTTCTGCGCCCGGTACCGCGCCTCTTCCTTGGTAATCACGCCTTTCTGCAGCAGCTCCTTCAGGCACTGGTCCAGCGTCTGCATGCCGGCCGCCTGGCCGGTCTGGATCGACGAGTACATCTGCGCGATCTTGCCTTCGCGGATCAGGTTGCGGATGGCCGGGGTGCCGATCATGATCTCGTGTGCCGCGACGCGGCCGCCGCCGATGCGCTTCAGCAGCGTCTGCGAGATGACGGCGCGCAGCGATTCGGACAGCATCGCGCGGACCATTTCCTTCTCGGCCGCCGGGAACACGTCGACGATGCGGTCGATGGTCTTGGCGGCCGAGCTCGTGTGGAGCGTGCCGAACACCAGGTGGCCCGTCTCGGCGCCCGTCAGCGCGAGGCGGATGGTTTCCAGGTCGCGCATTTCGCCGACCAGGATCACGTCCGGGTCTTCACGCAGCGCCGAACGCAGCGCCTCGGAGAAGCCCAGGGTGTCGCGATGCACTTCGCGCTGGTTGATCAGGCAGCGCTTCGACTCGTGGACGAACTCGATCGGATCCTCGATCGTGATGATGTGGTCCGGCCGGTTGTCGTTGATGTAATTGATCATGCCGGCGAGCGTGGTCGACTTGCCGGAGCCGGTCGGTCCGGTGACCAGCACCAGGCCGCGCGGCTGCATCGAGATGTCCTTGAAGATCTTCGGCGCGTTCAGGTCGTCGAGCGACAGCACCACCGAGGGGATGTTGCGGAACACTGCGGCGGCGCCGCGATTCTGGTTGAACGCGTTGACGCGGAAACGCGCCAGCTTCGGGATCTCGAACGAAAAATCGGTCTCGTAGAATTCTTCGTACGCCTTCCGTTGCTTGTCATTCATGATGTCGTACACCATGCTGTGCACTTCCTTGTGCGTCAGTGGTGGCATATTGATCCGCTTCATGTCGCCGTCGACGCGGATCATCGGCGGCACGCCGGATGACAGGTGCAGGTCGGAGGCATTGTTCTTTACGGCGAATGCCAGCAGTTGGGCGATGTCCACGGCCATCGTATCGGCTCCCTCGGGCCCGCGAGCCGCATCCGGGAACGGACGGGTCTTGCTGGCAGGCAAAGTATAGATCAGCCCCTCGGACCCCAATATGTTAACCGCTCCGCAGTTCTCACCCGCGACACTGCAATCTGTACGCGCGCGCATCGACAAAGCCGCCGCGGCGGCGGGTCGCAGGCCCGGTTCGGTCCGGCTGCTGGCCGTCAGCAAGCTGCAACCTGTGTCGATGATCCGCCAGGCAGCGGCCGCGGGACAGGTGGAGTTCGGGGAAAACTACGTCCGCGAGGGATGCGACAAGGTGGCTGCCCTGGCCGACGTGCCCGGCCTCGTCTGGCATTTCATCGGCCAGTTGCAGAGCAACAAGACACGCGAAGTCGCGGCACACTTCGACTGGGTGCATACCATCGATCGCGGCCGTGTCGCGGAGCGGCTGAACGCCCAGCGCCCCGCGCACCTGCCGCCGCTGCAGGTGCTGCTGCAGGTCCGCCTCGCCGATGAACCGGGCAAGGGCGGCGTCGCGCCCTCCGCGGCAGCGTCATTGGCCGCGACCGTTGCTGCGCTGCCGCGCCTGCAGTTGCGAGGGCTGATGTGCATTCCGCCACCCACGGTCGGCCTCGAACTGCAGCGCCTGCCTTTCCGCGAGCTGCGCCAACTGCTGCAGGCGTTGCAGGCGACCGGCTTCGACCTCGACACGCTGTCGATGGGCATGAGCGACGATCTCGAGGCAGCCATCCTCGAAGGCGCGACGATCGTGCGCGTCGGCACGGCGATTTTTGGACCGCGGCCGGGCTGACCCCGGGGTCACGGACACCAGGGAGCAAGCAGACGATGAGCCAGCAGCGGATCGCATTCGTAGGCGGTGGCAACATGGCGACGAGCCTGATCGGCGGGCTGCTCGCGCGGGGCGCGGCGGCCGCTGACATCAGCGTCGCCGACCCGGACACGAAACAGCGCGAGCGGCTCGCACGCGACTTTGGCGTGACGACAGTGGATTCGGCCACGGCTGCGGTGCATGGCGCGCAGACGGTGGTGCTTGCCGTGAAGCCGCAGCAGATGGCCGAGGTCTCGCGTGCCGTCGCCAGGCAGTTGCAGGCCAGCCGCGCGCTGGTGATCTCGATCGCTGCCGGCATCCGGCTCGCCGACCTCGCCCGCTGGCTCGGGCCCGGCGTGCCGCTCGTGCGCACGATGCCCAACCGCCCCGCCCTGATCGGGGCGGGCGTCACGGCCCTGTATGCGTCGCCGGAGGTCAGTGCCGAATCGCGCCAGACCGCGTCGGCCATCCTCGCAGCCTGCGGTCCCACGGTGTGGGTGCCGGAAGAATCCCAGCTCGATGTCGTTACCGCGGTTTCCGGCAGCGGCCCGGCGTACTTCTTCCTGCTGATCGAATGCCTCGAGGCCGCCGGAATCGAACTTGGTCTCGATCCGGCCACGGCGCGCACGCTCGCGATCGAGACGGCACGCGGATCGGGCCTGATGGCCGCCGAGGCGACCGATTCGCCAGAGCAGCTCCGCGCACAGGTCACCTCGAAGGGTGGCACGACCGCGGCAGCGCTCGAAGTGCTCGAAGCCGCCGGCGTGCGTGGTATTTTTGCGGCTGCCGTTGCCGCCGGCGCGCGTCGCTCGCAGGCGCTCGCCGCGGAATTCGGCGCTCTCTGACGCCCCCGTCCACTGTACCGGAAGGCTCCATGCAGGCCCTGCTCTTCATCCTCAATGCGCTGCTCACGCTGGTCGTGGTCGCGTTCCTGCTGCGCGTGCTGATGCCGCTCGTGCGCGCCGATTTCCGCAATCCCATCGGCGAGGCGGTGATGTCCGTCACCAATCCGCTGGTGCTGCCGCTGCGCAAGCTCCTGCCGCCCGGGAAGCGCTTCGATCCGGCATCGCTCGTCGCGCTGATTCTGGTGCAGCTGGCCGGCACGGCGCTGCTGCGCGCGGTCGCGGGTGGCGGCTTCAGCCTCGATGCGATCGTGATCGGCGGCTTCTACGCGCTGCTGCACACCGTCCTGCAGTTCTATTTCTTCGCCGTGCTGCTCTACGCGCTGCTCAGCTGGTTCGGCGGCGGGTACAACCCGGCGGCCCAGATCCTCGGTCGGCTGGTCGAACCTCTGCTCGCGCCCATCCGGCGGGTGGTGCCGCCGCTCGGCGGGTTGGACCTGTCCGCGCTCTTCCTGATGATCGCGCTGCAGGCGCTGCAGATCTTCCTGCGATGACACGCGGGCCGCGGCCCGGCCTGGCATCCATCGCATGACGGGCCCCGCGCATCGTGACGGCGCCGACTGGCTGCTCGACGTGCGTGTGCAGCCGCGCGCGTCGCGCACCGGGTTTGCGGGGCTCTTCGGCGACCGGCTCAAGGTGCGGCTGCAGGCGCCGCCGGTCGATGGCCGCGCCAACGCGGCCCTGCTGGAGTTCGTGGCCGACGCCTGCGGCCTGCCGAAGTCCCGCGTCACGCTCGAATCCGGACAGACCGGCCGCGACAAGCGCGTGCGCCTGCACGGCGTCGCGGCGCTGCCCACCGCACTGCAAAGCGCGATCGACGGCAACGGACCCTGACTCCGCGCGGTCACCGTGGCAATTCCGGCGCTGCCGTCCGATACGCTTGCGCGCACGCCGGGTCTATAGTGGCACCGCAAAGCGAAACTCGCGGGCGCGGCGGCAACGGCCCGCACCAAGCTGCAGGAGTACGTGCGATGAAGATTGCATCCAACGGTAACGAAAGCGCTTTTTCTGCGGGTAGCCGGCGGACCACTGCCGTCATCACCGCCATCTTCGCAGCCACCGCGGGCCTGCTGCTGCTCACTGCGTGCGGCCCCGACATCACCTCACCGCCGCCGCAGGCGCGCCCGAGCGAGAGCACGCAGACCGACTTCGGCGACCTCGAAGTGCACTACAACGCGGTGCGCACCGACCAGCTGACGCCCGAGGTGGCGCGCGCCTACGGCATCGAGCGCAGTGCCAACCGCGTGCTGCTCAACGTCGCAATGCTGCAGAAAACCCCGGGATCCGCGGCAGTTCCGGTGGACGGCACGGTCACGGTCGGCGCGCACAATCTCAACGGGCAGATGAAGGGCATGCAGATGCGGCGCGTGCAGGAAGGACCGGCGATCTACTTCATCGGCGAAGTCGGCATCAGCGGCGACGAGATTCTGGTCTTCAACATCAGCGTGACGCCCGCAACAGGCAGCGGCCGGCATGAAGTGCAGTTCAAGCGCGAGTTCAGCACCGACTGATTCGCCGCAGCACTAAAAAAATCGGTAAAAAATGTATTCGTAGTATTAACAAGCCTAGTTTTCATGGTATTTTTCGCGTGCTGACAGACTAACCTGGGGCCAGTGGCCCTCAGCACAACTAGGAGATACATCAAGATGGCAGCCAAGAAGAGCTCTGCTCCGACCAAGTCCGACATCCTCGCGCACATCTCGAAGGACACGGGCCTGTCGAAGAAGCAGGTGAGCTCGGTTTTCGAATCGCTCAACACCGTGATCAAGAAGAGCCTGAAGAGCCACGGCCTCTTCACGCTTCCGGGTCTCGCCAAGATGAAGGTCGTCAAGAAGCCCGCCACGAAGGCGCGCGAAGGCGTCAACCCCTTCACCGGCGAGAAGATGGTCTTCAAGGCCAAGCCGGCGAGCAAAAAGGTCCGCGTGATGCCGCTCAAGAACCTCAAGGGGTTCGTGAACTGAGCATGCGCTGACGTCAGCGCCAGTCGCTGCGAACGCCGGGGTGCCCACGCACTCCGGCGTTTTCTTTTGGGAGCCGGCAAGAGCCCGGTTTGGCTATGGTTTCAGCCTTCCCGCACGAATCCCAGGATCGCCTCGCGCAGCTGCGTGAGCTTGCCGTGGAAGAAGTGCTCGGCGCCCTCGATCACCTGCAGCCGCGGCTCCGGTGTGAAGCCCGCGGCCCACGCGCGCACCGCGGACAGTTCGATCAGCTCGTCCTGCTCGCCCTGCACGATCAGCCAAGGACAGCCGGGCCGCGTGACCGGCTGCGTGATGATGCGGCCCACGGGCGGCGCGATCGTCACCAGCCGCGCGGGCCGGGCGCCCTGCGTCGCGGCCTGCAGCGCGGTTGCCGCGCCGAACGAGAAACCGGCCAGCCACACCGCATCGCACGCGAAGTGCTGGCGGGCCCATGCCACGACCGCGACCACGTCGTCGAGTTCCCCAATGCCGTTGTCGTAGCGTCCGGCGCTCGCGCCGACGCCGCGGAAATTGAAGCGGACAGTGGCGGCGCCCGCCTCTTGCAGCGCGCGTGCCGCCGTATGCACCACCTTGTTCTGCATCGTCCCGCCGTGCAACGGATGCGGATGGCAGACGACGCCGATCACGCGCCGGTTCGCTGTGGCGGGCAGCGGGTCCTCGATACGGGCTTCGAGCATG
>Ga0114939_10003230_pt1 | contig 11514 bp, 10 predicted proteins | sample AshMeaCrysSpring_FD_87196 | JGI IMG/M metagenome (GOLD analysis project Ga0114939, IMG submission 87196) | Groundwater microbial communities from Big Spring, Nevada to study Microbial Dark Matter (Phase II) - Ash Meadows Crystal Spring | ecosystem: Environmental > Aquatic > Deep subsurface >... | reverse complement strand
TGAATTATAATTTTTGTGCAGAGCGCTCTCGGCGCATACCAACGGTTGGCGATAGCCTAGACGCAAAGTATCGTTGTTTATTTTTCTCAAAAATAGCCATTCATATTTCTATTCAGCAACGCCAAAAATCATGGTTTTATTGTAATATTTGTGACATTTTTATATTCCTTCCGGGTCTTTTTGCGTAAAGGTGCCTTAAAGTGAAATAGTATTACATCATCTTTATTGGGTATTTGTGGAACAGGCAGGAGAGCCTGTTTTTGTTAGATAAAAAATTTTCCACCAACAGGCGGGACGCCCCGAAGCGCGTAGCGTGCCCGGAAGCGGGCATAGTTTGGCGGGACGGAAACCGACACCCCCAACTTGTCGGGGGTTCCACGAAATCTGTCATACCATTTCACGCGCAACAGTGATATAAATTATTTCTCCCCATCCACCAGCCCCCTTCCCCCTGCTATATATTTCTATCAACCTTAAAGTGAAATGGTATTACACCCAACCTAGGATTTTTCTACCTTTGTTTTACACTTTGGCTAAAGTCACAATTTCATCCTGGTCTTGATACTTACCTTGACGAGTTTCATAGCTAACAGAACAAGGCTCGCCTTCAAAAAATAATAATTGCACTACACCTTCATTGGCATAAATACGACAATCAGCGTTGGAGGAGTTTGAAAATTCTAAAGTTAAATGTCCCCTCCACCCGGCTTCGGCGGGGGTTAGATTTGCGATAATTCCGCAGTTATGGACAAAGATTCCCGCATCTAAGGCAAAATTTCCAGCTTCCGGAACTGTTAAACAATAAACATCATGGATACCAGGAACATCTTCTATGGAAATAACCTTATGATTTTTTAACGGTGTTTGGGATGGTAAACCTCTAAATGCATTTACGACTTCTGGAAAGCGGCGAAAAACAGAGCCTTTGATATCTACATAATTAGCCTGAGTCTTAAACACATGCTTATCAAAATCCTCACCCAATCCAGGGCATTGTCGCAGATTCCATTCATCGCTTAAACGATGAGTTGGATCAAGATGACCGTTAAGTGGCTGGTAAACAGATTCATAACCGCGAACTAGTTGACGGTATAAAGGCATGAGAGAATCTTGAGGTCTAAGATTACCAGCCTCAACCATGCGACCATCTCTAGTCATAAATAAATGGTCAGGAGTACAAAAAATAGATTCTTCATTATCCAAAGTCACTTTTAATAAAGAATCTCTACCTATATAACGGGGATTTTCTAAAAGGGTGACTATTATTCTTCCATGCTGGCTGATGCTATAACCCCAAAATTTTTCTCCTGTTTCGGCTCGTTTAGCCATTTCTTCTAAGGTTGGAGATGTGCCGTCAACTAAAGCTACTTTAGTGTCACTTTTAAAACATCTCGCGTATGTGGAATTATGTACAATTATGTCATTAGCAATAAAATTTTTTACTTCAGGTACTGAAATATCGTAAACTTCTTCCACGCCTGCTTCTTGGATTGATGTAATTTCATCCCATAGAATATGCTCGTGTTCTTTTGGTTTTGATTTTGTTGCCAAAAGAATAGGGTACATTTTTTCTTCAAATCTTTTTTGCTTAGTTGAACCAGGTAAGAAACCTATTTCGTGAAAAAATTTCAAGATAGACTCTGAGGATTGAAATGATAAAGAATAAGCAGTTTTCCCATTTTTGGGATATCTGGCTCGAATTTGGCTGGGAATACCAAATCTTAATAATAAATGATGGATATCGCGAATAAGTCTTTCGCTAATAGAACAATATTCTACTGCTAGAGTTGGTTTTGCCCTTGTTGATTGTCCGGCGATATAAACGCTGCCATCTCCTGAAAATAAAGCACGTAAAAAAGCTGCTACTACTAATTTAGGTGCTATAAATACTCTTTGAGGAACAAATTTTCCTCCTGCCCCTACATTTAAACCGTAGGATTGCAGCCATAAATTACAGCGATTATGGGTGACAATTCCACCTCTTCCAGCTTGGTTGACTAAACGATAACCATAATTCTTACCTTTATCAGTGACAACCTGATCAACAACTGTCTTGGCACAATCTCTTAAAGTACTCACAAGTACCTCATCTTCTGAGGTAAATACAGGGCTATTTCCTGGAGTATGGCATTGTCCTTCAGAAATCATTAAGCCCAGTAATAAGGCTTCATCAATTGTTAAATCACCGTTACCAAAAATGGGTATTTCTCTGGGTGTTGCTATTTTTACACCTGCTTCTAAAGTTTCTAAAGATTTCCAACCAGTTTCCGTTAAAAATGGATGATTAGCAGTGGCTGTAATTGCAGCACCTTTTTTGGTAATAACCTTAAATACAGGTTTAATTCCTTGGGAGATAAAACCTGTCGCCTGGGTTTTGACAATTCCTTGGGATTCTTTATAGCTTGCCGTGTGACCGCCTAAAAATTCTTTGATTGGTAAATAAGCACCAGAAGCGGCATCAACTATTTTTGTATCTCCAGTTAAACATTTACCGATACATATAACAGATATATTATCTGGAACACTTATTTTTTCTAAGGCAACGCCTAAACCATAGGAATGGGCTGGAAGTATAAAGTAATTATCTTTTCCATCTGTATGGAGTTGACTGGATTCGAGGTTTTGGGGGTTAAATTTTTTGGGGTCAATAACTGTTCCGGGGATGTGGCGAAAAATGCGGAATTCTTTGGGGGAAAGACGAATATCGTAACCGTAGGAAGATAATCCGTAGCTGATGACGCGACGGGAGGTTTCGTTTTCCTTTGTTTCGCGAATTAAGCTAGGCTCGAAGGGAGATATCATGCCTTGTTGAGCTTTTTCTTTAATCCAAATGTCGTTTTTAATCACGAGAATTAATTTATTTTAAAGCAGATATTAGGATAACTCGAAGTGGTAAATTATGGGCAATATTTTTAACTAAGAGACAGGCCGGATGCCTGTTCCACAAATTTTCTACTAATGTCTATTGGAGATCAGCTTTCGGGCAATATTTTAACTAAGAGACAGGCAGGATGCCTGTTCCACAAATGTCTATTGGAGTGTAAAGAGATCGGCTTTCGGGCAATATTTTTAATTAAGAGACAGGCAGGATGCCTGTTCCACAACAAATTTTCTACAAATCTCTATTGGAGTATTTTAAGGACGGTGTTGACGACGAATTTCTGTTATTTGGTCTGCTATATCTAATAATGATTTGGGCATTTCTGAACCGGTGAAAATAATATCTACGTTGGCTGGGCGGTTTGTAAGGAAGGATAAAACTTCGCTTTCTGAAATAAAACCAAAGTTAATCGCTAAACTTAATTCATCTAAGACTACTAGGGAATATTTTCCTTCATTGACTTTTGTTTGTGTATGCTGCCAGAGATTTTTAAGGGCGATCGCTTCTTTGTCGTCTAGCTGAGCTGTGTCAATATGCCGTGGTAAGTCGCAACGAATCCAATCCAAATATTTACCTAACTGTGTTGAGTTTTCCGGCCCTTGATTAATTCCACCTTTGAGAAATTGGACTATTAAAACTGGTGTCCCTTGTCCGGCTATTCTCAATGATTGAGCCATGACGTTTGTAAAAAAGTCTCTATGGCAACTTGTAAAAACTTGTATCAGTCCTTCTACCGGGTATGGAGAATTGAAATTTTCTTTGAGATTTGTGTTTTCTAGCTGGGCAATCATAGGGTTATGTTTTGGAATTTATACAGAAATCCCATATAACAACAATAAAGCTGCTGTGGGAAATATCTTTTAGGAATTGTTCTAAAAATATCTTTTATATTTGCTGGATAGATATATAGTTTTATATGGCTTTGGATGATGTCTCTCCTTATCAAATACTTGGTTTGGTGTTTAGCCAAGGGTTCGGTGTTGCTTATTTCATCTGTTGCTTATTTCATCTGTTGCTTATTTTATAGCTATTTCCGTTGACATTCCCGTTGACATATTTGAGGTTTGAATTAAATTAGGCGTAAAAATAAAAACATAGATATATGTTGTCGAATAAATGAATATAGCCTATAAGGAGGTCAATATCAGAAAATATGCTGATGTTAAAAATGTTATTTATTACTTTATTTTGATAAAGATAAATAATCTAACCGACAACTTAACAGATAAGTTGGCGGGCAATCTGAGTGCTAATTTGGCAAATTAAAACAATTGGTGTGTAGGTGTAGGAGTAAATTGTGGTGAGATTAGTGATTTTAGGAGGTTCGGGGGCAGGAAAAAGTACTCAAGCACGGGGGTTGTGCGAGCATTTTCAAATTCCTGTGATTTCTACTGGCGATATTTTAAGGGAAGCGATCGCCGAAAGTGAAAATGAGTCGGAGGCTAATCAGTTAGGACAAATAGCGCGGTTGTATATTAATCGGGGGGAATTGTTGCCTGATGAGGTGATGATTGATTTTATCCGTGCCTATTTGCAGGAATATAATTTAAGTAATGGTTGGATTTTAGAAGGATATCCTCGGACGGCTTTTCAATGTGAGGAGTTAGATTTTTTATTGGAGAGTTTAGAGCAAAGGTTGAGTTGGGCTGTTTATTTACAGGTTCCAGAAGCTGTGATGGTAAATAGGTCTTTGGGGCGATCGCTTCCTGATGACCAACCGGAAATTGTCCAGCGCCGCATAGAGTTATTTTACGAGCGAACTATTCCAATATTGGAATACTATGACCGCAAACGCTGTTTATTAACAATAAATGGAGATCAGCCGCCGGAATTTGTTCAGCAGAACATTTTAGAAATCCTTAAAGCATAGGAGAGATTACTGATTTAGTTGTTATCCTTAATTAGGTTTTTGAGGCTATTCCTATGCTTTGGCAGCGTCCAGACGGTCGTCAACCTTATGAACTCCGTCCCATCAGCTTTTATCCTGGTTTTACTCGTTATGCACCGGGTTCGGTGTTAGCAAAATCTGGTGATACTCATGTTTTGTGTACCGTAAGTGTTGCAGAAACTGTTCCAAAATTTCTTGCTGGTACGGGGAAAGGATGGTTGACGGCAGAATATAGAATGCTGCCATCGGCTACTCAACCAAGACATGAGAGGGAGTTATTAAAATTATCTGGGAGAACCCAGGAAATTCAGCGTTTAATTGGGCGTAGTTTGCGAGCAGCATTAGATTTAGATGCTTTGGGGGAGCGAACTCTCACCATTGATGCGGATGTATTACAGGCTAATGCTGGGACTAGGACAACTGCTATTACAGGTGGTTTTGTAGCTTTGGCTTATGCCATATCCCATTTAATGGAGCAAGGATTATTAGAGCGATCGCCTTTAATAGGCCAGGTAGCGGCTATATCTGTAGGCTTATTAGAAGGGGAGCCGTTTTTAGATTTAGATTATACGGAAGATGTGGCGGCGGCGGTTGATTTTAATGTCGTGATGAATCAACACTTGGGAGTAATTGAAGTCCAAGGCACTGCGGAGGAGGGATATTTTACTCGTCAGCAGTTAAATCAATTACTAGATTATGCAGAAAAAGGGATTCAGCAGTTGTTAATAGCCCAAAGAGAGGCTATACCTAACTGGAATCAAATTTATCAAGGATAGTTGGGAAACCAGGTTTATGGAAAAATCTGGTTTTTTAATCATCAGGACTTACGCAAAAATTGTCACATTGTTTTTGTTTGTAGTTGGGCGAAGAGCGCCCATATTTTTGGAGGGAAGACAGCCCAACGCGCGAACATGAGCCGCAGTGCCAGTTGCGTAAGTCCTAATCATGTCAAAATTACAAGAGGTTAAAATGACGGCAACAAAAGCAAGAATTGAAATCCTGACAGATAAACAAGCCTTAGTTAAGCGCAGTTTAGAATTAATTCTTTCCAAAATTGACACCGCCATTAGCTCGCGAGGTCTATTTACCATCGCCCTTTCCGGAGGTAGTACACCCAAGCCACTCTACGAGGCGATCGCAAAACAAAATCTTCCCTGGGATAAAATCCATGTATTTTGGGGAGATGAGCGTTATGTAGCCCCAACTCATCCCGATAGTAATGAGTTAATGGCAAGACAAGCCTGGTTAGACAAGGTAGATATTCCAGCCCAAAATATCCACGCCATCCCAACTTTAGAGGGAAATCCCCAAATCTCTGCCGCCAACCACCAACAACATTTATTAGAATTTTTTAATATAGCGCCAGGAAATATCACCCCAGAAACCTTTCCTTCTTTAGACGTAACTTTATTAGGAATGGGAGACGATGCCCATACAGCATCACTATTTCCCCACACAGAAGCTTTAAAAATCACAGATAAGTTAGTCACGGTGGGAAATAAAGATACTAGTCTCCGCATCACCTTTACTTACCCATTTATTAACGCATCTCGTTGTGTAATATTTCTAGTCGCAGGAGCAAGCAAACAACCCGCCCTAGCTTCTGTATTTGCACCGGAAGCAGATAATTTTGCCTATCCCTCTCGTTTTATAAAACCTCAAGAGGAACTTTGGTGGTTATTGGATGAGTCAGCTGGTGAGGAGATGAAGTAGAGGAGGCCAGGGAAGCGAAGCCACCCCCACGACTATAACTCTCGCCTAATTGTTACAATCGGAAGCTAGAGTTATTTCTCTATAAATTCCACTATTATTTGTTCCGTCAACTTTAAAAAGGCTAAATTTTATGGTTGTTTGTCCAAATTGCAATCATTCTAACCCCGATGGCGCAGTTCAGTGTGAAGCTTGTTACACGCCATTGCCGGCTACGATGAGTTGTCCTAGTTGTGCTTCGACAGTGCAAGTTGATGCGGCTTTTTGCGGCCAGTGTGGATTTAACCTACGTTCAGCGACAGCTACTACTGGTGCAGGTAGTGCGGCAACAGGCACAACACCTATTCCTGCAACAGTTGCTGTGGAACCAAAGCCGCATATCCCATCTTTAACAAATCCAGACCCTTTAGTAAAGCCATCTTATACTCCTAACATTCCTGACCCTGACCCTTCTGCCTTACCTCCCACTTCTGTAAATACGCCCACATACTCAAATCCAGTAACTTCAAATCCAACAAGTCAGCCACCCATACCATTAAGTCAACCACCAACACCACCAATTCAGCCAGTGGTGCCACCAAGCCGACCAGCTGGGTCTGCGGTTAGTAGTACCCAATTACAATTATTAAGCGCCAGACTTATTCACGTCCAGACAGATAGACCCATTGAATTACCTCAAAATCTATCCGTAGTTCACATGGGCAAACCTAATGACCGCATTCCTCCAGATATAGATGTATCGGGCTTTCCTAATTCCGAAATTGTTTCTCGGATACATGCTGACATTAGGATGGAAGGGGATTCCTATTATCTTGAAGACGTAGGTAGCGCCAACGGCACCTATGTAAATAACCTGCCATTATTACCTGGAAATCGCCATCGGTTGCGTCCGGGCGATCGCATTGCTTTAGGTAAAGGTGATTTAGTGACATTTTTATTTCAAATGTCTTAATAAAAACTAAATTTTAACTCTCACCCTTCCTCTCTCCCAAATCTCTTAAAGGGAGTGCCCAGGGGTGGGGGATAAATTAAAGGATTTGGTTTTGGCTTATGTTGGGTTTCCCTACGCTACACCGCCACTTGCTTTATACCGGGGAAGCCTTCCACTCCAGCGGCTCCCCAACCTACAATTCACTAAAATTTACTCCTCTTCCACCTCTCCACCGGGCAACCAGATAGTAATTTTATAGAGTATAAAGTAATAAGTTTTACAGAAAATATTGCCAAGGTGATTACACTAACCCTCCTACATCCACTACATATTGCTCCGCCGCAAAAATGGACTTTTGAGGACGAACCAATTATCCGCATTGGACGGGGAACAGATAATCATGTAGTCATCTATAGCGCTGTAGTTTCTCGCCGTCATGTGGAAGTTAGGCGTTATGGTGAAGGGTGGCAAATTTTTAACGTTGGGAAAAATGGTACTTATGTAGATGGAGAGTCCATAGTTCAAAAACCTATAAATAATGGCGTTATTTTTCGCCTTGCTCGCTCTGGTCCTCAAATTAAAATTAATTATGAGTAATAAAATATATAAGTATACAGAATATTATTAATTAAATTTTTCTTGCCCCAATTCTCAATAATTTACAAATAAACTAGAGTCAACATGTAATAAATTACCTAACGCTAAAGAGAAAAGTATTGGGCGAATAGAATTCGCTACTACACAAGCAAAGTCCACCTTCGTGGACTACAAAAAGCTAAATTTGGGGTGGGTTTTGTCCTTATAGCCGATACGACAAATTAATTTATGATAATTATACCTCATGCCGTTTCTGGATGAAGATGGGCTGAATTAGCCTCGCGTTGGTGGGCTTTGTAGACGTAGCCCCAGGCTTCTAGCCTGAGGGCGATATAGCGCAACTTCACATAGAATTGGGATCAGCTTTTTTTATGGCTTTCTTGAATCGAAGTGCCTCAAAAAAGAAATCTATAGTTAGGATGGAGTTAAAGAAAACTCCTTTTTACTTATGAGCGCACAGGATAAATATTTTAAATCGTTATTTAACACACAAACCCCTGAATCCGTTGATAAAATGGGGCTGGCGTGGCTTCTAACAGCAGCATTTGCAACTATTATTATTTGGCAGCTACCGGGCGGCGAATATATTTTATACCCATTTACTATTTTAGCCACGTGGTTTCATGAAATGGGTCATGGAATTGCAGCTTTATTATTAGGGGGAAATTTTCAGAAGTTACAAATTTTTCCAAATGGTTCTGGTGTGGCATATCACAGCGGAAGTTTATTTTTAGGGCCTATTGGTCGTGCCATTGTAGCCGCAGCGGGACCGATGGGGCCGCCCATTGCCGGGGCGGGATTAATTTTAGCTTCCCGTAACTTTAAATCAGCCTCCCTATGTTTAAAAATCCTGGGTGGATTTCTTTTGGTTTCCACAATCATTTGGGTGCGATCGCCCTTTGGATACGTGATGATACCCCTACTAGGATTAGTGATTTTGGGTATTTCTTTAAAAACCCCCCGTTGGCTACAGGGTTTAACAGTTCAGTTTTTAGGTGTCCAAGCTTGTATCAGCACATATCACCAAATAGATTATTTATTTAGCCGGTCAGCAGGGCCTCTTGGTGTTTCAGATACCGGAGTAATTCAACAACAATTACTATTACCCTACTGGTTTTGGGCTACATTAATGGCCATTTCCTCCCTCGTAATTTTGGTACAAAGTCTTAGAATCACTTATCGGGAAGTAGGGAAGGCGAGGGAAGGGTCTGGGATGTAGGGGATGTAGGGGAGATAGCCATTAGCATTTAGCAATTAGCAGTTAGCCACTAACAATAAATATGTCTAACTATTCAGGGTTAAAAGGATTTCGTGCATCTTTTTTAGACTTTGTAGAAGACCCATTTTTTTATAGCGAATCAGAAAGCGTTCGCTATATACCAGACGGTTTATTAATAATAGAAAATGGTAAAATCAAGGAATTAGGAAATTACGAAAATCTCAAAGAAAAATATTCAAAAATACCCATAACATCCTATCCCGGCAAAATAATAATGCCTGGATTTATAGATATACACGTTCATTTTCCCCAAACAGAAATGATAGCCGCCTATGGGGAACAACTTTTAGAATGGTTAGATAAATATACCTTCCCAACGGAAAAGAAATTTCAAGATAAAGAATATGCTGATAAAGTAGCTTCCATATTTATCAATGAATTACTCAGAAATGGAACCACAACAGCTTTAGTTTTAGCAGCGGTATTTCCCCAATCAGTAGATGCCTTTTTTGAAGAAGCTAGTCGCCGCAATCTGAGAATGATTGCTGGTAAAGTAATGATGGACAGAAATGCACCTGATTTTCTTAAAGATACAGCAAAAAGTTCCTATGAAGACAGTAAAAAACTCATTGAAAAATGGCATAATCAAGGACGCTTACTTTATGCCGTCACTCCTCGATTTGCCATAACTTCTACCCACGAACAATTAAACTTCGCTGCCCAATTATTAAAAGAATTTCCAGATGTTTATCTACATACCCATCTTTCCGAAAATATAAATGAAGTAGCTTTTGTCAAAGAAATTTTTCCAGAATGTCATGACTATCTAGATGTATATGACCGCTTTGGCTTAGTTGGTAAAAGGTCAATATTTGCCCACGGAGTACATTTAACAGATTCAGAATTTCAAAGATTATCACAAGCGAAATCCACCATTGCCTTCTGTCCAACTTCTAATATGTTTTTAGGTAGTGGTTTATTTAAAATAGAAAAAGCCAAATCAACACAACATCCCATTAAAGTTGGATTAGCAACAGATGTCGGTGCAGGTACAAGTTTTTCCATGTTACAAACTGCCAACGAAGCCTATAAAGTCGCCCAACTCAGACAACAAAAGCTTTCCCCATTTCAAGCTTTATTTTTAGCGACTTTAGGTGGTGCTAGGGCATTATCATTAGAGGATAAAATTGGTAATTTTGACATTGGGAAAGAAGCTGATTTTATTGTTTTAAATCCTAAAGCTACACCTCTTATGGCATTTCGCAATCCTCCAAAAATTGCCACTTCTTTAGAAGAGTTAGCAGATAAAATTTTTAGTTTAATTATTATGGGCGATGATAGGGCAGTTAGCGCGACTTATATTAATGGAGAAATTGTATTATTCTAATTCATCATACTTAAAGCTTTGCTATATCAAAGTTAACAAAAGATATAAGTAAGGAGTTATATTATATCAAATCCGGTAGCTTATGAGTAATAAAACCGCTCCTGAGCCAAGGACACCAAGGGAAGAGAAAAGAGAGAATAATACCGAAGAAGTGCGGATTTGATATTATTTGTTATTTTTAATTAAATTTCAGCCTCAATTATAGAAATAATAGCTATAGAAATTTCTGACATCTCAATATCAGAAATCATGCCAATCTTGCGAATAAATCTTTGCAAATCTACTCCTCTCAATTGCAATGTATCAATAGCAGAAGCTTTGTTTAAATTATTTGTTGTATTTGGCTCAATTTTAATCAGCCATATGTTACTACTAAAATAAGGTTTCCAATCTGTAATAGGAGCTACCAGTTTAATCGGCAATTTACCTATAGAATCAGAACTAATAACAACATCTGCACGTATTTTCTTAATTTCTTACCCCAGAGTAGGGTCAAAATTAAGCAACCAAATTTCCCCACGCTTGGGTAATTCTAAATCAGTAATCAATGATGTCACCTGCCATTAATTCTTGCCACTCAGTATTCCCTTGGTAAATAAAGAAAGATTACAAAAAAGTTTGGAGCAAACAGCTAAAGGTTTTGGATTGAAAAATAAACCAAAGGTAGAGGATATTTTTACGGATAAGTTTTTGCCCAATAAAGAGCAAAGATTAGTGCCAACAAAGGGGGAAATGAAGGCTTTGAATTAGGTTTGTTAATTGCTAGTTGCTAATTGCTAATTGCTAATTGCTAATTGCTACAGGGATAGCCGCAACTGGCACTGCGGCTCATGTTCGCGCGTTGGGCTGTCTTCCCTCCAAAAATATGGGCGCTCTTCGCCCAACTACAAACAAAAACAAT
>Ga0114939_10003229_pt1 | contig 11515 bp, 10 predicted proteins | sample AshMeaCrysSpring_FD_87196 | JGI IMG/M metagenome (GOLD analysis project Ga0114939, IMG submission 87196) | Groundwater microbial communities from Big Spring, Nevada to study Microbial Dark Matter (Phase II) - Ash Meadows Crystal Spring | ecosystem: Environmental > Aquatic > Deep subsurface >... | reverse complement strand
TGCTCGCCGGTGGTCGGGTCCAGATGCCTGACCCTGGCGCTGGGCCCCCACTGGACGACCATGAGGTTGCCGTCCTCGTCCCATCCGAGCGCCTCGCTGCCCTCGGAGATGCGCACCTCGACGCTTCGCGCCGTCGACAGGTCGACGATCCGCAGCGAGGTCGCCGGCTCACCCTCGTTGCGGGCGTAGGCGACGAATCCGGTCAGGCCGCTGCCCGCGAGGTCGGCGAACTCGGGAGCGGACTGCGCACCGACGAGCACCACCACCAGGATCGCGACGACAGCTATCACGCCGGCGCCGACGATGGCGATCAGTCGTCGATCACGCATCGGCGGTCTCCTCCTGCTGGACCGTGACGTCGGTCGGTCCGGCTTCGGCCGCAGCCCGCCGACCCAGGCGCACCGCGGCGACGACGACGGTCAGCGTCACGACACCGGTGAGCAGGATCGCCACCGGCACCACCACGGATCCCTCGAAGGCGGTGATCACCGTGGCGGGGATCCACACCACCAGCCCCGCGACCCCGATGACCAGCAGCGCCCGCAGGTCGAGGATCGTGGACAGGTAGACCAGCCCGAGCCCGACGACGATGCCCACACCGGACCAGATCGGCTGCTCCCCAGCCACCCCGAAGCCCACACCGAGCGCGAGCAGGCCGCCCAGGACCCATCCGGTGCGTGCCGGACGGAGGATCCCGCCCCAGGTGAGCAGCAACCAGATCGCGCCCAGCACGAGCCACCCGAGGCTGAACACCCAGGGCTCATCCAGCGGCAGCAGCGACCCGAGCGTGGTGAGGAGGAACACGGCGGCGGCGGCCAGCCCGACCTGCTGCAGCACGGTGGGTGCCAGCAGGTACAGCACGACCGCAGCAACGGCCGTGCAGCCCGCCGTCACGGTGACGGCGACGTCCTCGTCGAGGTCGAGCGCTTCGAACAGCACCAGCGCAGCTGTGGCTGCCACGCCGGCCAGGGTGAGCAGCCAGGCGAAGGACGCCGCGCGACGCGCCGGTGCGGCGTCCGAGCGGTACATCGCCAGCCCGGTAAGCAGCAGGACGGTGGTGACCACGGCGGCGAGGCCGATGCGGCTCCAGGTGGCCATCTGGTCCCAGACCTCAGCGCCGAACAGAACCAGCGCGAGCGCCACCAGCGCCGCACCGAGGTAGCCGACCGGCTCCACCCATCGCGGCAGCTCGTGGGCATCCGCCGTGGCCTCGTGGGCCCGAATGGCATCGGCCTGGTCGGCGGTGATCAGCCCCGCGTCGGCCCAGGTGTCCAGGTGGTCGAGAAGATCGACATCGCGTGTCATCGGGATTCACCGTCCCTTCTCCTAGCCTGTACTCCCCTGGCGGGGGACGGGGCAGAGTCGAAGGACCGCAATCCATCAGGCCGGATCGGTGCAGGTGAGACGTGCATCGTGACGGGTGCTGCCGCCCGGACGGGCCGCGGCTAGACTCCCTCGCCGTGGTCCTGGTGATGCTCGGAGCGAGCCATCACGACGTGGACCTCGATCTGCTCAGCCAGTTGTCGTTGGCCGAGGACGGGCTGGCGGTCCGGCTCATCTCGTCACATCCGCACGTGCGTGGCGCCGTCGTCCTGTCGACCTGCAACCGCTTCGAGGTGTACCTCGACCTGGACCGCTTCCACAGCGCGGTCGACTTCACCATGGACAGCATCGCCGAGTCGTCCGGCGTCGAACCGCGCCTGGTGGTCGACCGGATGAGCGTGCTGCTGGGCACGCAGGCCGCCCAGCATCTGTTCTCCGTCGCGTCCGGGCTGGAGTCGATGGTCGTCGGTGAGGACGAGATCGCCGGCCAGGTCAGACGCGCCCTGGCCACCGCGCGCCAGCAGGGCACCACCAACCCGACCCTCGAGCGCCTGCTCCAGCATGCGCTGTCAGCCTCGAAGGCGGTCAGCCATTCCACCGGGCTGGGCGTGGCCGGACGTTCCATCGTCGGCGTGGGGCTGGACCTGCTCGAGCAGCGCCACGGGCGGCTGCACGGACGTCGCACGCTGGTGCTGGGCACCGGCGCCTACGCCCGCGTGGTCGTCGCATCGCTGCAACGACGCGGCTGCACCACTATCGACGTCTACTCCGCGTCCGGTCAGGCGACGCTGTTCGCCGCCAGCCACCCGGTTCGGCCCGTGCCGGACGCTGCGCTGGTCGATGCGCTGGCCGCCGCCGACCTGGTGGTCGCCACCAGCGGCGGCACCCCCCATCTGCTCGACGCCACCCTGATCAGCGCCGCCCGCCCCGCGCCGTCCCCGACACTGCCGATCATGGACCTGGCACTGTCCTCCGACGTGCATCCCGACGTGCGCGCCCTGTCTTCGGCCGACGTGATCGACCTGGAGCTCATCGGCCGGCACGCACCCGAGGAGCACGCGACGGCCGTGCTGCACGCCCAGGACATCGTGCTGCGAGCGGTGGAGGAGTTCGAGGAGCACGAGCGGGGCCGCACCGCCGACCACGCCGTGGTCGCGATGCGTGCGCACGTCATGACCATCATCAACGAGGAGCTCGAACGCATCCGCGGTCGTGTGGACCCGGAGACCGCCGAGGAGGTGGCCCGCTCGCTGCGCCGGGTCTCCAACGCCATCCTGCATCAGCCGTCGGTGCGGGCCCGCGAGCTCGCACGGACGGGTGACTTCGGCGAGTACCGCCGAGCCATCCACACCCTGTTCGGGATCGACGTGGGCTCCATCGCGTCCGACTGAGGCGTCGCTCCCCTGCGTCCGACGAAGGGCTATTCGACCGGCGCGGCCTCGCGCAGCTTGCCCAGGAACGCCCGCATCCAGCCAGGATGGTCCGGCCAGGCCCGCCCGGAGACGACGTTGTCGTCGACCACCGCGTCGCCGTCCACGAACGTCGCGCCGGCCACGGTGACGTCCGGCGCGCAGGCGGGGTAGGCCGCGGTGGTCCGCCCCGCCAGCACCCCCGCCGCGGCCGCGACGATCGGGCCGTGGCACAGCTGCGCCACCGGCTTCCCCGCGTCGTAGAAGTGCCGCACGATCCGCTGGCAGTCGGCGTCGTTGCGGATGTACTCCGGCGCCCGACCCCCCGGGATGACCACGGCGGCGTAGTCCGCCGGGTCGACGTCGGCGAACGCCACGTCGGCCGGCCAGGTCCGTCCGGGCTTCTCGGTGTAGGTGTCGAACCCGTCGACGAAGTCATGCACGACGAACTGCAGCTTCTTCTTCTCCGGGGCCGCGATGTCGACCTCGTACCCCTCCTCGACCAGGCGCTGGTAGGGGTACATGACCTCGAGGTCCTCGGCTGCGTCGCCGGTGACGACGAGCACCTTCGGCATAGAGCCTCCCTGTCGGGACGAGCGATGGACGGCGGTCGGCGGAGCCGACTACTCCGCCGACTCGCCAGCCTTCATCTGCTCCAGTGCGGCCGTGACCCGGCGATGGGCCTCCCAGATGACCTCGGGCAGGCCGTGGAACTGCTCGAGATGGGTGGTGCGGTGCTCCATCTCCTGCAGCCAGCGGTCCACGTCGATCGAGAGGATCCGCTCCAGGTCCTCCGGCGGGATGTCGACGTCGGTCAGGTGGAGCTCATCCTCGGTGGGGATGATGCCCACCGGGGTGTCCTGGCCGGTCACCTCGCCGTTGCGCAGCTGCATGAGCCACAGCAACGGGCGCAGGTTCTCCCGGTAGCCCGGCCAGAGGAAGTGCCCGTCCTCAGGGTCGCGCTGGAACCAGTTCACGTGCGCGAAGATGGGCTGCACCTTGGCCGCGCCGACGATCTTGAGCCAGTGGGCCGCGTAGGCACCCTCCGGGTAGGACATGAACGGGCGCATCGACATCGGGTCGTAGCGCAGCTCGCCCTCCTTGCCCTCGGCGGCGAAGGTCGCCTCGGCACCCAGGGTCAACCCGTCGTAGACGCCTTCGGCCAGGTCGTGCATGGCCCGGATCAGGGGCTCCCGGTCACGGGTGCGCCCGCCGAAGATGATCCCGTCGATGGGCACACCGTGCGGGTCGTCCACGTCCGGGGCGCAGTTCGGGACGTTGTGCAAGGAGGTGGTGAACCGGCTGTTCGGATGCGCCCACGGGTCGGTGCTGCCCGGCTCCCGATCCGCGATCAGCGCGCCCTTCCAGTCCCGCCATCCGGTGACGTCAGCGGGGGGCTGCTTGGTCTTGCCCTCCCACCAGACCTCCTGGGTGATCTCGTTGTAGGCGACGTTGGTGAACAGCGCGCCGGTGCCCTGTGCAACGGACTGCACAGCGGTCGGGTTCGTCTTCTCGTTCGTGTCCTTGGCGACACCGAACACGCCGTACTCCGGGTTCATCCCGTACAGCTTGCCGTCGTCCGGGTTCACCCACAGCCAGGCGATGTCGTCACCGTAGAACGTCACGTGGTACCGGTCGCCGAGGCTGTCAGGGGCCAGCATCATGGCGAGGTTGGTCTTGCCCGAGGCGCTGGGGAACCCGCCGCAGATGTGGTAGGTCCGCCCGGTCTGCTTGTCCTCGATGCCGATGAGCATGAACTGCTCGGACAGGAACTGCCCCGAGGCCCATCCGTCGTAGGAGGCCTGGCGCAGCCCGTGCGCGATCTTGCCGAGCAGCGCGTTGCCGCCGTAGGAGGAGCCGAAGTGCAGGATCGTCCGCTCGTCACCGACGGTGACGAAGTAGCGCTTGTCGTCCGGGGTGCCCTGCCCGAGGTTCTCCAGGTCGCCGGTGACGTGGACGGCCCGGACGAAGCGGTCCGGGTGCGAGAGGTTCTCCACCAGCTGCGGGCCGACCCGGGCCATCCGGATCATGTGCAGCACGACGGTGCGATGATCGGTGAGCTGCACGCCGGCGGCGAAGTCCTCCAGCGGCGCACCGGGCGCGGCCATCAGGTAGGGGATCACGTACATGGTCTTGCCGGCCGATGCTCCGCGCATCCGCTCCTTGAGCAGCTCCTTCATCTCCGCGGCAGGCCGCCAGTTGTTGTATACGCCCTTGTCTTCGGGGTGGTTGGTGGCCACGACCGTCCGCTCCTCGGTGCGAGCGGTGTCCTTCCAGTAGCTGCGCGAGTAGTACAGCCCCTCGCCGGCCGGAACGATCTCCCCGGCGTCCAGCGACTCCTGGATCAGCCGGGCGTCGTCGGCAGCGCTGACCACCTCGATGCGATCGGCTCCCGTCAGGTCCGCCCAGTACCCGACGTACTCACGCACCTGCTCGTTCGTCATGCCGGCCTCGTCCAGCACCCGATCGACATCGCTCATGGTCGCCCCACGCCCTTCCGCCTCGTCGCCCAGCGAGAACGGCGACACCGTATCGTGCCGACCTTCGCGAGGTTCCACCGCTCCCCACCTGCCCGCTTGGGTGCCCGCACGGCGCGCGACGGCCCCCGAACCACTTCGCTGACGGAGTCTGTGATCAGCGCCGAACGATGATCACGCCGCCTCGACGTCCCGTACCCGTAGGCATTCCCGGACACCGAACAACCGGAAGCTCCTGCGCTCCTCCTCCGGGAACAGCTGTGCTGCGGCCTCCCAAGCCAGCACCTCCGGACGGTCGACCGGGTGGGTGACGCCCTCGTGGACGATGGTGGCCGAGCCGCTGGCGAGCACGTTCTTCAACCAGTCCGACTGCGACCCGTACATGAGGCCGATGACGAAGCCGCCCTCGGTCGGCACCGCCCCCACCGGGGTCTCGTACTGCCGCCCGGAGGTGCGGCCGGTGTGGCGGATCACGGAGGCGTACGCGCCGGGGCCGCCGGCGGTCTTGAGCGCGTTCGGGTTGATGACCGCCCGGTTGATGCGTCGCTGCGCCGTGACCACGACGGAGTCCTTGTCGCGCATCCCGAGGAGCCACAGCAGCCCGAGGCTCAGCAGCCCGACGACGATCACTGCGAGCAGGGTGAGAGCGCGTGCAGGCATCGATGGCCTCCCTGGCCGGGTGCTCCAGCAGTCTGGTCCCTGCTGCAGCGCTCGTCCAGGGTCAAGCGGCACCCCCAGGCGGCCCGTCTCGTCCCGTCTCGTCCCGGCTCGTCACGATCGCGCGATCGGGCGCGCCGTGAAGCGGCCCCGCCGCCACTCGCGGACGGCGATGATCACTGCGGCGACCATCACCAGGGTGCTGGCCGCGGCTGCGGGAACCCCCGACCCCGCCTCGGTCGCGGTCACCAGGTTGAACGCGGCGTGCCACAGTGCGACGAGAGCGATGCTGCGGCCGCTGCCCTGGTAGAGCCAGGTCAGCAGGACCGAGCCCGCGGTGAGCCCGACGAACCAGCCCACGGCGCCGGCGATCCCCAGGTCGACCAGGTTGGTGACGACCCAGAACATGGGCAGGTGCCACAGTGCCCAGACCGGCGCCACCAGCAGAGCGGCCTTGACGACCCCGTGGCGCGGCAGGAGGCCGTCGGCGAGGAATCCTCGCCATCCGATCTCCTCGCCGAACCCGTTGACCACGAGGACGACCAGCACGGTGAGGATCCCCGGGAGGGCGCCGAGGCCTGAGTAGGTCAGGTATGCCGAGCCGGCCGGGAGCGGCTCGCCGGTGATGATGCGGCTGAGCGGAGCCAGCACGATCAACCCCGCGGTCGTCCCCACGAGCGCATACCACCGCAGCGGCACGCGCCATCGCCAAGCCCGCTGCGCAAGGTCGCGCAGGCCGTCTCGTCCCGACACCGTCCCGGTCACCACGATCGCCGCGAGAGCCGCCCCCATCAGCCCGGGTAGATGGGTGGGCCACCCCAGCCCAACCCGGGTCGACGTGGTGGTCAGAGCCATGGGCAGCCACCAGGCCCAGCTGACGGTGTAGGCGAGCAGGACGTAGCTGAGCAACGGACGCCTGGCGACCCATGCTCGCACAGACCTCGACCTTTCGATCTCTGTCGCCGCAGAGGGCTGCTGCCGCGTAGTCACCGCGCGCCTCCTATGTAGTGTCGATATAATCATGATCCTAGTGATGCTAGAATCTGTCAAGGAGGTGCGGGGTGGCCGAGACGCTCAGGACGGCTCCTGGCGCGAGGACCGGGATACGGCGCAGACCCGGTCGTCCCAGCGACCCAACGGACGTGCGTGAGTCGATCCTGGCCGCGACGCTGCGTCAGCTCGTGGCCGCCGGCGGACCGGAGGAGGTGACGATCGCCTCCGTCGTCACCGAGGCTGGCTGCACCCCACCGTCCCTCTACCACTACTGGCCCACCCGCGACCGGCTGCTGTACGAGGCCAGCCTGCGGGGATGGGCACAGTTCCGAGTTGACCAGGCCACCTCGGTGGCGCAGCAGGACGATCCGCTGGCCAGACTGCGGGCCCGGGGTCTGGCCTACGTCAACTTCGCGCTGGCCCGACCGGGGCTGTTCCGCGTGCTGTTCCTGGCGCCGAGCGCGGTGGACCCTGACCAGCCGCCGAGCGCCGACGCCGGGCAGGCGTTGCTCGAGCTGGTGGCCGATGTCACGCAGGCCATGGACCGTGGGCTCCTGCGGGAGGCAGACCCCTTCGTCACGGCGCTGGCGTTGTGGTCGGCGATGCACGGTGTCGCCGCCCTGTGGGTCGTCGACCCGCGGCACCCTGCCGAGCTGGCGCACCGCGTGGCCGCCCTCGCCCAGGACGCCATCCTGACGGGGCTGGCAGAGCCCTCCTGAGAGGCCACGGCACCCGGCGTGTGAGTTGACAGACCGCCCCATGGTCGCGTTCCCTGGAACCGCCCACACAGCGGGGCAGCGGCGGGAGCGCACCAGCGAGCCCGTGACAACTCGACACTGATCAGCACCACTCTGACGCGAGACGCACCGGCTCGCGTCGTATGGCGGGCGGCCCCACCGCGGCGGCCGCACGCGCAACCGCGCCGTTAGATCCTGACAGGAGACTCACTCTCGGCCCGTGGAAACGGGCTCATCCGCTGAGACTCACGGTTCGCCGACCGGACCCTTGCTACGGCGAAGCCTCCTCGACTCACACCATCATCAGCCGTGCTGCTGGAGAGATCTCATGAATATGCCCACGACGCACCACACCACCCTCGCCGACCCCGACCCCTTCAACGGGCTCGACCTCGCCACCCTGGCTGCCTGGGTCGACGGCCCCCTGTGCACGTCGCGAACCGCCGACACGACAGTGCGGGCCAGCGTCACCTGGTCTGGGGGCCTGAGGTCCCAAGCGCAGGTTCGGGAGTTCTCCCCCATCGACTCCGACGAGCCGTCCCTACTGGGTGGGCACGACACCGCCCCGAGCCCAGTTGAGCTGCTGCTGGCGGCGCTGGGCAACTGCCTGGCGATCGGGTACGCGGCCCACGCGACCGCTGAGGGCATCGCGATCCGAAGCCTGCGCGTCGACCTGAACGGGCAGATGGACCTCGCCGGGTTCCTCGGACTGCGGGCCGGTCACGCCGGGTTCGACACGGTCTCCGCCACCGTCCATCTGGACGCTGACGCCGACCCGGAGACGATCCAGCGACTGCACGACGCTGTGGTCGCCACGTCCCGGGTGGGGCAGACCCTGCAGGCGGCCATCCCCGTCCTGATCAACGCGGCCTGACAGCGGCGCCGGCAGGCTCGCCCGGGCAGCGGGCGAATGCTCAGGGCTGAGCCGGTGCCCCGGCGACGACCCTGCGGGTTGCGACGCCTCACCCCCGGGGCGTGAGATCTTCGCTGCGTCTCGAGCCAGCCCGTGCCCGGCGGATCCGCCGGGCCAGCCACCAGACCAGCACCAGCCCGGAGGCCAGCAGTGTCATCGCGACCGCGGCCGCCAACCAGGGCGCCTGGGTGGCCAGCAGCAGCACGCCGGCCACCGAGACGTCCTCGGCACTGCTGACGGCGACGTTGGTGACCGGCTCGGGAGACGCGTTCACCCCGACCCGGACGCTGGCCTTCACCGCGTGGGTGAGCAACGCGACCACCGCAGCCAGCGCAGCAGCCCCGGCCTGGCTGAGGGTCTCGGCCTCACCGGCGAGCACGGCTCCGAGTCCGGCAGCGACCGCGGGACGGATGAAGGTGTGGACGGCGTCCCAGCCGCTGTCCAGCCAGGCGATCTTGTCGGCCACCAGTTCGAGCAGCGTGAGCACCCCAGCGACAACCAGGACGTCGGTGCGTTGCAGCAGTTCAGGCACCTCGGTCAGGCCGGTGCGCCCGATGAGCCCCAGGATGAGCACGGTGGCATAGGCACTGATCCCGGACGACCATCCGCCGGTGATGACCAGCGGCAGCACGTCCACGACCCCATGGTGTCACGCCACGATCCATCGCTGGGAGCCTGCGCGGAGCGCTGGCGCGAGGCACCGCGGGGCTGGGCCGGTCAGACCAGCAGCCAGGCAGCACCGGCGATGACGGACACCAGAACTACCCACGTCAACACCCCACCAAGTCGCGTCAGTGCGGTGTCGGGCCTGCTCGGCCCGGACCGACCGAACGCCGAGGCGACGGCAAGGGTGATGCCGGGCAGAACCATGAGAACCATCGCGGGTGGTACTGCTTCCGGTGCCCCGTCCCCGATGAACACCGTCGCGATGGCCGCGGACGCCAGGACCACTATCAGCACCCGCGGCAACCCCCGCGGCAGCCAGCGATGAAGCACCGGGGAGTCGGGCAGGTAGTCCTGCACCAGGAACAGCAGGGCAGGCATGACGCTGAGCGCCGACACCACCACGACGACCGCGCTCAGGCCGACGAAGGGCTGGGCCGCGAACACCGCGAGGCCGAAGGCCAGCGCCGCGCTCACGACGGTCCATCCACGCGAAGGTCGACCTCTGGCGCTCGCCGTCAGATCGCGCCGGCGGGACGGGTACAGCGCCGCGCTCAGATCCTCCAGCCCGTACCGGACGACGACGGCAACAGCGACGGTCCACAGCAGGGCCGCGAGATGCGCCGAGGACAGTAGCTCCAGACCGGAGAACCCGTTGAGAGCCATCGCGGCCCCACCAGCCACCAGCGCCGCGACCACCGGCGCGACCAGATAGTCGATCGCCCGCTCGAGGCGGGCGGCGGGTGTGGCGAGGGGGTGGGGCCTGCTCAGGGGGCGGACCAGGTTCGCAACGAGTGGCATTGCCATGATCAGCAGCCCGAGGCCGATGAGCGTCCGTACGTCCTCAACGCCGTGGACCGAGCCGGTGAGCAGGCTGGCTGTGGTCAGGACGATCCAGCCGACAGCGCCTGCCGAGGCGTCGAGGATCCCCAGCGCGACCAGCGCCAGCAGGCTCGGCGCCGCCGGGGCGAGCAGATCCGACTGCGCTGCTGCCAACGCCGCGATCGCGGCGACCAGCCAGGTCCCATACCCCAGCCCCCCGAACATCGCCCGTGCCCAGGCTCCGTCGCCGGCCAGCCTGGGCAGCACCGTTGATCGGCTGGCCCCCAGGGTGGACAGCCGCCTCGCCAGTGCATCAGCGCGGTCCGTGTGCGGCCATCGCCAGGTGCCGGAGCGGTCTCCGAGACCCTCCTCAGGGACGGTCAGCACGGTCGACGTATCGAGTGCCTGGCCGCCCGCGGCGGCCTCACGAGCCCGAGCTCGGGCCGCTCGGCGACGGGCGTGAGCCCCGCCGGGTCCGCGGACAGCCGCCCCGGTGCCGACCATGCCGGCTACGACTGCGGCCACCACTCCGACGACAGCCGTCGCATAGAGGTCGGCTCGGGCGTCGTGGGCTGGCAGCCCCGCCCCCAGCGCGCGCAGAATCCGTGGGTCGTCGGGCTGCGCTTGCACCAGCGGCCTCGGCGCGGCGATGCTCACCACCACGCCCTCCTCGTCCAGCTCGAACCCACCGGCGACGGTGACGCTGCGCCCGGCATCGGTGGTAGCACGAACGATCACGCTGTGGGCTCCCGGCTCCAACGACGGCAGCGCAGCGGCGGCGCTGAAAGTCCCGTCCCACTCGGCCCGGTCGGAGAACAGCGTCCTGGCCCTCGAGTGGACCGTTCCAGTGACGGGGCTGGACGGTTCCAGCAGCACGGCGTCCGTCCAGACCGTCCGCCCACGGGCCGGCTCCCCAACCTCGAGGTCGAACGCCACAACGATGTGGCGCCTGGGGTCGGAATGAACGGCCAGGCCTGCGGTGGCGGCTCGGGATGTGGTTGCGGTCTGCACGAGCGGCGTCCTGGGCTCACCTGAGATAGGTCCCACGGTCTGTGGCCCTGCCAGCCCCATGGCGATGGCCGAAGCCGGACGCATGACATCAACGACATCGGTGTCGGAGGCTTCCCCGCTGCCGTCCGCTGAGCCGCCGGCCATGCCCGAGCCGGGCAGCGGTCCGGGGATCTGCGCCGGCGCCGGAACGGACTCGCGGACCAGGCGCGACCTCGCTTCCTCATCCTGAGTCCATGCCGTGACCCCGATCGGCGCCGCCTCGGGTGCGGGTGCGGAGAGCAGCCCCACAGCCAGGCGTGAGCCGGCGACCGAAGCGGACGTGCCTGATGACGCTGGAGCCTCACCAGGTGCGGACGTGGCAGGCGGACTGGACGTGGTGGTACGAGCCCCGGGTGTGCCAGAGGTCGGCCCAGGCACAGGGGCAGGGGCCGGCGCGGGCGCAGGAGCCGGCGCGGGCGCGGGGGCAGAAGCCGGCGCGGGGGCCGGCGCAGGGGCCGGCGCAGGGGCGGG
>Ga0114939_10003228_pt1 | contig 11518 bp, 3 predicted proteins | sample AshMeaCrysSpring_FD_87196 | JGI IMG/M metagenome (GOLD analysis project Ga0114939, IMG submission 87196) | Groundwater microbial communities from Big Spring, Nevada to study Microbial Dark Matter (Phase II) - Ash Meadows Crystal Spring | ecosystem: Environmental > Aquatic > Deep subsurface >... | reverse complement strand
TCATCGCTGACCTCACGACAGCAGCCGGCGGCGGGACGTTCCACCTCATCGACCTCACGCCGGAGCCCGACCCCACCGATGCGAACCTGCGCGCCTTCATCACCGACCGCGACGCGTTCAAGATGCAGGTGGCCAGTGAGCTCAAGGCCAAGGGTGAGCGCCCGACCCCGGTCGCGATCGAGAAGGAGCTGGCCAAGTACGAGCGGTCCACCGCTGCCCTGGCCGCCATCCAGGCTGTGCAGGACGCGGGTGGAACGGTTCGCTGGCACGCCATCGACCTGACCGACCCGGCGCAGGTGGGCGCAGTGATGGATGAGATCCGCCAGCAGAGCGGCAGGATCGACCTGCTGCTGCACGCGGCAGGCATCCTGCAGGACCGCCGGCTGCCCCAGAAGGAACCGCGGATGTTCGACCTGGTTGTCGACGTCAAGAGCGACGGCTGGTTCAACCTGCTCACCACCGCCGGCGACATGCCCATCGGCGCCACTGTGGGCTTCTCGTCTGTCGCGGGCCGGTTCGGCAACGACTCCCAGACCGATTACGCGGCGGCCAACGACCTGCTGTGCAAGACGACCAGCGCGTTCCGCACCACTCGTCCGACGACCAAGGGGTACGCCCTGGACTGGACGGCGTGGGGTGAGATCGGCATGGCCGCACGCGGCTCGGTCGCAACCGTCATGGCAGCGCTCGGTGTCGACATGCTGCCGCCGGACGCGGGCGTGGCCTGGATCCGGCGCGAGCTCACCTCGGGCACGCCGGCAGGTGAGGTTGTCGTCGCCGGTGCCCTGGGCGTCATGGGCGCGGCCAGCGCCAGCCCCACCTTCGGGCTCGACGTCGCCACCATCGACGTCGCGAACGCCGGTCCGATGGTCGGAGAGGTCGTGTCGGCCAACGTGCTCGACGGCGTGACCGTCCGCACGACGCTGGATCCGACGGAGCAGCCGTTCCTCGACGACCATCGACAGGACGGCAAGACCGCTCTGCTTCCCGGGGTCATGCACATCGAGGGCTTTGCCGAGACTGCGCGGCTCCTGCTGCCCGGTTGGCACGTCGTAGCCGTCGAGGACATCGACATCCCCGCGGGCGTGAAGTACTTCCGGGACGAGCCGCGCACGGTGACCATCACCGCCCTGCTTCGGCACGACGACGACAACCCGGACGACCTCGTGGCCGAGTGCAAGTTGTCCAGCGAGCGGATGCTGCCCGGGTCTACCAAGCCCGAGGTCTCGGTGAACAGCCGCGCCAGGGTTCGCCTGTCGCCGCAGGCTCCCAAGCCGGAGAAGCAGCCGAAACCGGCCTTGAAGGGCAAGAAGGAGCTGACCGCCGACCAGGTGTACTCGGTCTACTTCCACGGCCCGGCCTACCAGGTCATGGACGGCGTCTGGCGGCTCGCCGGCGACGGTCCGGGGGCGGTGGCGAGGTTCGCCGCGGACCTCCCGGCCAACCACTCCCCGTCGGACCAGCCGACGGTCATCGGCCCGCGGCTCGCCGAGCTCTGCTACCAGACCGCAGGCATGTGGGAGATGGGTCACGACGGCAAGTACGGTCTGCCGTCCATCGTGCGATCCCTGCGGATCTTCGGGACGCCGACCGAGGACGCCCCGCTCATCTGCACTGCCCGACCGACTGAGGAGGGCTTCGACTGTGTCGTGCAGAAGAAGGACGGCACCGTCGTCATGCACATGACAGGCTACGAGACCGTCGTGGTCCCGGATGGCAACGTGCCAGAGGATCAGGCGGCCATGTTGGGCGCCGTGCTGGGAGACTGACGGCACGCGACAAGCCGACGAGCCACACCGCGGCGCGCGACAACCGAAAAGACGAATCGGGAACAAGGAGACCGTGGTGACCATTCAGCGGCTGGCGATCGTGAACCGCGGGGAGCCGGCCGTGCGCCTGCTCAACGCTGTCGCCGAGCTCAACACCGAGCGACCGTCGGAAGAGCGCATCACCACCATCGCGCTCTACACCGACCCGGACGCTCAGGCGTGGTTCGTCCGGCAGGCCGACGAGGCAATCCATCTCGGAACGCCGACTTTCGTCGACCCGGCCGACGACCGGCGCAAGTCCCGCTATCTCGACGAGCCGGGGCTGCTCGACGCGCTCGTCCAGGCGAAGGCCGACGCGGTGTGGGTCGGATGGGGCTTCGTATCCGAGCGTGCCTCGTTCGCGGCACGCTGCGAGGAGGCCGGCATCACCTTCATCGGGCCGAGTGCCGAGACGATCCGGCGGCTGGGTGACAAGGTCACCTCGAAGCGCATCGCCGAGGGCGCCGACGTCCCCGTGGTGCCGTGGAGCGGCGGACCTGTAGACAGCGCCGAGGAGGCGATGCGGCACGCCGAGACCCTCGGCTACCCGGTGGTGCTCAAGGCGTCCTCCGGCGGCGGTGGACGTGGCATCCGCATCGTGCGGGAGCCAGGCGAGCTCGCCGGGGCACTCGCGTCGGCCCAGTCGGAGGCCGAGTTCGCTTTCGGCGACCCGACCATCTTCATGGAGGAGTTCCTGCCGGCTGCCAGGCACGTCGAGGTACAGGTGATCTCGGACGGGCAGGGCACCACCTGGGCGGTGGGCGTGCGTGACTGCAGTGTCCAGCGCCGCAACCAGAAGGTGTTGGAGGAGTCGGCCTCCACCGTGCTCACCCCGGAGAAGGAGCAGGAGATCCGGGCCGCCGCCGTTCGGTTGGCCGAGGCATCTGGCTACCGCAACGCCGGCACCGTAGAGTTCTTGGTCTCCGAGGACGGCGAGCGCTACCTGTTCATGGAGGTCAACACCCGGTTGCAGGTCGAGCACCCGGTGACCGAGGCGACCACCGGGCTTGACCTGGTGAAGATGCAGATCCACGTCGCCGAGGGCGGTCGCCTGCAGGGTGAGCAGCCGCCGGTGATCGGGCACGCCATCGAGGCCAGACTCAACGCCGAGGACCCCGAGCAGGGGTTCGCCCCGGCACCCGGTCGGGTGGCGATGTGGCGACCCCCGCAGGGCAGCGGTATCCGGGTCGATGCCGGCATCCGGCAGGACGACGTCATCGCCTCGGAGTTCGACTCCATGGTCGCCAAGGTCATCGCGTGGGGTCGGGACCGGGACGAGGCGATCGGCCGGCTCGCTCGCGGCCTCGCCCAGTCCGTCGTCGTGGTCGAGGGCGGGACGACGAACAAGTCGTTCCTGCTCGGCCTCCTCTCGACCACTGAGGTTCGCACCGGACGGGTCGACAACCGGTGGCTGGACCGGCTCACCGCGACCGGGGATCATCTGCCGGCACCCGATCCCGTCGGGCTCCTGGTCGCAGCGGTCGAGGCCTACGACGCCGAGCACGAGGTCGCGCAGACGACTTTCCGCGCGCAGGCTGCTCGGGGACGCCCGGAGAACCCCGACGAGGTCGGCCACTCCGTCAACCTGCGCTACCGCGGCCAGCCCTACCGACTGCACGTCTACCTCACCGCACCCGGCACCTACCGGGTGGTCTGCGACGGTCAGGTCGCGGACCTGACCGTCCAGCACATCAACGAGTTCGAGCGCGTCGTGTCCGCCGCCGGACGCCGGCACCGGGTGGTCGCCGTCAGCGAGGGGCCCGTGACCAGGGTCGAGGTGGACGGCACGGCGCACACCGTCCTGCGGGACGACGGTGGCATCGTGCGCGCCGCCGCACCAGCCTTCGTCGTCAGCCTGCTCGTCGAGCCCGGGCAGCAGATCGCCGAGGGTGACCCGATCGCGGTGCTCGAGAGCATGAAGATGGAGATGACCATCACCGCACCGTTCGGTGGTCTGGTCTCCAGCATCGATGTCAGCCCGAAGGCACAGGTCGACACCGGCGCGCCCCTCATGCGCATCAAGGCCGTTACGGAAGGTGAGCCCGAGACGACAGCTGCGGCGGCGCGGGTGTCGTTCGACGGTCTCGCCGAACGTCCACCAGCCGAGCTCGAGGTCTGTCGGCCGGTCTACCGAGCGCTGGGTCGCTACCTGCTCGGCTACGACCTCGAGCCTGCCGGCTTCAAGCGCCTGCTCGGCGAGCAGAAGGCGCTGGAACGGGCGTGCCAGCCAGCCGAAAGCTCCCTGCTGGACTGTGAGAACTCGTTCCTCGACCTGTTCACCGACATCGCGGCGCTGTACCGGCCGCGACCCCCGGACGGTCTAGAGGATGCCCTGGTCACCAGCACGCAGGAGTTCCTGCTTTCCTACCTGCAGTGGCTCGATCCGGACCGCGCCGTCCTTCCCGAGCAGTTCCGACCGCGCCTGGAGCGCGCCCTGGCCCGCTACGACGTCACGAGCCTGGAGCGCAGCCCCGACCTGGAGGCTGCCGTGGTCTGGATGTGGCGCTCCTTCGGCCGTGTGGGCGAGCTGACCCCCGCAGTCTCCGCGATCCTCACCCGCTGGCTCAACGAGGTGGAACGGCTGCGTCCCACCTTCGGACCTGAGCTGCGGGCCCGACTGGACGCTCTCGCGCGAGCGACCGCCGGCCGCTACCAGGCCATCTCCGACCTGGCCCGCGACGTTCGGTTCCGCTTCGTGGACGAACCGAAACTGGAGCAGACCGTCGCCGAGGTCAACCGCGAGATGGAAGACCGGATGGACGCGTTGGCAGTCGACCCGGACGGATCCGCAGCAGACGAGCACGTCGAGGCGCTCGTGGCCTGCCCGCAGCCACTGCGCAGCGCCATGCTCCACCGTTGGGAGGCAGCGACTACGGGACTGCGTCGGCGCCTTCTCGAGGTGCACGCTCGACGCTTCTACCGCACCCGTCCGCTGCGCGACCTGCACGTCTCGGAGCACGACGGTCGACCTGTTGGCGCGGCGGTCTACGACCACGACAACCGTCACATCCACCTGATCGTCGGTTACGTCCCGCTGAGCGAGCTGCCCGAGTTCGCCGACGCCGTGCGCGCCGAACTTGCCGACGTCCCCAGCGATCACCAACCTGTCATCGAGGTCGTGTGCTGGCGTTCCGGGGTGCTACCCGACGCCGATGTCATGGCCGAGGAAGTCCACGGCATGCTCGACCAGTGCGACTTCGGTCGGCAGGTGAGGCGCGCGGACCTGACCGTGACCCACATCGGCGGCGACGTTCCCGAGCACCTGCGAACTCAGCACTTCACGTTCCGGCAACGCGAGGACGGCACCTACCACGAGGACATGCTCTACCGGAACCTTCACCCCATGTTGGGCAAGCGGTTCGACCTGTGGCGGCTGTCGAACTTCCGCCTGGAGCGGCTGGCGTCTCCCGAGGACGTCTACCTGTTCCGCGGTGTTGCGCACGACAACCCGAAGGATGTCCGGTTGTTCGCTGTCGCCGAGGTGCGCGACCTGACGCCGTCCGACGACGGACCCGGCACATCGGTGCACTACCCCGCGCTGGAGCGGATCGGGATGTCCGCCCTGGCAGCCATGCGTCAGGCGCTGGCCAGCATTCCGTCGCGGGAGCGACCCAGTGGGAACCGGCTTGTCCTCTACGTTCGTCCGCCGTTCGACATCCCTCGCAGCCACTGGCCGGACATGGGTCGTCAGTTCGCGCCCCTCGCAGCCGGCACCGGTCTGGAGAAGGTCGTCCTGCGGGTTCGGATCCCTCGCCCCAACGGCACTTTCGAGGAGGCGGTCCTGCACGTCGAGGGCACGTCCGGCGAAGGCGTGACCGTGCGCGTCCGTCCGGTCGGTGACCAACCCATCCGGCCGCTGACCCCCTATCGGCAGAAGGTGCTGCGCGCCCAGCGCTTCGGCGTGCCCTACCCGTACGAGCTGGTCAGGATGCTCGCCCCGCGGCCGGGCACCCAGGCCGACTTCCCCCCCGGCAAGTTCGTCGAGCACGACCTCGACGAGAACGGGCAGACGATCGAGGTCGGCACCCGACCGTTGGGCAACAACACCGCCAACATCGTCTTCGGTCTGATCACCAACTACACCGAGACGGTTCCCGAGGGTATGACCAGGGTCGCGATACTCGGCGATCCCACCACCGGTCTGGGTAACCTCGCCGAACCGGAATGCCGAAGGATCATCGCGGCACTCGACCTGGCGGAGCAGAAGGGGATACCCGCTGAGTGGTTCGCCGTGTCCTCCGGTGCCCGGATCGCGATGGACTCCGGCGTGGAGAACATGGACTGGATCTCGGGGGTGCTACGCCGGATCATCGAGTTCACCCAGGCGGGCACCGAGCTCAACGTGGTCGTCACGGGCATCAACGTCGGCGCCCAGCCGTACTGGAACGGCGAGGCAACGATGCTCATGCACACCAAGGGCATCCTGGTGATGACACCGAACAGTGCCATGGTGCTGACCGGCAAGCAGGCGCTGGACTTCTCCGGAGGCGTGTCGGCCGAGGACAACTTCGGCATCGGCGGCTACGACCGGATCATGGGGGTCAACGGCCAGGGGCAGTACTGGGCACCGACCATCCAGGAGGCCTGCCGGGTGCTGCTGCGCCACTACGACCACACCTACGTCGTCCCCGGTGAGCGGTTCCCGCGTCGCCACATGACTTCCGACTCGGTCGACCGTGACGTCCGGACGGCTCCACACGCACCGGTTCCCGGCTCGGACTTCACCTCGGTCGGCGACATCTTCTCTGCCGAACGCAACGCCGAGCGCAAGAAGCCGTTCGACATCCGCTCTGTCATGCGCGCGGTGTCCGACACCGACAGCAACCCGCTGGAGAGGTGGAAGGACTGGCGGGAGGCGGAGATCTCTGTCGTCTGGGACACCACGGTTGGCGGCATCCCGGTCTGCATGCTCGGGCTGGAGTCGCGCACCCTGGCCCGCCGCGGCTACGTCCCCGGCGACGGCCCATCGACCTTCACCTCGGGCACGCTGTTCCCGCAGTCCTCTCGCAAGACCGCGCGGGCCATCAATGCGGCCAGCGGCAACCGTCCGCTGGTGGTGCTGGCCAACCTGTCCGGCTTCGACGGCTCTCCTGAGTCGATGCGGCGCTGGCAGCTGGAGTACGGCTCGGAGATCGGGCGAGCGGTCACCAACTTCAATGGTCCGATCGTCTTCGTCGTGATCTCGCGTTACCACGGTGGTGCCTTCGTGGTGTTCTCCAAGCGGCTCAACGAGTCCATGGAGGTCGCCGCGGTCGAAGGCTCCTATGCGTCGGTCATCGGCGGGGCCCCGGCAGCGGCCACTGTTTTCGCCCGCGAGGTCAAGGTACGTACCGACACCGACCCGCGGGTGGTGCAGATGCGGGAGAAGGTCGCCGCGGCGGCCAGCGAGGAGGCGACAGCCCTACGGGCCGAGCTGGCCGAGCTGTCGGATCGGGTCAGGGCCGAGAAGCTCGGTGAAGTGGCCGACGAGTTCGACGGCATCCACACCATCCAGCGCGCACAGCGGGTCGGCTCGGTCGACCGCATCATCCAGGCTGCCGACCTGCGCCCCTACGTCATCGACGCGCTCGAGCGTGGAATGGCGCGCTACGCGGGCTGACCCGGTGGAGCAGCCGCCGGATCGGCACTGGGGTGCACCAGCGGCTGCTGCATCCAGGTGTGTCGAGGCTCGGCGTCCCGGAGGGCGGATGGCCTTTCCAAGCCCTCTGGGGCCGGCCCCGGCCGGTCGTAGGCAACCGTCAGGAGCCAGGGACCCTCGCGCACCCACCACCCGGGCATCGGCGCAGCGCCACCGCGCACCTCCAGCGGTGACCAGCGTCCCTGCTCGTTGATGCTCGGATCGGCGAGGTGTACTTCCACGGAACGGGTGTCGCGCCGCAGGCCGGTCCGCAGTACCTTCAGAGCGCTCTCCTTGGCCGACCAGAACAGGTTGGCCAGAGCGTGCCAGTGCTGCTCTTCGGACGCCGAGTGCACCACCTGCTGCTCGGCCGGGGTGAGAAAGTCGCGGACGAAGGCCGCCGAGCGGGGTTCCATGAGCTCCACGTCGCAACCCACGGCTCCTAGGTCGGGTCCGACCAGGCACACTCCCCAACCCGCCCGGTCGGTCAGCGACACGTCCAGCCCGAGCGGTTCCCCGTCGACCTCGACGTACGGGGCACCGGTCAGCCGATTCGGCACCGACACGCGCGCCAGCGTCCTCACGTCCACCTGCCATCCCAGCGTCGCCAGCACCGCGTGCTTGGCCGTCAACCGCCGCACGAGGTACTCGGTGCGTCGCTTGGTGTAGCGCATGGACGACGCCCGGCGCTCCTCGAACGGCGTCAACCAGGAGGTGCCCGACGGCAGGTGCGGCTCACCACGGGCTATCCAGCGCATCGCCGTCCCTCTGTCACCAGATGCTCACGCGTTGATCGGGGTCCAACCAGAGCGCGTCGGACTCGCTGACGTCGAAGGCGGTGTAGAACTCCGCCACGTTGCGGACCGTCCCGTTGCAGCGGAACTCCGCGGGGCTGTGCGGATCGACCGCCAGCAGCCGGATGGCCTCCTCGGGTCGGGACTTCTCCCGCCACACCTGAGCCCAGCCGAACATCAGCCGCTGCATCCCGGTCAGGCCGTCGATCACCGGCGGCTGCGCACCGTCCAGGGAGATGCGATAGGCCTCGGCGGTGATGGCCAGGCCACCGAGGTCGCCGATGTTCTCCCCCACCGTCAACGCACCGTTCACGTGATGTCCGGGGGTGTCCGCCGGCTCGTAGGCGTCGTACTGCGTGATCAGCACCGAGGACCGTGAATCGAACTCGGCGCGGTCTGCCTCGCTCCACCAGTTGTTGAGGTTGCCCTGCCCGTCGTACTTCGACCCCTGATCGTCGAAGCCGTGACCGATCTCGTGACCGATCACCGCGCCGATCCCGCCGTAGTTGGCTGCGTCGTCGGCGTCGGCGTCGAAGAACGGCGGCTGAAGGATCGCCGCAGGGAACACGATCTCGTTCATGCCCGGGTTGTAGTAGGCGTTGACCGTTTGGGGGGTCATGTGCCACTCGCCACGGTCCACCGGCGAGCCGATCTTTCGCAGCTCGCGGTCGGTCTCGAACGCCACGGCTCGTGCCACGTTGCCCACAAGGTCGCCCGGGACGATCTGCAGGCTCGAGTACTCACGCCAGGTCTCCGGGTAGCCGATCTTGGCGGCGAACGCCGCGAGCTTCTCCAGGGCTGCCTGGCGGGTCGGCGGGGTCATCCAGTCCAGGGTGGAGATGCGGTGGTGATAGGCCTGCACGAGGTTGCCCACGAGTTGCTCCATACGCGCCTTGGCGTGTGGCGGGAAGTGCTCGGCGACATAGATGCGCCCCAGGGCCTCCCCCAGAGCGGACTCGACCAGTGAGACCCCGCGCTTCCAGCGGTCCCGTAACTGGGGTGCGCCGGTGAGGGTCCGGCCGTAGAAGTCGAAGTTCTCCTCGACGAAAGCGTCGGGGAGGTAGGGCGCCGACGCGTGGACCACCTTCCACCGCAACCAGCATCGCCAGGCGTCCAGATCCACTTCGGACACCTCCGAACCGAGCGCGGCGAAGAAGCTCGGCTGGCGCACCACGACTTCGTCGAGCTCGTGGCCGCTGCCGCCGACGGCCTGCAACCATGCGCTCCACGACACCCCTGGCGACAGGATGTCCAGCTCGTGACGGGTCAGCAGGTTGTACGTCGCTGTGGCGTCCCGGGTGGACACCCGGTCCCAGTGTGCGGTGGCAAGCCTGGTCTCGACCTCCATGACCCGGTGCGCATCCTCGGCCCCACCGACATCAGCCAGCTCGAGCATCCGTCCCACGTGGGTGAGGTAGTCGGCGCGGATCTGGCCGAACCGCTCATCGTGGTAGTACGACTCATCGGGCAGACCGAGCCCGCCCTGGGTCAGGTACAGCAGGTAGCGCGTGGAATCCCCACGGTCGGTATCGACGTAGCCACCGAACAAGCCCGGCACGCCGCGGCGCTCCAGACTGCCCACGAGGTGGAGGAGATCGGCTTCGTCCGTGACGTCGTCGACCTCACGCAGGATCATTCGCAGCGGCTCCGCGCCGGCGCTCTCCACGCTCTCGGTGTCCATGAAGTCGCGATACAGGTCAGCGATGCGCTGCTCGTCGGTGCCGGGTTCGTACGACTGCGCGACCAGCCGCTCCACGATGGCCCGCAGATGCTGCTCAGCCTCGTCGCGCAGCCGGACGAACTCGCCGTAGCGGGCTCGGTCCGGCGGGATCTCCGCGTCGCGCAACCAGGCACCGTTCACGTGCCGAAACAGGTCGTCCTGCGGACGGACGGACGAATCGAGGTGCGAGAGGTCGATGCCGGACTTCACAGCACAACTGTGTCAGAGTTGCGGCAACACGCCACCGGCAGCCTCGAACCAGCGTTCCGGCGCATCCTTCGTCACGGAGCAGCGATGCGGAGCACCACGACCGGACACGGGGCGCTGACGACTTGTGTCACGCGGTGAGGATTGGGGCAGACTAGTTGGTGTGACAGACACTGCCGTCCCCCCGACCATCGACGACCCGAGCGGCCCGGACGCCTGGCGCGGATTCCGCGGAACCCACTGGAAGATCACCATTGACGTCCGCGACTTCATCCAGCAGAACTACGAGCCGTACACCGGCGACGCCGCGTTCCTGTCCGAGGCGACCGAGCGCACCACGACGATCTGGGCACGGCTCAGCGAGCTCATGGTGATCGAGCGCGACAAGGGCATCCTCGACGTCGACGTGCACACCCCGGCGTCCATCACCAGCCACGCCCCGGGGTACATCGACCGGGCCAACGAGATCATCGTGGGGCTGCAGACCGACGCACCGCTGAAGCGGGCCATCATGCCCAATGGCGGCTACCGGATGGTCGAGTCGGGCCTGCAGGCATTCGGCTACGAGCCGGACCCGCAGGTTCGGGAGATCTTCACCAAGTACCGCAAGACCCACAACGACGGCGTCTTCGACGCCTACACCCCGGAGATCCTCGCGGCCCGCAAGTCGGGTATCGTCACTGGACTGCCCGACGCCTACGGCCGCGGCCGCATCATCGGCGACTACCGCCGAGTCGCGTTGTACGGGGTGAACCGCCTGCTCGAGCGCAAACGGCAGGAGAAGGACGCACTGGCGGTACTGCACTCCACCGATGACGTGATCCGCGACCGCGAAGAGCTGTCCGAGCAGATCCGCGCCCTGAGCGAACTGGTCGAGATGGCCTCGACCTACGGCTTCGACGTCACCCGCCCCGCAGCCACTGCTCTCGAGGCCGTGCAGTGGACGTACCTGGCCTACCTGGCCGCGGTCAAGGAGCAGAACGGGGCGGCCATGTCACTGGGGCGGGTGTCGACGTTCCTCGACGTCTACATCCAGCGTGACCTGGCCGACGGTCGCATCACCGAGCGGTTCGCGCAGGAGATGATCGACGACTTCGTCATCAAGTTGCGCATCGTGCGGTTCCTGCGCACCCCGGAGTACGACGAGCTGTTCTCCGGCGACCCGACCTGGGTGACCGAGGCCATCGGCGGCATGGGTGAGGACGGTCGTCCACTCGTGACGCGGACCTCGTTCCGGTTCCTCCAGACGCTGTACAACCTCGGCCCCGCCCCCGAGCCGAACCTCACGGTGTTCTGGTCGCCGTCTCTGCCCGAAGGCTTCAAGCGGTTCGCTGCCCAGGTGTCCATCGACACCTCCTCCATCCAGTACGAG
>Ga0114939_10003227_pt1 | contig 11519 bp, 9 predicted proteins | sample AshMeaCrysSpring_FD_87196 | JGI IMG/M metagenome (GOLD analysis project Ga0114939, IMG submission 87196) | Groundwater microbial communities from Big Spring, Nevada to study Microbial Dark Matter (Phase II) - Ash Meadows Crystal Spring | ecosystem: Environmental > Aquatic > Deep subsurface >... | reverse complement strand
CGCCCTTTTGGTCGCGAGTTGCCATACTACCACTTTTATCGATGATTAAAGTGTAATCGCGATTATCAAGCATTTATAAGACCTCCGGGGGTAGGGGTAGTAGGGATGGTAGGGGTGGTAGGGGGTAGGGGGTAGGGGGTAGGGGTGGATATAATCTGGTATTTTGAAAGGATTTACAATTAGTCGTTAGTTTTATATTCTCTAATAACTACGACCAATTAGCCATTAGCCATTAGCAATTAGCCATTAGCAATTGGCCATTAGCCATTAGCAATTAGCCATTAGCCATTAGCAATTAGCCATTAGCAATTAGCCATTAGCCACTAATCATGAATCGCATTCATCAATACATCAGCCAGACTCATATCTTCCAAATCATCTAAAGTAACAGTGTCGCAGATATCAAATTTTGCTCCCACGCCTTGGAGTTGGTCATCTAACGCCTTCAAAAACTTTGTCGCTGAAGGGTCTGAACCTATTTGGATGAAAGAAATGGCTAATTCTTCATCCCTTTCCATCTTTCTTGTTGCATCTATTATCACCTCAAATACTGCTTTTCGGTCATCGGGTTCACCATCGGTAACAATTATTATAGTTTCGCCGTTGGGTTTTCCTTGACCGGCGGATTTTTTTTGAAAGTAACTGTTTAATGCATTTGATAAAACTCCACTTAAGTTTGTACTGCCGGCAGGGTCATTTTCCATGAAAATTTGAGCAACTTTTGCGGCTGTTACTTCTTCGTAACGTTTAAATTTACCGGAAAATACATAAACTGTGATGCCATCGGGGTCGAATTGTTCGCATTTTCTAGCTAAGGCTAGGGTTGATTCTTGACAGATTTCCCAACGGCTGCGACCACCCGCTTGGTCTGGGGTAGACATGCTACCGCTTTTGTCGATTATTAATGTATAGTCCCGTTCCATTATATCCATAGTCTCCGTCTGGTAAATTTCAACTCTAGTTTAACTTCTCTATTTCATCTTGTATCTATAAGTAAAAGTCAGTCGCAGCAATTAGTGATTGAGTACTATTTTATTTATCTAAAGCATAAAAACCAATATGATTTGCAACAGGACGCTCAATCATTGGTAATTTAAATTGGCTGGGTGAATTTAATATTTTGACGCCCTCTGGACTATCTGTAACTAATGTAGTGGAGCCTCCTCCGTCTAAATTAAGGGCTGAATATACTCCTAATTTTTGAAATACATCTGTTAATTCTTGATTTGTTAAGCCTTCGCTGTAAAAAGGTTGTTTTCCATCTACTATCACTAACCATAATTTTTTCCCTTCTTTATCAATGCCTACCGCAGTGCGAGGGTAAGGTTTAAGGTCATCTTTTGATTGAAAATTTCCTGGCTTGCCTTGGTTTATAAGAACTTCTCTACCTGCGACGGCGGCTTTAGTGGCATCGGGACAGGTATTAAGTATTTTTGCTTCGTTATACTGTGTAAAGCAGATGGCTGGCCATTCAGTTTCTGGGGGAGAATAGCGATCGCCCTCTGATATGGCTTCACCAACAACATTTACTCTATCGCCATTGTGGGGAAAGTAGTCGAGGGGGGTATTTTCTCTAAAATTATAAAAATAGCTAGCGTTAATTGCCAACTTTAGTTTAAATTCTTTAAGGAAATCTGATGTTATACGAGCATTAATCTCGGTATTATCAGAAGAAGTCGGCTTCCCGGGAGTTACCAAAACCTTAACCCCCGGTGCAGTTAAGTCAATACTGACTGTGTGAACCACTACTGGACGGGGTTTTTTATAAATATCTCGTTTATAGTTGATTCCTTGATGGAGCGATCGCTCTATATTTGTTAAAGGAGGACGTAGAAAATGTAGTCTAGCATAAACTATCATTGGTAAAAGTAATAAACTAGTTCCAATTACAACAGCAAAACGCTTCATAATATCTCAAGCCGTTAGTTATTTTTATTCATCGAGAATCTAGTATAAGGACAATGTAAAAAGTTAAATTTAAAATACAAAACATTATGTTTTATAATTTTTACTTTTGCCTTTTCCTTAGCTTATTAGTTTTGACTTATTAGTTTTAACTTATTAGTTTTGACTTATTAGTTTTGACTTATTAGTTTTGACATTTATTTCTAATTATGACAAGTCAATATCCAATCAAATTCACTCACCAAAATTTGCAAAATCGCTCATTTAGAGGACAAAATCTAAATGAAGCCGACTTTAGCAATGCTGATATTCGTGGTTGTGATTTTAGTCTTGCACTACTACAACAAGCGAATTTTCAAAATGTGAAAGCTGGTCAGACTCCTCAACAATTTATAATTTTATTTTTGGTAGCCATCGTATTTGCCACTCTTTCTCTATATGCTGCCAATCAAATGATATTTGGTATTTTGGGTAGAACACCTGAGGACCCTGCTTTTAACTATAGTATCGCTTTATTTATCAGTTTAAGTGTTTCAGGGTTTGCATCTGTAATGCGAAAAAGATTACCTCGTATAGGTACTATTGTATGTGGTGCAGCATCACTGGCTTGGCTAAGTTTTTTCTATGGAGGTATTATAAGTAATAATAACCCTGTTATTGCTGCTATATCAGCACTCATCGGCTCTATTACAGGGGCTTTAGTTTGCTTTTATATTAAAAAAGGATTTGTAGATGTAGCTGTAGGTGTTGTGGGAACTATTTCAGCCTATGGAAGTGCATTTTTATTATTTGCTGTAGCAATTACTTTTTTAAGCGTTAATCATATTATCTATGGATGTTTATGGGGTATGTGGTCAGTCATTGGTATTGCCCTAACTATGGCATCTCTGAAAATGACTGTAAAACATATTATTACTTATGGCACAACATCTTTTTGTGGTGCCGACCTAGCCAATGCTAATTTTACAGGAGCAAAATTAGGGTCAACAGATTTCAATGGTGCAGTCGGTTGGCGTAAGACGGTGTCTAAATTTGACTACTCTGTTGGCGTTGCTGAATAGAAATATGAATGGCTATTTTGAGAAAAATAAACAACGATACTTTGCGTCTAGGCTATCGCCAACCGTTGGTATGCGCCGAGAGCGCTCTGCACAAAAATATAATTCATACTTTAATTCAGCAACGCCACTCTGTTACCGGTTGAGAAGGATAGTGGGAGTAGTTGGGGTGGCGAGCGTTCGCTTGTTAGGGTTAACGAAGTGTGCGCCTTTGGGGCAAAGCGTGCGTCAAGAGCGCATAAAGCGCGTCAAGAGCGAAGACTCTGAGCGAAGGGAAGGGTCTGGCGGTAGCTCACATCTTGCACCTTTACTCAAAAAACTTAGAAGAATAAAAACACAAATACAAGTATTACACCAAGAAAATTCTTTTTTTAGTCCTCGCTCGCGAGGAATGCGCGCTATTAGATAGGGACTTCCAGTCCCTGACTGGCGGGTTTTCGTTGGGAATAAATTAAGATTTTAATGAAGATTGTCGTTTTCATTTGTAGTCAGAGGGCAGCGCAACTACAAACCCGAAAAAATTAGTGTAACAGTCTACTTGTACTTTGTTACACTAACTTTGTCGGTTATTTTTGAGGTAGGAAACCCTTTTTTGTACTAAATCCGAAAATTTAGTCAATAAATATTATTTGTCTAACGATAACTTTTTCTATCATTTTTTCTCGTAATTACCATCAATGAAGCAAATCCAGCTAAGGATAATAAAGGAATTTCTGATTCTGGTACTTTTCTAGGTGGTAATGGCGGTTGTTTTAAGGTGTAGTTATAAATAACTTGAACATTAGCACCTGCATTAGTATTAAATCCTTGTACTAAATTACCTGCACCGGAACCGGAAGATTTCGCCGCAGCGACTACAGGTAAAATGAGATTCCCACTACCAATAAATAAGCCAAAATCATTATTTAAAGTTTTAGACTCTACTTTTCGGTCAGAAAGACCTTCTATCTTCTTTCCAGAGGTGCCAGAAAAATCTGTAATCCCATCATAGGAACTTAAGTTAGCGGAAACCGATGCTTTTGGTAAAGTTGTTAATAGAATCGTATTATCTGGTCTTAAAAGGCTTACTTCTGCTGCCAAATTAGCAGTGATATCAGCTGGTGCAGCATCTTCACTTTCTAATCTGATTGACCCTTTAACTTCTCCTCCTAATAATAATTGAACACTATTTAATGTTCCTAATTTAGGGTCAAATTTTGGAATGTTTATAGATGTATTAAAATTTGTTTTTTGTATTGGGACAGATGCGTCATAGCTAAGAGTAGCAGCTTTCACAGATGTTGTTGGTAATAACACTCCTGCTGCAACTACTAATAACACCCTCAATTTTGAAAATTGCAGATGCATTTTATTTTTCCTTATTATTGTTACTGCCGAATTAACTTTACACCCTTTTTTAAGAGCTTAATCTCACTCTTTGTTTTCCGCAATATAAGTGATTTAAGGTTTATGAAATCTTCAAGTTTATCAAGTATAATTACGTAATTAGCATGACAATTTAAGACAATGAAAATAATATTTTATCTTTATAAATTACGTAATTAATTACGTAATATTTTCCCTTCTTTGCCTTGGGTTAAAAATAAAAAATGAAGTGTATATTTTTTGTATTTGGATTCCGTGGAACAGGCTTCCAGCCTGTTTGTGAAGAGTTTTGATGTTACAGAAACAGGCTGGAAGCCTGTTCCACAAGATAAAGATGGTGTGACAGACCACTAATTTACTGCTAGTATTGGCGACGCTTGTGTATTTGGATTCTGTAGAACAGGCTTCCAGCCTGTTTGTGAAGAGTTTTACCACCCAGGTCTTTCCCTCGCCACCCCTACCACCACCACCCTACCAAACTAATTACTCGACTTTAAAATTAAATGGTAAGCGGGCATAAACACCCTTAGGGTCATTCATATTCTGTAAAATGTTTATCTCGTCTCCTAGTTTTTGGATTTCAGTTTGAATTGGGTTGGTGTTATCTACTCCCGATTGCTTAATACCAACTTTTGCTTGAATTTCTTCCCCAATACGACCAAAAAAACGTTCCTCAAAACTAGATGCTTGTGGGTATTCTTGTAATTCCCAGTCTCCACCTAATTTAGCTTCCTTTGCAGCATACTCAACAGCAACATCTAAACCACCAATTTCATCTACTAAGCCAATTTTTTTAGCGGCGCTGCCAGACCATACTCTTCCTTGGGCGATTTCGGCGACTTTGGGTGAGGGTATTTTCCTTCCTTGGGCAACTTTATCTAAGAAGGTATCGTAGATTTTATTGACACTGCGCTGGTAAAGGGCTAACTCTTGTTCGGATTTAGGACGGGAAACAGTTTCTACATCAGCATACTTGGCTGTTTTTACTGAATCCCAAGTCACACCATTGTCATTAGCTAATTTTTGGGCGTTAAATAATAAGCCAAAAACGCCAATGGAACCGGTAATAGTATTGGGTTCGGCAAAAATGCGGTTTGAATTTGCTGCTATCCAATAACCTCCCGATGCAGCAATATCGCCCATTGACACAACCACTGGTTTTACATCACGGGTTAAACGTATTTCCCGCTGCATTATCTCTGCTGCGGTGGCGCTTCCTCCGGGACTGTTAATCCTTAACACCACTGCTTTTACATCTTTATCCTGACGGATTTTATTAAATACCTTGGCAAAGCGATCGCCCCCAATACTTCCTTCTTCACCGCCACCGTCTACTATCTCACCCTCTGCATAAACTACTGCGATTTTATTTTTAGAGGATTTTTCTAAACCAAAAGACTTACCAGGTACTTCAGCATATTCTTTTAAGCTTATTTGTCGGAAGCTTTTATCGTCTTTATTACTCTTGGTCAGGTTTTTTAAGTCAGCTACAACTTCATCAAAATAGCCAATCTTATCTACTAAACCATTATCTTTAGCTTGGGTTGGTTCTAATAAAGCTTGATTATCAGCTATGGCTTGTAATTTCTGAGAGTCTAATTTCCGACTCTTACCTACAGCCGCCTTCCACTCACCCCAAACATCATCTAATAATTTCTGGGTTTGTTCGCGGTTTTCTGGACTTAATTTTGTCAGCACATAGGGTTCAACAGCACCTTTAAATTTACCAACCCTGATAACCTGTACTCCAACCCCATATTTTTGCATAGCACCTGCTAAAAACATTGGTTGACTGCTAAAACCATTAACTTCCATTGCCCCTAAAGGATTTACTACCACAGTATCAGCAACAGAACTTAGATAATATCCTCTTTTTCCCCAGCCTACACCATAGGCAAAAATCTTTTTCCCGTCAGCTTTAAATTTCTCTAATGCTTGGCGAATTTCTTTCATACTGGCAAATCCAGCACTGACTTCTCCCCCCTTACTCGCATCTAAATAAATACCTACAATTCGCTGATCGCGTCTTGCTTTTTCAATGCTGTCTAACACATTACGAAGGGTTATTCGATTCGATGACCTTCCAGATAAAGTTTCCTGAAATAAAGACCCAGAAGTTGGCTCCGAATCTGTAATATTCATTGATAAATCAAATACCATTACTGACCTATCTTTAACCTCCGGACCACCACTATCTCTTGCGGCTGCAGCTGCCAAGGCCAGTATTAGTAAACCCGTGCCCGCACCACAAAAAATTAATAACCCTAATAGACTTCCCAATAAGCTTGCTACAGTTTGTTGAATAAAATTTCGCATAATTGATTGCTAGTAATAAGTATAAGTATCGAAATCGTCAAATTCCAAAAGAATTAATCTTAAAATATTTTTCTGTTCTTTCTCAATTTTCCCAATTTATTTATGAGATTAAGTTTGTTTTCTCCACAAAAAAATACAATTTTCAATCTATTTCAATCTATTTCAAAAATATTTAATCTTTAAAACTCTCTCATCTTTTAGATTTTGGATTAGATACAAAAAAAGTTTTAGGGAGAAAATCTAATCCTCTGTATTTTGAGTGAAACCCAAAATCTAAAATTTATCTTGCCATTAGCCATCGAATATAGTTAACAATCCTAATATATAACTATTTTATTGGCTTTGACAGTCTTAATCCTTATATCTGTTAACTCTGATGCTTCATGGTTTTCTGTTGTAATGTTGTAAGCATCCAGAATTTTTTAACTCTGTCAACGAAGCATTCCCAGTACAAAATAAGACAGTTTTAATTTCAGCGATTAATATATCAGCTAAATCGTGAATTGCTTGTTGAGAATCGACCGCAGCTTTGAGGAAGGGCATCGCTAACCCAGTGATATCACTACCTAAGGCAATAGCTTTGGCAACATCAAGACCATGACGTAAACCACCGGAAGCAATAAGGGGTATATCTGGTATTTCTTTGCGAATACCAACAATGCATTCAGCAGTGGGAATTCCCCAGTCAGCAAATGTTTTACCTAAACGTTTTTGTAATGCATTTTCAGCCCGTTCACTTTCTACTTTAGCCCAAGAAGTGCCTCCAGCACCAGCAACATCAATAGCCTTTATCCCAATACTAATAAGTTTTTTAGCCATAGTCGGCGATATGCCATTGCCAACTTCCTTGGCAATGATGGGGATAGGAAGCTTTTCACATAGCTGGGCTATTTTATCAAAGAGTCCGCGAAAGTTTTTATCTCCCCTAGGTTGAATAGATTCCTGCAAGGGATTGATATGTAAGATTAAAGCATCAGCCTCCAGGATATCAATAATACGCTGACACTGTTCTAAACCATAGCCATAATTAAGTTGGACAGCACCAACATTGGCAAATAGTAGTACATCTGGGGCATATTTTCGCATGGCGAAGGTATCAGCTACCTGAGGTTTCTCTAGTGCTACTCTTTGGGAACCAACACCCATCGCTATTTTATAATACTGGGCAACCTCAGCTAAGCGCTGATTTATCATACCTGCCTGTTGGGTACCCCCAGTCATGGAGGAAATTAATAAAGGTGCCCCCAACTTCTTGTTAAGAAAAACGGTGGAAATATCAATATCGCTATAATCCAACTCTGGTAAACAACAATGGGTAAAGTCATATTTTTCAAACCCATTAGTTTTGAAGTTAAATTCCACATCTTCTTCCAGACAGATACGGATATGATCTGCTTTGCGTGTCTGAGTGTCAGCCAACATGTATTTTGGTCGTATGGTGAATATTCTATTTTCTCAGCTGTAGGACTGACTGGGAAACCTTAAATACACTTATGATTTATTTAATCCATTATTAATTATTTCACGCAAAGGCGCATACCGTTGGTATGCGCCTTTGCGTGATTTTATTTATACTCCATAGCCAACGGTATGACTCAAATAAACTTGATGTCATATTTATGACTGCCTAATCATTTATAAAGAGGAAAAATCACTAAAGGAATAAGTAATATCACTTAATAAACTTTGCAATTGTAAATCATCCCTAATGCTATTAAAATCAGTATCGATTTTACAGAGTTCTAAATATCTTCCAGGGTTTAAATAAATTGCTTGCTTTAAATCAGCGATCGCTTCCTGATGATTACCCAATAAAGCATGACAACAAGCCCGATTATACATACCACTTGCGTCTCTTGGTTTTATCTCTATGGCTTTGTCATAACAAAAAAGTGCCTCGCAAAAGTTTCCTAACATAACTAAGAGAATTCCTTTGCTACACCAAGGAGCATTAGCTTTTGGTTCAAGTTCTATAGCTTTATTATAACTATCTAACGCTTCAGCTAATCTATTTAAATCTTTTAATATAATTCCCCGATTATACCAAGCTTCATATCGATTTGGTTTATATTCTAAGACTTTATCATAACTGCTAAGAGCTTGTTCTAATTTTCCCAAGCTAGCAAATATGGTAGCGCGATTATACCAAGCTGGATAAAAATCTTCTTGTAATTTTATCCCCTGGTCGTAACTATAAATTGCCTGGATTAATTGTCCAATACTTAAAAGCGCATTTCCTTGATTATACCAAGCGACAGAATAACCTGGTTCTATTTCCAAAGCTTTTTCAAAGTAAACTAATGCTTGTTCGTAGGATTCTAATTTTAGAAAAATAGCTCCTATTTGGTTCCAAGCTTGATAGTAATCTTCTTTGCAAAATAAAGCTTGTTCGTAACAATCAATGGCTTCATAAAATTGCCCTAACTCATCAAAAGCGTTACCTTTGTTATACCAAGCTGAGTAATTATTTAGTTCCAAAATAATAGCTTGATTGTAGTTTTCAATAGCTTCTTGATAACGCTGTAAACTAAACAAAGCTACACCCTTATTATTCCAAGCGTAGCTATAGTCGGGGTTAAATTCAATTGCTTTATTATAACTAGCAATGGCAGAAGGATAATTTCTTAATTCAAATAAAACTATGCCGCGATTATACCAAGCTAAATGGTCTTCAGGATTAAATTCTATTGCTATATCATAACTAGTAAGTGCTGCTTCAAAGCGTTTCATCTGAAATAGCAATACTCCGCGATTATACCAAGCTACATGGTAATCAGGTTTTGCTTTTATGGCTTGGTCGTAACTAGCTAATGCGGCTTCTTGTCTCCCTAAATCAGCTAAGGCTACCCCTCTATTATACCAAGCATGATGAAATTTTGGATTTATTATTATTGCTTTATCGTAACTAATAATAGCATCACTCACATGACCTAAATATTTTAGGGCAATGCCTCTGTTATACCAAGCTTCATAGAATTCTGGATTTAAAATTAAAGCTTGTTCGTAACAGCCTATGGCTTCAGATAAATTTCCCAGGTCATCTAGGGCAATACCTTTGTTATACCAACAAGAATAATCATCGGGGATAATCACTATAGCTTGATTATAGCTATCAATACATGCTTTTGTATGTCCCATGAGGTATAATAAATTACCACGGTCATACCAAGCTGGATAAAATTTAGGATTTAAATCTAAGGCCTTATCATAGCTTGCTAAGGCAGCAGAAAAAAGTTTTAAATCTAATAGGGCATTTCCTCTTTCATACCAAGCCATGTAAAAATCTGGTTTGATGTCTATTACCTCGTCAAGCTTGGCAATTGCCTTTTCATTTTCCCCAGCTTCTATTAGCTTTTTGGCTTCGTTATACCAGACTTCATAGTTCTCTGCTTGGTACATAAATAGCAACCACCTTTTTTAATATCTTAAATACAAGCGCGATTCAGATACTCCGGGTCCTTATATCTGAGCAGGGAAAGGAATAATATGTATTTTTTAATACTTGCTATATCATATTCTACAGTGAAATAATTTACTAATTTTACTTATATATAGCAGCTACCTCCCTTAGAATCCTTTCCCTGAACTTTCTGGCACCAATAATAACTAAGGATTTGTTGACGTTTCATGACTTTATAGCGATTAGGGATGTAGTGTAAATTAAATGGAGTGAGGTTGCAAGTCTACTTAAAAACACCATGACGATAAATATTGTTGGATTTTAAGAAAAACTGGAAATTAAAATTTTAATAAGATTTTGACAAAAGATGATGATTATCCGAAATCACTGACAACAGAATAGTAGTAGTTACTATGCTGTCACAGCAATTCGCGTCAAAGTAGATGCTATTAACAATTACTACTACCCATCAGCCTGCCACTGAGTTAGGCTATTTACTACATAAAAATCCTGACAAGTGTCAGACTTTTTCTCTTTCCTTTGGAAAGGCTCATGTTTTTTATCCTCTTGCAAGCGATCGCTACTGCAGTGCTGTTTTACTTTTAGAGGTAGACCCTGTGAAGTTAGTGCGAGGCCGTGGTGCAACCCTATCTCAATATGTAAGCGACCGCCCCTATGTGGCATCATCTTTTTTCAGCGTGGCAATTTCCCAAGTTTTTGGTACAGCTTTGGGCGCCCGTAGTAAAGATAAACCAGAATTAGCGCAAACTCCTATCCCTCTAATTGTAAACATATCAGTCTTGCCTTGTCGTGGGGGGGGAAAGTCTATTGCGAAATTTATTTGAACCACTAGGCTACCAAGTTAAAGCAGAAAGAATCCCCCTTGATCAGGAATTTCCACAATGGGGAAATAGCCCATACTTGACAGTGGAGTTACAAAATACCATTCGTCTAAGCGAACTTCTTAGTCATCTATATGTATTAATACCAGTATTAGATGACGATAAACATTATTGGGTAGGAGAAGAAGAAGTAGAAAAATTATTACGTCATGGAGAAGGTTGGCTAAATAGCCATCCAGCCAAAAATGAAATCACCAAACGTTACCTGAAACGTCAGTATCGCCTAACTCGCGCTGCTTTGGCTCAGTTAACAGAAGAAGATAATCCAGACCTAGATAATATTGACCAACAGCAAAACCAAGAAGAGGAAGTTACAGAAAAAACCCTGAGTTTAAATCAATTACGTTTAAATACAGTATTAACAACTTTAAAAGCTAAAAATGTCAAAAACGTGATTGATTTAGGTTGTGGAGAGGGTAATTTCTTAAAACTGATTTTACAAGAGAACTGCTTTGAGAAAATTACTGGCGTTGATGTATCCTATCGCATTTTAGAAATAGCCCGCGAACGTCTAGAAGGCTTACATCTTCCTCGCCATAAATGGGAAAAATTAAAATTAATACAAGGTGCATT
>Ga0114939_10003226_pt1 | contig 11519 bp, 12 predicted proteins | sample AshMeaCrysSpring_FD_87196 | JGI IMG/M metagenome (GOLD analysis project Ga0114939, IMG submission 87196) | Groundwater microbial communities from Big Spring, Nevada to study Microbial Dark Matter (Phase II) - Ash Meadows Crystal Spring | ecosystem: Environmental > Aquatic > Deep subsurface >... | reverse complement strand
TGCCGGGTTGTTTGGAGTCGGAGCTGTTTTATCGCCAATCAAACAAGCTAAGGAGAAACCAAATGAACAAAGCATGCCGCATTGCAGTTGCCCTGATCGCCCTGACCCTTTTTTCGGCGGCGGCTGTTTCTGCCGCCGAGGACATCAAGGAGCTCACCCTCGGGGTCATCCCGACGGAATCCAGCGCCTCGGCCATGAAGGGCTTCGAGCCGTTCCGGGCCGACATGGAGAAGGCCTTGGGCATCCCGGTGAAGCTCTTCATCGCGCCCGACTACGCCGGCGTGATCGAGGCCATGCGCTTCAACAAGGTCCAGATCGCCTGGTTCGGCAACAAGTCGGCCATCGAGGCCGTCAACCGCGCCAGCGGGGAGGTGTTCGTGCAGACCGTGGACGTGAACGGCAATCCCGGCTACTGGTCCTTGATCGTGGTGCACAAGGACAGTCCCTATCAGAACATCGACGAGATCATCCGCGACGGCAAGAACCTCACCTTCGGCAACGGCGACCCCAACAGCACCTCGGGCTACCTCATCCCCACCTACTATGTCTGGGGCCAGCGCGGCATCGACCCGACCAAGCATTTCAAGCTGGTGCGCAACGCCAACCACGAGACCAACCTGATGGCCGTCGCCAACAAGCAGGTGGATTTCGCCACCAACAACACCGAGAACTGGGACAAGTTTTCAAAGGCCCACCCCGATCAGATCAAAAACGTGCGCGCCATCTGGCAGAGCCCCCTGATCCCGAGCGATCCCATGGTCTGGCGCAAGGACCTGCCCAAGGAATGGAAAAGCAGGATCAAGGGCTTCTTTCTGGCCTACGGCCGGATCGGGGCGAACAAGGACCATGAGCTCGCGGTGCTGAAGGGCATGAGCTCCGGCTGGGCGCCCTTCCAGGATTCCTCCAATCACCAGCTGCTGCCGATCATGGAGATCGACATGGCCAAGGAGAAGATGAAAATCGAGAGCAACGAATCCATGGCCGCCTCCGAAAAAGCCCAAAAACTGGCGGAGATCGACAAGAAGCTGGCCGACATCCAGTCCTATACAAAACTGGTGGACAAATACAACTAGCTCAACCGGATGAAGGCGGCCCATCCGGGAAAAATCCCCCTGCCCCCTTTGCCAAAGGGGGAAACCGCTGGGCCTCCTTCGCCCAATCCCCCGACGGTGAACCCGACATGACCGCTGCCGCCCAGCCCCTCGCGATCCCCGAAACCCCTCTGCGGCGCAAGCTGCTCCGGCTGCTGGCCGGCCTAGCCTTCGGCGGGGTGCTGACGTGGGCCTGGCACGGGTCCGAGATGCGGCCCCTGGACCTGATCACCTACCGCGGCAACATGGCCGCCTATCTATCCGGGTTTCTGACTCCGGATTTCAGCGACTGGCGGGCCTATCTGCACCAGACCGCAATCACCATCCAGATCGCCATCTGGGGCACCCTGCTCGCCATCGCCGGGGCCGTGCCCTTCGGACTGCTGTCATCGAGCAACGTGGCCCGGCCCTGGATCTACCAGCCCGTGCGCCGCGCGATGGACGCCTGCCGCTCCATCAACGAAATGATTTTCGCCATGCTATTCATCAGCGCGGTCGGACTGGGCCCTTTCGCCGGGGTGCTGGCGCTCTTCATGCACACGCTCGGCACCCTGGCCAAGCTCTTCTCCGAGGCGGTCGAGGCCATCGACCCCCAGCCCGTGGAAGGGATCCGCGCCACGGGGGCCAACACGCTGCAGGAGATCGCCTACGGCATCATCCCCCAGGTGGTGCCGCTCTGGATTTCCTACTCCCTCTACCGCTTCGAGTCCAACGTGCGCTCGGCGAGCGTGGTGGGCATGGTGGGCGCTGGCGGGATCGGCATGCTGCTCTGGGATGCCATCCGCAGCTTCAACTACGGGGCGACCGCGGCGATGCTGATCATCCTGGTGGTGGTGGTGAGCCTGCTGGATCTGGGGTCCGCCTATATCCGCAGGCGTTATATTTGAACCACTTCCACCGCCGAGGCTGCCAGGCGGCCGGATTGCGATTTCACAAAGATCTCCGGCGCCCCTGAACCCATCCTTGATCCGATTTTTAAGGAGAACCGCTTTGAACGCCCGGGTCAACGTCCCCCGATTCGTCCGCGAAATCCGCAAGCGCACCGGCCTCACCCGGGAAAAATCCGCCGCGAGGCTCGGCGTCGCCTTCCCGACCTTCTTCCGAGTGCTCCGTGTATTCCGTGGCTGAAAACCAGCAGCAATGCTGACCACCGGAAAGAACTATTTACCAGTTCAGTCAGAGTGCCCGCCAAGGATAGCCCGCAACCCGGGCGCACCCGCCGCCACCCGCCACTGCTCCGGCTCGGTTTCGGCAGCCTCCAGGAACCCGCCGGCCTCCTCCAGGATGATCTTGCCGGCGGCGAAATCCCAGAGCTTGATGTTTTCATATATCAGCCCGCCCAGGAATCCGCCGGCCACGTAGGCCAGCTCGGCCGCCGCCGCCCCCAGGCAGCGCGCCTTGCGCACCTGCGGCAGCAGGGCATCGAGCCTGCGGGTCATCCGCCGCATGGCCTCCGGCGTCTTGCCGAAGCTGACGGTCACCACCGCATCGGATGGGTTCTGGACGCTGCTGGCCCGGATCGGACGCCCGTTCAGGAAAGCCCCCCGGCCCGGAACCCCGATGAAGAGCTCCCGGCTGAAGGGCAGAAAGACCACGCCGGCCACCGGCATGCCCAGCCGGTCGTCGGAGCGGCCGTCCGGGCCCGCCTTCCGTCCGGCACTGCGGTAGCAGGCGATGGAAACGCAGAAGAAGGGCAGCCCGTGCCAGAAGTTCACCGTCCCGTCCAACGGGTCGACGATCCAGGTGTATTCACCCCTTCCCTCCAATGGGCCGCTTTCCTCGCTCAGGATGGCATGCTCCGGGAAGCGCTCGCGGATGGCGGCGATGATCACGTTCTCGCAGCGCCGATCGGTTTCGAGCTTGACGTCGTGCAGCAGCCGGCGGCAGCGGACCGTGCGGCTGCGGAAGTGGTGCATCTGAACGGCGCCGGCGCGGCGCGCGGCACGGATGGCCGTCTGCTGCACCCGGTTGCCGAACTCGGCCGCCAGCGCATCCTCGAGAGGGTCCGGGGCGGAAGTGGTCATCCGTATTCTTTCCGGGGAAGTGGGTTTCATTCATTGATGCCTCGAAGTGGTTTCAAATCAGTCGCCCGCGCTGAACACCTCGCGTCCGCCCACGAAGGTGCGCGTGACGGCGGCGACCTTGCGGCGGTCGTCCACCAGCACCAGGTCGGCGGCCTTCCCCGGCGCGATGGAGCCCGTGAAGTGATCGATGCCGGTGGCCCGCGCGGCATTCAGGGTGATCAGCCGCACGGCCCCCGGCAGGTCCATGATGCCCTCGCGGTGCAGCTGCAGGGCCGCGTGCAGCAGGGACATGGGGGCGTAGTCCGAGCAGAGGATGTCGCCCAGCCCGGCTTTCAGGGCCTCGCGGCCGGAGAGGTTGCCGGTCAGCGAGGCGCCGCGCAGCACGTTCGGCGACCCCAGCGAGATCAGCATGCCGTGCTCGCGCGCCGCCCGGGCGGCCTCCAGATTGACGGGGAATTCGGAGAGGGTCACCCCCAACCGGCTAACCGCCGCGACCTTCGCGGTGCAGTCGTCGTCATGGCTCGCCATGCGGATCGCGTTGTCCCGGCAGACCTGCGCCAGGCGCTCCAGGTCCGACCAATCCACCCTGCGGCTGGCTTCCCGGCGCCGTTCGATGAGCGTATCGACATGCTCCTGGCTCAGGCCCCGGGCCTTGGAATAATAGCTCCGGAAGTGGGCCACGTCGGAGAACTGGCCCTGGCCGGGAGTGTGGTCCATGATGGAGAAGAAGTGGATCAACCTCCGGCCGATCAGGCGCTCCACCTGCGAAAACGCCTCGTCGTTGGTGATTTCGTAACGGGCATGGATGTGCGTGCGGGCGCTGAAGCCGCCCTTCAGATCGTGGATCTGGTGGATCAGGTAGTCCGTCATCTCGGCGCTGCGAAACGGCGGGTTTTCATCGCTGTGCAGAAAGCACAGGCAGTGGTAGATGGACGTGACGCCGCAGGCCACCAACTGCTTGTCGAGTTCCTGGAGCGCGACGTCCACCGGAAAGCGGCCGCCCGGCCGCGGCTGGATGGCGTTTTCGATGACGTCGCTGTGGATGTCGATGAAGCCCGGCAGCAGCAGCCGGCCGCGGCCGTCGACCTCATCGAATCCCCTTGCGAAGACGTGGGGGGCGCTGATCTCGCGGATGATTCCTCTTTCCACCACCACGACGGCATCCGGCAGGACTTCGTCCGGCGTGACCACGCGCACGTTGCGGAAGATCAGATGGGGAGTTGGGTCGTAGCTCATAAGCGGGTTTCCTTTGCGGGCATGATGTAGATGTCGTCCATCAGGCGGTCCATGATGGAGCGGTCGTGAAAGATGGCGACCATGGTGGTGCCTTCGGCCTTCATCTCCGAGAGCAGATCGAGTGCGACCTGCATGGCCTCCGGATCGAGCGAGGCCGTAGGCTCATCGAGCAGCAGCAGCCGCGAAGGCCGGATCACGGCCCGCGCCAGGTTCACGCGCTGCTTCTCCCCGCCGCTGAAGGTGCAGGGGAACGCGTCGTGCAGCCGCGAATCGATCCTCAGCCGCTGCAGCAGCCGGCGGGCGCTTTCGCGGGCCTCCGCCCGGGGCACGCCCGTCGCCGTCAGCGGCTCGGCCACCACGTCCAGCGCCGGGACGCGCGGCAGCACGGACAGGAACTGGGTCACATACCCGATTTCCGCGCGCCGGAGCTTCAGGATCTCGTTCTGCGGAAGGACGGTGAGGTCCACCGGGCCGCAGGCCGCCGAGTCGTAGGCGATCCTCCCGGAGCTGGCCAGATAGGTGCGGTAGATGCACTTGAGCACCGAGCTCTTGCCGTGGCCGCTGGGACCGGACAGGCCCAGCGCCTTGCCGGCCGCCACCTTGAAAGACACCGGGCGGAAGCCGACGATTTCCTTTCCATTCAGGAAATGGGCGACGAAGCGCTTTTCGAGATTTTCGACCGTGAGCATAGTTCAAAAACGGCCGTTATAGAGTCGAACTCACCAATAGCTGCGTATAGGGATGCTGGGGGTCTTCCAATATCTGATCGGACAGGCCCTCCTCGACGATGCACCCGTGGCGCATCACGATGGTGCGCGAGGTGAGCAGGCGGATGACGCCGAGGTCGTGCGAGACCACGATCGTCGCCACTCCCAGCTCCTGCTGCAGGCTGCGGATCAGATCCAGGACCCGCGCCTGCACCGAAACGTCCAGGCCGGTGGTGACCTCGTCGAGAAGCAGCAGCTCCGGGCGGGTCGAAAGGGCCTTGGCGATCTGCACCCGCTGCTGCATGCCTCCGGAAAAGGTCCGCGGCAGCTCGTCCATGCGCTGCACCGGCACCTCGGTCTGCTCCAGCAGCTCGGCCGCCCGATCCCGCATGCGGCCGACATGACGGCAACCCGCCATCAACAGGCGCTCGGCGATGTTGCCGCCGGCGCTCACCTTCATGCGCAGCCCCATGCGGGCGTTCTGATACACGATTCCCATGCGCTCGTTGCGGATCTGCCTTCGACGGAAGGCGCTGAGCGCGAACAGGTTCTGCGCGGGGTCGATCGGCGCGGCCGCGTTCCCGTTGAGGCGCAGGAAGAATTCGCCGGCCGTGGGCTCGACGTCGAAATGCAGCATCCGCACGATGGTGCTCTTGCCGGAGCCGCTTTCACCGACGATTCCCAGCACCTCGCCCGGGTAAAGCTCGAAGGACACCGCGCGGCAGGCCAGGATCGAGCGGCAGCGCGCGCACTGGTTGGTCTCGTGCCGGGGGCCGGTACGCTCCAGGCATTCCGGGCAGCCCTTGCCGTAGCGTTTGGTCAGGTTGCCGACTTTGAGGATCGGCGTCACGCAGCGCCCTCCTCCGGCGGAAGGGCCCCTTTGAGGGCGCTGCCCCGGCGGGCCCTTTCGCAGAAAGCGGTGTCCGAGCAGGAATAGGTCCGCCGGCCGGTCGCATCGTCGATCAGCTCGTCCAGGTAGGTTCCCTGCGAGCCGCAGCGGGCGCAGCGCCGCCCGTCGAAGGCCTCGACGCGAAAGGCGAAGTCGTCGAAGGAAAGGGGCTGCACGTCGGTGTGAGGCGGAATGGCGTAGATGCGCTTCTCGCGCCCGGCGCAGAACAGCATGAGGGCCTCGGCCTGGTTCAGCTTGGCCACGTCCCAGCGCGGGATCGGGCTGGGGTCCATGAGATGCCGGCGGTTGACCATGACCGGGTAGCGTGCCCCCACCGTGATTTCGTTGAACTTGACGATGTCCTCGTAGAGATAGAGCCACATCCGGCTGTAGTCCGCCTCGGCGTGCATGCGCCGGGTCTCGCGCTCGGAAGGCTCGACCAGGCGCAGCGGCTCCGGAATCGGCACCTGGAAGACGATCAGCTGGTGCGGCCGCAGCGGCTCTTCGGGGATGCGGTGCCGGGTCTGGATCAGGGTGGCGGCCCGCGGGTCGGTCGTGACGGCCACGCCCGCGACCCGGGTCACGAACTTCTTGATGTTGACCGCATTGACGCTGTCGTCCGCCCCCTGGTCGATGACCTTGAGCACGTCCTCCGGACCGATCAGCGCCAGCGTGAGCTGCAGCCCGCCGGTGCCCCAGCCCCGGGCGATCGGCATCTCGCGCGAGCCGAAGGGCACCTGGTGCCCGGGGATGGCCACGGCCTTGAGCATCCGGCGGCGGATTTCGCGCTTGGCGCCTTCGTCCAGAAAGGCGTAGGCGTAACGGCTTCCAGCCGGCGGCAGGCTGTCGCGCCATTCCGCCGGCGGCGCGCTCGCCGTTGAAGGCCGCCGGTGCGTCATGACGGCTCGTCCTCCGTCCGGCCCTGCTGCCCCGCCTGGATGCGGCGCAGGCGGTCCAGTTCGGATTGAAACGTGACGTAGTGGGGGAGCTTGTAATGGTTGCAGAACCCCGTGGACTCGATGCCGTCCACGTGGGTCAGCACGAATTCCTGGTCCTCGGAAGGCGCCGCGGCCTCCCCGCCGGACATGGCCCGGTCCAGGACCGCCATGGCGATGGCCTTGGTCTCGTTGTGCCCGAAACACAGCCCGTAGCCGAGGCTGAACCGGGCCGCCCCCTCGGTTTCCGCCAGCCGCGCGATGACCTCGGCCTCGGTCACCTGGATCTCTCCGACGCATTCCACCGCGCCGGTGCGCGGGTTTTTAAGCGGCACCGGCAGGAAGCCCACCCGCAGCTCGCCGATCACGGGGTGAACCGACCCGTAGCCGCGCATGTTGGAATAGGCCAGCGCGAGCATTCCGCCGGTTTCGCCGCGCGCCAGGGTCTGCAGCTGGGCGCTGCGCGGGGCCGGAAAGGCGAGCGCCTGGCGGGTGATGTCCGTCAGGCCGGGCTCCGCTCCGGGCGCCGGCCCGCTCAGCAGAAGGCCCTCCGCGCGCAGCATGGCGACCACTTTGGGGAAGCTCTCGGGCAGCGGCGCCAGCCGCTCGATGGGCTTCAGCAGGCGCCGGATCAGCTGTTGCGTGCGCGCCGGGGATTCGTCCTTCAGATCGAAGTCCAGCAGCCTCAGGGTGTAATCAGGGGTCGGCCCCAGAATCTGCCCGCCCGGGACATCCTTGAAAGCGGCAGAGATGCGCCGGATCACCCGCATGCCGTCGGTGGCGATCGGCTCCGAATAGCCCAGGCGCGGCAGGGTGGTGCGGTAGGAGCGCAGGATGAAGGCCGCTTCGAAGGTGTCGCCGGCGGCTTGTTTGAAAGCCAGGGCCGCCAGGTCCGGGGCGTAGAGCGATCCTTCGCCCATCACCCGGTCCACGGCGAAGTGCAGCTGCTCGCGGATCTGCCCGGGTGTGAGCGGCGCGGTAGCGCCCCCGGCGCGCCGGACCAGCGCGAAGGTCTCGGCGTTTTCGATGGCGGCGGCCCCGCCTCTGACGGCCACATAGCCCATGGCCTCACCTCACCTGGATGCGGGTCGACCGCGGCAGGCCCATCACCTCGCCGCCCGGCCGCAGAAAAAACGCGTCGACGCCCAGGGGGTAGTCGGCGTTGACGCTCATCAGTTCCTGGAATTCCTCGACCGGGATCCCGTGCATTTCCGGAGCGATCCCTCCGGGTCCGGAGATGCCGGGACCGGTCAGCCGCACGCGGAACCGCTCGGAAACGCTTGCCGGCTGAGGATCCGTGCAATACACGAGCGTCGCCCCCTCTTCGGGGCTCTCGGGGCGGCCGCGGCGGGCGCGGCGGGCCCCCTCCCGGCTGCCGGCTCCCGTGAAGAAGACGAAATCGGCGGCTTCAAGGGGCGCCGGACGCGCCCCGGTGGCGGCGGCGATGGCGGCCTGCAGGGCCTGCGCGCCGCCGTTGCCGCTCACGCAGAAAGCGACTTCCGAATCGAGCAGGCACTCGGCGACGGCGGTCGCCGCCGCATGGGGCGACACCCCGCCCGGCGCTTCCAGGCGCACGATGCGTCCGGGCCGGCTGAGCGCCTGAAGCAGGCGGCGATAGTTTTTCTGGCAGCGGCGTCCGCTGGAATCCATGAGATTGATTACCCGAGCGAGCCGAAGTCCACGCTCTCCTTCTTCATCGACTCGAACCGGACTTCGGTGGCGGCCGCCAGTTTTGAGGCAAGCGCTTTGCGGGCCGCTCTCTTGGCTTCGAGCTGGCCGAGCGGCGCCGCGATGGCTCCCAGAACGGCCCCCCGGCCGCTGCCCTCCACCGCCGCGACCGCAGCCAGCAGGAGCGCCTGTTCGGGTTCGTCACCGCAGACCGCGCCGTAGCCCGTGCAGCCGTCCAAGCGCACTTCGGCCTCGCTGACCAGCACTTCGCCAAGATGAAACGGCGTGCCGAACGGATCGCGCACGGTGACCATGACCAGCCCGGCCCGCGGGGCCTGCTGCACGCAAAACGGGCACAGCGGCCAGAGCCGGTCCAACATGGAGCTGACCTCATCGGTCGAGGCGGCGGCCATGGCGGCGAGCAGGCGCTCCTTGAATGCTCCTTTCCGTCCCGGTTCCGGCGCCGCGGATGAGCGCGCGCCGTCGCCGGGGGCGGCGTCGAGTTCATCCATAAGCGGCTAAAAACCTCTCCAGATCGGACAAATCCCCGAAGCGCCGCTCCAGGGTAAGGCGGTCCCAGTCCCACCAGGCGATCGCCATCAGCCGTTCGATGATCTCGGAGCTGAACCGCATGCGCAGCGGCCGCGCCGGCACCCCCGCGACCACCTGGTAAGGTGCGACATCCCGGGTAACGACCGCTCCGGCCGCCACCACCGCGCCGATTCCGATGCAGACCCCGGCCATGATCTTGGCCCCGGTGCCGATCCAGACGTCGTGCCCGATGCGGCAGCGGTTCCGGCGCCGCCACTCGAAGACCTCCTCGTCATCGGAGGCCGCAAAACCGTACCGCCGGCGGCGGTAGGTGCAGTGGTGCTGAGTGACCCGCTCCATGGGATGGTCGCCGGGGTTGATGACGGCGTGCGAAGCGATCGAACAGAACTTGCCGATATCGGTGTAGATCGCCACGCCGTCCGACCCCGCCAGATAGCTGTAGTCCCCGAGGCGGGATTCGATCAGCGTCCAGTTGGCGCCGATGTCGGTATAGCATCCGATGACGCAGTCGCTCACACGGGCCGACGGATGAATCTGCGGCGCCGATGCGGCCTCGGCCGGAACGGGAATGCTTCTATGGAACGCCCTCGCCATGGAACCTCGGGTGATTGGATTGCAAATCAATCTGACGGCCGCGGATTAGAAAACGATTAGGAAGGTGTTAGAATAATGAAAGAAGGGTTGCCGGGGGTCACCCCGGTATGCGCCTGTCGGAATTTTGTCAAGAACCGGGCGCGCGCGCCTTCCACAAGGAGGACCCCGGCGGCTGCAGGTCCGCTGAGGTAGAATGGGGAGCCTTGTTTTGCAACGTTCCTTGAGATAAGGCCTCCGCGGGTTGGGCCGGTCATCGGGGGCCACGACGGCCGGCGGCAATTCGAACCGCTCAAAGACCGGTTGCGATCACCAGGTCCGTGATCGGCCCGCGGGACTTCTCGCCCTTCAGCACGATGTGGGAGTAATTCTTGTTGCCCTTGAACTTCTTGACCACCCAGTTCAGCCCGTTGTTCTCTTGGTTGAGGTAGGGGTTGTCCACCTGCCGGGTGTCTCCCAGGCAGAAGCATTTCACTCCTTCGCCCATGCGGGTGAGCAACGCCCGGCACTCCGACCGTGACATGTTCTGCATTTCGTCGACAACGACGACGGCGTTCTCGATGTTCATGCCGCGGATGTATGCCAGGGGCAGGACCTCGAAGACCTTGGGATTGAACTGCGGGGGATAGACGTCGCCGTCGATGAAAAGCTTGTTGGCGGGCCGCAGCCGGTGGAGCTTGGCGGCCAAATCGGCGATGTAGCGTATGTAGGGCTCCATCTTCTCCTCGAGTTTGCCGGGCAGGTAGCCCAGTTTCTGGCCGATCTCGATGGTGGGCTTGATCACAAAAATCTTCTGGTGGGACTTGTGCTCGAGCACGAGGTACAGCGCCGCCGCGAGCGCCAGGTAGCTTTTGCCATAGCCCGCCTCGCTTTGCACCGACACCAGGTCGATATCCGGATGGATCATGAGCTCCAGCGCCAGGTTCTGAAAGACATTGCGGGGCGTCACCTTCCATATCTTGTGCTGGTAGTCGATCACTTTTTCCCCATGCGCCCCGAAGAACACCGGCTTACCCTGCTCGTTCCACATGAATGCGTTCGGCACGGCGTCCTCACGGCTGGACACGAACCCGGTGAAGTACTCCGCCTCGGATTTGAACGGCACGGACTCCTTGTAGATTTCGCTCTTGATGCCGCGCAGCCGCGCCTGGAGTTGAAAGATCCGGTCGTTGGTGACCAGGATGGGCTTCTCGATCCCGCTCGACTGAATCTCGTCCAGGATGAACTTGTCGACCAGGTTGACAAAGGGGTTGGCCACCGAGTCGGTGTTGAGCACTTTGAAAGCGTCCGGGTTCTCCACCAGGTATTCGATCACCCGAGCGACGATGTGGCGAAGCTTGGGGTCTTTTTTGATCTTGTTCAGCTCGAGCAGCACGTGATAGGGGATGAAAACACTGTTTTCGTTTCCGTTGCGCAGCTTCACCAGCGAATTGGGATCTTCCAGCAGGACATTGGTATCAAGGATGTAGTTTTTCTGCTCTTCCATCATCTGTCGCACCTCGCGGGTAGTGGGGGAAACGGGCAAGCGCTCTCCAGGCTCGGCGTGCGGCGCTTCAATCGCGCTGACAGTGGAGATCAAATTATAGCATACACGAGTAAATTTGAACAACCTATTGTTAGCGGCAGGTTAGCGGACCACTAAATGTTGATGAACCGGTCGCAATGGGTCTCTGTCGTCACGGCATGTCCGGTTGAGCGAGGTGATGGCGCCGCACCGGCGCCGCACCGGCGGATAGGAGATGCGCAAGGGCCGGCGCGACCCTAATCAAATCTTAACAATCTCCTCATACTTGGCTAAATGTCGATAGCCATGCTATATATTGTAT
>Ga0114939_10003225_pt1 | contig 11521 bp, 9 predicted proteins | sample AshMeaCrysSpring_FD_87196 | JGI IMG/M metagenome (GOLD analysis project Ga0114939, IMG submission 87196) | Groundwater microbial communities from Big Spring, Nevada to study Microbial Dark Matter (Phase II) - Ash Meadows Crystal Spring | ecosystem: Environmental > Aquatic > Deep subsurface >... | reverse complement strand
CTTCGCCAAGGGCCTGGAACGGGACCCGGACTTCTACCTGTGGCTCAACGATGACACGGAGCTCGAGGGCGATGCTCTCGGGCGATTGGTCGCGGAAGCTCAGCGGATCGAGGCTGACATTGGTCAGCCGGTGATCGTTGTCGGGGCGACGGCTGATCGGGCGACGCACCAGGTCACCTACGGTGGACGTTGCGCGCGCAGCCGGCTGAAGCGCTTCACGTATGACCTAGTTTGGGATGCGAGCCGGTCAGTCGAATGCGACGTGATCGAGGGCAACTGCGTGCTGATCCCGCGGGCTGTGGCACGCAGGGTCGGCAATCTTGACCCTGCATTCGAGCACGCGATGGGTGACACAGACTATGCGCTTCGAGCCCGTAGGATGGGCATTCGGGCGTTTGTCGCGCCAGGCGTTGTCGGCTACTGCTCGGTCAATCCGCTGAGAGGATCCTACTTCGATCGTTCGTTGTCCTTGGGTCAACGATGGCGGCTCATCCGCGGCAGAAAGGGCTTGCCCGTGCGGTCATGGCTCAGGTTCACGCGGCGGCACGGCGGTCTGCTATGGCCGATCTACTTTGCCTGGCCGTACGTCAAGGTCGTCTTGACGTCGCGTTGACACAGGTGTCATGCGTGTCAGGGAGATCATCGTCATGACGGTGGAGTGATTCGTCACCTGGAGGGTGGTATGTGCGGAGTTTTTGGCTACGTGGGAGTGATCGAGGCGGGGCAGGCACAGCGTTGTCTCGACACGCTCACGCACCGCGGGCCCGATGGCTGGGGTCTCTGGGAGGGGACTGGAGTGACCCTGGGGCATAGGCGGCTCTCCATACTTGACCTTTCCGAAGCTGGTCGACAGCCAATGGCATTTGCAGGGGGGCGCTACTGGATCACTTTCAATGGGGAGATCTACAACTTCCTCGAGATCCGGACAGAGTTGGAAGCGCTCGGGCACTCGTTTCACACCGAGTCCGATACCGAGGTCATCCTCGCGGCTTTTGCTCAATGGGGCGAGGCCTGCCAGCTCCGATTCAACGGCATGTGGGCCTTCGCCGTCTGGGACGCCACCGAGCGCAGGCTTTTCCTGTCACGCGATCGTTTCGGAAAGAAGCCGCTCTTCTGGATGCAGTTGGCCAACGGGGACTTCGCTTTTGCTTCCGAGATGAAGGCATTGCTCCCCTTGATGCCTCGCGTTGAGGCCGACGACGAACTGATTCGAGGCATGACCCTGCGCTCATCGTTTGCGTACGAAGCAACGACGCGTTGTCTGGTAAGGGGCATTCAGCGCTTTCCAGCGGGGCACAGCGGGTGGGTCGTGGCTGGTCAGTTGAAGACACGCCGGTGGTGGAACACCCTGGATCATTTGCCTGTCGTGCCGAAGTCCTATGACGAACAGATCGAGGCCCTTCGAGCGCTATTGCTGGACGCGTGCCGGATCCGTATGCGCAGCGATGTCACGATTGGCACGGCGTTGTCAGGTGGACTCGACTCGAGTGCCGTGATCTCGATGTTGGCCCACATCAACCGGAAGCAGGCCGGAGAACAACGCCTTGCATCCGACTGGCAACATGCCTTCGTGGCATCGTTCCCGGGCACGCCTCTGGACGAGGCGCAGTTTGCGCAGCGCGTTGCAGAGCATGCCGGGGTTCGAGCTGAGGTCTTGCCCATTGACCCCACGCAGCACCTCGGCGAACTGGATCGGATGCTTTACCTCTATGAGGACATCACGATCACCAGCCCGATACCGTTCATGGCGCTGTACGGGCGAATCAAGCGCGCGGGTGTGACGGTAACGCTCGACGGTCACGCCGCCGACGAGCTGTTTGGAGGCTACAGCACGGATTGGTCCTACGCCTTGCTGGACGCTGGCCTGGATCGGACACAGATCGGGCAGGTGCTGGACGTGTACGACCACGCCATGCCGGGAGGGTCCGAACAGTTCAGAAGGCCGGGCAATCGAATGATGACCTACGTGAGGCGCCTTGGGTCGGCGTTCGCTAAGGTGGGACTCGGTTTGCAGAGCAATCTGTCGACCGAATACACCACTCATCCGCGATGGCGGGAACTCGATCATATGAGCCGTGCCCTTTTTTGGCAGACGCACGCGTTCGTCCTGCCGACCATTCTGCGCAGCTACGACCGCTACGGGATGGCCAACTCCCTGGAGATTCGCATGCCGTTCCTTGATTGGCGAGTGGCGACCTTTGCGTTCGCGCTGCCTTGGCAGTCCAAGATTCGCCGCGGCTACTCCAAGGCAATCGTTCGTGACGCTGCAGCGCCTTTCATGCCGCATGAGATCGCATACAGGCGCACCAAGATCGGATTCAACTCGCCTATCGTCGACTGGTTGCGCGGCCCGCTCCGCGGTTTCATGCTCGATACGCTGGCCTCTCAGGCCTTCCGTGACTGCCCGTTGGTCGATCCGCAGCGGGCGGCTCGGCTTGTGCACCATGTGCTCGACGAGCCCAAGGCGAGCTTCAAGTCCGGGGAGGAGGCGTGGTGGGGGGTCTTGCCGTTCCTGTGGTCCCAGGCGCTTCTCAAAGCCCGCGTCGCCTCAGCCTGAGACGCTCTCAAACACGGCCGATTGCTGCACGCGATCGCTCACACCCGGCGCGTCGGTCGCCTGCCGGGGCTGCGATCACGAGGGGATTCGGCTGCAATCGGTCGAGTCGATATTGCTCGCCCATCCCGCGATCTCGCCCGCCTGGGGGACGTAGCTTGCGGACATGTTGATCACGTTCTTCTGCACAGTCACCCCCACAAAGACCCCAGAATAGTTCGTGATCTGAACGCCGCTGGTCAGGCAGTTCCTCTCAAGCACTGTATTTCCTGACGAACCGAACACGCCCGGCGGAACGCCCCCACGGCTGCGAACGACGTTGCCCGCCACATAGTTGTCCCGGCCCGGGTTGCCCGTGGTCGAGTCCCCCATCGTGAAGGCTGCGGCATGCATCCACGAGATATCGACATCGATGTCGTTGTTGACAAAGCGTATCCCTGAACTCTCGTAGCTGCTAACGGCATCGCTGCCGTACCCGCTGCCGCGGACCTGATTTCCTTCGACCGAGCTATTCGTGACCTTGTCGAACTGAATGGCCGAACTGCAGTGACTCGGGTTGTCGGTGCGCCCGCAGGAATTGCCTGCGAAGGGGCCATGGACCTGGTTATTTCGGATCGTCGCCCCCGAAGTCCCGACAGCCAGAATCCCGCGCCGGCCATCGCTGACGAGATTGTGTTCGATCACCGCCCCACTGCCCTGCACAACGATGCTGGCATCGCCGCGGCAGGGCCCGATCTGCGAGTCACGGACGACAACACCGCTGGCACCCGGGGGGATGGTGATGCATGCACCGTTCAGATTGCTGATGCGAACGCCAGAAATCACCTGCCCGGAGCTTGCCGTGATGGGGCCGGAGGTTGAGAAAGTGGTAGTGCGCGTGCCAGCGGTCGTTGTCGGAGTTGCACCCGAGGGTGTGGCGGTCGTGGCGGCACTGCTAGAGGCGCTCGGCGTCGCGCTCGTTGCGGATGCACTGCTTGCGGATGCCGACGATCCCATCGCACTGCTGGTAGATGCCGTCTGGGTCGATTGGGGTGTAACGGCAGTCATCGTCGCAGTGGGCGGTGAACTCGCGTTCGGCGCAGCGCTGGTCGACGGTGAAACGGCTAGCGCAGTGGCCAGCGGTGAGGACACCCAGCAAGACTTGCCGACACCCGGCGCAGCATCACCAGGGAACTTGCTGATGTCGCACCAAACGCTCTCCGTGTGCGTGGCTTCGACGTAGGTGCTGGTCGCGGAAAGGCCCATACGTACCGTTCGGGTACCCTCGAAGACGCAGGTGTCTCCGGGGCCTGCGCAGAGTTCCCAGGTATCGGCAGTGGAGGCACGTGCGAGACCCGTCGAAGACTCCACCCCGCCGCTGTCGCCGATCAAGCCACCGCAACCAGAAAGCGCGGCGGCCAGCAGCGCTACCAGCATACGGCGGACGTGTACCTGGCGATCCTCGGACGCCGGGTTGCCATGCGAGGTGGTGGTGAACAGCGGGTTCAGGGTCTTCATGTGGATAGTTGAATCAGGTGTGGTTACCCGCCAGGCGGCGTGACGACATTCACGGCTGCGGCGGTGTCGCGACGCAAACCACGGCATAGGTGGACTGTTTCACGCCGTCCCTGGCTCCCTGTATCCAGGGGAAGGCTCCTGTAACCGGGGGCACAGGACACGCTGACACTGACGGCCCCCGTCGGCCTGTCCTTCGTTACACCGGGCGACCACTCGTATGCTGAGGTGCGGACACCGCGGCTCTTGGTGGGTTGGGACTCGAGTTCGCCTTGTTCGTCTGTCGAAGTCGGTGCGGGCGTTCTGCCAACCTGTTCGACACTCGCCCGCAACTGGCCTAAGGAAATGGTGCGCTGCTGTTACAAGCGCTGTTTTCTGCAGCAATGTTGGTTCGGTGCAGAAACAACGGCCTGCGCGTTACGACTTCACACGAAAAGCGCACCTGGCGCTGCCTGGCGCACGTTCGTGAGCCGAGTGGCACACAATCCCCACGGCATCGGGTGTGCCCACGTCGTCACGGCGTGGCCGCCGCATGCTGACCATTCGCATGAAATCACTCGCGATCCTGCTTCTCGCCGGCGCGCGCCGCTGTGCCACAAGATGGCGCTTGGCGCGAAGCAAGGCACCGGTGCGCCGGTTCGGGCGCGACATCCACGTCGGAGCGCGCCCCATCCTGTGGGCCCCCCGCCTGCTCGAGATCGGGGACCACTGTTACCTGGGCAAGGATGTCGACATCGAGGCCAACTGCCGTATTGGCAGATATGTGCTGATTGCGAATCGCGTCGCGTTCGTCGGCCGACGGGACCACGACTTCCGTACGCTTGGAGTGCCGGTGCGGTTCGGGCGCTGGGCTGGTGCCGCGGGTTCAGTGAATGCCCATGTCGCCGACGCGGTGGTGGTCGAAGACGATGTCTGGATCGGCTTTGCTGCCGTTGTACTGTCCGGCGTCACCATCGGCCGTGGGGCCATCGTCGCGGCGGGATCTGTCGTCAAGGACGATGTTCCGCCCTACACCATCGTTGCCGGAAACCCGGCGCAGAGCGTCGGTCGCCGATTTCGGTTTGACGACGACATTGCTCGTCACGAGGCCATGGTGGCTGCGGGGACGTACGAGTCGTCAGAGAGGGGCTATGACCACTGGCGTGTGGAGCCCGGACAAGGATGAGTACATCGCCCCCCATGGTCACTGATCGGCGTCCGAAGGTCGTGATCACGCAGCATCGGCTGCTGTATTACCGCCAGGAGTTCTTCGATCGCCTGCATGCGCGCTGCCAGCAGGCCGGTATCGATCTGCACCTCGTTCACGGGCAACCTTCAGTCGAGGAAAGCCTGAAAAAGGACGTCGGTCAACTGGCATGGGCTGACTCGGTGCACAATCGGTTCGCGCGCATCGGGGGCAAGGACTTGATCTGGCAGCCCTATCCAGCGCAGTTGCGAGACGCGGACCTCGTGGTGTTGATTCAGGAGAATCGCATCCTCTCGAACTACCCATGGTTGCTTCGATGGTCCGTGCCGAAAGGTCAGCGCGTGGCTTACTGGGGCCATGGTCGAAACCTGCAGAGCCAAGCCCCGACGGGGTTGCGCGAACAGTGGAAGCGCTGGTTCGTGACCCGAGTCGATTGGTGGTTTGCCTATACCGATTCCACGCGTGACATCCTTTTGTCCGACGGGTTTCCAGCTGAACGCATCACGGTGCTTGACAACGCGATCGACAACGAGAGCTTCCTGCGCGACCTGGCCGCCGTCGGTGATCCACACAGAGATCGGTGCCTCGGCGTCATTTCTGCCAAGCGCGGAGATCCGATTGCGCTGTACTGCGGCTCCCTGTATGAGGATAAGAGACTGGATCTGCTCGTTGACGCAGGGGACCTCATCCAGAAGGGCCATGCGGGTTTCAGGCTGGTCGTCATCGGGGATGGGCCCAGCCGGCCAGCCCTTGTCGATGCTGCGCGCACCAGGCCGTGGCTGCAGTGGGTTGGCGTCAAGCGCGGTGTCGATAAGGCGGCATGGTTCTCCGTTGCCAACGCCTACCTCAGCCCTGGTGCGGTTGGGTTGCATGTTCTTGATGCGTTCTGCGCTGGAATCCCGATGATCACGACCTCTAACGCGCGCCACGGGCCGGAGGTTTCGTACCTGAAGCATGGACGCAACGGCTTTGTCGTACCCGACGATGCCGCAGAAGTCGCGCGTACGTACACGCGATTGATCAGTGAGCCGGCCCTGTTCGCTGCGGTACGTTCTGCTGCTTTCGAGGATGCCCGGCGGTTCACCCTCGACAATATGGTGCAGCGGTTCTTCGATGGCATAGGAAAGTGTTTGGCCACCCCTTGCAAGTGAGCGGTGAACCACAGTGCTGCGCCGGAACAACATGAACCGGGATGCGACGCCGGTTGATCTCCGCTACATGTGGCATGCACCACATGTGCGGGGGTCGCCCCATGGCGACAGCCACGTAGACTCGCCATCATTTGCACCGAACGACGGGGAACCAGGGCGGCCGTGCAGTAGTTGGCAAACCTGGGCCGCTCGGCACAGGGTGACCGTGACCCAAGTCGACCCGCGCCGCTGCCTTTTCTCAGACACTGACGATTCCAATGGCAACAGCAGCAGCGACTCACAGGCGGGTCATGATCAAAGGGCTGCCCATCAGCACGGCCTCCCACAGTGAGGTCCTGCATGGGATGGGGCAGGTCATTGCCGCGCGAGAGACCGGCCACTACATTTCGATCACCAATACGGAATCGATGTACCACGGCCTGCGCGACCAGCGTCACGGCCAACACATCCGCAACGCAGACTTCTCGTTGTGCGATGGAGTCGGGGTCATCGTGGCTGGATGGGCCTGGGGACACCGAATCGAGCGCTTCAATGGCCCCGTGCTGCAGCTCGAGGCGTCGAACTACGGCCAGCAACGCCAGTGGCGCCACTTTTTCTATGGCGGCAAGGAAGGCGTGGCCGTCGAGATGGCTCGGCGCCTGAAGGATCGGTTTCCCGACTTGATCGTCTGCGGAACCTACTGCCCGCCGTTTCGAGCGTTGACCGACGAGGAGAGTCAACAGGTCGTGGACCAGATCAATGCCACGCAGCCCGACATCGTGTGGGTAGGGTTGGGCCTTCTCAAACAGGAGCGCTGGATCCAGGAGCATCTGGGGCGAATACAAGCGCCCTGGATGGTCGGCGTTGGCGCAGCATTCGACTACCACGCCGGCGCCGTGCCGTGGGCTCCGCCATTCGTGCGGCGCCTGGGGCTGGAGTGGTTGTTCAGGCTGATCATCCAGCCGAAGCTCAGGGCGCGCCGCTACTGGTGGTCGCTCGTGTATGTGGGCGAGGCCGTCGTCGAGGGATTGCTCCGGCTGCGATTCCTACGGCGCGCAATGGATCCGTCGCTGACGCGTGGCAGTTGACAAGGGTTGGGGTGTATCCGTGATTCGAGTTGGAATGGTCGGCCTGGGGAAGATGGGGCTTTCGCACCACGCGATCGTGAACGCTCATCCCGGGATCAAAGTGGTTGCGGCATGCGATACGTCGGCTTACCTCACCGACGTGTTGACGAAATACACAGGTTTGAAATGCTATGCCGACTTCGACCGGTTGCTCGAAGGCGAGTCGCTCGACGCCGTGGTGATCTCCACGCCGTCCAAGCTGCATGCCGGTATGGTCGAGAAAGCACTTAGCCGTGGCCTGCACGTCTTCTGCGAGAAACCCTTCGTTCTCAACGTCGCTGATGGAGAGCGGCTGGTGGCGTTGGCCGAACAGAAGAGGCTGGTCAATCAGGTGGGGTACCACTACCGGTTTGTTGGTGCGTTCCAAGAGGCGGCACGCGTGGCCCGATCGGGTGCGCTCGGCCAGCTTCACCATATCCGGGCCGAGGCGTACGGTCCGGTGGTCTTGCGTCCAAAAGGGGGCACGTGGCGATCGGCCAAGGACGAGGGGGGTGGTGCGCTCTTCGACTATGCATGTCATGCCATCGACGCCATGAACTTCATGGTCGGTCCGCCGTCAGCGGTGAGCGGTGTCGTGCTGGGCAGCGTGTTTTCGCGGGACGTCGACGACGAGGTCTACTGCACGCTGCACTATGGCGAAGGCATGTCGGGCCAGTTGTCGGTGAACTGGAGCGATGAGAGCTTCCGTAAGATGTCGACCAAAGTCTCGATTTGGGGCCGCAACGGTCGTGTTACCGCCGATCGCCAGGAATGCCAGATTTACCTTCGCGAGGCGCACCCCGGTCTGCCGGATGTCCGCAAGGGCTGGACCGTGCGCTATACCACCGACCTCACCGAGGAGGTATGGTTCTATCTGCGAGGCGAGGAGTATTCGGCCCAGATCGACTACTTCGCCAAGAGCATCGAGCAAGGGCGCACGGATGGGCAGAGCACGTTTCGTTCAGCCCTGGAAACGGACCGCGTGGCCTCGATGATCCTGGCGCAGCACCGCGGAGAAGTTCCTGGGTCGCAGGCTCCTGTGGCGGCGGCAGCGTCTCAGGGACTGTGGTCGCGTCTGTTCGGTGGGTGAGGATGTGGTGCGGGAAGCTGTGGCGATGGATCGAGTGCTGTTCGGTGACAACCAATTCTTCGGCGTCAACCACATGTCGGAGGAGAAGGCGCGGGCGCAGTCCATGCGCTTTCAGGACTTGCAGGCCATTCTGGACGTGCTGGATGCGGCCTACCAGGAAGGCATTCGCACGTTCATGTGCACCACGCACGACCGGGTGGCCGAGATCTGCGACCACTTTCGCGCGAACCGCGAGCAGTACCCTGACTACACGTTCTACCCATGCATGCCTTATGCACACAAGTATGCCAACGCCGTGACCGAGCATGGCATGGTCGAGGCGCTGCGCAAGTTCCTGCCTGAGGACGGCGCGCTCGGCGCGATGATGAAGGGTGGTGTTGCGCTGGCCAGCAAGGATGCCCGGGCCATCATGGGGTTGCTGATCGATGCCGAGATGAAGATGTTCCACGGCCTGCACACGCCCGTCATCTTCATTCAGAACGTCATCACCGACCTGCTGCTCGGATTGGGCATGAAGGACGCATTTCGCTTCTTCGCGGATCATGTTCGTGAACGCTACGGTGCAGAACCAGGGTTCATCACCATGAACACGCCGCGCCTGCTCGATGTGCTGGACGATCTCGGCATCGACAATCCCATCGTCTGCTCGAACATCAACAAGATCGGCTTTCGCATGTGTGGCGGCGTCGAGCTCTACGAACAGACGATCGCCAAGCGCCGCTTTCGCCCGATTGCCATGTCGGTATTGGCGTCGGGAGCACTTTCACCGCGAGAAGCGGTCGAGTACGTCTGCCGCCAGCCGCGCATCGAGTCGATCGTTTTTGGTGCCTCCAGCCGAGCCAACATTCGTCAGACGAAAGCCCTTATCGACGAGCTCAGTGTGCCCGTACCGCGTTGACTTCGTGGTGCTCGGAGTCGCTGCATGTGGCCGCACCGGGCCGTTCGCAAGCATCCGTCCGCGAACACTTGCCTTACGTGGCATGCCGGTGGGCGGGTACCGCAGTGGGTCAAGCGGCTGAGACACCCGTGAGCCGCCGCAGCCCGGGAATGCGCAGTAGCCCGGGTTTGCTCTTGGCCAGCTGAGCCAGCAGCTCGAGCAGCTGCGGACCGAGAACGATCTTCGGCACCAACATCATCAGCCCCACGCAAGAGATGGCGACCAGAGCGGCCCCGACCGCCAATGCGACGAGCGCCGATGGCGCCTGAGTCGATTCGCCGAAGACGCTGCCCGCGGCCACACCCATGGCGCCGGCGACGACGCCCAGGATGGCCGAACCGACCAGCGTGCGACCGTACACGGCTAAAGAGATGGACAGACGCCGAGCCAGTGCGGAGTGCATCAAGACGAGCCTCAACACGTACACACCCGCCAGGGCCCATGCAACGTGGACGATGGAGCCAAGAAGCGCCGAGAGCGTCAGTGAGCCCACCATGGCGATGAGCGTGACGACCTTGGTGCGTAACTCGATGCGGGGCAGGCCGAGTCCAGCCAGCATCGGCCCCACCGGAGCCTCCACGGCGTGCGCGATCATCGCAACGCACAAGGGTGCCATCAGCATCTCGGTCGACAACCAGCGTTCGCCGAGCAGGACGACGACAAACGGATGCGCCATGGCTGCAACGTAGGCGAACATCGGGAACACGATGGCCGCAGAGCCCGCGACCACCGTCAGGTAGGCACGCCGCAATCCATCGTCGCGACCTTGCGCACGCGACGACAGGGGAAGCAGAACGGCCTGAAAGTTGCGTACCAGGTTGTCGGCGGGTACTCGCAGCAGATTGTTCGCCACCGTGAATTGCCCGAGACCCGTGGCGCCGATCGACCGTCCGATGATGACATGAGCAGCGTTGTCAATGAACCAGTTGACGATGTTGGTCGTCATCACGACGTACCCAAACCCGGCAATCGGTAGTTGCCGCAGTGGATTCGCCGGCCAAAGGCTGCGCTGCGAATACCAAAACAGCGCAACACATGACGCCAGCGAGAAGGCATACCACGCAAGGACAAGGCTCCAGACACCCATGCTCCACAGGGCGGCGGCAAAGCCGATGACGAGGTAGCCCAGCACGTAGGCCACCAGGCCGCTGATCTGAACCGTGCGGAACTCGATATCACGAGTCAACACGGCCGATGCCGCTGCCGTAATGGCGGTCAAGACAATTGACGGAGCCATGGCGGCGATGACAGGCCCGGCATCCGGACGGCGAAACACGTCGACAGCAATAACGTCCGACAGGACATAGATCGCTGCACTGGCTGCTACGCTTGCGAGCAAAATACGCCCCATCGAGGTGCGAATCAGATCGTCGGTCAGGTCGGGAGTCTGTATCAACGCGCCTTTGGCCAACCCGAGATCGACGACGAGGGCGGCCAGCGAGACGACGAGAAACGCATAGCCGAACACCCCGAACGTCTCTGGACCCAGCCAACGCGCCAGGAGCAACTGACTGAGTAGCGTGGCGACGATGCGCCCCACGGTTCCGATGTAGTTCCACTTCACCGCGCGCAGGGCGCGGCCAGTGAAACCGTCCGGTTGGCTCATGCGAAAGAGGTCCCGCGTGTTGGTCTGGTGCTCGGGTCGCTGCCGTGCCAGAGTGCGTCGCGGTCAATAGCCCAGATGCGCCACGACGGTTCTGACCGCGAGTCCGCGGTCTATGGCGTGACGCAACAGCCGACCCAGCATGGCCGTGTGCTCGGCGCGATGCTCGGGACTGCCAGGGTGTAGCATCAACGTCGGCCAACTGGGTTTTTCAGCGCACTTGTCGATCAACGATCGATACCAAGACTCGGTAGCAGGAAGTCCGCCCGTGTAGGCACCGTACGGGATTCGACGAATGGCGTATCGATTGGCGTGACCCTGGTTGAGGCCGAACCACGTCGTGAAGGCGCAGGTGAACAGGGGCTCCACAGCCCTGCGTACGGTGCGGTTGTGGCTGCCGAAAGGGTAGATCAGGGTCTTG
>Ga0114939_10003224_pt1 | contig 11522 bp, 10 predicted proteins | sample AshMeaCrysSpring_FD_87196 | JGI IMG/M metagenome (GOLD analysis project Ga0114939, IMG submission 87196) | Groundwater microbial communities from Big Spring, Nevada to study Microbial Dark Matter (Phase II) - Ash Meadows Crystal Spring | ecosystem: Environmental > Aquatic > Deep subsurface >... | reverse complement strand
CGGTGCGGGTCCACAGCCGCTTGCCGAACCCGATCGAGATGCGGAGAACCCGTATGCCACAGCGGCGGGCCATCCAGAAGTGCCCGTATTCGTGCACGGCGACGAGCACGCCGATCGCGAACAGGAACGCCAGTACGTAGCTCAGTATCGTCATGCCCCCGCCCTGGCCACCCGGGCCAGCGAAGATGCCGCCATGTCACGCGCCCGCCGGTCCGCGTCGAGTACCGTCTCGAGCGTGTCCGCCGGCTGGCCGGGCTGGCCGCCGAGCACCGACTCGATGACCTCGGGAATGCCCGTGAACCCGAGCCGCCCCGATAGGAAAGCCGCCACTGCGACCTCGTTCGCCGCGTTCAGCACGGCCGGTGCGGTACCGCCCGCCTCCGCCGCCTCGCGCGCGAGGCGCAGGGCCGGGAAACGACCAACGTCCGGGGCCTCGAAATCGAGCCGCGCCGCGGCCACGAGGTCGAGGGATTCTACACCGGACAGGATGCGCTCCGGCCAGCCGAGCGCGTGGGCGATCGGCGTGCGCATGTCTGGATTGCCGAGCTGGGCCAGGATCGAACCGTCCACGTACTCCACCATCGAGTGCACGATGCTCTGCGGGTGTACGACCACTTCCACCTGCCGCGGTTCCATCCCGAAGAGGACGCAGGCCTCGATCAGCTCGAGTCCCTTGTTCATAAGGGTCGCGGAATCCACCGAGATCTTGCGGCCCATGTTCCACCGCGGGTGGGCGCAGGCCTGCTCCGGCGTCACGTGCTCGAGCCGCTCCCGTTCCGTGCGCAGGAAGGGACCGCCCGACGCCGTGAGCAGGATCCGCCGCACGCCGCGGCCCGGCCGCCCGGTCTCGAGCCCTTGCGGCATGCACTGGAAGATCGCGTTGTGCTCGCTGTCGATCGGGATCAGCGTCGCCCCGGCCCGCCGGGCCGCCTCGACGAGCAGGGCGCCACCGACGACGAGCGACTCCTTGTTCGCGAGCAGGACCCGCTTGCCGGCCCGCGCCGCCGCCAGGGTCGACGGAAGGCCCGCGGCCCCGACGATCGCGGCCATGACCGCGTCCACGTCGCCTGCGCCAGCCACCTCGACCAGCGCCTCGGCGCCGCAGGCCACCTCGGTCGGCAGGCCCTCTGCGCGCAGCGCCCGCCCGAGCTCGGCAGCCGAAGCCGGATCCTCGAGCACCGCGATCCTCGGACGGTGCACGCGGCACTGTTCGAGGAGACGCTCCTGGCTCGAGGCCGCCGCGAGCGCGGTGACCGTGAACCGGTCCGGGTGGCGGCCGAGAACATCGAGCGTGCTCGTGCCTATGCTGCCCGTGCTGCCGAAGACGGCGACCCGCATCAGGCGGCCACCCCGAGCCACTGCAGGCCGAGCAGGAACACTGGGGCCGCCGCGACGTGGCTGTCGATGCGGTCCAGTACTCCGCCGTGGCCGGGCAGCAGCGAGCCGCTGTCCTTGAGGCCGGCGCCGCGCTTGAACTTGCTCTCCATGAGGTCGCCCACGACCGAGACGGCCGCGACGAGCAGGCACACGCCGAGCCAGGGCAGGAGCGGCTGGCCGAAGATGGCGGCCCCGCCGGCGGCCGCGACCGCGGCGAGGAGCATGCCAGCGACGAAACCCTCCCAGGTCTTGTTGGGGCTCACCACCGGCGCGAGCTTGCGGCGGCCGAAGCGCTTGCCGCCGAAATAGGCGCCGACGTCCGTCGCGGCGATGAGGACGAGGAAGAAGAGCAGCAGGATCCGCCCCTCGGGCTCGACGAGCGCGATGCGCGCGAGGCCGATCGCGGCCGGCACGAGCACGGCGAAGCCGACGACGAGCGCGGCCCGGCGCCCGCCCGCCTGCGACGCCAGCACGAGCCAGAGGAAGGCCGCCAGCCACCAGGCGGCGACGATCCAGAGGAAGGCATGCAGGCCGGCCTCGCGCGCGGTGACGGCCCAGGCGGCGAGCCCGACGATCGCGACGGACGCCGTGTAGAGCGCGCGCCGGCCCGGGGTCGTCAGCCCCGCAAACCCGGCCCACTCCCAGGCACCCGCGAGCACGACGACCGCGACCGCCACGACCGCCACCGCCGGCGCCATCCAGAACAGGACCGCGATCACCACGCCCGCGATCGCGAGCGCGGTCACGACCCGCTGGCGCAGGCCGCTAGCCACTGGCCACCTGTTCGCCCGTGAGGCCGAACCGGCGCTGGCGCGCCGCGAATTGCCGGAATGCCCGCTCGATCTCGGCATCATCGAAATCGGGCCACAGGCAGTCGCAGAAGTAGAGCTCGGTGTAGGCGAGGTTCCAGAGCAGGAAGTTGCTCACGCGCTGCTCGCCGCCCGTGCGGATGAAGAGGTCCGGGTCCGCGACCTCGCCGAGCATCAGCTCGCGCGAGATCCGCTGCTCGTCGATGGCGTCGGGTGCGAGCGTTCCCGCGGCGACCTGCCCGGCCAGCCGGCGCACGCCCTGCACGATATCCCAGCGCCCACCGTAGGAGATCGCGACGAAGAGCGTCATGCGGGAATTCCCGGCCGTGCGTGCCTCGGCGGCGGCGATGCCCTCGAGCAGGTGCGGCTTCAGCACCGAGAGGTCGCCGATGAAACGCAGGCGGATGCCGTTGCCGTGCAGCTCGTCGACCTCCTTCTCCATGGACTCGACGAAGAGTTCCATGAGCCGGGCGACCTCCTCCTCGGGCCGCAGCCAGTTCTCGCTCGAGAACGCGAACAGCGTGAGCGCCTCGACGCCACGCCGCGCGCAGCCCTCGACCGTTGCGCGAACCGCCTTCACGCCGGCCCGGTGGCCGAGGTGGCGCGGCAGCGCGCGCCGCTTCGCCCAGCGGCCATTGCCGTCCATGATCACGGCGACGTGGCGCGGCGTGCCCGGCTCGCGGGTTTGCGGATGCGCCACCGCTCAGACCTGCATCAGGTCCTTTTCCTTTTCCACGAGTACCTGGTCGACCTCGGCCACGTACTTGTCGGTGAGCTTCTGTACCTCTTCGTGGGCCTTGCGCTCCACGTCCTCGGAGATGAGCTTCTCCTTCAGCATCTCCTTGAGCTCGTGCATGACGTCGCGGCGCACGTTGCGGATCGCGACCTTCGCGTTCTCGCCCTCGTGGCGCACGACCTTGGTGAGCTCGCGGCGGCGTTCCTCGGTGAGCGCGGGCAGCGGCACGCGGATCACGCTGCCGGCGGTGGCCGGGTTGAGCCCGAGGTCCGACTTCATGATCGCCTTCTCGATCACGGGCACCAGCTGCTTCTCCCAGGGCACCACCGTGAGCGTGCGCGAGTCCTCGACCGCGACGTTCGCGACCTGCTGCAGCGGCACTTCGCTGCCGTAGTAGTCGACCCGCACGTGCTCGAGCAGGCTCGTGCTGGCGCGCCCGGTGCGCAGCTTCTTCAGTTCGTTCCTGAGGGATGCGACGCACTTCGACATGCGGTCGGCGGCGTCCTTCTTGATGTCCTCGAGCATGGCGGTCTCCAGCGGCGGCGCGGGCCGCCTCTCAGTTCGTAACGAGCGTGCCGACGTCCTCGCCGCGCGCGACGCGCACGAGCGCGCCCGCCTCGTTGAGGTTGAACACGCGCAGAGGAAGCCTGTGGTCGCGGCACAGCACGATCGCGGTCGCGTCCATCACGTTCAGGCGCCCGTCGAGCACCTGGTCGTAGGTGAGCCGGTCGAAGCGCCGCGCCGACGGATTCACCATCGGGTCGGAGTCGTAGATGCCGTCGACCTTGGTCGCCTTGAGCAGCAGGTCGGCCTCGATCTCGATCGCACGCAGGCTCGCCGCGCTGTCGGTGGTGAAGAACGGGCTGCCGGTGCCGGCCGCGAAGATGCAGATGCGGCCCTTCTCGAGGTGGCGCACCGCGCGGCGGCGGATGTAATCCTCGCACACCTGGTTGATGCGCAGCGCCGACATGACGCGCGCGAAGACCCCGATCGACTCGAGCGCGTCCTGCAGCGCGAGCGAGTTCATGACGGTGGCGAGCATGCCCATCTGGTCGGCCGTGACGCGGTCCATGCCCGCACGGGCGAGTCCCGCGCCGCGGAACAGGTTCCCGCCGCCGATCACCACGCCGACCTCGACCCCGTACTCGCGCACCGCGGCGATCTCGGCGGCGAGGCGCTTCAGGAACGCGGGGTCGATGCCGTAATCCGCCTCGCCCATCAGGGCTTCGCCCGAGAGCTTTATCAGGATGCGGCGGTACGCGAGTCTTCCGTCTTCGGGCTGGGCCATGGGCGAGTTCACCTCCGACGGGGGGCCATTATAAGGAACCCCGCTCGCGCGGGGTTCCATGTGAGGGTCGGGCCGGGTCGGGGCTCAAGCGCCCCGGACCTGCGCCATCACCTCGGCGGCGAAGTTTTCCTGCTTCTTCTCGATGCCGGCGCCGACTTCGTAGCGCACGAAGCGCAGCACCTTCGCGTTCGCCTGCTTCAGCACCTGCTCGACGGACTGTTTGTCGTCCTTCACGAACGGCTGGCCGAGCAGCGTGATCTCGCCGAGGTACTTGCGCAGCTTGCCCTCGGTGGCCTTGGCGAGCACCTCCTTCGGCTTGCCGGCGAGCTTCGGGTCGGAAGCGGCCTGCGCGATGAAGATCTCCCGCTCCTTCTCGACCTGGTCGGTGGGCACCTCGGCCGGGGAAAGGTACTGGGGATTGATCGCCGCGACGTGCATGGCGAGGTCGTGGCCGAGCTGGGCGTCGCCCCCCTCGATCACCACCGCCGTGCCGATGCGGCTGCCGTGCAGGTAGGTCGCGACCGGCGCGTTCGAGCTCACGATCTCGAAGCGGCGCACGCCGATGTTCTCGCCGATGCGGGCGATCAGCTCGCGTCGCGTCTCCTCGACCGTCTTGCCGGAGGGGAGCTTCGCGGCGTTCAGCGCCTCGAGATCCGCCGGCTTTGCCTCGAGGGCGGCCTTGGCGACCGCGGCGGCGAAGCCCTGGAAGTCCTTCTCGCGCGCGACGAAGTCCGTCTCGGAATTGACCTCGACGAGGGCGACCGTCCGGCCGTCGGCCGATCGGTCGAACGCGATCACGCCTTCGGCGGCGATGCGGCCCGCCTTCTTGTCGGCCTTGGCGAGGCCCGACTTGCGCATGGCCTCGGCGGCCGCCTCGAGGTCGCCATTCGCTTCGACGAGCGCCTTCTTGCACTCCATCATGCCGGCGCCCGTGCGCTCGCGCAGTGCCTTCACGGCCTCAGCGGTGACTGACATGCTCACTCTCCCTCGGCCGGGGCGGCCGGAGCGACCGGCGCGGCCTCGGCAGCTGGCGCCACGGCGGCGGCCGGGGCCTTCTTGCGGGCGGCCTCACGCCGCGCCATGAACGCCTCCGGGCTCTCCTCCGGGTCGGCCTCGGCGAGCTCGGCCACGGCGTCGTGCGCCGGCTCGGCCTCGCCCGCGGCCGGCTTGCGGCGCACCGGGGTCTTCTTCCGCGCCGGGGCGGCGCGGCGCTTCGGACCGGCCTTTGCGCGCGGCTTGCCTTCCTCGTCGAGCTCGACGAACTCGTCCTCGCCCACCGCGACCTCGGGGATCGTGGAACGGCCCTCGAGCACCGCGTCGGCGATGCCGGCGGCGTAGAGCTCGATGGCGCGCATGGCGTCGTCGTTGCCCGGGATCACGTAGCTGATGCCGTCCGGCGAGCAGTTCGTGTCGACGATCGCGACGACGGGGATGCCGAGCTTGCGGGCCTCGTGGATCGCGATGTTCTCGTGGCCCACGTCGACCACGAACATGGCGTCCGGCAGGCCTTCCATGTCCTTGATGCCGCCGAGGCTGCGCTCGAGCTTCTCCCGCTCGCGGCGCACCATTTGCGCCTCGCGCTTGCTGCGCTGCTCGAGCATGCCGCTGGCCTGCAGCTCGTCGATCTCGACGAGCCGCTTGATCGACTGGCGGATGGTCTTGAAGTTCGTGAGCATGCCGCCGAGCCAGCGGTGGCTGACGTAGGGCATGCCGCAACGCGCCGCCTCGCGGGCGACCGCGTCGCGCGCCGAGCGCTTGGTGCCGACGAACAGCACCTTTCCGCCGTCCGCGACGACGTTTCTGATGAAGCCGGCCGCCTCGACGTACAGGGGCAGCGTCTTCTCGAGGTTGATGATGTGGATCCGGTTACGCTCGCCGAAGATGAAGGGGGCCATCTTCGGGTTCCAGAAGCGGGTCTGGTGTCCGAAGTGGACGCCAGCCTCCAGCATCTGCCGCATGGACATGCTGCTCATCGAAAGCTCCTTTTGGGGTTGTGCCTCCACGCACCCCATGCGGCAACCCGCGAGACCTCTCGGCCTGGCAGGCACCCAGCCGCATGTGCCGGTACGTGTGCGGTTTTGGTTGAGAAAAACGGGCGCGCTTTATACCATAAGTTTGCGTTTCTTCAAATACTTGCGCGTTCCCGGGTCTTCCCGGGGCGCCGGGAACCCCCGGAACAGCGATGCACCACCCCGAGCCGGCGACGACGAACTGGCAGTCAGACAGCGCGGGCCGCATCTCCGTGAAGACGGCCGCGGAGCAGGACGCGATGCGCCTCGCCGGGCGGCTGACGGCCGAAGTCCTCGACATGATCGGGGCCCACGTCCAGCCGGGCGTGACCACCGACGAGCTCGACCGGATCTGCCACGACTACATCGTGAACGTGCAGCAGGCGATCCCCGCCCCGCTCGGCTACCGCGGCTACCCGAAGTCGATCTGCACCTCGGTGAACCACGTGGTCTGCCACGGCATTCCGGGCGACAAGCGCCTCAAGCAGGGCGACATCGTCAACGTCGATGTCACCGTCATCAAGGACGGCTTCCACGGCGACTCGAGCCGCATGTTCTTCGTCGGCAAGGCGGCGCCGCACGTGCAGCGGCTGGTCGACACGACCTACGAGGCCCTGTGGCGCGGCATCCGGGTCGTGCGCCCCGGCGCGCGGCTCGGCGACATCGGCTCGACGATCCAGCGCTTCGTCGAGGACAACCACTACTCCGTCGTGCGCGAGTACTGCGGGCATGGCATCGGCCGGGGCTTCCACGAGGACCCTCAGGTGCTCCACTACGGCACCGCGGGCACGGGTGCGCTCCTCACGCGCGGCATGACCTTCACGATCGAGCCGATGGTGAACGCGGGCCGCCGCGACGTCCGGCTCCTGCCCGACGGCTGGACGGTGGTGACGCGCGACCATTCGCTGTCCGCGCAGTGGGAGCACACGCTCCTGGTCACCGAGAGCGGCGTCGAGGTGCTCACCCTCGGCGCGAACGAGCGCCCGCCCGCCTGAGCATGGCCGCCACGCCCGCCGAGGAAATCGAGGTCGTCGCGGGTCGCGTCGCGCTCCCGCCGTGGCCGTTCCTCGACACGCTCGCGGGCGCGCTCGACGGCGCGGACCGGGTCGCCGCGTTCCGCCAGGCGCTCGCCGATGGCGACGCGAACCTCAAGCAGCGTTTCGCGGACGACGAGCCGGTCGAGGCGCTGGTGCGCGACCGGGCGCGCATGGTCGACGTCGTACTCGGCAGGGCCTGGTCGCTGCACGTGGGGCCGCGCGAGCGGGACGTGGACCTCGTCGCGGTCGGCGGCTACGGCCGCGGCGAGCTGCACCCCTGCTCCGACATCGACGTGCTCATCCTGCTGCCGAAGAGCGAGGTCACCGACGGGCACGACGGCATCGAGCGCTTTCTCACCTTCCTGTGGGACATCGGCCTCGAGGTCGGCCACAGCGTGCGCACCATCGACGACTGCCAGCGCGAGAGCGCCGCGGACGTGAGCGTCGCCACCACGCTGATCGAGGCGCGGCTGCTGAGCGGCCCGGACTACCTGTTCCAGTCGATGAAGCGTGCGCTTGGGCAGGACAACGTGTGGTCGTCGAAGGCGTTCTTCGAGGCCAAGGTCGCCGAGCAGCAGGCGCGGCACCACCGCCACCATGACACGGCTTACAACCTCGAGCCGAACGTCAAGTCGGGGCCGGGCGGGCTGCGGGACATCCAGACCATCGGGTGGGTCGCCAAGCGGCACTTCGGCGCGGAGACATTCGACGAACTCGTGGAGCACGGGTTCCTCACGGCCAACGAGCTCCGGAAGCTGCGGACGGCGCAGGCCTTCCTGTGGAAGGTGCGGTTCGCGCTCCACGTGATCACGGGGCGGCGCGAGGACCGGCTGCTCTTCGACCACCAGAACCGCATCGCGCGGATGTTCGGCTACGAGGACGCGACCTACACGCTCGCGGTCGAGCAGTTCATGCAGCGCTATTACCGCACGGTCATGGACGTGAGCCTGCTGAACGAGATGCTGCTGCAGCTCTTCCGAGAGGCGATCCTGGCCGAACCCGCGGCCGTGGTGCCCCTGAACCCGCGCTTCCAGGTACGCGGCGACTACCTCGAGGTCACCGACGAGGACGTCTTCGCGCGGCAGCCCTCGGCCATCCTCGAGCTCTTCCGGCTGATGCAGGACCATGCCGAGATCCGCGGCGTGCGCGCGACGACGATCCGCGCGCTCGGCCGACACCTGTGGCTGATCGACGAGGAGTTCCGGCAGAACCCGCGCAACCACCGCCTGTTCCTCGATTTCGTGCGTGCGCCCGCGGGTGTCACGCACGAGTTGCGGCGCATGAACCTGTACGGCGTGCTTGGCCGCTACATCCCCGCGTTCGGCCGGATCGTCGGGCGCATGCAGTACGACCTCTTCCACGCCTACACGGTGGATGCGCACACGCTCTTCGTGGTGCGCAACCTGCGGCGGCTCGCGTTGCCACAGTTCGAGCACGAGTTCCCGGAGCTCTCGCGGCTCTTCGCCACGCTGCCGAAGCCGGAGCTCGCGTACCTCGCCGCCCTCTTCCACGACATCGCGAAGGGCCGCGGCGGCGACCACTCCGAGCTTGGCGCGGTCGATGCCGACGCGTTCTGCCTCGAGCAGGGCCTCTCCCGCTACGACGCGCGCCTCGTGGCGTGGCTGGTGCGCAATCACCTGCTCTTCTCGGTGACGGCGCAGAAGAAGGACATCTCCGATCCGAAGGTGATCCAGGACTTCGCGCGCGCGGTAGGTGACCAGACCCACCTCGACTATCTGTATCTCCTGACCGTGGCCGACGTGCGCGGCACGAACCCGAAGCTGTGGAATTCCTGGCGCTCGTCGCTGTTCCACGACTTCTACGAGCGCGCCAAGCGTGCCCTGCGCCGCGGCCTCGAGGCGCCCGTCGACAAGGACGAGCTCGTGGCCGAGACCCGGGCGGCCGCGAGCGAACTCGTGGCGCGCGAGGGCATCGGGGCGGCCGCGGACGCCGTGTGGTCGCGGTTCAACGACGAGTACTTCCTGCGCCACACGCCGGCCGAGATCGCGTGGCACACGAAGCTGCTCGCCGAGCGCGAGCCCGGCGACACCTCGCCGCTCGTCGCCGTGCGCGAGACACCCGAGCGCGGCGGCAACTCGGTGCTGACCTACATGCCGCACCGCCAGGAGAACTTCTCGCGCACGACGGCGCTCCTCGACCAGATGGGCCTCAACATCCTCGACGCCCGCATCACGCCGCTCGAGGGCGGACTGAGCCTGGACACCTACCTCGTGCTCGAGGACACGGGTGCGCCGATCGCCGACCGCCACCGTGCGCTCGAGATCGAGAAGCAGCTCTGGCGGGTGCTGCAGAGCGACGACGCCAGGGGACCGGTCGTCACGCGACGCGCCCCGCGCCAGGTGCGCATGTTCTCGACGCCGACGCAGATCACCTTCACCGACGACCCGGTGCGCAGCCGCACCGTGCTCGAGCTGATCGCCGGCGACCGGCCGGGACTGCTCTCCGAGATCGGCAGGGTGCTGCTCGCTGAGCGCGTCGACGTCGTGACCGCCCGCATCATGACTATCGGCGAGCGCGCCGAGGACGTGTTCTACGTGACCGACGAGCAGGGACGGCAGCTCGCGGACGAGAAGCGCCTCAGGCTCGAGGAGCAACTGCACGACGCGCTCGACCTGCGCGATGCGCAGCGGCTCGTCTGACGCGGGCGAATGAATCCGCGGCTCGCGCGACTGCAGCCCTACCCTTTCGAGCGGCTCAGGGCGCTGCTCGAGGGCGCCACGCCGCCCGTGGGCCTGCGCCCGATCCCGCTCTCCATCGGGGAGCCGAAGCACCCGCCGCCGCCGTTCGTCGCCGCGGCCCTGACCCGCGCGCTCGACACGCTCGGCAGCTATCCGCTGGCACTCGGGCTGCCGGAGTTGCGCGCCGCCATCGCGGCCTGGCTCGAGCGGCGCTTCGCACTGCCCGAAGGCAGCGTGGACCCGGCGAGCTGCGTCCTGCCGGTCAACGGCACGCGCGAGGGACTGTTCGCCTTCGTACAGGCCGCGGTCGATATGTCGCGGCCGCATCCGGCCGTGCTGATGCCGAACCCGTTCTACCAGATCTACGAGGGCGCGGCGCTCCTCGCCGGCGCCGAGCCGGCGTACCTGACCTGCGACCCGGCGCACGGGTACCTGCCCGACCTCGACGCGGTCGACGCGGCGACGTGGAACCGCTGCCAGGTGCTTTTCCTCTGCAGCCCGGGCAACCCCACGGGCGCGGTCATGCCGGAGGAGTACCTCCGTCGCGCGATTGAACTGGCCGACCGCCACGATTTCCTGGTCGCATCCGACGAGTGCTATTCGGAGATCTATCGCGACGAGGCCGCCCCGCCCCCGGGACTGCTCCAGGCGGCGCAGTCCGCGGGTCACTCCGGTTTCGAACGCTGCGTGGTTTTTCACAGCCTGTCGAAACGATCGAGCGTGCCTGGCCTTCGCTCGGGTTTCGTCGCGGGCGACGCAGCCGTGCTCGCCGACTTTCGCCTGTACCGGACCTACCACGGTTGCGCCGTGCCGGTGCACACGCAGCTCGCCAGCCTTCCCGCGTGGAACGACGAAGAGCACGTGCGCGAGAACCGGCGCCTCTACCGCGCCAAGTTCGACGCCGTCGTGCCGATGCTACGCGAGGTGCTCGACGTCGAGACGCCCGCGGGCGCCTTCTACCTCTGGCCCGAAGTCGGCGACGACGAGACCTTCGCGCGCGGGCTGTTCGCAGAACAGCAGGTCACGGTGCTGCCGGGCTCATACCTGTCGCGCACTGACGCGCACGGCATGAACCCCGGCCGCGGCCGCGTGCGGATTTCACTCGTCGCGAGCGTCGAGGACTGCGTCGAGGCCGCGCGGCGGATCGTCGAGTACGTGCGGGCGAGTCACTGATCACTCGGTGCGTTCCGTTATGCTTCACGTTCGAGCCCCCGACCTGCCGAGCACGCCATGACCGACCGCACTCGTCTCTCCGCCATCATCGACGCCGCCTTCGAGGAGCGAGCGAAGTTATCGCCCGGTAACGCGCCGGCGGACGTCGTCGCCGCGGTCGACGCTGCGGTCGAACTCCTCGACCGTGGCGAGGCGCGCGTGGCCGAGAAGGCCGGCTCCGCCTGGGTTGTGCACCAGTGGCTCAAGAAGGCCGTGCTGCTGTCGTTCCGCCTGAACGACAACCGGGTGATCGAGGCGGGCTACACGCGCTTCTACGACAAGGTGGACCTCAAGTACGCGGGACGCGACGCCGATCGATTCGAGGCCGACGGCGTTCGGGTCGTGCCCCCGGCGG
>Ga0114939_10003223_pt1 | contig 11522 bp, 14 predicted proteins | sample AshMeaCrysSpring_FD_87196 | JGI IMG/M metagenome (GOLD analysis project Ga0114939, IMG submission 87196) | Groundwater microbial communities from Big Spring, Nevada to study Microbial Dark Matter (Phase II) - Ash Meadows Crystal Spring | ecosystem: Environmental > Aquatic > Deep subsurface >... | reverse complement strand
GGATGTCAGGGATGTACACAGCTGTGGATGGCGCCGCTGTGGATGGCGCCATCGGAGCGTTTCCAGGCAAGGGCTCCGCGGGACTGCTTGAGACTTCCCGCTCCACTGGGCCGCTGACCTGCGACGATGAGATAACCGGAGTTTTAGGGGCCGACATCGGCTCAGCGGGTGCCTCGTTCCGGGCAGCACCAGCTGGAGCAGCAGCCGGAGCAGCAGCCGGAGCAGCAGCCGGAGCAGCTGCCGGAACGGCCGGTTCGGCGGCCGGGATGGCAAGCGGCCGCGCCGGCCCTCTCGACGACTCAGCGACCTGGATCTCCTCCGGCGTGGCGACGCGACGCACATCGGCAGCCATCGCTGCGACGATGGCTCGGCCCCAGGCCGCCGTCTCCGCTGCTTGCAGTTCTGCGCCCTGGATGATGACATCGCCGGCGGGGACACGCACCCAAGCAGATCCCACGCCGGGCGTGGGGTCACCGGGGTAGCGCGAGGCTGCTCGCACGACAGCGAGGTAGCTCGCGCCGGCCGCCTCGACGAGAGAGAGGGGTTCGCATCCAGGAGCGATCCCCAGAGATCCCAGTGGGTACCGCTCCCTGAACATCCTGATCCGCTGCGGCACTGTGACGTAGTCGTCGTAGGCACGCAGATCGCGCTCATGCTCGCTGCTCATGTTGCGTCCTTCAAAGTAGGTCTAGGATGTAGCACAGCCTAGTACGCGAACATGAAGGAGCGATGACGATGGGCCTTCTCGACGAGCTCGACCCCCAGGGCGGGGGCGACTTCGAGCGCAGCGAATCGTGGGTGCCGACGCAGGCGGGCGAATCCATCGAAGGGATCGTCGAGCGCATGAGCTCGGTGGAGACCGACTACGGGACGATGGCCATTGCTGAGGTGCGCGACGCGGCCGGCGTGCTGCATGGGGTGTTCGGCAAGGGCAGCCTGGGCCGGGACTTCACGTACTTCCAGCTCGCCCCCGGAGACTCCTTCGCGGTGCGTTTCGATGGCAAGCGCACCAGCTCGACCGGGCGGGAGTACAACGCCTTCCGCAGCGCGGCGCGCAAGCCCGATGGCCGGCTCATCAAGACCTCGGATCGCCTCGACGCCGAGAACCCGGAGAAGGCCGCAGAGATCGCCGCGGCTCGAGCGAGGCGAGCGGCCGAGCAGGCAGCTCAGGCTGCTGCGCCTCGAGCCGTGCCGGTGGGGGCGCAGCACCTCGACCAGCCGACGCCCTCGAGCCACACGCCCGGATACAGGCAGAGCGGGCCTCCGCCGGCGGGCAGCTCGCAGGCGCCGAGCAGCTACGACCCGGCTCAAGATGCCCCGCCCTTCTGACGCGCCGCTGATGCAGCAGTGGGCAGCACAAAGCCCCCCGACCCGGGGTCGGGGGGCTTTGTGCTGCAGGGTTGAGGCTTAGGCAGCCTCGACCTCCGCCTCGGTGAGTGCGACGGCGTTCTCGCGCTCGAGCAGGGTCACGCCGGTCCACGCGCCCTTGCCCTTGTCCGGCTTCGCCGGGTAGGGCCACATGCCGTCGACCGTCATGTGGCGGTCCACGCCGAGCCGGAGCTCGCCCTCGCGTGCCTGCCCGAGGGAGACCAGCATGCCGTCCGGCATGGTGATCCTCACCGAGCCCTTCGAGGTCTCGACCTGCCACGCCCGGCCGTCGCCGGTGGTGATGGTCGCCTTACCACTCACGGTGATGCCCATGTGGGCACCGTCCTTCCTGGGGGCTTCGTGTAAGCCCCGGTTGTGCCAAGGGGTGAGCGTCGCTCCGTCCCTTGGCGGGGTGAGAACGCGCAGCGTTCCTGTGTGTTGCTGCGCGTCGCCCTCGCGGGTGCGAGGGAGTCTTAGGCGGTTTTGCCGCGCTGGCAGGCAGAGTCGTTCCGCATCAAATGTTCACCGCGGATGGACTGTAGCTGCTTGTCAGTGGATGTCACTCGCCAACGCATGTAGCCATCTGTTTGGCAGGCGGTATCTGGCTCTCCCCGGGCTTTCTTGATGGCGTAGCCAGCGCCACTGGGGCTCTTGATGTGCTGCCTGGCGAGCGGGCCGGAGGTCACCGTGATGGCTCCAGTCCCTGGATCGAACTCCCCCTCGGTGCGCTCACCCTTGTGGAGGAAGTAGACCTCGATCATCCCGCTCGGAGTGGGCGTGGGTTCCGCGGCCGGCTCGAGTCCAGCTGGGCGTGCAGTGCCGAACACCACCCAGTCCAGGATCTGGATGAGGATGTCGCTCTCGCTACGCCCGGAAGCAAGGCTGGCAAGCCGGAGCCGAGCGTAAGCCTCGTCGCTGATCTGCAGGGTGTGCATCATGTTCCTTCTTCGTTGCCGTCGCGTTCGGCGCGGGGGGTGATCAGGTATTGCTCGGCAGCTTCGAGACTGTCGAAGGTGCGGGTCTGTCCGCTGGCGTTGGTGAGCGTGTACTGCTTGTAGTCCAGCGCCAGCGGGTCCAGCCGCCGGGTCTTACGCAGGGTCAAGCCCTGCCGCCCGGCGACTCGCCGCATCCGGTTCTCGTAGACCTTGTCGGGGTGCTGCGAGGTCACGACGCACCGCCTTCGTGGCCGAAGTGCCACTCGGGCAGTATCGCCGCCGCTTCGCGGATCTTCGAGGCCGTGACGATGGTGAACGAGCCACGTTGCTCCATCGTGGCGACAGAGAAGCCCAGGTCCCGCATGAGGTCACGGAATCCGCTGAAGTCGCCGTGGAAGCGCTTGGTCGGCTCGGCCAACCAGAGCCACCCGCCCATGTGCAGAACTCGCGCCGCCTCCCGGAGGTAGTCGTGGTCGTTCTTGCCCATCACTGCCAGGCTGAGGACGACGACTCGTGTCGCCTCGTCACCCACGGGCAGGCCCGTGATATCCGCGACCTCGACCCGCGGGTCCGTCGACACGTGGTCGAAGGAGCGTAGGTTGGCGTGTGTCGGCAGGCGGTCGGCCAGCAGGGCTTCGCCGGCCCCCAGGTCGAACACTGTGTCGTTGACGCTGGTGAAGGTGCTGACGAACTCCGCCGCCAGGTCAACTGGCAGCACACTCCACTCGGCTCGGGCCGCTCGGTAGGCCTTGTGGTAGGCCTCCCACTCTGCGGTTCCCTCGTCGGCGAAGCGGCCGCGGCGATGAGAAGAGTGCTCTCGACACCAGCGAGCGTTCATCCGGGTGAGGACTGCCTGCTTGCTCGCAGGGCCAGCGCCGGCCAGGTGCGTGCTCACTGCGTCCCAGAAGTCGGCATCCAGCGTTGCTTCGTCCCAGTACGACGCCACTGGGGCCGAACCTCGCAGGCGGTCGATCCAGTCGAGGCTGGCCTCCGCGGCTTTCTCGTCGCTGACGAACCCACCATCCGGGTAGGTGCCATCGACAGCTGCGTCGGCGAGCGTGCGCTTGCGAGCGACCCGGCGCAGGCCGCGGATTTCCGGCGAGTAGCAGGAGCCGTCGCTCGGGTCGGTCAACTCGCCGCGGACGTGGATGACCCGCGTCTCGTACTTCTGCCCCTGTCGGTGAACCCGGCCGACGACCTGCTCGTACTGAGCAGAGGTCGGCGGCAGCGTCGCCATGACCAGCGTGCGAGTCCGCTTCTGCAGGCCATCGACTCCGGTCCCGATGGGAGACGATGCCACCAGCACGTCGATGTGGCCCTCGAGGTAGCGCTTCTTCGCCACCTCGCGGACGGAGCCCGACATGATGCCGGTGTATGTCTCTACCCGGAGAGTCGGGTCAAGGGTCCGAATGGCAGAGGCATAGGACTCGGCCAACGTCGCCTCGGCGGTGCCGGCGTCGTTGCCCACGTAGTGCGAGTAGGCGACGATGCCGGCGTTGGGGTTGTGGGCGCGGTCCTCGGCCAGTGCCTTGACGATAGCCTCGGCGAAAGCCGGCGCCTTGACGCTCAGGACGGCGAACTCAAGGTCGAGCGGCGTGACGCGCCGCCGTGCGCCCAGGGCCTGTAGCCTCGCCAATGCTGGTGTGTAGTCGGCCACCGCGAACCCCTCGCCGTAGAACGAAGTGTCTGAGCGGTCGGCTTCGATGGCCTTTGCCAGTGGGTCGTGCAGTTCCTTCTCGGGCTTGCGGCGTGAGCGGATGCCATGCTGGACGAACTCGCCGTAGAGTCGAGCAGCGTTCGCCCCCGTGGGCCGCGCGTCCGCGCCGGAGTAGTCCTGCGGGAGTGCGAGCTCGAGGATGGAGTAGCCCTCGCGAAGGTCGTTGAGCACCGGCGTCGCGGTCTGCACCAGGACGCGCAGGCCCGGGTTCTCCTCGAACTCGCCGAGGATGACCTCGCGCAGTTTCAGGCTGCGGGCCGACACCTTCATGTTGCCGCGCTGCTTCGCCAGGTGTCCCTCGTCCACGACGATCAGGCCGAACTCGTGGTCACGAACCAGCGCCCGGAGAACCTCCGGCTTCGCCGTCGAGAACTTGTCGATGTTGACGATCAGCGCCTTCGGCCCGTCGCTCATCCATCGAGGGGCGAGCGTCTCGCTCTGGACCTCCACGCCGGGGAACGCCTTACTGAAGGTCTTGCGCCATCCACCGACGGTGTCCAGTGGGCAGACCACCAGGGTCGTCGGGGAGTCGAGGACGCGGGAGGCCAGCACCGCTGCCAACGTCTTGCCAGTGCCAGTGCCACTGAGGTTGAGCAGGCGACCCCGATCCCGCAGCCGCACCACGAGGTGCTTCTGCATGAGGTTCGGCAGGGCCGGCTCGTCGTCCTCGTCGGTGAAGGAGTACCCCACCGGCAAGGTCAGGGTGTCCACGGCGTCGGCTTCGGTGATCCAGCGCTCCGCCGCCTCCTGCTGGTACTTGGTCGTCCACGTCATGCTTGCGAGCTTCGCCCGGACCTCGGTCGTGCTGTCGCTGGCGCTGACGTAGGCCTCGTCCCACAACTTCGCGATGGTACGAGCGATGAGGTACTCGACCAGGCGCTCGTCGTCGTGGAACGCCGACGCCAGCGTGCCCAGCGTGGTCATCGCCGACTCGGCGCTGTCGGCATTGCTCGGCAGTTCCGCGGCGACGCCGGGGTGTCCCGCGGCGGGGCCATCCTCGGTGAGGATTTCCGGGTCATCGCCGCCCTCGATGGTGAGCTCGCCCGTCTCCGGGTCCATGACGACGTGCCCGCCGCGTGCCTCGGCCAGGGTCTCGGCGGCCTTCGCCAGGCCTTCCTCGGGGTTCTCGAGGATTTCCCGGACTGCCGACTCGGGCAGGATGCCGCCGACCAGGGCTTCGGTCGCCACAGTCAGGGCGTCGCGAGCGCTGGGCTTGATCGCGCCGGCCGCCTCGAGGACGCGGATGCGGTCGGCTTCGCCCAGTTCCGGGGCCAGCAGGTCCAACCTCTCGATCAGGGCGACAATCTGTGCAGCTGTCCACTTCTTGCCTTCGCAGCGTGGGCAGCCGTTCTGCGTCATGCGCTTGGCGATGGTTGCCTGGTACGGCTCAGGGTGGCGTGGGTTCTCGCACACCCACCACGGGTGGAGCTGGGTGTTGTCGGGGCGCACGTGCGTCGGCGTCACGCCGTCGTTGAGTGTGGTGGCCCACTCCCGGACAGCGCGTGCTGCCCGCGGGTTGGTGAGCGCTTCGCTCTCGAGCGTGGGGTCGCCGACGTAGAGCGTCGCCTGTGTGCCGATGCTGGTGTTGCGGCGCGGGATGGCGACGGGGGTCGTCATGGCGCACAAGGGGCAGGTGCCCGTGGGGCCGAATGCTCGGCCGTGGGTGACGCAGATACTCATGGGTCTCCTTCGTGTTGTTGTTGTTGAGTGGTGCCTGGGGGCACACCTGCCAGCATGCTGGCTAGTGTGCCCCCAGGCCAGGTCAGACCAGCGTGGGCGTCGCGTAGGACGCCGCGGCCTTCTTCGCGGGGACGTAGGGCAGCACGAGAAGTTCGCCGTTGTCCGGCAACTTCGTCGCCACACCTCGAGCGACGACCTCTGGAGTCGTCGTCAGGATGATGCGGGGTCGCACATGCCCGCCTGGGTCTGTGTACGAGCCGGCCTTCGCCGCCTCGGCCTGCATGCGGGGCGTCGGCTCGTTGTCGCAGATCATCACTGCAACCTCAGCCTCTTCCTCGCGGCGCAGGCGAGCGAGCGTCTCGACGTCGGCGAGGTTGCCCCCGCCGCCCTCACCTGCAGCGATCATCATGATGCCCTTGCGAGGCTTCTTCGATCCGTTCAGGATGCCGAACTCGCCGTGCACCCCGCGGTCCAGCCGCGTGGTGTCTCCCTTGCGGTCGGTGTCCAGCGATGCAGCCCCGGCAAGCCGAGCCAGGTAGCGGCGACGCTCCGGTGCAGGCAGGGCGTTGATCTTCGCCAAGTCCTTTCCCGGCCACTCGCCCTCGATGGTCAGCCCGTGCCCCTCGCCGATGCCGTGCGTGTCCATCATGCGCCGGTCCATGACGTCGATCGCGTGGATGGACTGGTCCATGATGATCCAGGACCGGCCCAGGCGCTCGGCAGCATCGGCAGCGGTTCCGCAGCCACCGAAGGGGTCCAGGACGACACCATCCTCGGGGCAGTAGAGCTTGATGATCCGCTCGAGGAGGGCGACCGGCTTCTGCGTGGGGTAGCCCAGGCGCTCGGCCACGGTGGATGACAGTGCTTTGATGTCGTCCCAGATGTCCTCGATCATCGCTCCGTCGTGCCAGCGGGCATACTGCTTGAGGCGTGGCATGCCGCCACGAGGGGGCCAGTAGATGTAGCCGGCGGCGTCGAGCGCGTCGAGGGCAGCAAGAGTGCCCAGGCCTTCCAGCCCCAGTTCAGCACGGGCCTTGCGGGAAACACTCCAGTTACGACCCTGTCCCTGCTGTGTGGGGTCAATGCCTCGCCAGAGCTGACAGGATTCGCCGCCAGTGGTCCCGCCCGCTGTGAGCGGCACAGTCGAGTAGATGCCGCGCCCATCGCCATCGTCATGCTTGTATTCCTTCGGCAGTGGTGCCGGGATGAACGTGGCGGCATGGTCGAAGAACGACTCATTGCTGCGGCCCCAGACCAGCAGTGTGTCATGACTGCGCGGGAGCCTGCGTGTAGACAGGGTCTTCTTCGTGTCGGTCGAGTCCCAGATGATCTCGTTCCTGAACTGCTTGCGCCCGAACGCCGCGTCGACCATCGTCTTGAGGATGTGCGAGGCGGTCTGGTCGCAGTGGATGACGAGGTTCCCGGTGGGCTTGAGGACGCGCAGATACTCCGCAAGTCGCACGCCCATGTGCAGGATGTAGGCAGTGAACTTCTCGTCCTGAGCGAGCGACGAGAAGTCGACTGCGGCGATGACGGCTTCGCGCACCTTGTTCGGCAGGGCGTAAGTGACGCCGCCGAGCGTGGGTGCCTCGCCGGCGAACATCTTGCGGTAGGCCTCGCGCTCTTCGTTCGTCCATGCCCAGACGTCGGTGAACCCGCGCCCGTGCTTGCCGGTGTAAACCCGGTCGCTCCCGAAGGGCGGGTCCATGTAGATCAGGTCCACGCTCGCGTCTGCGATGGTGGGGAGCAGCGCACCGTTGTCGCCGTACATGATGCGGCGAGTCGGTGCAGTGGTTGTTGCTTCAGTCATGTTGATGATCCTTCCTGTTGTTGGTTGGTGTAACGACAGTGTACCGGAGGTTATTCCGGACACTGTGCGGGCGGTGCAGCATCGGGCTGCGCCGCCTTGTGTTGTTGTTTGCCGGAGGCCGTCCGGCGGCGGCAGTGCTGTTGTAAGCAGCGACCCTGGGAGAAGGCCGGCTTTTGGCCGGCCCTCTCCGCGGGGACGCGTCGCTCAGCTGCGCGGTGTTGCCGTCTCTGCGGCGACGATCAGGTCGTGCAGCTTCGCCCTGAGCTTGCGGTACTCGACCAGATGCTCCCGCAGGTTCCCCGGCAGGGGTACGTCCTGATCGTCGATCCCGGACGCGATCAGCGCCGCGTAGAACTCCATGTGGTTGGTGATCTCGCCGAACTCCGGCCTACTGAACAGGCGTGCGTCTACCATGTTTCACCTTCCTTCCTCTTGTTGTTGTCTGCCGGAGGCCGTCCGGCGGCGGATGAGTGGTGCCCACGCCGCGCAGCAGTGGGTTGGCAGGATTGCCTAGCTGCGCGGCGTGGGGGTCTGTTGGGTCCGGCTCAGGTCGCCGTCACTGTTGTAAGCGGCGACCCTGGGAGAGGCCGGCTCAGCGGCTCTCCTCGATCTCCACGATCAGTTCCGCCAGGCGGACCATGAGGTCCGACGAGGTGCGAGGCACGCCCATGCGGATGACGAGCTGGCCGAAGGTCGGCCACACCTCTGCGTCGGTGTAGTCCGGGTAGGTCAGCGCCGCGGCGATGTCCACGAGCGCCTTGTCCACGTCGCTGTAACCCGTCCCGAAGTGACCGAAGCGGTCGTAGGCGGCCTGCCGGATGTCATGCGCGACCGCGGTCCACATGTCGTTCTGGTCGTTGGTGAAGGTGCGAGTCACGGTGGTGCTCCCTTCTTGTTGTTGCCGCCAGGACCGTCCTGGCAGCCATGTTGTAAGCGGTGACCCTGGGAGAGGATCGGCCCCCTTAGGGGGCCGGCCTCAATCGGCCTCGAGGGTTTCCTCGACGAAGTTGACGAACCACCGAATGGCGTCGAACTGCGAAGTGGCTCCTTCGAACCAGGCGACGTCGCGTCGGTGTGCAGGCGGCGTCATGCCGCGTGCGCGGAACGCATCGTCGGTGTCCGGCAGTGCCGGGCGCTGAACGATGGCGAGGTAGGAGAGCGTCGCTCCCTTCTCGCTCCGGTCGCCGATCTGGAGCAGGTAGCCGACCTCGAAGTCGAGGTCGATCGTGCACACGACACCGTTGATGTACGTCGTGGCGTCCACGTCCCAGCTGCGGCCGGCCATCCAGTTCTGCGCGGTCCAGTCCGGCGTGGCTAGGACGACGTCCTGCCAGTGGTCGGCGATCTCGAACGCTGTTGCAGTCACGATGCTCCCTTCTTGTTGTTGTCGCCAGGACCGTCCTGGCAGCCATGTTGTAAGCGGTGACCCTGGGAGAGGATCGGCCCCCTAGGGGGGCCGGCTTCTTCTCGGCGCCGCCGCGCATGTGAGGGGCCCCTCCATCGGCGTACCTACCGACTGCGTGACGCCCGATGGAGGGAGCCCCTGTCAGTTCCTGAGAGCAGGCAGATCACTGCGGCGAAAGGAGAGGAACCGCTCACTACCTTCGATCCGCTACCCGAGACTCAGCGTCATTGCCCCGGACGGTGACGTTCACTCTCAGCAACCCGACGGAAAGTAGGTCAGTTTACCCAGCTGGCGAACAAGGCAACAACGATGCCAAGCATCAGCAGCCCGAAGATCGGCACGACAAGCACTGCCGCGCGTAGGCTGGCGTCAGCTTCCTCGCGCATCGACTTGCCTTGGCCGTCCCAGTCCGGGTAACCCGGAGCGCTCAGTCCTCATCCTCGGCGAACTGCGGGATGAGGGCGTCGAAGCCGTCGTTCGGGTCGTCGGCCACGGTCTTGACCGCGCTGATGAACCGAAGCCCGCAGGACTCCTCGTACCACTCGCGCAGCAGGTCGCGGGCCTCGTCGGCGCCGATGTCATCGACCCGGATGAGGGGGTCGTAGTCGTAGCTCCGCATCAGCTCGTGCTGCTGCTCGTCCATGAGCACGTAGATCTTGTGGCAGCCGTCCCAGGCGATGCTCACGGCCTCGTCGACGGCCTCGTCGACCTCGAGCCAGCGGTCGGACATGGTGATGGCGGTCATGCCTCCGCCCCCGCCTCTGCGACCCGGCGGGCCGCGACGGTTGCGCAGGATCGCTGGACGACCGCGGACTTGTCCAGGTCGCCACCGATCCCGGCCTTGAGCATGGGGATCGCCACCGCGAGCTCCTCCCACACCTCGGGGCTGATGCGCTCAGCGCGGTCGATGACCAGGCTCTCGCCCCAGGTGAACTCCTGGGTGGAGCCTTCCAGGGCCTTGACGAGCGGGCCGTCCACCCACTCGAAGGTGCCGTGCTCGTTGGGGATCCAGTGCCCGATGAAGTCGTACAGGGTGGTTGTGGGGCATCCGATGATTGTCATGTTGTTCCTCCTTGGCGTAGTTGTTCGGCGTTCGCTCGTGCGTCGCCGTGGGGGTTGGCCTTCCCTGTGGCGGGTCAGCGGCGGCAGGTGTCGCAGCCGTCGATGCCCTGCTCGCGCAGGTAGTCCAGGTCGGCAGCGCTTAGGCGCTGCCAGGACGTGATGGGCGTGTCGTGCCGGCGCTTGCGCGGGGATGCCGCCACGGCGCTGGCAAGGTAACTGCCGCCGTGCCTGACGCAGGCGACCTCGCCGTTGAGCGAGAGCCAGAGGGTGTCGTTCATGGTGTTCCTCCTTCGTTGTGGTGGTGGTGCTGTCGGTGTTGTTGTAGTCAGCGACCCTGGGAGAGGGTCAGGACGGCGATTCGTTGGTCAGCTGATACGTGTCCCACGCCTTATTCCATGCCTCTTGCGCTGCGGTCGAGGCAGCCTCGTCGGTCGCTCGCAGCGCGTCCCTGACCCGGTTGGCCGCCTCCTCGTAGTCCACGCTGGCCAGTCTGACCTCGCCGTCCTTGGCGACGTGCCAGTTCTGGTCGGTGAACGGGTCGTAGACCACACGGAAGGCGTCGCCGTCCGTGGTGGTGAAGCAGACCATGAGGTGCAGCGGGACGTGTTCGAAGCGCAGGACGTAAGTGCCGTCAGGCGTGACGACCTTGGCGCTGCCGGTGACGGGTGCGTATTCGATCAGGTTGAGCGGGGGCACGGAGTCGATCGTGAGGATCGTGCCGGTTGCCATGTGAACCTCCTTCGATGGGTAGGCAGGCGGCCAGCCGGGTGGCTGGCCGCCTGTATGTCAGACGGGGCGGCAGGTGGTCAGCGGGATGCCGCCCACCTCGTACTGCGTGTAGTTGGGTGGGATGAGGTAGCGTCGCGCTCCCTTGACGCGCAGGACGTGGGTACTGCGCTCGTCCAAGAGGATCGCGGCGTGCTTGCCGTTGATCTTCGTGACCGTGCCGGTCAGCCCCTCGTGGTACTTCGGACTGATTCCGGTCAGTCGGACCTCCTGGCCGACGGTGATGACCGCCGCGGCGCGGGAGCGCAGCGACTTCTGGCGGGTTTGCGCCGCTTGCCAGATGCGGTCGATCTCCTCCTCGCTGGCGTGGTCGAGGATGAAGTCGAGGACCTCGCGGAACTCGATGGCGATGGCGGACATGTCCGTCTCCTTTCATGCTGTTGTTCGGTGCTGCTGTCGGCGGTGTTGTAAGCGGTGACCCTGGGAGAGGATTGCAGCGGCCCCCTCGATCTTGCCGAGGGGGCCGCTGCCGTTCCGGCTCCTCGCCGGGAATGGAGCGCCGGCGCAGGTGGGTCTTGGCAGGCTAGGAGGTCACGCAGTCGCCTACTCGCCACCTTCGCTCCCGTCGCGGAACACCATGACCGCTGCGGGTGACGTTGACGCCGACGCTCGACGTCTATCTTTCCCCGGAACGCACGCGCCTTTTCAGTCAGTCAGTCCCGACTCGAGCGTCTCCACCCGGAGCGGGCGCGTTCCCCGGAGCGCGGGGGGTAGAGGCCGGCCGTACGCCGGCCCCCGCCCCCTGCACGCTCAGCCCAG
>Ga0114939_10003222_pt1 | contig 11525 bp, 7 predicted proteins | sample AshMeaCrysSpring_FD_87196 | JGI IMG/M metagenome (GOLD analysis project Ga0114939, IMG submission 87196) | Groundwater microbial communities from Big Spring, Nevada to study Microbial Dark Matter (Phase II) - Ash Meadows Crystal Spring | ecosystem: Environmental > Aquatic > Deep subsurface >... | reverse complement strand
GCGGCATGATTCCGCTCATCACGGCCACCGGGTAGGCAATGCAGTTTCTGGACTTCGCCGGCTTTCTGGTCATCGTCGTCGCAGCGGTGGCGTCGATCGGCCTGAACCTGCTCCTGATGGAGCACAAGAAGCAGGCCCAGCGGAGGGAATACAGGCATGAGCTCGATCCGTCGGGTGTGGGCTCGTACCCGGCGGGAGGCCGGAGAGCGCTCCGTCTCTCCGCACGCCGCCCGCTCGTGGTCTTTTTCGGCGACACGCGTGCGCAGGACTGGACCGCGCCGCTGGAGTCGGCGGACGCGCAGTTCGTGAACAGAGGCGTCCAGCGCCAGACGGCCGCCCAGGTGGAGGGACGCATCCTCGCGCACGTGGTGCACCTCCAGCCGGAAGCGGTGGTGGTGCAGGCGGGGATTCACGATCTTCTCACCATCCCGCTCTTCCCCGGAGGCGAGGATGCGATCGTGGAGGGATGCCGGGCCGCCATTGCGCGGACGGCGGACGAGCTGATCGCGCACCGGTGCCCGGTGATTCTCACCACCGTCATCCCGTTGTGCAACGAGCCGGGGGTGCGCCGCCCGGCGTGGGCGGACAGCGTCTCGTTCGCGGCTCACCGGCTGAACGCGGAGCTTCTCCGGATGGAGCGGCCCGGACTCACCGTCGTGGACCTCACCCCCCTGCTCTGCGGGGAGGACGGCTTCGTCCGCGGCGAGTTCAGCCGCGACCTCGTCCGGCTCGGCGCCGTGGGGTACGATCGGCTGAACGAGGCTATCGTCGAGACTCTCGACCTGGTGGTCCGGCAGCGCAGCCGGGCCGGCGGCCGCCGCTCCACCGCGACCGAACCGGACACCGCAGGCGCGTCATCGTAGCGGCGACTTTCTGGAACAAGGAGATCTCCCGATGAAGATCGGAACGACACACGCGGTCATCGTCCTGCTGACGATCGTCGCTGTCGGATGCGGCGACAACCTCGCGACAGACCCCAACGGGCCGTCGCGCGCCCCACGGAACCTCTCGGCCTTCTCGTCGAACGAGACGTCGGTATCCCTGAGCTGGGCGGCCCCGACGGATTCGGCCGACTCGAGCTTCACCGGCTTCCAGGTGAAGGTCGCCGGGCAGACCATCGACCTGCCGAAAACCGCGCGGAGCCGTGCGGTCACCGGCCTCCCCATGGGCGAGCAGGTGTTCGAGGTGGTTGCGAAGCGCTCCAGCGGGACCGCCGAGAGCGCCACCATCCGCTGGGCGCCCGCCGCCCGCTTCACCACTCCGATCGACCTGCCGGAGTTCATCCCCTACGTCCCCCTGGCGTCGGGCATGGACGTGGGAGATTCCCTCTTCACGCCCACCGCCCTCTCGATCGAGGCGAGCTCGCAGAGCCGGATGGACCTGTACCTGCAGGCGTTCTCCGACACCGACACCGGGCTCACGTTCAAGAGCGCGCGCATCTACAACGCGGGTTGGCGCCCCACGGCCTTCTCCACGGTCTCCCATGCCGCCACCAACGCGGTGTCTCCCCTGGACTACCCGCTCAAGGAGTTCCCCGGCGAGAACACCTTCAGCGTCGCGGTCCTGCGCCTCACCGACAACACGATCTTCTACGCACTGACGGTCGGGGCGGACGGGACGGTGCATTACGCCCGGCTGTACGTGCGCATCACCCCCGGGCTGGCGTTCCCCTCACGGCGGGTCACCGTCCAGGTGTCGCTGCAGCGGGCCGCGGGGGTGCGCTCCGCCTGAGCGGACCCCCCGCGCGGCGGGGATGCGCGGCACGGCGGCGGAGTTGATCCTCCGGGCGATTTCGCGTACATTGCATGGGGCGCGGATGCGTCTGCGTCCCCGCCGCCGTCCCCCACCAGACGACCACCATGTCCACCGAGCCGCCCCGGGCCCGCCGGGACCATCCGGTTACACTCTTCCGTCTGGGGTCGATCTGGCTTCTGGTGGCCGCCGCGGGGCACGCCGTCGCCCACGCACTCTTCTACCTGCGCGAATCCTCCTTCACCGCCGAGCGCCTCGCCATCGTCCGGGTGATGCAGGCCTTCGCCGCGGACGGGATCCCGGGCACCTCGCTCTGGACGATCTTCCAGTCGTTCAGTCTTCTCTTCTTCCTCTTTCTCTGCCACGCGGGGCTGCACGGCCTCCTCACCCTGCGCGGGGTTCCCGATCCTCCCCGCCTCCGGCGGCTGGCGGGTTTCAATGCCGTCTTCTGGTCGGTCTCCTGCGCCCTCCTCGCGGCGCTGCATCCGGTCCTGCAGCCGCTGGTCATCACGGGGGTGGCGTTTCTCTTCTTCGGTGCGTCGTACCTGACGTCCCCCGACGGCCCGTGACCGATCGCCGCGCGGCCCCTGCGAAGGGGTGACGGCGGGCGAACTCACTTCTGGAGAGCATGCCGATGAAGAACCGGAAATTCTCGATCCTGGCGGGGATCCCCGCGCTGCTCGGAGGCTCCGCTCTCTTCGCCTGGACCCTCGGACTCGCCACGATATTCGCCCGCGGCGGCGGGCTTTCCGAGATGACCGGCACCACGCTCCAGGCGGATGTGCGCCAGAGCGAGGCGATCATGCTCTGGGCACTCTTCCTCGTTTCGCTGGTCGTCATGCTGCTGGGGCATTTCCTCCTCTACCCGAGCGGAAAGAAAGGAGCCGCGCGGGTCGCACCGCGCATCTGGCGGATCTTCGCCGGGACCCTGTTCGTCCTGTCCGTGCTCACCACGCTCGTGCTGTTGCTCCGCGGATTCTGGACCGACCTCGGGATCCCGCTGATGATCGCGGCCCTCGGGTTCTGGTGTCTCGCGGCTTCGCAGAGACAGGCGGCCGTCGACCGCGAGAGTCTCCATCCCGGCGTCCGGGCCGCGCTCGAGCTGGAGCACGACTGACGTCCGCCCGCCAAAGACCCCGCACCCCGCCGCAGGCCGCCGTTTGTATCTCATCCCCTCCCGCTCTATCTTTAGGCTGTGTGGGGTCTTCATCCGGGAGTAATGCCCTTCGACATCCATAGCGCTCTACGGCGTCTCTCCAGGATCGCCCTTCTCGCCGCTGCCGCTGCGGCGCTCCTGGCCGTCCTCCTATTCCTCTTCCTGCAGGTTCCCCCCTTCGCCCGTTTCGCCGCCCGCACGGCCCTCGCCGCCGTCAATCCGTACCCCGGCACGACCGTCAGCCTCGGTGGCGCCGGCGGGAACTGGTGGAACTCCCTCGAACTCCGTGACTTCTCCGTCACGACGGCAACGGGGCGCAGCTTGATCCGTTTCGACACGCTGCGCGCCGCGTACCAGCTCCTTCCCATGCTGTCGGGAGAGTTCCGCATCGGTCCCGTCTCCCTCATCGGCGCGGAGGTGCACGCGGCCGAGCGCCCCGGCGGGGGCTGGAACCTGACCGATCCGTTCACCGCCGGGGGGGAGGACGAGGACGCCCACCGCGCGGGAAACAACTCTCTCCGCTTCCTGCTGACCGACGTCACCGTTCACGGGTTCACGGCGACAGCACGGTTCCTGCCGGAATCCGACAGCCTGCGGCTGCTCGTGATCGACGACCTCGAGGTTTCCGTCCCCAGGCTGGAGGTCGGCGATCGGTTCGCCGTGCAGTGCGACACCATAAAGTTCCGTTACACGGCGCCGGGGCTCCCCGGCGAGTGGTCCAGGGTGGAGGCAAGAGGCACCCTCACCGGACCCGATCTCACCGTGGACCGTCTCTCCCTCCGTACGCGGTCGACCGCCCTGAGCGCCAGCGGCCGGCTCCCGCTCGGAGGCGGGGGCCCGGAGAGCGGGCCGGCGGAGTTCCGCGTACGAGCCGCGCCGCTCGCGTTCAGGGACGTCCACCCCTTCGTGAGCGGGGTCGGCAGTGAGGGCACCCTTGACCTCGACGCACGCGTCGAGGGGCTGAAGCCGCCGTACCGTGTGCGGCTGCGCGGCGCCTTCTCGCAGGGGGGTACCGTGTCTGCCGGCGGCACGATCTCGGGATTCGCGCTTGCAGACTTCCGCGATTCGCTCGCCGTGCAGGTCCGGGGGCTGGACCCCCGCACGGTCGCGGGAGAACCCCGAGGACCGGACGCTGTAAACGCCGACCTGACCCTGACCGCCACGGGCGATTCGCTCCCGGCCGTGGCCGGGCGGGCCGCGCTCGTTGTCCTGCCGTCTCGGCTCGGGGGGATCAGCCTCGGGCCGTTCCGCGCGGTTGCCCACCACGAGGACCGTACCACGCTGCTCAAGGGGGGCGGTTTTGCGGCAGGTGTGCGTCTTTCGCTGGACGCCACCGCACGACTGCTCGACCCGCTCCCGTCGGTCGCGGCCCGGGGGAACATCGCACTCGAGGGCCCCTTCGCGGGGGATCTCGCAACCCTCTCGGACCTCGCAACCGGAATGCGGGGGCGATTCACACTCTCGGCCGCCGGTTCGGATCTTCGCGCCGGACGGGCTGAAGCGACGATCGACCTCTCGGCGCCCGCGGAATCCGACGCGTTTCTGCGCTCGTTCCGGCTCGCCGGCACGCTGGCGCGCCGGGAGGCCCTGCTCCGGGCCACTCTCGCGACGGACGAGGGGGGTGCGGGAGCGAGAATCCGGGTCGGCTTTTCGGATTCTCTGGTGCGGCTCTCCGCGGACAGCGTGCGTTTCGCCGGCATCCGCCTGGATCAACTCCTGGCGAGCGATTCGGTCATCGTCCTCACCGGCTCTGCGCGGGCTGAGGCGGCATTCGATTCTGCCGGACTGTCCGTAGCCCGGGGGGAGGTGCAGCTGCTCGAATCGGAGTACGGCTCCCTCTCGATCCGGAAGGCACGCATCACGGCACGTCATGCGGGCGCAGTCACCGGCGTCGAGCTCGCAGCCGAGACGGACGCGGGGGCGGTCACCGCGGGGGGCCGCCACCGTGCGGGGCGCGGATTCACTTCCGTGGTGCTCGACAGCCTGCGCACGCTCCACCTCGACCTCGCCCCGTTCGGCGCGGGCGGGGAGATGTCGAGCGACCTCACTCTGCGCGCCCGCGGGAGCGTGCGTGTCGGATCGAGCGCCGACCTGGCGAGGCTCTTCTCGCGGACCGGGCCGGAGGACATCCGCGCCGCGGCGCTGTCGGCCGTCGTGGATCTCTTCCCCTCCGCCATCCACGGCGCGGAGATCGAGGGCGGCCGCCTGGAGACCTCGTTGTCGCTCGGACGCTGGATCGCGACGGCAGAGATGAGCATGGACACGGGTTCCGTATTCATCGACGCAGCCGCGGAACCGTACGCCGACACCGCGCGCTGGGCGTTGAACGAACTGCGCACCGACCGGTTGGACCTCGCCGCACTGGCCGGCGGGGGCGTGCCGCATACGCGGCTCACGCTCACCGCACGCGGCGAGGCGAGGGGCTCCTCGGTGGACGATGCCGCGGGAGAGGCCGTTCTCTCGATCGCACCCTCCTCCGTCGGCCGGGGGATGCTGGAGGGCGGCGGGCTGCACGCCTCCCTGGCGGACGGGGTCGCGTCGGCCGACGCCGAAATCCTCGTCGCCGGCGGAGGGCAGGCCCGATTCACGGGAACCGCGGGGATCACGGCGGCACGGAGTCCGTTCTCCGCAGAAGCCCTGATCGACCTGCCCGACCTTGCCCCCTTCCTCCAGGCCGACTCCACCGCGGCTTCGGTGTACTTCGAACTCCGTGCCGGCGGGGTCTCCGAGAACCGGATACCGGTCGAAGGTGAACTCGCCGCCGCGGGGCGCGGACGATACAGCGACGTCACGGTGGATTCGCTCGTCCTCCAGGCACGGGAGTCCGGCGGGGTCGTGCAGGTGGAGCGGTTCGAAGCCGTGGGGACGGCCCTCCGGCTCACGGGTTCCGGCACCATCGCCCTCGCCGCTTCGGACACAGGGACTGCGGCGAGCGACTTCCGGCTCTCCGGCTCGGCGACTGACGCCGCTGCGTTCCTGGCGCTCGCGGGGATGGGGGACGCCATGGCGAGGAACATCGCTCTCGACGTCCGGGTGACCGGCCCCGCGGAGGTTCCGGTCATCCGCGGCATCGCGACCGCCGCCCGCGTTTCCCTCGGCGCTGCAGATATCTCCGGCGGCCGCACGGAGTTCAGCCTCGAGATCCCCGGTTGGGATTCTCTTGCCGTCGCCGAGGTGGCGGTCGGAGTCGAGGAGCTCTCGATCCGCCGGATCGTGTTCGGGCAGGTCGCCGGCTCCGCCCGCGGGAACCTCTCCGCCGTCCGGTTCGGCGCCCACGCTCGCGAGGGTGAAGAGGTCGCCATCGGGATAGGGGGCGCGGTCGCGCGTGGCGGAGACTCCGTGAGCGTCCGGCTCGACTCGCTCGTCATCGTGCGGAACGGCAGGACAACCGGGCTGGAACGCCCCGCGACGATCGTTGTCGGTCCCAGGGTGCAGGTGCGCGATTTCGTGCTCCGGAGCCGCGAGAGCTTCCTTTCCGCCGAGGGGACGATCGACCGTCGGGGGCGGACGTCGTTCCAGGTCGCGGCCGATTCGCTGCGGCTCGAGGCATTCACAACCCTTGCGGGGCTCGACCGCATCGGCGGGACCGCAGGCGGCGAACTGACGCTGGAGGGTGCTCCCGCCGAACTCCAGGTCCGCGGCTCGTTCCACGCCGTGTTCGCAGACGGCGGGCGGTTGCTCGGCGTCGCGGCCTGCACCACGGCAACAACCCCCTCCGGAATCAGCCTCAGGGCCGCCCTCGTGGACAGCGCCGGCCGGCCGTTTCTCCTCGATGCGACGCTCCCCGCGCGCGTTTCCATCGCGGAATCGGATTCTGTTCTGTTCGTCCCGATGGACGGGGAGCTTGCCGGATCGGTCAGGTCGGCGGGCTTCGGACTTGCCTTCTTCGCACCGTTTCTCGACCCGGAAGGGAGCTTCCAAGTGGAAGGCCTTCTCGATGCCGACCTGACACTGGGGGGATCGCGTTCGGCCCCCGACTTCAGGGGATATGTGAGGGTCCGCGACGGTGCGGTGGACCTTCCGTCCTCCGGCGTCCGATACCGGGCGGTAACAATCGACGCCGGGCTGGAGGGCCGCCGCGTCACGCTCTCGCAGGCCGCAGCGCGGACGGGTGATGGCAGGGCGAGCGCGGAAGGGACGGTGGATTTCGCCACCTTCACCCGGCCCGAGTTGGATCTCATGATCCGTGCGGAGAAGTTCGAGGCGCTCCGCACCCCGGCGATGGCAGCTGTGCTGGACGCGGACCTCCGGTTGTCGGGGAGTCCGTCCGGACTGTCCGTCACGGGGACCGTCAGCCCGCTCGAGGCGTCCTACCGGGTGCCCGAGTCCTTCGGCGGGCGGAGCGAGGACGTGGTGCTCACCGACAGAGACTGGCAGACGCTCCAGGAGCGGTTCGGCATCCGCCGCCCGGGGGCGTCTACCGGGGAAACGCCGCAGTCCGATCTCTATGCCCTCTCCTCCGTCGACCTGCGGATCGTCATGACCCGCAACGTGTGGATCAGAAGCAGGAGGCTTCCGCGCATGGAAGTCGAGCTGGGCGGGAACCTGAGGGTGCGAAAGCCCGTGCGGGGGAGCATCGCGATGGAAGGATCCCTCGATGCTGTGCCGGGCCGAAGCTTCGTCGAGGAGCTGGGGAAACGGTTCAAGCTCGTCGAGGGCAAGGTCGAGCTCAACGGCGAGCCCGAACTGGCAACCGTGAGGGTCGTGGCCGACTACGATTTGCCGTCGCAGGACAGGAGCAGCTCCTCTGCCGTCCGGATACGGCTCACGGCGACGATGCAGGAGCGGAAACTGACCGTCGGGTTCAGCTCCGATCCGCCGATGGAGGAATCCGAGATCATCACCTTCCTCGCAACAGGCCAGTCCACCAACGCGGCACTGGCGAGCGCAGGGGCGACCGGTTCGCTGGGCACCGCTCTCGCGCTCGAGCAGGTGGTCGGCACCGCCGAGGCGATCACCGAGGAGAAGCTGCCCCTCGACGTCTTCCAGATCCAGCAGGACGGGGCGCGCGGGGTCACGATCGTCGCAGGGACGTACGTCACGCCTGACACCTATCTCGGCATCCGGCAGCCGATCGAGCTGAACGAAGACAACAGGACGTCCGGCACGTCGCCCAACGTCATCGAGTTCGAGCTCGAGCAGCAGATCATGCGGTGGCTGCTCTTCAACGTGCAGGGAGGGGTTTCGGACCTCCTCGCGTTCCTTCGTTTTCGTCACACGTACTGACACACCTCCCGATGCCCTGCCGGACGAAACGGGGATCCCGCCCTTCTGGCCTTTCCGTCGTGTTCGCCGTTGCGGTTCTCGCTGCGTCGGGGGCGAGGGCCGCGGCACAGGACCGCATCACCAGAATCGATGCGGGAGCGCAGGTCTCCGCGATCGCCTTCGCTTTCACCGGGTCCTCCTCGTTCCGCGAGGAGACCCTTCGGGGCGTCCTCCGGACCACGGAGCAGGGTTCCGCTGTCGGCCTGCGGCGGACCCTCTCGTTCCTGCCGCTCGTCCCGGCCGTCGGGGAACACTCGTTCTCCCCCGTGGAGTTGCAGAAGGACGTCGTCCGCCTGCGGCACTTCTATCGGGAGTCGGGGTTTCTCGAAGCGGCGGTGGACTACGCGACGGAGTACGACCGTGCAGAGAACCTCGTCACGGTCACCTTCACGATCGAAGAGGGGCCGCCCAGCAGCATCCGATCGGTGCGGGCCGTGACCCCGGACTCGGCCGCGGTGGCCCTTCCGGCCGATCTCGAGCGGGACTGGGAAGACTTCCTGGCGGACAACGCCCCCCGGACGGGCGCCAGGATCGCAAGGGGCGACCCCGCTCGGTTCGCCGCGGCCATTGCCTCCTGGCTGCGCGACCGGGGATACCCGAACGCACGGGCGTCGGCTTCCGTCATCGAAGACCTGCCGGCCCGCGCGCTGGACGTCATCGCGACGGTCCACACGGACGAGCGGCGGCGGATCGGGGAATTCACTGTTGCCGGGGAGACGTCGCTCGACGACGACGTCCTTCTCAGGGAGATCCCCCTCGCACCGGGAGACTGGTACTCGGCTTCGGCCCTTCAGGACGGCCGGCAGGAGTTAATGGGACTGGGGGTGTTCCGGCAGGTGCGCTTCCGCCTCGACAGCACAGGGTCTGGCACCGGCGATCTGCCGATCACGATCACCGCGGTGGAGGGGGACCTGAAGACGATCACCGGCGACATAGGGTTCGATTCCCGCGGCGGCCTGACGGCGCGAACCCAGTGGCAGCACAGGAACTTCCCGGGGGACGCCCGTACGTTCTCGGTTTCGGGGCTGGCACAGACGGGCCTCCTTTCGTTTCAGTCCACCCCCGAGATCCTGTACAGGGGTTCGCTTGCGCTGGGACAACCGTACATTTTCAGCAGGAAGGTCTCTCTCGTGCTGGAGCCCTACGCGGAGTACCGCGACGATCAGCGCGACAAATCCACGGCTGTCGGCGCGAACCTCTCGCTGATCTGGCGTTCGAGTCCGACGGCCACGCTTACCCTCCGCTACGCGATCTCCGGACGGCAGGTGGAGGAGTACCGGTACGGCGATTTCTCGTCCGGCAAGAGCGACCTTCTCCAGATCCTGTCGCAGGCAGCGCTGGGGGCGTACGTCCGGTCGAGCACGTTCTCCGTCCTCCCCCTCTACGCGCGGCTCGACGACCTCGCGGATCCGGCGAGCGGATTCGCTCTCCGACCCGACCTGCGGGTCACCGTGCCGGGATCCATGAACTCCGTAGAGTACTTTCGTGCGGACATCGTCGCGAACGGCTATCTTCCGCTCGGGCGCACGGTGGGGGTCAAGCTGCGCGCGTCCGCAGGCAGGCTCTTCCCCATCGGGGAGAGCCGCCTCGTCGCCGGCGTTGACACGCTGATCCAGTACCTGCAGCTTCGGGACGTCGCCTTCACGGCGGGGGGTCCGGAAGACGTTCGCGGGTGGGAATCGAGGCTGCTGGGACCGAAGTTCCCCGACTACCGGGTGGACTTCGGGGGGGAAGACACGGTGGTCTATGCGGACAACTTCATCCCCGTCGGCGGCCTGGCGCGGGTTTCCTTCTCCCTCGAGCTCCGGCTCCCTTTCCCGTGGCTGGGGGAAGCGTGGCGGACGGTCGTGTTCCTCGACGGAGGGAAGGTCTGGACACCCACCGGCGGACTCTACCGCGGTCAGGACCCCTACGGTCAGGAGTCGATGTACTACGCGACGGGGGGCGGCGTGGACTTCCGGACCCCCGTGGGGGCCATCCGTGCCTCGCTCGGCTACAAGCTCAACCCCTCCTTCCTCGACCTCCGCGAGGCCTCCGACATCCAGGCGGCGGACGAAGCCGGAATACCCCTCGAACAGGTCCCGGCGAAGCCGTCTCTTCGCTGGCAGTTCAATCTCTCGCTCGGAGTGGCTTTCTGATCTCGTCGTCCTGAACGAGTGCGGCCGGAACCCGCGTGGGCCCCGGCCGCAGAGCTCGACCAAACCTCCCGGTTACCGCGGCAGCAGCCTGTCCTCCCCCAGCTGCCGCACCACCGCCGCACTCACGTCGTCGATCAGGTCGGCCGCATCCTCGAACCGGAGCGCGTCCGACGTGCCCACCCAGATGCGGCTCCCCTCCCCCGCCGTGCCATAGACGGTGGTCTCGATCGAGACGCGGCTCGTCTTGATTTCCGACGGGTTGAGGGCCGACATGTAGGCGTAGTCGTAGTAGCTGTAGAACCCCTTCATGATCGCCTGGTCGATCGTATAGGTGGGCGCGGCGACGGTGACGTCCTCCTTCACCCCCGCCACGCGGGAGACGACCACGGCGTCGATCCCCAGGTCGGCGAAGGTCTTCGCGAAACGGTCGCGCGTCAGTTTCTCGTTGCCCTTCAGCACGTCCACGGCCGCGATCGTCTCGACGCCGTGCTCTTTCAGCCGGGCCTGCATTTCCCGCTCAAACTTCGCCTGCATCCAGATCTCCTCGTGGACCGCAAGGACGAGGGCCTTCTTCATCATCCCGTCGGGGGCTGCAGGATCGCGCCACTTCTCCTTGAGCGCCACCGAGGTGGAGCTGCAGCCGGCATGGCCTCCGGCGACCAGGAGGAGAAAGGCCGCCGCGCGGAGGATGGGCTTCACGTTAGGGGGTTCCTTTCGGTCAGAATGTGGACCATGCCAGCCCGACACCCACTGCGATGTAGGAATGGCGGTTGTCGGTGCCGATGAGGGATGTGCCCGTCGGCAGGATATAGTGGTATTTCACGTTGCCGAAGACCCCCAGGGAACCCAACGGGGCGAACACCCCGACTTCGGGCGCCACACCGAAGTGCCAGGTCGACTGCTCCAGGGCGCCCTGCGGGCCGTCGATGTCCTGGCGCACCCAGTAGGCGCCGAGGCCGAGGCCCCCGTAGATGGAGATCGCACCGCGCCTGGTGGTGCTGTAGGTATGGACGCTCAGGAGGAGAGGTACGAAATCGAGGGTCCGCTCCCCGTCGGTGGCGCTCGATGAGCCGGCCACCGCATCCTTCCGCAGGCGGTTCCACCCCGCGGAGAGGCCCAGCGTCAAACGGGTCGACACCTCGGACCTCCAGTCCATGACCACTCCGATCCATCCCGGTCCTTCGGCGAACGTGGCGGTCTGATCCAGCGGGATC
>Ga0114939_10003219_pt1 | contig 11532 bp, 10 predicted proteins | sample AshMeaCrysSpring_FD_87196 | JGI IMG/M metagenome (GOLD analysis project Ga0114939, IMG submission 87196) | Groundwater microbial communities from Big Spring, Nevada to study Microbial Dark Matter (Phase II) - Ash Meadows Crystal Spring | ecosystem: Environmental > Aquatic > Deep subsurface >... | reverse complement strand
GTCCGCAGCGGCATCCTCTCGTCTGTCCATACCTTCGCCACCGATCCGGGTCGCGGCCTCTACATTCTCGGCTTTCTCGCGTTCATGTTGCTGCTGTCGTTTGACGCGTTGATCATCCGGTCGCCCAAACTGAAAAGCGCGGTGGAGATTGAGTCGATCGTCTCGCGCGAGGCGATTTTTTTGTACAACAATCTCTTCTTTCTGGTCGCCCTTGTCACCGTCTTCATCGGCACCCTCTACCCGCTGCTGATGGAGGCGCTGAAGTTTCAGAAGGTCTCGGTCGGCCCGCCCTATTACAACGCCGTCTTCATGCCGGTGGCCCTGGGGCTGGTCTTCCTGATGGGAATTGGGCCGTATATCCCGTGGCGTAAGGCGTCGATCGGCCACCTCAAAGTGCTCTTCCTCAAGCCGATCCTCATCGCCGCGGGCGCCTTGGGGTTCTGGATTGTCGGCGGCATTCGTGACACCTATGCCCTGGCCGGTCTCTTTGTGGTGACATTTGTCGCGGCCGTTATCATCTTCGACTTCCACCAGATCGCCAAGTTCTGGGCGGGGCGTAACGGCGTGAATTTCTGGAAAGGATTTGGGATCGCCTATCGAAAAAATCCAAGGCGGATCGCCGGTATCGTCACCCACATCGGCGTCCTGATCATGGTGACGGGGATCATCTTTTCGACAATTTACCAAACAGAGGTGATGACTGTTCTAAAGCCGGGCGAGTCGATCCGGCTGAAGTCATACCGCATGAAACTTCTGCAACTCTATCCTGCGCAGGAACCGAACTGGACAGCGATAGAAGGATTGTTCAACATCTACGAGGGCAACCGGTTAATCGCTCAGCTCCACCCGCAGAAGCGGCTCTACACCGTCTCGCAGACGCCGACCACCGAAACGGCGATCCATCAGGTCAATATGGGACACCTGTTCGTTACGCTGCCGGAGGTGGCCCCCGACGGCAGTTGGGCGCGCGTCCGGGCGCTGCACAACCCGCTGGTCCTCTGGGTCTGGTATGGCGGCGGCATCATGGGGATCGGGGTGCTGCTTAACATTTTCCGGAAAAAGCGAAAGCCGGTCCCCGGGCCGACAGTTGCCCCGATCGTATCGCCGGTCCTCCATTCCCAGCCATTCTCCACGCCCGGTGGATGACGTAAGGGTTTGATCGGTTCATCAGATCTTCCGGCATCTAAAGGCACCGGCGGGATCGAGCTTTGTCTATAGCCGTTTTTGAAGGGATGTTCACGTTGTTCAAGGCCACGTCATCTACAAAGACCCAAGGGTGGGCGGGTGCTACCCGCTTCACGGGCCGTGCGACATGCCACCGCGTGAATACAAAAGTGAAAACCGCTGTAGGCATAGATGGGGCGTGCTTAACAACTCGTCCATCGCTGTGTTATAAACCGCGCGGTTTGAGAACGGTGCCTAAAAAGTGGATCGGGATTGGCGTCTGGACGTCTGTTTCGGCATTCTTCTTCCTGCTGGTCGGTGGCTGTCAAAAGAAAGATATTCCGCTGCCAACCCATGTCGGCGGGCAGATTTTCCATGGAATCACCCGATCCGACGTCCGCTGCTACCGTTGTCACGGCGACCGGGGCGAGGGTGGGATGAGCGCGCCGCCGCTGGTGAGCGCCGGGAAAGCGATCGACCGAGACCGATTCGTTCAAACGGTTCTGAACGGCCGTCGCCGGATGCCGTCGTTTCAATCGGCGCTGACGGAAGAAGAGATTTTAACGATGATCGATTGGCTGGAGAAGGTCTCCGCCTTGGATGCCGGAACGGCAAGTCCGGGATCGCAGTAAGGGGACCGTCTCTTCCATCGATCGGGTGGAGGTGTCTATGAAGCAGATGCGATCGTTCTTTCTGGGAATGTTGGCCGTGGGTTTGATCAGCATTTCGGCCGTTGCAGCAGATGAGATCGTCATCGGCGTCGCTGGACCGATGACCGGCGATCAGGCCAAACTGGGCAGAGATGTGGAACGGGGCGCCCGTTTGGCGGTGGACGCATGGAACGCGAAGGGGGGGATTGCCGGCAAGAAGATCCGGCTGGAGGTCGGGGATGATCAGCACGACCCCAAACAGGCCGTCGCCGTGGCGCACAAGATGGTCAATGCCGGCATTGTCGGGATGGTGGGGCACTTCAACTCCAGCGCCTCGATTCCCGCTTCCGCGGTTTACAACGATGCCGAGATTCCGATGATCACCCCCGCATCGACCAATCCCCAACTGACCGAACAGGGTTTTTGGAACGTCTTTCGGGTCTGCGGCCGCGACGATCAACAGGGGAAGGTCGCCGCCGATTTCATCCTCCGAAAGCTTGCGGCAAAGCGGGTGGCGATCCTCCATGACCGAACGACCTACGGCAAGGGTTTGGCCGACGAAGTGAAACGGCATCTCGGCACCGGGGCGGAGATTGTCTTTTATGATGGCATCACGCAAGGCGAAAAAGACTTTCGCAGTCTACTGACGACGGTCAAGGCGAAAAATCCGGCCGTCTACTTCTTTGGCGGCATTTACCCGGAGGGGGGGGTGATCGCAAAACAGGCGAAGGAAGTGGGGCTTGCCGCGCCATTAGTCAGCGGCGACGGCATGTACGATCCGGAGTTTGTCAAAATCGCCGGCGCAGCGGCAGAGGGGAGTTATCTTACCTTTACCCCGGACCCGGAAAAACTGCCGAACGCAAAGACCTTCCTCCAGCAGTACAGGGCCAAGCATGGCGCGGAGCTGGCCCCCTACGCTATCTACTCTTACGACGCCACCAACATCCTGCTGACCGCCATTTCGCGTGCCAAAAACCGCGATGGCAAAACGCTCGCCGACGAAATTCGCAAGATGAAACATGATGGCGCATCCGGCCATATCGAGTTCGACGCAAAAGGCGATGTTAAAGAGGCGCCGTACGTGGTTTGGCAGACCAAGGGTGGCAAGTTCGAAGAGTTTTGGAAGCCATAAAGCGGCATCCACATCCCATCCCCGCTTCCAACCCTCCCCTGAGCCTACAAACAATATACAAACAATAGAAGAGGGGGACCGTTTCCCCCCGACGCTCCCCGTGCCAGGTGCCGTGTGCCGTTTCCTTTTCGTCGCGGTGGGTCTGACCTGCGTGACCGGCGCCGCCGCTGAGGTCGTCGAGCGAATTGTCGCCGTCGTCGACGGCGCACCCATTCTATTGTCGGACATAAAACACGAGGCGGTCTTCTTCGCCATGGCAGATGCGGGAGATGAGACCCGCTTGCTCCATCGGCTGATCGACCATCGTCTCCTCCTGGTCGAAGCCCAACGGTTTGTCCCGGATGGCCCGACGCCTGCGCAAATCGAAAAACGAGTAGCGGAGGTCATGCTCCGATTCCAAAATCGGGACGCCCTCCGTGGGGCATGGCAATCATTCGGACTGTCGGAGGCATCGTTCCAGGCGATGGTCCATGAACGGGCATGGATCGATCGGCTTATCGAAGAGCGGGTAAACGCGCTCATCATCGTTCCACAAAAGGCGGTCGATGCCTATCGCAAGGAGCAGGCCGCAGCCACCTCTTCGGACCTCGACGACAGCGCGATCCGTCAAATTCTCACCGAACGATTGGCCACAGAAAAACGGGCATCCTACCTTTCACGTCTTCGCCGGTCGGCCGTCATCGAAATCTACTGACCGGTCGTCCCCTTCGGACATGCGGATGGTACGCAACGACCCGTCGGAAGACCGAAGCCGCCGTTAGGCGCACCCAGACCCGTCGCGTGGCAAGAACCCTCAAGCGGGAAACATCTCCTAAGGTGAAAAAGCATTCGGCTCCCGCAAGCCCACCTCTGCCACCATCGGCGATGCGCCCAACTCTGGCGACGGCCGACGCGCCGCGCGGCAGCACGGACACCGCCGGGTACAAGCACGTCTGCTTCTGTCTGCCCTTCCCCAAGGACGCCTTCGACGAACAGCAGGCCAGGCGCGGTGCCGACCAACAGATCGGCGCCGAAACCACCGAGGACCCCGACACCCAAATCCCGTCATCCAAACGATGAGTTTGCACACCCAGGTGCCCGCTCAGGAAGTACGCCCTGTTCTGGTCCGATGCAGCCTCCATTGGATTAGACAGTCCGGACGTTTCTACGGTACATTTCGAATGAAGGAATATTTTTATGAAAATGGCGGCGATTATTTTGGCAGCGGGGAAGGGGACGCGGATGAAGTCGGCGCGGGCCAAGGTGCTGCATCCGGTAGCGGGAAAACCGATGCTCTGTCACGTCGTCGATCTGATCGCGCGGCTCGGCATCGAGCGAACTTGTGTGATCATCGGTCATCAGGCCGATGCCGTTCGGGAAGCCCTTTCGGGTCGGCCGGTCGATTGCGTCGTTCAATCCGAGCAGCGCGGCACCGCCCACGCCGTCCTTCAGGCGGAACCTGCACTACGCGATTTTTCTGGAACGATTCTTATCGTGAACGGCGATACACCGCTGCTCACCGAGGTAACGTTGCGGCGGCTCTGTGACGTTCACCAAGCCCGCGCCGCGTCGCTGACCCTTCTGACGGCGCAGGTGGCACAACCGTTCGGCTATGGCCATATTATCCGGGATGCGGGAAAAATTGTTCGGATCGTCGAGGAGCGCGACGCCACGACGGCAGAGCAGGCGATTTCGGAGATCAATACTGGCGTCTACGCCGCCGACGCGCGATTTCTCTTTTCAGCCGTTGCCGCGATTACACCGGATAACCTCCAAAAAGAATTCTATCTGACCGATATTGTCGCCTTGGCCACACAGCAGGGCGTGCTCGTCGCCGACGTTCTGGCCGATCCGGACGAGATTCTCGGCGTCAACAGTCGCGCCGATCTCGCCCGCGCCGAACGGATCGCGCGGGAGCGGATTAACGCCCGCTGGATGGCGGAAGGGGTGACGATGCTCGATCCCGCCACCACCCGGATCGATGCAGCGGTCACACTCGCGCCCGATGTCACCCTCCATCCCGGCGTCACACTTTCCGGGCGGACGCGGATTGCAAGCGGCGTCACGCTCTATTCCTGCCGGATCAATGCGAGCGAGATCGGCTGCAACGTTGTCGTGAAAGATCATTGCGTTATCGAAGAGACCGTGATCGAGTCGGATGCCGTCATCGGCCCCTTTGCCCATCTCCGCCCCGGGAGCGTCATCCGGCGTGGGGCGCATGTTGGCAATTTCGTCGAAATCAAAAAGAGCGCATTGGGTGAGGGATCGAAGGCGAACCATTTGACCTATCTGGGCGACGCCGTCATCGGCCGGGGGGTGAACATCGGCGCGGGGACGATCACCTGCAACTACGACGGCCACGAGAAACATCCGACGATCATCGACGACAACGTGTTCGTCGGCAGCGACGTCCAGCTTGTGGCGCCGGTCCATATTGGGGCGCGCTCGACCATTGCGGCGGGGACGACCGTCGTGCGCGATGTCCCGCCGGAGAGTTTAGCCATCAGCCGGACGCCGCAACTCAACAAGAGCGGCTGGAAGCGTAAAAAACGGGTGCCGCCGAACGAGACGAAATGAATTCAGAATGCCTCTATTCAGGATAGGTCACCCCATCCCACCCTCACCTCAATCCTCTCCCTGAAGAAGAGGCCCTCCCCTTCAAGGGGAGGATGGGGGTGTAAACGGGAACGACAACACCAAACAGGGGGAATAACGATGTGTGGCATTATCGGTTATGTCGGCCATCAGGAGGTGGTTTCTGTGCTGGTGGATGGGTTGCGGCGGCTGGAATATCGCGGCTACGACTCCGCCGGTATCGCCTATTTTTCGAATGGACAACTGGTGGTTCGCCGGTCGGTCGGGAAACTCTCGGCATTAACAGCACAGCTTCCCGCAGTATCTGCCAATGGCGGGACCGGCATCGGCCATACCCGCTGGGCAACGCATGGCCGCCCCTCCGAAGAGAATGCACATCCACACCGCCATGGGCCGCTGGTGTTGGTTCACAACGGCATTGTCGAGAACTATCTGCCGCTAAAAGCGGCCCTCAAATCGGAGGGGCATCTCTTTTTGTCGGATACCGATAGTGAGGTGATTGTCCACCTGATCGACCAGCGCTATCAGCGGGGGATGCCGCTTTCGGAGGCCGTGCGGGAGGTGGTTTGTTTACTGCGGGGGAGTTTTTCGTTCTGCCTCCTGTCAGAGCGGGAACCAGATCGGATGATTGTCGTTCGATCAGGCTGTCCCATCGTGCTCGGCTTGGGTGAAAAGGAGTATTTCGCCGCCTCCGATGTTCCCGCCTTTCTCTCACACACGCGAGATATCGTCTATCTGGAAGATGGCGAGATCGCACTCCTCTCGCGACGTGACGGGATGGCACTGCGCCATTTTACGGGAAGTCCGCGTGCGCCGACGCGGACGCGGGTATCGTGGGACCCGGTGATGGCCGAGAAGGGAGGCTATCGTCATTTCATGCTCAAGGAGATTCACGAGCAGTCGCGCGCCATCGTCGATACGCTGCGCGGGCGGGTCGCACAAGAAACCGGCGAGGTCACACCGGACGATATTCCAGAAGCCTTTCGGGAGGTGTGCCGACAGTGTCGGCGCACGGTCATGATCGGCTGCGGCACCTCCTGGCACGCGGCGCTGGTCGGAAAGTTTTTGATGGAAAACCTCGCGGGACTGCCGGCTGAGGTCGATATTGCCTCGGAGTTTCGCTACCGCGATTCGAAACTGACAGCCGGCGACCTCGTCCTCGCAATCTCGCAATCGGGCGAAACAGCGGACACGCTGGCCGCCCTGCGCGAGGCGAAGTCGCGCGGCATCCCGACGCTATCGGTTTGCAACGTGGTCGGCAGCGTCATCAGCCGCCTCTCCGACGCCGTTTTTTACACCCATGCCGGCCCGGAGATTTCGGTCGCCTCCACCAAGGCATTTACCACTCAGATCGTCGCCCTCTCTCTCTTGTCCATTTACATGGGCCAGGTACGCGAAACGCTTTCGCAGGCGGAGCGTATTCGCCTCATTCACGATCTCATCTTGCTCCCTCGGCAGATCGAAACGGTCCTCTCGCACGCTGATCAGATCGAGGCAATCGCCAGAAAATATTTCCGCTGCGCGAGCTTTCTCTATCTGGCACGCGGTATCAACTATCCCGTGGCGCTCGAAGGGGCACTGAAGCTGAAGGAGATTTCGTATATCCATGCGGAGGGCTACCCGGCGGGCGAGATGAAACATGGGCCGATTGCGCTGATCGATGAAAACATGCCGGTTGTGATCTTGGCGCCGAAGGATCGGGTTTACGAGAAGATCTCCGGCAACGCGATGGAGGTGAAGACGCGGGGGGGAAAGATCATCGCCATCGTGGAGGAGGGGGACGAGGAGATGGCCGCCATTGCTGACGACCTCTTCGCCCTTCCGAAGGCACCGCCGTTCTTCAGCCCGGTCCTGAACGTCCTCCCCCTCCAGATGCTCGCCTACCACATCGCCGTACTCCGCGGAAACGATGTCGATCAGCCGCGCAACCTCGCCAAAAGCGTCACGGTGGAGTAGGTGGTGCAAGTTGGATTCTGTCGGATCAGACCCTTTGTGCTAAGCCTGTCGAAGCATGAACGGTCGCGCAAAGACCCTATCCACCCCGCACGGCGCACATCTCCAGGACGACACGCTCCAACGCGAATGGCGACGCGTCCGCACCCTTGAGTTCCGAGTCGGCCTCACGCAGCAGACCGAACGCCCGGGCGATTTCTTCGGGCTGCCAGCGCGCAAGACGCCGGAAAAATGGGGTCGTCAAAAACGGCGGCAGTCCCGCCGATTTCCCCGCCTCCGCTTCCGACACCCCCGTCGCCCGTTTTTGGTGGGCGATGGCCATCATCCGCATCTGCCGTGCCAGGAGGGCCGCAAGCCCCAGCGGCGCCTCGCCATCCGCAAGGAGCGCCCGCAGCAATCGAAGCGCACCACGCACATCCTTCTCCATCACCTGGTCGATCCACTCGAAAACCGTCCCGCCCCGCCCGCCAGAAATTGCGAGTTTCGCAACTTCCGCCGAAACCTCGCCTGTCGAGGGCGCAAGGAGGGCTAACATTTCGATCCCCTGCGTGATACCCAAAAGATTGTTGCCATGCCGTTCTTTCAGAAGCCAAACCGCTTCGCGGGAGAGACGAATTCCCACTTGTGCCGCTTCGCGGGTGATCCAGCCCTCGATCTCGCCGTCGCGCAGCGGCGTACAGGTAATCCGTGTTGCCGTCATCTTAAGCGTTGTGAAGAATCGCGTTCGCAGATCGGGTTCGGCCGCGACAAAGACAAGGATCGTCGTCGGATTGGGCCGCGCAAGATACGATTCCAGGGCGGGAGACGACTTCAATTGTTCGGCCTCACGAATCAAGACCAGTCGGTTTGGGCTTCCGATGGGGAGAGTCTCGGCAAGTTGGACTATGTCGGTCGGCCGCACCTCCGCCCCAAAAAAGAGGTCGGCGTTCATGTCGCGCGCGGCGGGCGGGATGATCCGGAGAAACGCTTCGACAACTTGCCGGATAAAATACGACTCGGCACCCATTACAAAATAAACCGGCGCCAACGGACCTTTTTGCAAGTGACGAATGGCTTCAACGTGGGTCATGGGGTGCGGGGTGTCGGGAATGAAGACGGCGCAAGATCAAATATCGGCGTTGCTTGCGATAGCGCAGGCCAGAGCACGGGAAGGGCATCGGCCAACGCATCTCCCGCCTGTCGCGCTGCCTCTCGAACGGCCTGCCGCTCGGCGGTCTGATCCCGCGCGGCATCGGGAAATACGGCATACTCAGATGTTCCGACGACCTGGTGTTCCGGCAAACGCCGATCACCCTTATCCAAGCGATAGGCCAGCGTAATTGAAAGGCGGTAGCCCGTCGCCCGACCTTTCAGATCGAGCGCCGTCGGCGTCCGATCGTATCGCGCGACCCGTCCGGTCAATTTGGCCTTCGGACGTTTTTCCGGAGAGACGATCTGCCAGCCGCGCAACCGCAGCGCCTCGCGGACTGCGCGGATCACGGCGATCGTCACCGTCGCATCGGCGATTTGGGCGTCGAACGTGGAAATCGCCAATGTCTCGTTAACCGGCGGCCTAATCGTCGCGAAACGATACCCGCATCCCAAAAAGAGAAGGAGGATGATCCAGGCCCCTCCCCACGCTTTTGAGATCAAGAATCTCCGACAGTTGCCACACCGTCCAAAAACAGATTTCGGCGCCGGTAACCCCCTTTCCATCCCATCCCTTGTCGAAAGCACTTCTACTCTACCCGATGCCCCACCACGAAACAATGGCGGTTTATCCGATCTGCATGGAACCGGAACAACCCTACCCCTTGGGTGGGCAAATTCACCATTCGGGTACTGGATATTGGGCCTTCTTCCGCCCGCTCGCAATGCCGCAAATGTCAGCATGATGTCTGCGAAGTGTCCCTATCCGGAGTCGAACGATTTCCTTCGGAAGCGTTCCTCGATGACTCTAAAGACCTTCTCCCGCCGCGCGGACGATTTGAATCGGGCGAAGGTCCCCTGGATTCTCTGGACGGGAAGAGACCTCATGAGGATTGGGCTTAAAATCCTCTCTCCCATGCCTCACAACAAAATACCTGTGGCTTTAGAAAACCACTTTTCTTTGAGCTCTAGACTAGGATCTGCCTCAACTCATGCATGAGCCGTCGCATCCATGTCGAGACAAAGGCACGTCACAATCTTGTGCTTAGATTTTCTGCTCATTTTCCATTGTAAACACTCACTCATTTGGCTGTTTTAGCCTATGAGTGGTTTCCTAGAGCCTACCTGTAAGAGTGTAATTAGGTGGCGGCCCAATACACGGCCATCCAAATATGGATGGATGGTGTGATAGAATGCACCTGCGCGGGGTGGGGGGTACTTGTGATTCCGAACCCTGCCGATCATGTAGGAGACGAGGAGAGGATGGATGAAGATGTTACTGAAAAAGGCGTTGTGGATGGGAGTAGGCGTCGCAGAGCGAGCGCGGGGTGTGGCTCATCTGCTGGCGCAGGAGGGCGAGGTCAGTCAGAGCGCCGAAGCCAAAAAAATTAGGGCGTTCATCGACACGGTCGAGAGGGGCGGCGAAGAGCTTCGACATAAAATGGACGACCTCAAGGGGCGGCTCAAAGGCTGCTTTCCGACATGCGCCGACGTCGAACGGATCGAAAAAAAACTCGATGATCTTCTCCAGCGGCGGCAGACGAACGAATGATTGCTCGGGCATGGATGCTCCTCTTTATGCTAGCGCTCGTGCTGGCGTATGGGGCATTCGAGATCGCTGCATTTTTAATCGCTCCGGCATCAACCTCTCCGATAGAAAAGGTCGTTGAGGTGCGCGAGGGAATGACGCTCACCGAAGTTTCAGAATTGCTCCGCCGTGAGCAGGTGGTCGAAAACGCGCTCTACTTCCGTATCGTCAGCCGATGGACTCAAACCGACAAAAAGCTACGAGCGGGTGAGTTTGCGCTCAACACAGCGATGCGCCCGTTGGAAGTGCTCGATGTCCTCGTCCGGGGTAAGAATCTGGTTGCCCATTCGGTGACGATTCCGGAAGGGGTAACGCTCCGACAGATCGGGGAGATCCTCCAGGCAGCTGGACAGGTCGACGCCGCGCAGTTTTCCGCCATGGTCTCCGATCCTCTCCTTATTGAAGAAAACGGCGGCGTGCCACTCGAAGGGTACCTTTTCCCAACGACCTACACCTTCACCAAGGGGGTTGCGCCGATCGAAATCGCCCGGCGGATGCTCGCTCAATTCCACACCGTTTACGACGATGCCTTTCGACGCCGTACCGAGGCGATTGGCCTCACGCGTCATGAGGTCGTCACACTTGCCTCGATGATCGAAAGGGAAACAACACAACCGTCAGAGCGGTGGCTGGTTTCTGCCGTATTCCACAATCGCCTAAAACAGGGGATGCGCCTCCAGAGCGACCCGACCGTCATTTTCGGCCTGCCCCATTTCGATGGGAACCTCACCCGCGCTGACCTCGAAATGCCAACCCCCTACAACACCTACCTGATCGACGGCCTCCCGCCGGGACCGATCTGTAGCCCCGGCCGTGAGAGTCTCCAAGCTGCGCTCTATCCCGCCGATGTCGATTATCTTTTCTTCGTCGCCCGTGGCGACGGCACCCACGCCTTCTCCAGAACGCTGGCGGAACACAACAAGGCCGTCGCGCTTTATCAACTTCGTCAATCCGGTAGGCGCTGATGGGATACGCAGCGCGATTACGATCTCTGGGGCTCGCGCTTCCCGCGTCGCCGAAGCCGGTCGCTCTTTACCTTTCCGCCGTCCGCTGCGGCGACCTGCTCTTCCTCTCTGGTGTGCTTCCGTTCACAGGTGAGAGCCTTGCCTTCTCCGGTCGGATCGGCGCGGCGCTGACCGTGGCGCAAGGAAAAGCGGCCGCCCGGATCGCCCTGCTCAACGCCCTCGCCGTGCTGGCCGCCGAATGCGGCGGGTTGGACGCCGTAAAGCGGATCGTTCGGATGACGGTTTATGTGGCGTCGTCGGCCGACTTCACCGAACACCCGGCAGTTGCCAACGGGGCGTCGGAACTCCTCATCGATATTTTCGGAGAAGCGGGCCGTC